>UMCM01054581.1_pt1 | contig 13444 bp, 10 predicted proteins | sample 1964231 | NCBI WGS metagenome assembly UMCM01 (sample SAMEA4835968, study PRJEB28245) | human gut metagenome | biome: gut microbiome; material: fecal sample | place: Denmark | collected 2008
AACTGGCCTGCGCCCCGCTGGATGGGCAGCACCTCCTGCCCGCTGAGCAGCCGCCAGTAAAGGTCCTGCCCCAGCGTGACCGGGCCGACGGTGGGCATGGCCGACACCGACGGATAGGCCAGACACAGGCTGGTGGGCCGGTCGTTTACGGTCAGGGCCTCCAGCACCACCGAAGCGCTGCCAATGCCCCACTGGGTGGTGCTGGCGGGCGCATTGTCGATGACGACAGCGGCGACCCGCTCGCCGGGATACTGCAGCTCCTGTCCGGTCAGCGGGTCGGCAGGCGCAGAGCCGGCCGGTGCGGTGCTGCCGTTAAAGGTGCACCCGCACAGCAGCGCAGCGCACAGCACCGCAGTGCCAAGGGCCAGATTCCAGATGCGTTTCATGCTGTTTCCTCGTTACTGATAGCTGAAATTGGACCACTCGTCATCGTCCACGATGGCAAGATAGGTCTTGCCGCGGTTGAAGAGCATCTCAGCGCCGGTCTTATCGTAGACCCGCAGCGGGTGCTCCGGCGAAGCCTTCTCCCAGCGGCCATGCTGCACGCCGCCGCGGCTGAAGCAGTAAGCGTCGCCGCCGGAGATGTAGCTCACCTGCTGCACATCGCCGGAATCACCGGGATAGCGCTCGATGGGCGCAAAGCAGACCAGCAGATTGTCAAAGCTCAGCTGCTTTGCATTCAGCTCGTCCACGGTGTTTTCAAATTTGCCGGAGATGCGGCTGTACATCTGCATTTTATAGGTGCGGGACTGCGGATCATAGCGGAAGCTGGTCTTGTAGTGGTCCGAGTGGGTGATGCTGACCACCTTGCCGGAGGAAGCGCCCGCCATGGCATTCTCCTCGCCGGTGCGGTAGTCCGCAAAGCGGAAGAAGGTGGCGTCGTAATCGTACTTCAGCCCGATGCCGGCGTTGGAAGCGGCCTGCCGGATCTCCTTGCCGGAGGTGAACTCAGTGTGTTCATAGGCCACATCCCGGCCGCGGCTGTCGCGGTGCGCCACATGCGGATGGGTGGGAGTATTAAAGTAGCTCTTGCCGCCGATGTTCAGGCCGGAGTAGTTGTATACACTGATAAACTTGGTGCAGGCGGCACTTTCGCCATCGTGATAGTACAGGGCCTGATAGGGCATCAGCAGCTGCAGAAACTGGTCGCGGCCAGAGCGCAGCGGGCCAATCTCTGGGATGGAATCGGCATCGTGGAACACCGCACAGAAGCGGGTGATGCCGCCCTCCACCTTGCATTCAATGAGCAGGTCGGCAGAAGAAAGGCCGCGCTGCGGGCGGGCGTTCTGCCGGGTGGTGTTGGAAATGTTGTTGACCATCACGCCCACGATGCGCCCATTGCTGCGCTTGGCTTCGCCAGTCAGCGGGTCGGCATCGTACGCCGGCAGTGCGGCAAGGCTGGCAGCGGGCTGCTCGCCTGTCGGCAGCGGGGAGGCAGCCATGGCCTCCGAGGATGCAGCAGAAGAGGCGGCACCGGAAGAGCTGACACCGAAAGTCTGCTGGAGCCAGGCAGAGAAATTACTGCCCAGAATGGCGCTGCCAGAAGCGCTGCAGCCGGAAAGCGCCAGCGCTGCAGCGGCAGTACCGGTAAGACGGAGAACGGCACGACGAGTGAGCTTCATACGAAAAACCTCCTGCTCAAAACAGTATCGGTGTGGCCCGGCAGGACGCCGGTGCCGGAAAAGGCGGACGGGTGCAGCACTGCCGGGCAGAAAACACGGCGTGGAGCAGACGGATTTGATTTGATTGTAACGGTTCTGCCCGCGTTTGTAAAGAGGAAGTTATCGGGAGGAAGCCCCCGCCCTCTGCCGACACCGGAGCATCTTCGACCTGCCGCACGGATGGAAAGCGGAAGCCCACACCGATGCAGGAGCTTTTTGCGCCTTTTTGTCCGGGAACCCTTGCATTTTTGCGCAAGTTGTGGTAATATTATTCGGCAGTATGTTCACTGCAGAAATATGCGCTCGTAGCTCAGCCGGTAGAGCATCTGACTTTTAATCAGAGGGCCAGGGATTCGAGTTCCCTCGAGCGCACCAAAATCCCACGAGAAATCGTAAGATTCCTCGTGGGATTTTCCTTTTATACGCCATTTGCACGGTCTCTGCACGGTTTTTGCACGGTCCGCATTTTTCGTGTCAGATGGAGTAAGTCTGTGAATTACTCTGCAATTCGTGCTATTTTTTGCAATTCAGGTCAGCAGAGCCAGGCGAAGCTGCGCTTTTACGGCAGGGTCTGAGTCCTTCAGAAGCTCCAACAGAGCCGACACGGAGATAGTCGGTTCTGCTTCAACCGGGGCAGCCTGCACAAGTGTTGCTCCCGGCTTGTAGAAGCCTTCCTCGAACTTTTTACCCAGCTTTTTACGGGAATCCTGCTGGATGTGTGCATAGGTGTTGACCAGAAGATTAGCGCTGGCATGGCCCGTTGTGCCCTGTACCGCTTTCACATCGCCGCCGGAGATCATCAGTTGGTAAGCAGAGCGCAGGCTGCGCGATGGAATCGCTGAATAGCACAAAAGCATGTTGGAGTCCAGACGTAAAGAAAAAATGGCAAAGCAGATAAAATTCACTTTACCGTTTTATAGCAATTCAACTTCTTCATGCAACAGCAACAGCGTTGAATTGCATATCGCAAATTGCTGTTTTAACGTTCCACTAACTTTTTGCCTTGCGATCAAGAAAGCACTTCCGTTAAACGCTCTACATTGAAAATATAATCGTACACTGCTATAATAAAATTGTGATATTATCAACAAAAATTCAAGATGCAAAGCGTTTGCGATTGGCAAACATTCAGGAGGAACGCATGGTAACAGGAGCCATTAAAAATAAGGTAGACAAGATCTGGACGGACATCTGGGCAGGCGGCATCACCAATCCGCTGACCGTCATTGAACAGCTGACCTATCTCATGTTCATCCGGTCACTGGACGAGAAAGAGCTTGCCACCGAAGATTTTGAAAACATGGCGGGCGAAAAGATGGAGCACATCTTCCCGGCCAGCGCGGCAGGACAGTCTATGCGGTGGAGCCGCTTCAAGGACAAGGACTCCCGCGAAATTTTCCTGACCATGCAGCAGCGGGTGTTCCCGGCCATCAAAAAGATGAAGTATGGCCGTCTGCCGGACTTTGATGCGAACGGTGAGCTGGTGGAAATCGAGGACGACCCCACCCGTCCGGACGAGGGCAACACCGCCTTTGCGCGGTATATGGACGATGCCATGTTCCTGATCCCCACGCCACAGGTACTGCAAAAGATCATCACCGGGCTGGAGGATCTTTACACCCACGACATCGCCGACCTTGATATGCAGGGCGATCTGTACGAGTATATGCTGGGCAAACTGGCAACAGCGGGTCAGAACGGCCAGTTCCGCACGCCCAAGCACATCCGCGACATGATGGTGGAGCTGGTGCAGCCCACGCCGGACGACTTTATCTGCGACCCCGCCTGCGGCACGGCGGGCTTTCTGGTGTCCAGTGCGCAGTACCTCCGCGCCCACTACGAGGACAGCATGACCCCGGAGCAGTGGCAGCATTTTGCCGGCCCGATGTTCACCGGCTTTGACACGGACCGCACCATGCTGCGCATTTCGGCCATGAATCTGATGCTCCACTCCATCACGAACCCGGAGATCGACTACAAGGACAGCGTGTCGAAGCAAAACTCCATTTGCAGCAAGTACACCGTTTGCCTTGCAAACCCGCCGTTCAAGGGCACTGTGGATGCCGAGAGCATCAACGATGACCTGAAGGCCGTCACCAACACCAAAAAGACGGAGCTTCTGTTCCTTGCACTCTTCCTGCGGATGCTCAAAACCGGCGGACGCTGTGCCTGCATCGTGCCGGACGGCGTGCTGTTCGGTTCCAGCAAGGCGCACCAGAGCATCCGAAAGGAACTGATTGAAAACCACCAGCTGCGGGCGGTCATCTCCATGCCCTCCGGCGTGTTCAAGCCCTACGCAGGCGTGTCCACAGCGGTGCTGGTGTTTACCAAGACCGGCGCGGGCGGCACCGACAGGGTGTGGTTCTACGATATGAAAGCCGACGGCTTCTCGCTGGACGACAAGCGCACCGAGGTGAAGGAAAACGACATCCCGGACATCCTCGCCCGGTTTCAGAACCTCGACGCCGAAACTGACCGCAAGCGCACCGAGCAGAGCTTCTTTGTGCCCAAAGCGGAAATTGCCGCCAACGGGTACGATTTATCCATCAATAAGTACAAAGAGACCGAGTATGTGCCGGTGGAGTACCCCTCGACCACGGAGATCCTTGCCGACCTGCATGAGCTGGAAATGGAGATCACCAAAGGTTTGGCAGAGTTGGAGGAGATGGTGTGATGGCGAAGTTGGGAGATATTGCAACATACATAAATGGATATGCCTTCAAACCACAAGATTGGTCAGACGAAGGTATTCCAATTATTCGGATTCAGGACTTGACCGGAAATTCGTATCAGGCAAACCGTTATAATGGTGAATACGCATCCAAATATGAAGTAAACGATGGAGATGTTTTGATTTCATGGTCTGCCAGTCTTGGCGTATACGTTTGGCATGGAGAAAAGGCAGTATTAAATCAGCATATTTTCAAGGTTGTTTTTGATAAAGAAAGAATCTCAAAAGATTTTTTCGTACATCAGGTAGGTTTGATTCTGGAAAACGCTGCATCCGATGCACATGGCGCAACAATGAAGCATTTGACCAAGCCCGTTTTTGACGCGTTGCCATTTTACTTGCCACCGTATGAAAAGCAGTGCGAAATTGCAGGAATCCTTGATAAAGTAACGAGTTTGATTTCTCTCCGCAAGCAGCAGCTTGATAAACTGGACGAGCTGGTAAAGGCACGGTTTGTGGAGATGTTTGAAAATAGTTCGTGGCCAAATACATCATTAAATGATATTTGCTCCGAGATAGTTGACTGTCCGCATTCTACGCCAAAATACGAAGGAAATCTTGAACACCCTGCGATTAGAACAACGGAAATAAAGAAGGGGTATATTGACTGGGATAGCATGAAATATGTTTCAGAAGAAGAGTATCAGAAACGAATTAAAAGCTTGAAACCGGTTCCCGGAGATATTGTGTATGGAAGAGAAGGAACATATGGAAATGCGGCAATTATTCCAGATGGGTATGAGTTCTGTCTTGGCCAACGAGTAATGCTATTTAGACCTAATAAAACAAAATGCATTTCCGCGTATGTTTTATATGCTATATTGTCTGACCGTGTGAAAAGACAGGCAGATGAGAAAAATGTAGGAGCAACGGTTCCTCATGTTAATGTGGCAGATGCTAAACAGTTCGACGTTGTTCTTCCCCCGCTTGAATTACAAAACCAGTTTGCCGCCTTTGTAGAGCGTGTAGACAAACAGAAGCAGACTGTACAGCAGAGCCTTGAAAAGCTTGAATTGATGAAAAAGGCACTGATGCAGGAATATTTTGGGTAAAAGGGTGTGCAATGGTGGAGTTTAGCGGTATAATAACGTTAAACAGAACATTTTACCACGAAAGGAGCATACGATGATGACTTTTGAAGAAGAAAGAGACTACAATAATGCAAAGTTTGATGCAATCAAGGCAAAGAACTCGATTCAAAAGCTGAAACCTGAGCTTCGGGAGCAACTGCTAAAAGAACTGGTTGGAGCAGAAGCGTATGCTGCAATGTGGCAGACATTTAAGCAATTATGCAACGGTCAGAGGTGATATTATGGAACATTTTATTACAAGTGTCCACATCAATGAGGTTCGACATCTAAAAGACATTGAAATCAAACTGAACCCTGAAAAGCGTCAGCATCTTATCCTGACTGGTAAAAATGGCTCCGGTAAAACTTCGGTATTGCAGGCGATGAAAGATTATCTGCAGGCAATCGATGATGGGGTCTATCAGAAATTGTGTATTCGGAGATCCTATAAATCGAATGATAAGCTTTCTGAACTTGAAAAAATTGTTGCCGAAACATTTGCAAAGTATAATTCTGGAGTAGAAGTAGACGTTTCAAATGTAGTAGGCTTAGACCGTTTATATAGCCAGGGAGAATTTGTAACTGCTTACTTTCCGGCAGACAGAAAGACAGTGATTCATCGCGCAAAGGGAGTTCAAGATGTAAAACTAGAAAATCAATACAGTTTGGATGATACACCAGAAAATATTTTGCTGAAATATATGGTTCATCTCAAAACTCAACAGGCATATGCAAAGAATGAAAATGATTTAAGTGTCGAGAAGAAAATCGCGGAATGGTTTTCCCGCTTCGAAAATGCGCTAAAAGTATTGTTGAGCGATGACAGCATCCGATTGATATATGACTATAAAAACTATAATTTTCTAATTGAACAGAAAGGTCGAAATCCGTATAGCTTGGATGAGCTTTCTGATGGCTATTCTGCCATTATTGGAATTGTAGCCGATTTGATTCTCCGCATGGATCGCAATTGGTTGCTAAAGGGCGAGTTGAGCCAGTATGATGTGGAAGGCATTGTACTCATTGATGAATTGGAGACACACCTTCATGTGGAGCTTCAGCGTAAGATTTTGCCTTTCTTAACGGAGTTTTTCCCGAGAATCCAATTTATCATTACTACACATTCGGCTTATATTCTTAATTCTATCAGCAACGCCTGCATTTATGATTTAGAAAAGCAGGTGCAGTTTACAGATTTCTCTTCGTATTCAGTTGATGATATTGCAGAAGGTTATCTGGATGCAACGGCGTTCTCTGATGAATTGCAGAAGAAAGCCAAGCGCTATCAGGAGCTTTATGACCGCACAGACCTTTCCGATGAAGAACGTGCAGAACGCGCAGATCTGAAAAGAGAACTGAAAAATGCAGAGAGCGTTCTTGCTAAAATCGAGGAAAAGAAGGTGTCCTGATGGTTAAAATCGAACGGACGGACAGCCCAGAAGCTAGAGCAGCTGTTGAATCGTTGGGCAAAGAAAAAGTGCGGCCAAGCGGAACGTATAGAACGGAAGAGGTGAACAAAGCATTAGGACTTATGTTTGCGCATAAGTGTTACCTATGCGAACAGAAGGGATTGAGTGACCTTCAAATTGAGCATCTTATACCGCATCGCCAAAATCGCGATTTGATGTTTGACTGGAATAATTTGTTCCTGTCCTGCGCTCATTGTAACAATATAAAAAATGATAAATATACGCCGATCTTAGATTGTACAAGAACAGACGTGGACAAAAAAATTGCATTCCACAGATACCGTGAACTGTTTGAAGAAGATCGGTTGGATATCGTGGCACTGGATGATAGCCTTGAAACAAAGAATACGGCGGATTTGATGAATGAAGTGTACTATGGTACAACACCGCAGAAAAAAGCAGAGGCTAAAATTATTCGAGAAAGATTATCAAAAGAGCTTGACGAATTTCAAGACTGTGTTAAAAGCTATAATCTTGCAGATGGTGAGGATAAAAAAGACTGTGAACTGTCCATTATGATGAAATTAAAGTGGAATGCCCCCTTTGCTGCATTTAAGCGTTGGATGATCCGAGATGCCAGCGATAAATTTCCAGAATTACTGAAATACTGCCAATAATTATTCTACATAAAGGAGTATACTTTTATGTCCAACTTCTCCTATCTCTCCACCCGCCCCGAATATTCCCTCTTCGCCAATTCTGCCATCGAGGCCGAGAAAGTGTTCTCCACCTCCCCGGCGATGTGCGCGGTGGGGTGTCGGAAGGCGTTGGAGCTGGCGGTGAAGTGGGTGTATGCGGCAGATAAAACCATCACGATGCCCTACAAGGACAACCTGCAATCCCTGCTGCACGAGCCGAGTTTCCGCTTCGCGGTGGACCGCAATGTGTGGAGCGTGCTGCCCAGCATCGTGAAGGCGGGCAATCTGGCGGTACATACGGGGCATAGTGTGTCGGCGGCGGATGCAGTGTTCAGCCTGCGGGGGCTGTTCGATTTCATCCAATGGGTGGATTACTGCTACGGCACGGACTATGTGGAGCGCTCCTTTGACGAGACAGCCATCCCCGGCGAAAAGGTAACACTGGACGAAAAGAAGATCCGGGAACAGGAAAGTTTACTGTCCCAGAAGGATGCCGAATTGGAAGCCTTGCGCAAGCAGGTGGAGAGCCTTTCGGCGGCATACACGGCCAGCAAACAGCAGAACCAGCAGAGCCGCAGTTTCACCGCCGCCGACCTGACCGAGGCCGAAACGCGGCAGAAGATCATCGACATCGACCTCAAGGCCATGGGTTGGAAATTCACCGGGCCGGACGCCGATGTGCGCACCGAGTACGAAGTGGACAACATGAACGGCGTGCTGGGGCAGAAGGGCTATGCGGACTATGTGCTGATGGGCAAGGACGGCTTGCCGCTGGCGGTCATTGAAGCCAAGCGCAGCACCAAAGACCCCAACATCGGGCGCAAGCAGGCTCAGCTTTATGCAGACTGTCTGGAGCAGAAATTCGGCCGCCGTCCGATGCTGTTTAACACCAACGGCTACACCACCTATTTCTGGGATGAGCAGAGCGGCCCGCAGCGTGCCGTGAGCGGGGTGTTCTGCAAGGACGACTTGCAGAAGTTGATGAACCGCCGCACCGAGAAAAAACCGCTGGATACCATCGAAATTGATGACAAAATCACCGACCGCTACTATCAGAAAAACGCCATCCGGGCAGTCTGCGCCCATATTACGCAGGGCTTCCGGCGCAATCTGCTGGTCATGGCAACGGGCACGGGCAAGACCCGCACTGCATCCAGCCTGACCGATGTGCTGAGCCGGGGCGGTCATGTGACCAACGTGCTCTTTCTGGCAGACCGCACTGCGCTGGTCAAGCAGGCGAAGGACGACTTCAAAAAGTATCTGCCGGACCAGTCGCTGTGCAACCTTTGCTCCTCTAAGGACGATAAGGCCGCGCGCATCGTGTTTTCCACCTATCCCACCATGCTCAACGCCATCGACAACGCCAAGACCAAGGACGGCGTGCCGCTGTTTTCGCCCGCCCACTTTGACCTTATCATCGTGGACGAGAGCCACCGCAGCATTTTCAAGAAATACCGCGCCATTTTTGATTATTTCGATGCGATTCTGGTGGGTCTGACCGCCACCCCGAAAACCGATGTAGATCGCAACACCTACGACTTTTTCGAGATGGAACACGGCATCCCCACCTACGCCTACGATTACGACACGGCGGTCTACACCGACCATGTGCTGGTGCCTTACTACAACTACGAGGTCAAGACGAAATTCACCGAAGAGGGCATCCACTACGACCAGCTTTCACCGGAGGATAAGGCCCGCTACGAGGACGATTTTGCCGAGGACGACACCCTGCCCACCTTTATCCCATCCGAAAAGCTGAACAAGTTCATCTTCAACGCCAACACCGTGGACACGGTGCTGCAAGACCTGATGGAACGGGGCATCCAGACGGCGGGCGGCGACCGCATCGGCAAAACCATTATCTTTGCCCAGAACAAGCGCCACGCGGAGTTTATCCGGGAACGTTTTGGCAAACTCTACCCGCAGCTGGAGACCCAGCACCCGGGGTTCATCCAGCGGGTGGTCTGCGACGACGCCTATGCACAGTCCATCATTGACGACTTCAAACAGCCGGAAAAGCCGCCGTTTATTGCGGTCTCGGTGGATATGATGGACACGGGCATTGATGTGCCGGAGTGTGCGAATCTGGTGTTCTTCAAAAAAGTACGCAGCAAAACGAAGTTCTGGCAGATGATCGGCCGTGGTACGCGGCTGTGCCCATCCCTTGCCTGCGTGGATGCCATCGACGGCGAGTATACGGGCAAACGGCGGTTTCTGATCTTCGACTACTGCGGCAACTTTGAATTTTTCCGTCAGAAACCCAACGGCTACGAGAGCGCGGACACCAAAAGCCTGTCCGAGAGCATTTTCTGCAAGCAGGTGCGGATCGCCGCCGCGCTGCAGGATGGAGCCTATGGGAGCGAAAAATACCAGAACTGGCGCAAAATCTTAACGGAGACCTGCCGTGCCGAAGTGGGAGCGCTGAACCCGGAGCTGGTATCCGTGCGGCTGCACCGACAGGCCGTGGAGCGCTACCAGAAGCCGGAAGCCTTTGTCAGCCTGACCGAAACGGACAAGGGGACGCTGATGAAAGAGGTGGCACCGCTCATCTCGCTGGACGACAAAGATGAAGCCGCCAAGCGGTTCGATAACTTTGTGTATGGCTTGCTGCTCTGTGAACTGGAAGGTCTGCCGGGGCTGGGCCGCGCCCAGAAACAGCTGCGCAGCACAGCGGCAATGCTGGAAGGGAAGGCTACCATCCCGCAGGTGCAGGCAAAGCTGCCCCTCATCCGGGAGGTGCAGACAGACGAATTTTTGACCTCGCACGATCTGCTCCGCTTTGAGGAAATGCGGCAGGAACTGCGGGAGCTTATCAAGTTTCTGGTGGACGGTGTAGAAGGGCAAAAGCCTGTCTACACGGCCCTTGCCGACCCGGTACTGGAACAGACCGAGGGCAAAACGCTGGATTCCGGCTACGATTTCGGCGAGTACCGGGAACGTGTGAACCGCTACATCATGGAGCACCGCAGCGATACGCTGGCCATCCACAAGCTGACCCAGAACATTCCGCTTTCCCGGGGCGACTATACCGAGCTGGAACATATCTTTACCTGTGAGCTGGGCAGCAAAGAGGACTATGCACGGGAGTTTCGGGATACGCCCTTTGGTCTGCTGGTGCGTAAAGTGGCAAAGCTGGACCACGATGCTGCCATGCAGGCCTTTTCAAAATTTATCAATGACGAATCGCTGAATGCAAAGCAGATCGCATTCGTGCAGAAGGTCATTCATTACATCGAGCAGAACGGTTATGTGGAAAGCAAAGCGGTGTTGATGAAACCACCCTTTGACCAGCCCATTCTGTTTACCCGCCTGTTTGATGGCAAAACAGGCAGTGAGCTGATGGAGACAATCAATTCGGTGAAAGAGAATGCCACCCATGTGACTGCATAAAGTGGTGGAATGTACTGATAAAAACGGTATAATACGCTTGAACTTTTCAAGAGATATCGGTATCAATATCAGTTCCGCAGCATAAACGTTGCACAGCTATATGGCGTTCAGAAATCTCGTGCATCCTCTATTATCAAGAATCTTATCAAGCATGGATTGGTGACGTCACCAGAATATGGCGTATACCAATTTGTGAAGAAGTAACACCGCTATCAACAGGTGGTTTTTGAAAACCAAGCGGTGAAGCTGTTACAGCCCATGGAACGTCTTAATATAATTTGAATTATCATAATCGAAATTATATTAACCACTTGTGTGAAAATGCCCACTCCCCTGAGAACTCCTCAGACGAGTGGGCATTCTTCTTTCCGTGTATCAAATTTACCTTTGTGGTCACTCAAATCGCCACCAAGTCATGGATGCTGTCCGGCAGATTTTCTTTTACCGGCACAAGAAAAAGCTGTCTTGAGCATATGTGGGTCGCTGATATGGAGTTTGCCGTTGCTCCTGAGATCGTGGATAGCAGCCCTCCGAAATCACCGTTTTCTCTGCACAGAAAACAGGATCACTCTTCTGATTGAAATATTACTTGATTTGAAACCGAATGTTAATTTCTGCGAGAAAATGAGCTGCGTATTTCAAACAAAAACCACCTACATCACAAACGATGCAGGCGGTTTTCTCGGGGGAGTAAAACGGAAATCAAAAAGTGTTAGTGACAATTTCCGGCACAGCCACCCTTGTCCTCATGACAGGAGTGTGAACCGCAGGTGTGCCCCTCCTCATGGCTGTGATGGTCGCAGTGGGCATTTGGATCAAAAACAAGATTTCCTGCAAGGTAATCCGCAACAACGCTGTCAGCTGCGCCAGAAATGCCGCCAAACAGCTGAATCCCGGCCTGTGCAAGAGCGTTCTGCGCACCGGCACCAATACCGCCGCAGAGAACGACATTTACACCGTTCTGAACAAGGAAGCCCACCAACGCACCATGGCCCTGCCCATTGGTAGAAACGACCTCACTGCTCAGAATCTTGCCGTTTTCTGTATCGTAGATTTTGAACAGTGCGGAGTGGCCAAAGTGCTGGAACACCTGACCGTTTTCGTAAGGAATTGCGATTTTCATAACTGAATCTCCTTTTGCTTTTTAGCGTTTATCAGAATAGTTGCAAATTTGGATGGCCGCACCATGCTCCATCCGCTGAAAGCCGTGCTTTTCATAGAACGGGACATTCTTTTCGTCCTCTGGCATTCCCTCGATATATAGGTAGTTCTTATATTTTTCTTTGATACGTCCCAGCATCTCTCCGGCAATGCCCTTCCCCTGATAATCAGGATGTACCAGCACATAGTGAATTGTTTTGTTACTTGGTGGTGAATGGAACGGCAGCAATATGCGGTGGTGCCGCTCATCATTTCTGCTCCCGGACGGCTATTTTTTCCGCTGCCGCTGAACACGGCGGGCGGCGTCCCGCCCGGCTGCGATCCCGCTGCCGAAGGCCCAGTGCAGATTGAAGCCGCCGCAGCTGCCGGCGCAGTCCAGCGTTTCGCCCACAAAATACAGGCCCGGACAGCCCTGAAACTGAAAATGTGCATCCACTTCCCGCAGCGAGAGCCCGCCGCCGGTCACCTGCGCCTGCTTCCAGCCGCAGGGGGTCAGGCCCTCAAAGCGCCAGTGCTTGGCGGTGTGGGCCAGTTTCTGCCACTGTCCGGCAGTGAGAACGGCGGGAGCGTCACCGTCCCTCAACCCGGCGGCAGACCACACAGCGCAGCCCAGTTTCCGGTTCAGCAGACCCAGCCAGAACCCGGCAGGGCTGTCCCCTGCCGTCTGGGCGGCATGGGAACGGAACAGGGCGGTCAGCTCTGCTTCGTCCAGTGCCGGAAAAAGATCCAGCTCCACCGCAGGAGCCTTTGGACTGCGGCCCGGTGCCAGCAGGCCGGACAGCTGCATGATGCAGATGCCGGAAAGGCCATAGTCGGTGAACTGCACCTCGCCGGTCTCTGTGGCCAGCACACGGCTTCCGTCCAACAGGGAGGCCGCGGCCTTGGCGCGGATGCCGGCCAGAGTCTTGTTGGGCTTTGCGCACTGCAGAGCGGTCAGACAGGGATACAGCAGCTCCGTTCTGCCGCCGCACTGGGCGGCGAACCGGGTGCCGAAGCCGTCGGTGCCGAACTGCGGCCCGGCGGCACCGCCCATGGCACAGATGACGGCATCCGCGCGCAGGGTCTCAGTGCTGCCCTCTGCCGTCTCGAACTGTACAGCGTAGCCGCTGCGGCTCTGGCTCAGGGTGCGCACGGTGCAGCCGGTGCGCAGCTGCACATGGTGCTGCGCAAGGTGATGCTCCAGCAGGGCCAGCACGTCCGCTGCCTGATTGGAATAGGGATAGATGCGCCCCGCTTCGTCGGTGCGGGTATAGAGCCCCAGAGCGCGGAACCAGCCCAGCGGGTCGGCTGCATTCACAGCGTCCAGCAGCGGGAGCAGCGC
>UMCM01034405.1_pt1 | contig 13384 bp, 13 predicted proteins | sample 1964231 | NCBI WGS metagenome assembly UMCM01 (sample SAMEA4835968, study PRJEB28245) | human gut metagenome | biome: gut microbiome; material: fecal sample | place: Denmark | collected 2008
GATACATCTGAATATTCTTTTGGGTATATATCCGGTTGGAGCGGAGATAAGGAAGTTTTTGAATTAAAAGAAAATCTGGATATTATCAAACAGACTGCAGATAAGATTTCTTTATCAATAGAGGAATGTGTAAAAAAATTAAAAAAAGATCGCGATATGTATCAGATGGTTTCTGAGGATCGTCTGCAGTATGCAGAACCGAATCATAAAAAAAGATAATAGTGCCTGCATAGTTCGGATTAGAAAGCTACGTGTCCTACAAACAATGTGAAAGGGAAAAAATCCAACACGAAAAAAGCAAGGAGGTAGCAACATGGATTATTCTTTTGAGAACGTACAGGTAGAGACCGAAAAGAACTTTACCAGGAATAAGCAGGTAAAAGAGACTGCAAAGGCAATTGCTGAAAAACTGAGATCGAGGGAGGAAAAAAAGAATGCTTGATTTTGAATCTTTTTTGCAGTATGTGAAGGAAAATATCAAAGATTATCTCCCATCAGAATTTGCGGATGCAAATGTAGAGCTTCAGGTTGTAGAAAAAAATAATGGAAAACTGCTTCATGGCCTTACAATCCTTGTTTCAGATAATCCAGTAAGCCCGAACATTTATCTGGATCAATATTATAAGTACTATGTAGAACAGGGTATGGATATCGATGTCGTCATGGAACGTGTAGCCCAGGTTGAACGGGAACAGATGACTCCGCCAAAAGAAATTTCAGATGTGATTCATAAGCTTCGGGATAAGGACTTTGTTGAGAGCCATGTTATTGTTGCAGTTGTCAACGCGGAAAAAAATGCTGCGATGCTTAAGAAAGTACCGCACCGGATGGTAGAGGATCTTGCTGTTATTTATAAATTATATCTTGGGAGCGCTAAGAATAGTATTTCTACGATTACAGTCCGGAATGATTTTTTAAAACGCTGGGGCATTACGCCGGATGAACTTCATGAACATGCAATGAAGAACAGTAATAAGTTAATGCCTGCCAGAGTTCGTGATATGGAGAGTATCTTAAGAGCAGGATTTGGAGATTTGGAGTCACTTGATTTAGACCCACTTGGCGGAATAAATACAATGTATGTTATTACCAATGCGCAGAAGGTTGATGGTGCGGCAAGTATTATATATTCGGATGCGCTTGAAAGGACTGCAGAAATGGTTGGTACTGATCTGTATATTTTACCTTCATCTATTCATGAGACAATTGCTATTTCTGCAGATTGCTGTGGGACACCAGAAGAACTTGCAGAGATGGTAAAAGAGATCAATACATATCAGGTAGATCAGGAAGAACAGCTTTCAGATCATGTATATAAATATGATGCCCAGACAAAGACATTGTCGCTTGCGGATGTGTCAGTGGAGGATCTGAAGATTTCCAGGGTATCTGAAAACAAAATGTCATATGAAGCGGAAAGTACAGAGCCTGTAAGGCCGCGTCATCACAGATAAGGAGACAAGGTATGGAGATTACAGATATCAGAATGAACCTGCTTGATAATGCTGGCGGAGTAAAAGCAATTGGAAGTTTTTCGCTTGATAATTCTTTTGCAGTTCGCGGTATGAGAGTCATGGAGGATAAAAAGGGGAGAAATTTTGTGGCATTCCCTTCGAGAGAACGTGCCAATGGAGATTATGAAGATATTGCATTTCCACTTAGCAAAGAGTTCTATCATCAGATTACTGATGCTTTTATGAAAGAATTTCACCGTAAACAGGAAGAGATGGCATCCCAGGAACAGGATAAGTTTCAAGATCAGGGGCAGAAACCGACAGAGGATGTCCCCAAGCCTCATAGGGGGCGTGGAAGATAAGGAGGAGTTTTATGCAGATTTCTGAGGTGAGGCTTAAAAAGCGGGATGGAGATGATAAGTTTCTTGCCAGTGGGTCTATTACCTTTGAAGGAATGTTTGTTGTATCAGGCATTAAGGTTATGAGAGCCAAAAGTGGAGACTTATTTGTTGCATATCCATCGTGGAAAAATTCAGATGGAGAATATAAGGATGTATGTTTTCCGATGACTAAAGCACTTCGAGAAGATATCAATATGCAGGTGCTTGCAAAATATGAGAACCTTTAAAAAACGGGACTGCAGCTTGGCAGTCCTATTTTTTTGGAGAAAATTATGGCAAAAGGAATTATTGCAAAAATTTGGAATATCAAAGATGGATCAAAAGGCAGAGGTGCCGGAATCCAGATATCAGATTCAATCGAATATATAACGAATAGCGAAAAATGTAATGAAACACTGGATCCAAGTTTTGCGCAGATTGGGCGGGAGCTTAAATATGTCACAAATGATGTGAAAACGTTGGAAGGTCTTTATGTGGGGTGCAGGTGCATTTCTGATATAAAGAATGCAACAAATGAGATGATGCAGATAAAGGCGTTCCATGGGAAATTGGGAGGAAGGATAGCACTTCATGGAATTATATCGCTGGATGAAAAAGAATCAGACAGAAAGAATGCCGGAAAATTGATAATGCTGCTTGAAGATCTTTTGGAGGAAATTTTTCCTGAATATCAGGCTGTGTATGCAGTACATACGAATACAGAAAATCTACACATTCATTTTATTTTGAATACAGTGGGATTGAACGGGAAAAAAATCCACATGGATAATTCGTTTATGAGTAAGACATTTGAACCAGCTCTTAATCGGCTTGCAGAAAAATATGGGTTCACACCAAATGAAGCATGGATACAGAAAAAACAGAAAGATCAGATTTCTTTTGGAGAAAGAGTGGTAAAGCTTCGGCAAGCAGTAGATGAAGCTATTGAAAGATCAGAGAATTTTGATGACTTCCTCTTAGATTTAAAGGATCAGGGACTATCTGTTAATTGTGGGAAATATTTAAGTATAAAATCGCAGGGAATGACAAGATCTATTAGAAGTTACCGGCTTGGAAGCATGTATACGGTGGAGAAAATAAGAGATCGCTTGTTAAATAAGCGAGAGGAACTGATTAGAAATGAAGTTGGAGACCATGTCTGCAAAAAGGATAATCCAGCATCTATATTTGTAAAAACTTTGCCAATTAAGAAATACAAGGATATGACAGATGAGGAAAAACAGAAGTGTATCAGGATTATAAAGCTGGGGCGGAATCCTTGGAGAGAGCGATACGAAGCAAATTGGCAGCTACAAAAAATGGCAGATGAGTTTAAGCGTACGGCGAATGTATATGAACTTATTCGTTGCTATGCGCCAAAAACAGGAAATGTGCAAGACGCGCTTGTACATATTGTGGATCTGAAAAAGAAAATTGCTGTGGAAAAAAAGGCAGTCAGGGAAAATATCAAAAAATATCAGCCAATAATCAGGCTATATAACGAGATCAGAATGAATGCCAGAAAAGCGTATCTTTATGAGTTTGCAGGATGTGATGAATATTTGTCAGCTTATGAGGCCTATAAGGAGCTCTGTAAGCGGCTTGAAAAGAGCTATGGTAAAAGTGTGACAAAGGTTGCAGCATATATTGAGGATCAGGAAAATCAAATTCTTTATGCAACAGCGCAATCGAAAGAATTATCCGATGTATATAAGACGATTCTGCGTTTTAAACATAATGAGCTTAAGCATGGAGTTAAGGAATATATGTCGTTATATGATGCGATGGGGTTTTCAGAAGCAAGAACGAATGCCATGCAACACAATGTGTTTGAGAGCAGTATTAAGTACATAACAGCGGACGGGGCCGACGGTGCGTATATCAGAGTTGTTATTACACCGGATATGGTGGAAGCAAAGCGAACGGAAAAAGCTGTTGTGACTGTTTATGATAAGGCTGGAAAAGCTATACGGGAAGTGTCTTCTGGAAATATATCTATAAAAGAATTTAACAGAAGTATTTCAGAACTTAAAGCAGAGTTTGGATTTTATAGATGCCAAGTATTTGATAGGCGGGTGGCTGCGGAAGATTTTGTAAAACGACAGGGAGAAGAAAAGAAAGTAAAAAGGCAAGCTTCGGATTTGTTCTGAGGATGTCCCACATAAAGAGTAGAGAGGAGGAGCAAATGAGTACACTTATGTATGAGCCAAAATCAGAAGGTATGCTCAAATTGGAATCTGATTTCTACCCTGTTTTTTCGCTTTTTTCAGATGAACTTTTGAATGCGAAATTTATGCAGCTTAAAGCCAATATCTGTGACTTAAATCCGGCTGTAATCACAAAGTGTATTACTGGAACGGAACAGGATTTTATTATGCTGATGGATAGAGCAAAGGATTTTATCAAAGAGCGTTTTGGAGAAATGACGGATGATGATAAAAGGAATCTTTTAGAAATGTTCAGGCAGTGTGTTTTCGGGTATTACATTTTGACACCACTTGTTGAGGCAAAAGAAGTATCAGATATCAAGGTTCTTGATTATGACCATATTGTTATTAAAGCCAATGGAAAAAGATATGTTGCAAAATGTGCCTTTTTCGATCAGGCAGATTATAATGACTGGTTTTTAAGGATTCTTAGGATTCATGGGCTTGGGAAGAGCGATGAATATGCCCTTTCCCATTGTACGGACAGAAAAGGAGTAAAGGATTTTTATCTTCGCATTGATGTGCAGCTATCATGTATTACTTCTACAGAAAAGAATAATATACATATTCGTAAGATGCCCAAGAAAAAACTGTCTTGGGATTATCTTATGGAAAATGGAATGCTTGATCGAGACATGATTGCTTACCTTAAAGACAGAATTGCTGCTGGATATGGATTTCTTATTTCTGGGCGGGGTGGCTCCGGTAAGTCAACACTTTTAAATAACATGATTGACTGTATTCCCTTTGGAGAATCCGTGCTTGTATCGCAGGAATCGGATGAACTTTATTCAAATGTGCATCCCCAGATTCAGTTCGAGCATACAATGGCAGTTCAGAAAAAAGAAACGGTGACAGAGTATACCTTGGAGGATGAGCTGCGACTGGGACTTTTACAGGATATTGATAATTTTATTATCGGAGAAATCAAAGGAGGAGAGGCACTGTATGTATTTACAACGGCAATGAGTACGGGTGCACGTTTTTTTGGAACGATACATGCGAATGATGCTGCAAGCAGTGTAGTTCGGCTTGCCCAGTGTGCAAGGTACATATCTGATTATCCCATGGAAACACTTTGTGAGATGCTAACTTGTATTCCTTTTGTGCTGATCCATATGAGCCATTTTTCTATTGATGAGATTTTGGAAGTCAAAGGGTTTGACCAGAAAATTAAAAGATTGCTATTTCATGAAGTATACAGGAAAGAAGGGCAATGATATATTTTGTACTTTCATTTATAACCGTTATTGTCCTTACATTTGTGGCAGCGCAAGACTTTAGAGAGCGTATGATCTATAGTTTTCCGGTACTGATTTTGACTGTTATATGGATGGCATATTCGATAATTTTTTACTGGGGAAGGATGAGGCTCGTTGCTTTCGCTTGGGTAATTACGGTTGTTCTGTATAGGGCATATAAAAATTTTCATATATGGGGTGATGGGGACAGCGATGTTTTCTTACTATTCACCGGTATTATTCTATGTACTTTTGAAATTGATAATCTGTTACAATTTGGATTTTTAATTTGTGTATTCCTTGCAGCAGCCCAGATCATTTCACTTATAGCTGGGGTAATAGAAGCTGGAATTAAAAATAGAAAGCTTAATTGGGATTCTGGTCTGGCAGTGGTGCCAGGGTTTGCAATGGTTTTAATCATTATGATCATTTATGGAATAATCAGGAAGGGGAGTTTTGCATGAGTGATGAGCTGGAAATTATCAAAAAGCAGCTTCCTGAAATGGCAGGGATATTAAATGCAGTTCCGGGCGAGCGTTTTGAACTCAAATGTGCGCAAACTCTCTTGATTGTGCAAAGAAGAATGGAAGAGTCTGAACTGCAGACCCAGCTTGCCATTTATAATCATCTGTTTTCAAAAGAAGGGACTGCCAGTATTACAGACCTTTCCAACGTGGCAGTGGCTTATGTAAAAATTAAAACGTTGTGTGAAGCAGGGAATAGTAATTTTGATCAGATTTCTATTAGAGAACTCATAAAAGAGTTTCATGCGCAGGAAACGAAGGTTTTAAACATTATTCATTTGTCAAAGGTCAATGCCCTTGCTGCGGAAGACTATCAGAAAGAGATTATTAAAAGAACGCTGAATAAATCAGAAAAATATTTAAAAGCGTTTGCGGATGAGATTAAACGGGCAGAAAAGAAGATCGAAAAAGATCCTGTAAGTTTGATCCAACCGAAAGAACAAGTATCTGACACACGTGTAGAAGAAACACCGAAGAAATCCAAGCGACATATTTTTCCGATGATTTTTGATAAGGGAGTTGGTTGGGTAGAGGGATTCAGATATAGGAAAGATGTTAATTCGTTTTTGAAAAAAGAGGAAGCGAGACAAGCAGATTCAAGATGCGAGGAGATTCCATTTTATGAAAAGACTCTTAAATATACAGAAAGGCATATCTGTAAGGATATACCAGAGTTTTCTATATTCTTAAAAAGAGGGAATGTCTATTTTGGTAAGACAGGAAATGTAAATGCAGGGGTATATATGAATCAGGATCAGAGCTTGCTTGAGCTTATGAATGTAAGTCAGGATTTTATTCAGTTTATGACCACGGATCTCCTGAATGGGCAGTATGAGTTAAAGGCATTTACAGATTCGGAAAAGAAAGCGATGCAGCTTTATTTCAATTATGTATGTGTCTGCTTTGAAAAGCATATAGGCAGAGAACTTTCTGTGCAGGAATATTTGCATTTTAAAGACTACTATAACAGGTTGATTCTTATGATGTTTGCACTGGAAGAAAAGAAGCAGGACGATTATTATAGAGCTCTGTCAATAGCGGACAATTACATAACATATATGCAAGGATATGATCTTACAGTATCTGATGGAAAGGAAGACATTATCAAAAATATCATTGCAGAAAAAAACCTTAATTATGTGGGAGATCTGAAACTGATCCTTGAAATTCATGTTGTATGTGAGGATGCAAGGGAGTCGTTGCAATCACTTATAGAAAAAATTCGATATTTTCATGGAACAAATAAATCGGAAGATCCGGAAAAAACAGAGGAACCGGTTGATCTCAAGGGAGCAAAGATTGTAGTAGAAATACTTAATGAGATGGGACAGATTTCGGATGAAGCCATATTTTCAGCCCCCAATATTGAGATTGCTGTAATGGATTATCTCAAGAAAAATGCTATTGGAAAACGGATTGGGATTGAAAAGAATGGCGTAAAAACTTACTTTTTTGCAGGAAAAAGGGGAGGCATGTCTATTCCTATTCTGACAAATGAAACCAGAGCAGCATGGAACGAAGATGAGAGAATTTATTTTGAGAAAATTGAGCAGAAGATAAGTGAAACAATAATTAAAATTGGAGGATATTCGATATGAAATGGAATACAGATATTATGAAGATAGTTGCTATTGCACTTGTGATTACTCTGGTATTGTCACTTTTTGTAAGATACGTAATGTTTAAAAGGGGAGTGCTGGGATCTGCTGCAGGCAATACGGAAGATGAGCAAATGGCAGAACAAATTAAATCTGACGAAGTCATTTTGATTGAGGAACCCGAGAAAGAAATAAGTGCTCCCGGAAGCGAGTTTGATGAAGCTGATTTTGAAGAAAAAGTAAAGCCTTATGCTTGTGTGCAGATAGAAAAGGTATGTACGGTCACATCAGATGATGGAAAAGGGAATCTGGATATGGAGTATACCAAGTTCTATGTTTCCGATGTGAACCTAAAAAACCGCTATGATAAAACAAGAGATTTTTCTGAGGCAGTAGGGATAAACTTTTTTGATGAGGAAAAGGCAAAAGAGATTGGATTTTCAGATGCATTTGGTTTTTCTTACGAGTCATGCGAAAATGCTTCTGAGCTATTTAATAATATAAGAAATAGCTCTGGGTTTGACGCTGATCTTACGGATGTCACGTATGATGAAGAAAAGTATTCCTTCAACAAAGAAGAAAGCTATAATTTTAATGGGGATTGCAATATTCTTCATATGTTACTCGATGGAACGGATTATGACAAACTTTTGCAGTCCAATTGTTATTACACACTTTCCGAGGAAAAAGATGGAGCCAAGTATCCCAGCATGTTTACTGCAGTTGTCCAGTATATGAAGGATGGGAAAACAATTACTAAGACAGTTTATCTTGGAATTCACTTTTATTACGAAGAAGGATCCGATGATTGTAATAATGGAAAAGATGGTAATGTGCCTTGTCCGACCTGTGGCGAGACAGATGGTTGCAAAGACGACTGTATTGGAGCGTGTTGTAAATAGGAGATCATATGAAGAAATTTATAGGGAAAGCATTTATGCTGCTTTGCATGATTATGTTTTTCATAGGGTCAGATTCACAGGTCGTTTTTGCAGGATCGTGTCAGAATGCATCTTGCGGATGCGGAGATAGAGGCATTTCAAGCTGTTTTGGCTCTGCAACCTGTTGGTATAATGATTCGGAAGGTTGTGCCGGTCATAGCTGGTACCTTTATGAAAAGACTTCCGCAACCTGTACAAGTGGAGGAAGAGTCATCTATAAATGTTCTATCTGTCCGGGTGAGAGAATATTTTCTATACATGCATTGGGACATGATTGGGGTTCATGGAAGAGCATTGACTCGAGCCGACATATGAGAATATGCAGGAGATGTGGTCTTATCCAGTATGAAGAACATACAATGTCTGATTGGAAATCTCATGGAGATGGGAACTATAGTAGGCGATGTCCTACATGTGGTTACACCCAATCTAAAGGCTTGTTCGTATCTGTATCCACTACAAATTGGACGGCTTCAGATGTGGAAATAAGAATAAGTGGGTATGATGAAGGTGATGGAAATGCGAGAATTACTCTATATAGAGTGAACAGTGTTAGTGGTCTAACAGAGCAGGTGGAAGATTTTGACCATGGTGGTGCACATGGCTGGACGAGTGATAGTTATATCCAGAAAAATGAAGGAATTTATACTTTTTATGCGGTAGCTACAGACACAGCAGGACATTCAATTCGAGTGGATACAGAAAGGGTGTATCTTGACCATTCAAATTCTGAGATTATCGGAATAGATAGTATAGAAACTGATTGGACCAATATTGCTCCGGTTATTTCGATAAAAGCTACAGATTATTTGTATGATACGAACATAGAAGGATCTGGTGTAAAAAGCCTGACTATCTACGATGATGCAGGGGAAAAGGTTACAACTGGGGTGAGCTCTACAGCATATACTCTTGAAGAAAAGTACGAGGGTGAGCATACATGGAAAATAGAAGCCATTGATAATGTGGATCATGTGACGGAAGAATACGTGACAACCAGATATGATATTACACCACCGGGAATAGATGGAACAGAGATAACCTATGTGATGAAAGATGGAAAAGTTATTTCTGGATATTGCAAGGACAATATTATTAACCAGCATATAGATGATGAGATTGTAAGAAGTGTAAATGGAGCCAATAAAAGCAGCGGGATTAAGAGTGTAATTTTGTATAAGGTTACCGGGGCAGAAGAGAGAGTGATTTATTCTAATACGACATACCACAAATTTGAGAATCCAGATACACACTCATATTTTGATGTATTTTATGACATCAATCAAACTGATGATGCGGTTGACTATTATCTTTTAATTACAGAGGATTTTGCAGGTAACAGGACAAAGAAAAAGCTTACCAGTCAGCGAATGCTATTAACATTGTTTCATACGTCCATAGATAGAGGGGCATACTAAATGCCTTATGTTCTAAAATAAAATGCAGGGATGTAATATTACGAATAATTATACATTCCTGCATTTTTCTTTGACTCAAATAGATTTATAAGCTGGAAATATCTAGGCATCTTGAGCAAGGTTGTGCTTTCTCGCTGTTGAAGTAATAAGAGATACAAATATAATCACCAAAAAGTGAGATATAAATCGGAGGCAATCTCTCTCCTATTTCTCTTGTTCAAATTCTTTGTTGATCGCCATACATAAGCTGTGGATAGCATTAAAAAGTTTCATGCATTCAATTTCTTCCACTTCAAAATCAGAACGTCCGTGAAGAAGCCAATGTCGATTAATAGCTGCTGGTTCATCAGCAGTAAAATCACTTGGTTGATACAGATTTCTAATAAATTGGTTATAGGAAATCCACACATGCTTTAATATAGTACTTCCATCAGTTGGAAAATTATCTACGTGTTTTTGACAAACTTTCATCATTCGGACATTTTGTTTATTATCACTAAATTCAGATAATATTCCCTCAATAACTGAAAGTAAGGAAGTAGCGCAAATAGCATACATTTTGGCATTAAATGCACTCCAGCTCTCGTTTACTAATCTTACCAGTCCTGCCTTGATTTTTGATTCTGTAATTCCCTTTATCATAGCTTTCATGTTTCGGTAATTATCATATGAGTAAAAACTTTTCATAAATGAATTGACGTCATCCAGTTCATGGGTATTGCCCAGAGCATTTACTGCCGAAATTGGTAGTGCTGCAGGGAGAGTCCACCCCTCGGCTACAAGTTTTTCTACTACAGTATCAAGGGTTTTATCTAATTCAGAAACTTTTCTTTTTGCAATTTCTTCAGTTTGACGTTCCATTGCAGCTTTTAATTGCTCGAGTTGTTCTTTGCTCAAATTTGTCATTTAATACACCTCCATAACTGAACATTACATAATTTTAATGTATCAAAAAATAGACAAGCTGTCTACAGCTTGAGCTCCTGGAGAAATCCAGAGGTCTTTTGGCGTTTGCTTTAGATTCGGATTAGGGCAAAGCATGTCCCACATAACTTACGAAGGGTGAGGAACCCTATCAAGTCGAAAGGAAAATGTGGGTATGAAAAAAGTTATTCAGGAAATTGACCGGATGATAATTGGGATGAAAGTAAGGCTTACACAGAAGAAGCCTGCTGTAGACCAGATTATTATCATGTTCATTATTATTGCAGTGGCTGCAGGACTTGCGGGGCTTCTGTATGTTTTCGGCACCAAAACACTGCTTCCAAATTTCCAGACAAAAATTACAGCTCTGATTGACCAGTGGTTTGACGGAAAGTAAGGGGAGTCATGAAGAGGAAAATTGAGAAGGAATGGAAGAGCAGGGCAGAAAAACAGGATGAAAAAGATAGAAAACACCAGATCAAAGAAGCCAATCGAATGCTTATTTCCACACCTAAAAAGACCGCAGCTAGCATGGGCTTTCTTAGCTTTGATCCGGCTGGTGCATTTTGTTTTGAAGGAAGCAGATGGATCAAAATTTATAGGGTCACAGGGAGTGCAGCAGAATCTGTAAAAGTAGCTCTTGAGGTCAAGTCAAGACTCCGGATCACAGAAAGAATTGTTCCGACAAATGGAGGATCTGCCGAAGAAAATTATTATATTTCACTGATTGCAAAAGGGGATATCTACGAAGAAATTCGGAAACAGTTTGAATCGGATGAACGAATATTACGGGAAATGATAGGGGTACAGCCCTTATCGGTTGATGAAGTCATAACAACAATTTTGATGCAGTTTCAGGGAGAAAATAGAACCTTTTCCTATGCATCTTTTGTTCGTTCTAAGAGAGATTTGAGTGAGGAACTTTTTCCGGTAATGGAAGAAGGGAGAGATTATTTCCAGATAGAAGGTTCTTTTGGAATGAGTCTGTTTCTTATGGAGTACCCGGAAAGCGTGATGGGAGAGACGTTGTCGCTTTTAAAGAAACTGGGGTGTCCGGTATTTGTAACCTTCGATCTCGTTGCCATTGGCGAGCTTGATAAAGAAGATTATGTAAGGACTCTGGAGAAGAAATATGCACGATCACTTAATCGGGATGCAATTTCAGAGTTTATGAATGTCTCCGGGCAGATTTCATTTCTTTGTGATTCTACAGATGCAATGGAAATTATTAAAAAGACAATAAGCAAGATTTTTGCAAAATCAGGCTTTTTGGCAGCACCGGCATATGGGGCTCAAAGGGACTGCTTTCTTTCACAGATCTCACTTGGACTTATAGACTACAGAAATTTGAGAAATGTAAATGTGGCAACAATGGATGAGGTTTTCAGGAGAGAATATGGCAGCGATTAGGACAAAATACGAGCAGACAAAAGTGTACGATCCCCCGGTTAAGTCAGAAGTAAATAGTGTCCAGGATATTTTCTCTGTGGAAGCCATTGAGGAAAGCGGGATTTTTATTCTGCCAGAGCACCGGTATTCAAAGACCTATAAGCTTAGTGACATCAATTTTGCAGGCATAACAGATGAGGAACAGAAAACGATCATTGTAAGTTTTTCCAAGGTCTTGAAAGGTGTTCCCTGCAGATTTTCTTATAGCATTGCGAATGAGCATGTGGATGAGAAGAACTTTCACGAAAAAATTTTGTATAAGAAACGTGGGGATCCGGATGATGCTTTGCGTGATTCTTATAATCAGATAATCAGGGAGAAGCTGTCTGATGCAAAACAGGGGCTCTATCAGACCATTTATCTGACCCTTACTATTACTGCAGATGGAGCGAAAGATGCCAGAGCAACATTTATGTCAATTGAAGGGGCAATCAGATCTGCATTTGTAGGACTGGGGCTTAATGGGATGCAGGGATCATCCATGAAAGCACTTTCAATAGACGAGAGAATGCAGCTTATCTATAACTTTACGCACACAGGCCTTGGCAGTGAATATAAGTTTTCGTTTCACAAAGCAATAACCAGAGGACTGGACTTTATCAACATTCTGTCTTGTGCCGCTATTGAATTTGATAATGAATCCTTTGTGATGAATGGAATTTACGGGAAAGTGATGTACATAGATGATTACCCGAAAACATTGGAGTCAGATATTTTGACATCTATGTCCAAGATCAATTGTACCAGTTATGTCACTGTAAATAGTGAGCTTCTGGATATTTCCGGTTATAAACAGGAGATTGCAAGAAAATACATGGCGGTGGGCATGAAGATTGAGGGAGAAAAGCAGCGTAACCGGAACAATAACGATTATCTGGCAGATGCATCACAAAAACTTTTGAACGAGAAGGAAAAACTGGATCGGTTCATGAAAGAATTGGACAGCCTGGATGACCACTATTTCAATACAACGATTCTTGTCTTATTTCTGGCAGATACAAAAGAGGAACTGACGCAGATCGAGGAAAAATTAAAGAATACGGCTTCTCTAAAGAGTCTGACATTGAAGAGCTGTTTTTCGATGCAAAAAGAGGCTCTTAATTCAGTATTGATATATGGAATACAGGAGTTTAAACGTGTCGTGAACCTTTCCTCCAGTTGTCTTGCCATGTTTATGCCATTTAAGACGCAGGAATTGAATGATGAAAATGGTATTTATTATGGAATTAATCAGTTGTCACAGAACGC
>UMCM01063718.1_pt1 | contig 13341 bp, 10 predicted proteins | sample 1964231 | NCBI WGS metagenome assembly UMCM01 (sample SAMEA4835968, study PRJEB28245) | human gut metagenome | biome: gut microbiome; material: fecal sample | place: Denmark | collected 2008
GGAAGGGTGGATAGGCACACCGGCATCTTTATTTATCACTAAAATATCCTCATCCTCATAGATGATATTTAAAGGAAGCCTAACAGGAACAATGTTCTGGGAGTTTTCCTCTTCTAATGCAGCGGTCAGTATTTCACCTGCCTGCAGACGGTGGATGGTATAAGCAAGCTTCCCGCCGATAGTAAGGCCGGTGGGAGAATTTCTTAGTTTAACTACCAGACGGTGGGAATAGCCTTTGCTCCTTAAAAACTGTTCTATGGTCTTTCCCTGGTCTTCTTCGGTGATCTTGTATTGTAATGTCTTTTTTATCATGTATATTTAAAGTTCCTCTCCAGATCCGTTTTTTGCAGATCCTGTTTTAAAGGTTTTCTTTTTGCTTGCAGCATGGTCTACGATGGCATCTTTTTGCAGAAAACTGGCACGTTTGATGCTGTCGATGCCAAAACGGCTGCGGATAGAATCTACGGTTTTTTCAAATTCCTTTTTTTTTCTGGCGTGAGGCTCTTCAAACAGGCTCATCTGGCAGAAGCTGTCATCAGATATTTTTCCCACACGCAGTCCCATAAGCCGCAGGGGAGTCATATCCCAGGCTTCTTTTAAAAGTCTGCAGGCACATTCAAAAAGCTGTGATGTAGAATCTGTAGGTTCATTTAAGGTCATCTGATGGGACTGGTTTTTAAAGGACCAGTCCCGAAGTTCCACACATACACTGCTGCAGAGTACATGGTCTGCCCGCAGTCTGGCACCCACGGTTTCGCACAGGGAGAGGAGTACCTGACAGCCTGTTTCATAATCGGAAATATCCCTGGATAAGGTAATGCTGTTTCCGTATCCTTTATTAACAGGCTCTTTTTCTGCTACAGGGTCATTGTCAATGCCGTTGGCATATTGGTGGATCATCACTGCGTATTTTTCACCCAGATGTATTTTTAACAGATTTAAGTCCCAGCGAGCCAGCTGGCCAATGGTGCGAATACCCAGGTTTTCCAGCTTTTTCTGGGCAGACTGTCCTACGCAGAATAAGTCACGGATGGGCAGAGGCCACATTTTTTCTGCTATCTCCTGAGGAAAAAGTGTATGGCATTTGTCCGGTTTTTCAAAATCAGAGGCCATTTTTGCCAAAAGCTTGTTTGAAGAAATACCAATATTAACAGTAAAGCCAAGCTGGTCCCGGATCCGGTTCCGTATTATATTGGCAGTGCTTAAAGGAGGACCGAACAGGTGAATGGTATCTGTCATATCCAGAAAAGTCTCGTCGATACTAAATTTTTCATGGTCCGGCGTGTATTCCTCTAAAAGAGTCATCATTTTTCTGGAACACTGGATATAGAAATCAAAACGGGAAGGTACGATCACCAGATCAGGACATTTTCGTAACGCCTGGGAGATAGGTTCCCCGGTGGTAACCCCCTGTTTCTTTGCCAGAGTGGATTTTGCCAGAATGATACCGTGACGGGTGCTTGAATCACCGCCTACTGCACAGGCAATGGTGCGCAGATCTGTATCCTGGGGATTTTTCTCAAGGCGGTATACAGATTCCCAGCTTAAAAAAGCAGAATTTACATCAATATGAAAAATAACGCGCTGTTTCGGTATATTCATAGTGCTCTCCTGAAAAATGAATGTGCTCCTGAAAGGGAGAATACATGTTCTGTAAAAATCATAACACAGGCAGCAGATATAGTCAATTTCAGCATATCTGTAAATCAGATGGAATAGGATAAGAAAAAGAACCCTTTGGGGAGAAGCCCTTAAGGTGAATGAGAAAAGAAATGCTTTAAACAGAGGGATGCGGTGGAAATTCCGTTGTTTGGTCCTGGTTTTTGTACTTGTTTATTTGTTCCTTTTTTGTGATCTGCAGAGTCTGGCAGAGGAAAAAGACGGACTGAAGCTTTATTCCCAGTCCGCTGTTTTGATGGATGGGTACAGCGGCCGCATTCTTTATGGAAAAAATGAAAAACAGGTGCGGCCCATGGCAAGCACCACTAAGATCATGACCTGTATCCTGGCACTGGAAATGGGAGATTTAGACGATCTGGTCACAGCTTCTTCTTGTGCAGCTTCCCAGCCAAAGGTACATATGGGAGTGAAAAAGGGAGAAAAATATCTGTTAAAAGATCTGCTTTACGGTCTGATGCTGGAATCTTATAATGATGCAGCAGTAATGATCGCAGAGCATATTGGAGGGACAGGAAAAGATTTTGCCAGGCTGATGAATAAAAAGGCAGAAGATTTAGGCTGCAGGAATACCTGGTTTATCACACCAAATGGTCTGGATGCAAAAGAAACGGATGAAACAGGAAAAGAACGGATCCATTCTACTACTGCAGAGGACCTGGCAAGGATAATGGTATATTGTATACAACAATCCCCGAAGAAGGAAGAATTTTTAAAAATAACCCAGACCCAGGACCGTACTTTTTATGATTCGGAAAATAAACATCAGATCCAGTGCAGGAACCACAATGCTTTTTTAACTATGATGGATGGGGCGCTGACAGGAAAGACCGGTTTTACAGGGGGAGCCGGTTATTCTTATGTAGGAGCGTTAAAAAAAGATGGTAAATTATTTGTTATTGCCTTATTAGGCTGCAGCTGGCCGCCTTATAAGACACGAAAATGGTCAGATGCAGGAATCCTGTTTTCTTATGGACTGAAAAATTACAATAAAACAGATCTGTATAAGCATCTGGGAAAAACAGAGCCAGTGCCTGTGAAGGTAGAAGGCGGCATCTGCTGGGGAGAGGAAGAAAAAAGCTTTGTTTTAGCAAAAGAAAGGGAAATAGAACTTTCGCAAATAGAGCTTTCTGCCCTGATAAAAGAGGGTGAGAAAACCAGAAAGAAAGTAATCCTTCCCCGGAAGTTAGATGCTCCTGTAAGAGAGGGAGAGAAGATTGGACGGGTACAATATTATATAGAAGATATGCTTATGGGAGAACTTTCATTATATAGTGACAGGTCAGTAAAAAAAATGGATATTTTGACAGCTTGGGGTCATGTTTTATCCCTGTGGAGTATTTAAAAGAAAGATTTCTGCCTGGTAAGTGTTAAAGTTTTCTTACGAATTAGTTTGATTTGTGTGAACATTTTTTGTTGCAGTTGACATGAGGCGGCAATTATCATTATAATGATACCGAGTGTTCAAAGGTGAAATGTCTGGGATAGGATTGTTTGAAAGAGGACTTTTAAACTTTTTAAGTGGGAACACATATCATGATGATGTTGGGGTCAAAAGGTATTTTGACCCCTCTGATACCGAATTGCTACGTGCTTTGCACTCCCGCAATTCTAAAAACATTCGTAATCCGCTCATTTTTCTTCAAAAAATGGCTTCTTACTCATGTTTTTGGCGGGTCCCAAGTTCAAAAATCCTCCTGCAAGCAAGCTTGCATCGGATTTATGACCTTTTGACCCTGGTATCATCATATCATTGAATCAGAGAATTCAGGAGATAATACAGCAGATGAAGGGAAAAATATACAAAAAAGGCCTTGCAGTTCTGTTAGGCCTGACATTGGCTGCAAATGTTCCATTAAGCAGACCATTGCCATTTCATATGTTAGATTCCTATGCTTATACGGGGACGGCTACTGTAAAGGCGTCCTCTTTAAACGTAAGAAGTGATGCAGGAACCGGCTACAGTGCAGTTGCCCGTCTGGCAGCAGGTGCCAGCGTACGCATTACAGGAGAGAAGACAGGAACAGACGGAAAGACCTGGTACCAGATCCAGTACACGGGAAGCAGCGGACAAACCGGCACAGGCTATGTTTCTTCTTCCTACATACGCATCCCGGTTTCGTATTCCGCAGATGCAAATTTTGAAGCTTATCTGACTTCCCAGGGATTTCCGGAAAGCTATAAAGATGGTTTAAGGCAGCTTCATGCCCAGTATCCAAACTGGGTATTCAGGGCAAAGAATACAGGGATTGACTGGAATACAGCTGTTGAAAATGAGTCAGTTCTTGGCCGTAATCTGGTGGCAACAGGAAGTATTTCTTCCTGGAAATCTGTAGAAAGCGGCGCTTATAACTGGGATAACAGCAGCTGGACCGGTTTTGACGGAAGCAACTGGGTGGCAGCATCCCAGGATATCATCCGTTATTATATGGATCCGCGAAACTTTTTAGATGATACCTATGTGTTCCAGTTCCTGTCCCATGAATACGATGGAAACAGCCAGACAAAAGAGGGACTTACAGGAATGGTTGCCGGTTCCTTCCTTTCAGGGACCACAGATTCCACAGGAACCGGAGGCAGTTCTTCTTCCGGCAGTTCTTCCGGTCCGGGAGGCAGTTCTTCTTCCGGCAGTTCTTCCGGTCGGGGAGGCAGTTCATCAGGCAGTTCATCCGGAAGTGTTTCAAAAGAAGGCCCTGGGGGAAGAAAAAACATGACAGATGATTCCAACCATGGTCCGGGTGTATCAGGCGGCGCAGCTGTAAGCACGCAGGCACCGGGAAGCAGCAGTACCACAGAGAGCAGCAGTACAGGAAACGGAAATGTTAGTCTGGAATCGCCACATGCTTCTATTACACCAAAGGAGCATAATCTGGTAACTTCTAATGTGAGCCTGGTAGCTCCGGGACAGTCCGATGGAAGCAGTACAGATAACAGTACCAGTATCTCCCAGCCTGGAAATGTGTCTTCCCAGCCGGGAACGGCTGCAGATACCACAACAGGTACTTCGGATCAGACCGGATCTTCTGTATCTGTTTCCACAAGTAAATCCTATGTGGATATTTTAATGGATGCAGCTACGAAATCTAGTGTGAGCCCTTATGTTTTAGCTGCCATGATCCTTCAGGAGCAGGGCGTAAACGGTGGAACACCTCTGATCTCAGGAAATTATTCCGGATATTCCGGTTATTACAACTTCTTTAACGTAGAAGCATATCAGTCCGGTTCTATGTCAGCTACCCAGATGGGACTCCGGTATGCAAGCCAGTCCGGTAGTTATGGAAGACCATGGAATACGGTGGAAAAATCCATTTTAGGCGGCGCCCAGAATTATGGCGATAATTATGTAAAAGCAGGACAGAATACATTCTATTTAAAGAAGTTTAATGTACAAGGCTCGAATCCATATAAACACCAGTATATGAGCAATGTGCAGGGCGCAGCTTCTGAGGCAGAGCGTCTTTCTAAGGCATACAGTTCCTTAAAGAACTCTGCATTGGAATTTTATATACCGGTATTTAACAATATGCCGGAGCAGGCATGTGCTGCACCTACAGGAAACGGAAGCCCGAATAATAAGCTTTCTGGCTTAAATGCAGATGGATTCAGCCTGACACCTTCCTTTGGAAAGGATACATTAAGCTACAATCTGATCGTAGATACCTCAGTTACAAGTATCCAGATCAGTGCATCTACTGCAGATGGCAATGCTTCTGTTGCAGGTACTGGAAATATAGAACTTACCGGCAATTCAAGTGATATTGCAGTAACCGTTACAGCGCAGAATGGCAGTACAAGGACTTACACCATACATGTAGTGCGTCAGGCTGGCGGAGCAACCCCTTCCGGCCAGAATACCACTGCATCACCGGCAGGTTCTGGCAGCTCTTCCAGTTCACCTGGAAATACAGGAGGACATGGAGAAACGGGAAATGGCAATACTCCCGGCGGAAGCAATGTTACCATTGTAAACGTGCAGTAATGAGACCGAAATAGTTTAGGAAAGCAGGAATGAACATGACATTAAAACAGATCAGACAGTGGGCAGCGGCAGTTGCTGCCATCTGTCTTATAAACGTATTTTTGCCATTTTATGGGATAACTGCCTATGCAGCGACAGCAAGGATCGCATTTTCAGATCCAACCGCTTCTGTAGGCAGTGAGATCAATGTAAAAATGAAGATCACCAGCAGTGATAATCTTTCTACAGCAGATATCATGCTGGCATATGATGCAAACAGTCTTGAATTTATAGAAGGTACTAATGCAGAAGGCGGAAACGGGGCAGTCCGTGTCCATGGTGACGGCGGTGCCGGAAATACAACGACCCTTGCTTATGACCTGAAATTTAAGGCATCAGCAGCAGGTACCAGCAAGATCACGGTTACAAGCCAGGAGATCTATGATTCTTCTTCCAAGATCGTAACAGTTGAGAAGCAGGGAGAATCCCAGGTAACGGTCAGCGCACTGGCAAGTGCTTCCAAGGATGCAACCTTAAAGTCCCTGCAGGTATCACCGGGAAGCCTGACACCGGAGTTTTCTTCTGATGTAGATTCCTATGCAGTGACAGTAGGAACAGACGTAGATAAACTGATCATCAGCGCGGATACTACAGACGAAGGTGCTTCTAAGGTAGTAAGCGGCAATGAAAACCTGCAGATGGGTGAAAACAGGGTGACTTTAAAGGTTACTGCCCAGGATGGGGAAACTACCAGGGAATATGTGATCGTTGTTACCAAACAGGAAGGCGGTCCAAATGAGGGTACACAGAATGTGGATGGAGAAGGAAGCTTTGAACAGTTCCAGATGACTGTATCCAGGCGCAGCTTTACTGTAATGGAACCAGATGCTTCTGTACAGATACCGGAAGGACTGACAGAAACAAAGATCACCATTGATGGACATGCTGTTAAAGGCTGGGTATGGGGCAATGAGACAGAGCATCAGTATTGTGTCATTTATGCTATGAATGAAGCCGGTGAGAAGAACTTCTACCGCTATGACTTAAATAACAATGAGCGTACCATCCAGCGTTACTTTGAAGATCCAAATGCACAGGGAGCAGTAAGTGAAGATGTTTATACACAGCTGGCAGACCAATATGATTCCCTGAGAAAGGATTACAGCCTGTTCAGGACGCTGCTGATCGCGGCTATTGTTGTAGCTCTTATCTTTATGGTGCTTCTGGTGGTATCTGTTGCAGGCAAGAAGCAGAAAACAGAAAAAAGAAAGACATCCCGTTCTGGAAAGAAGTCTGTAAAAGAGAATGATGAAGCGAAAGAAGAGCTTTATGAAGACGAAGCAGAAGAGCAGGAAGATGACCTGATAGATGAGGATGATGACGATACAGAAGAATATGAGGATCTTGATCTTGAAGATTTAGACGAGTCTGAGGACGGATCTGAAGCTACAGACGAGGAAGAACCAGAAGCTGCACAAGAAGAGCCGGAAACTTCAGAACCAGAAGAGACAGAAGCTGTATCAGATGAAGAAGCAAAGGATGACATCGAAGAAATAGAGCTTGAAGATCTGGATGAGGAAGCAGATGTGGATGAAAATGGCGAAATGGACGATAATGTAGTATATGAGGAGCCGGCAGTACCAGAAGAGACCTCAGAGGACAAAGACAAAGACGATGACTTTGAGATATTTGACCTTTAAAATAACCTGAAAATGAGACTTACAATGTGCAGAAAGGAAGAAGAGCTATGTATTGTGTAAAGAAAGTGAAAGAAGATTTATTCTGGGTAGGAGGTACAGACAGACGTCTGGCCCTGTTTGAGAATGCTTATCCGATTCCAAGAGGTGTTTCCTATAATGCCTATGTGCTGTTAGACGAAAAGACCGTTCTTTTTGATACTGTAGACTGGGCAGTAGCAGGACAGCTGTATGAGAATCTGGCAAAGGTATTAGGAGACCGCTCTCTGGACTATATCGTAGTAGACCATATGGAACCAGACCATACAGCAACTTTAGGCCAGGTTGCAGAAAAGTATCCAGAAGCAAAGATAGTATGCAATGCAAAGACTGTGGGCATCATCAAACAGTTCTTTGATTTTGATATTGATTCCAGGGCAGTGATCGTAAAAGAAGGAGATACATTAAGTACAGGAAAGCATAACCTTACTTTTGTAATGGCGCCTATGGTCCACTGGCCAGAGGTTATGGTTACTTATGATACCACAGATAAGACATTATTTTCCGCAGATGCTTTTGGCACCTTTGGCGCTATGAACGGCAACCTGTTTGCAGACGAAGTGAATTTTGAACGTGACTGGTTAGATGATGCGAGAAGATATTATACTAATATCGTAGGCAAGTACGGCGCTTCTGTACAGACTCTCCTGAAGAAAGCAGCAGGTCTGGAAATTGCAACCATCTGCCCGCTTCACGGACCAGTATGGCGTGAGAACATCAGCTGGTACGTAAATAAATATCTTACCTGGAGCAGCTACGTACCAGAAGAAAAGTCAGTTATGATCGCATATGGTTCTATTTATGGAAATACAGAAAATGCAGCCAATATCCTGGCATGCAAGCTGGCTGACAAGGGAGTAAAAAACATTGCTGTTTATGATGTATCAGCAACTCATCCATCCCAGATCGTAAGTGAATCCTTCCGCTGCAGCCATCTGGTATTTGCAGCAGCTACCTATAACGGCGGGATCTTTACTAATATGGAACATGTTTTAAATGATTTAAAGGCACATGGACTGCAGAACCGTACCGTAGCAGTAATTGAAAATGGTACCTGGGGTGTTGTAGCAGGAAAGCAGATGAAAGAGATACTTTCCGGAATGAAGAACATGAATATTTTAGAGCAGACTGTCACTGTAAAATCTGCTTTAAAGGATGAACAGGATCCACAGTTAGAAGCACTGGCAGATGCCATCGCAGCTTCTTTATGCTCCTGAATGATCATATGATCCGCAAAAAAGAGCCGTTCATGGCTCTTTTTGCGTTGCAGTGCATCAGAAAGGGGCTATAGGGAGAAAGTGTTGGATATGAAGAAATTTGGCTGTGTCCTGCTTAAAGGGGGCAGATCCAGCCGCATGGGCGGCAATGACAAAGCGGAGCTTCTTTACAGGGGAATAAGTTTTAAAGAGAGGATCAGGAAAGAACTGGAGCAGTCAGATCTGCCCCTTTTTTTGTCAGAGGCCAAAAAAAGCGGGGATCCCCAGGTAATACCAGATCTGATCCCTGATGCAGGGCCATTAGGGGGGATTTATTCTTGTCTGAAACAGACGGGGATGGCAGGTCTGTTTTTTGTTTCCTGTGATATGCCATTATTTCATTTTTATCTTGGGAAACGGGCATTGGAAGAAGCAGAAAAGAATATAGATGTGGATGCGGTGATCTGGAAAACAAGGGATGGCAGGATCCATCCTGTGTGCGGCTGGTATTCATCGGGGTGTATACCTGTCCTTGAAAAGCAGCTTCTGGAAAAAAATGGAAGAGTAAGGGATCTGTTAGGAAAACTGCGGGTAAAGATCCTGGAAACAGAAAAGGAACATGTACCCGATACATGGTTTACCAATGTAAACACACCTATGGCTTTAAGTGAACTTGCAGATAAAAGACCACCTGTATTTGCAGTCAGCGGAAAGAAAAATACAGGAAAAACTACATTGACCCAAACACTGGTAAGGGAATTGTCACACCGGGGGCTGGCGGTGGCAGTGATCAAACACGATGGCCATGATTTTATCCCGGATGTGCCGGGAACGGACAGTTACCGTCACAAAGCGGCTGGGGCTTATGGAACAGTGGTGTATTCAGAAAAACGGTTCTGCCTTGTAAAAGAGGAAACAGGGCATCAGGCAGCAGACTTTTTTGGGTATTTTAATGATGCAGACCTTATTCTTCTTGAAGGGATGAAAGATTCTGCTTATCCTAAAATTGAAGTCATGCGCCGGGAGGTATCTAAAAGAAGTGTGTGCAAAAAAGAGACTGTAAAGGCCTATGTAACAGACTTTTTACCGGGAGAAATACCGGGATTTGAAAAAGAAAGTCTTGCAGACTGCCCGGTATATGATTTTAATGATCTGGATATGATTCTGGAGACTGTTCTGGCCCTTCCAAAAAATAGCTTTTTACTTATGTTTTGACGGACGATATGGGGATATGGTACAATAAAGACAGAAAATAGGGTATTACAGAAAGAATCTGAGAGAACATAAAAAAAGAAAGGGGTATTTTATGCCAGTTGCATATAGTACAGAAAATGAAGAATATCATTTAAAGATACGTCCGGGAGATGTAGGCCGCTATGTGATCCTGCCGGGAGATCCGGGAAGATGTGAAAAGATCGCAAAATATCTGGATCATCCCCGTTTTGTTGTTTCCAACCGGGAATATACCATTTATACAGGGGAACTGGAAGGAGAAATGGTAAGTGTGTGCAGTACCGGCATTGGCGGCCCTTCAGCAGCTATTGCCATGGAAGAGCTGATCCACTGTGGTGCAGAGTGTTTTGTGCGTACAGGAACCTGCGGAGGCATGGGAAAGGACGTATTAGGCGGTGATCTGGTCATTGCAAACGGGGCTATCCGCATGGAAGGAACAGGACTCCAGTATGCTCCTATTGAGTTTCCGGCAGTAGCAGACACAGGTGTGATAAATGCCCTCTGTGAAGCAGCAAGGGCAGATGGCTGTAAGTACCATGTAGGTGTAGTCCATTGCAAAGACTCATTTTATGGACAGCTGGATCCGGACAGTATGCCTGTAAAAGATGAACTGAAAAGCAAATGGGATGCCTGGTGTGCCTGCGGCGCTCTTGCCAGTGAAATGGAATCGGCTACATTGTATATTGTGGCAGCAGTGCGCAAAGTCCGTATTGGAACTGTGCTTTTAGTTCTGGGAAATCAGACCAGACGGGCTTTAGGACTGGAAGATATTCAGTGCCATGATACAGAGCAGTCTGTGAAAGTAGCTGTAGATGCCATTGCAAGGCTGATAAAGAAGGATAAGAAAGAGGAAAAATAATATGGCAAAGTATATAATGGCACTGGACGCGGGGACGACCAGCAACCGCTGTATCCTCTTTAATGAAAAAGGTGAAATGTGCAGTGCGGCACAAAGGGAATTTACCCAGTATTTTCCAAAACCAGGCTGGGTGGAACATGACGCAGATGAGATCTGGGCCAGCATGCTGGGAGTTGCAGTAGAGGCAATGAACAAGATCAGTGCTGTGGCGGCAGATATTACAGCTATCGGGATCACAAATCAGCGGGAAACTACCATTGTCTGGGATAAGAATACGGGAGAACCTGTTTATCACGCTATTGTATGGCAGTGCCGCAGAACATCAGAGTATTGTGACACTTTAAAAGAAAAAGGCCTGACAGATATATTCAGGAAAAAGACAGGTCTTGTGATCGATGCTTATTTTTCCGGAACAAAGGTAAAATGGATCCTTGATAATGTGCCGGGAGCAAGAGAAAAAGCTGAAAACGGGGAATTATTATTTGGTACGGTGGAAACGTGGCTGATCTGGAAACTTACCAGAGGCAGAGTCCATGTAACAGATTACTCCAATGCATCTCGGACCATGCTTTTTAATATTAACACACTGCAGTGGGATGATGAGATCCTGGCAGAACTGGATATTCCAAAATGTATCCTTCCGAAGCCGAAGCCATCCAGCTGTGTGTACGGTGAAACAGATCCTTCTTATCTTGGTGGGCCCATTCCCATTGCAGGTGCTGCAGGTGATCAGCAGTCAGCATTATTCGGACAGACCTGTTTTAAACCGGGGGAGGCGAAAAATACATATGGAACCGGCTGCTTTCTGCTGATGAATACAGGAGAGAAGCCTATTTTTTCAGAAAACGGCCTTGTGACTACGATTGCCTGGGGAATGGATGGAAAGGTCAATTATGCGCTGGAAGGCTCTATTTTCGTTGCAGGGGCTGCCATCCAGTGGCTCAGGGATGAGCTAAAGCTGATCGATTCAGCCCCGGATTCGGAATATATGGCTAAAAAGGTAGAAAATACCAATGGATGCTATGTTGTACCTGCGTTTACAGGATTGGGGGCGCCTCACTGGGATCAGTACGCCAGGGGGACTATTGTTGGAATCACCCGTGGTGTTAATAAATACCATATCATCCGCGCCACGTTGGAATCCATTGCATATCAGGTAAACGATGTCCTGGAAGCAATGAAAGCAGATTCGGGGATCAAACTTGCAGCTTTAAAGGTAGATGGCGGCGCAAGCGCCAATGATTTTCTGATGCAGACACAGGCAGATATTATCAATGCTCCGGTGAACCGCCCGGAATGTGTGGAGACAACCGCTATGGGTGCAGCTTATCTTGCAGGTCTGGCAGTTGGTTACTGGGGCAGCAGGGAAGAAGTGATTCAAAACTGGGCGATCGATAAGATATTTAAGCCTCAGATTGGGGATGAAGAAAGAGAAAAGCGGATCCGTGGCTGGAATAAGGCTGTGAAATATGCTTATGGCTGGGCAAAAGAAGAGGAAATATAAAAGCTCTTGACGGAGAGAAGAAATGCTGTTATATTATCAGTAGAACAGATGTAACTTAAAAGATAAAAAGAACATGGGGCTGCCGCAAACAAGGTTTTATTGTAGCGGCAGCCCCTGAAAGTTGGGGTGTTTATGGTACTAAAAATTGATTTTAACAGTGATGAAGCCATTTATATCCAGCTTCGAAACCAGATCATTATGGGAATAGCAACGGATATGATACGGGAAGGAGATACACTTCCCTCTGTACGGCAGATGGCAGACCATATCGGCATCAACATGCATACAGTAAATAAGGCATATTCCGTTCTCCGCCAGGAAGGTTTTGTAAAACTGGACCGGAGAAGAGGTGCAGTAGTTTCTCTGGATATAGATAAGATCCAGGCTATTGAGGAGATGCGCCAGAATCTGGATGTAGTGCTGGCCTGTGGTATCTGCCGCGATGTTTCAAGAGACGAGGCGCATCAGCTGGTTGACGAGATCTACGACAGATATACCAAGCGTGATATAGAAACCCGGGAGGATTAATATGTTATGTGAAAAATGTAAGGTTCGGGAAGCAAATATTAAATATACTGAGATCATTAATGGAGTGAAAACAGAGCATAATCTCTGTTCCCACTGTGCAAAAGAAATGGATTTTGGACAGTATACAGCTTTGCTGGACGGGGAATTTCCTTTAGGAAAGCTTTTGTCCGGACTTCTGGGATTGGAGGAAGATGAAGAGGAAACCGATGAACGTTTCCGGGTGGTTTGTCCTACCTGCGGTACCAGTTTTGATGATTTTGTCCAGAACAGTCGTTTCGGCTGTCCGGACTGCTATGGTGTGTTTGATCTGTTTATCAGCGATAAGATCAAACAGCTTCAGGGAAGCGAGAGCCATCGTGGCAAGATACCTAAGATCATGGCAGGAAAAGAAAAAAGTGCTGCTGGAAACAGGAAAGAAGTGCCTCAGGATGTTTTGCTGGAAGCAGGAGAAAAAACGGTAAATGATATGGATACAGCCAGACCGGACTGGTGGAAAGAGGCTGCAGACCTTGAAAAACAGCTGAAAGAAGCCCTGAAAACAGAAGATTATGAAATGGCAGCTGTATGCAGAGATAAGATCAGGGCATTAAAAGCAGGAAAGGACGGTCAGGTACATGAGTAAATGGTATGAAGCTATATCAGAAGAGCCG
>UMCM01059993.1_pt1 | contig 13267 bp, 10 predicted proteins | sample 1964231 | NCBI WGS metagenome assembly UMCM01 (sample SAMEA4835968, study PRJEB28245) | human gut metagenome | biome: gut microbiome; material: fecal sample | place: Denmark | collected 2008
TTTCTTTGCGAGCTTTCTTTTGCTGCCAAAAGAAAGCGACCTTCCGGGAGACTGCCGTTAAAAAAGAAAGCGAGAAGCATAACCATGCGTACCATCACCGTCGTTACCGCCACGCGGGCGGAATATGGCCTGCTGCGCCCGGTGGTGCAGAAAATCGCGGCGTCCGATGTGCTGGACCTGCAGCTCGTCGTGACCGGGGCGCACCTCTGCCCGCGTCTGGGCGAGACCGTGCATGAAATCGAAGCCGACGGCCTGCCCATCGCGGCAAGACTGCCGATCTTCACCGACAACCCCGATGAGCCCGTCGCCAAAACCATCGCACGCACGATGGAAATTTTCGACAACTACTTTGCCGCCCACCGCCCGGACGCTGTGCTGCTGCTGGGGGACCGGTTTGAGATCTTCGCCGTGGCCGCTGCGGCAGCGGCGCGGCATATCCCGATTGCCCATATCTCGGGCGGCGACGTGACCTTGGGCGCGGCGGACGAATACTACCGCCACTGCATCAGCAAAATGGCGGCGGTACACTTTCCGTCCTGCGCCGACAGCGCCGCGCGGCTTGTGCGGATGGGCGAAGCGCCCGACACCGTGTTCTGCGTCGGCGGGCTGGGGGATGAAAACATCCGCACTCTGCCCAAAATGAGCCGTGAGGAATTGTGCAAATCGACAGGGCTTGACCTCATGCAGCCCTTCGCGCTCGTGACCTACCACCCCGAGACCGCCCCCGACGCAGGCTCCCCCGCTGTGCAGGTGCAGGCGCTGTGTGACGCTATGGCCGCCGTGGACGGCGTGTTCTGGCTCATCACCGGGTCGAACGCCGACGCGGGCGGGCAGGTCTGCACCGCCATGATGCAGACGTTCGCTGCCGCCCACCCGGACCGCGCCGGATTTGTGCAGAGCCTCGGTCTGCGGCGCTACCTCTCCGCCATGGCCTGCGCGGCGCTCGTGGCGGGCAACTCGTCGTCCGGTGTCGTCGAGACGCCCACCTTTAAGGTGCCGACGGTCAACATCGGCAGACGGCAGGCCGGGCGCGCCATCTGCGCGAACGTGCTCTGCTGCGACGCCGACGAGCCGTCCATCGAGGCCGCGCTGCGCAGGGCGCTGTCTCCGGCGTTTGCCCCCGTGGCGGCCGGCGCCGTCAGCCCGTATAACGGCGGCGAGACCAGCGAAAAAATCTGCGCTGTGCTGGCAAAATTTGATTTTGCAAGACCCAAAATCTTTTATGACGGCCCTGTGCCGGAATTTGACCCGCAAAGGAGCGTTTTGGTATGAAACTTCTCATCGTCGGTTTAGGCAGCATGGGCAAACGCCGCGCCCGGCTGACCAAAGGCATTGACGCGGCTATTCAGATCGTCGGCGTGGACACCGCCGAGAGCCGCCGCGACGAGGCCCTCCGGCTGGGTCTGGCGGACGCCGCCTATGCCACCATCGGCGAGGCCGTCGCCGCCGAGCACCCCGACGCCGCGCTGGTCTGCACCGCACCGCTGGCCCACGCGGCGGTCATCGGCGAGCTGCTGGACAACGACCTGCCCGTCTTTACCGAGCTGAATCTGGTCAGCGACGGCTACCGGGAGAATATGGCCAAGGCCGCGGCCAAAAAACTGCCGCTGTTTTTGTCCTCCACGATGCTGTACCGCCGCGAGACGCAGTATATTAAACAGCAGGTCGCGGAATTTGGCAAGCCCGTACACTACATCTACCACATCGGGCAGTATCTGCCCGACTGGCACCCGTGGGAGAATTATAAAAACTTTTTCGTCGGCAACGCCCGCACCGGCGGCGTGCGCGAGATCTTCGGCATCGACCTGCCGTGGCTGCTGGACGCCTTCGGCGACGTGGAGAGCGTGACCGTGCAGAAGGACACGATCAGCGACTTAGGGCTCCCCTACCCCGACTGCGTGACGCTGCTGCTGCGCCACAAGGGCGGCGTGCAGGGTGTGCTGGCCGCCGACGTCGTCAGCCGCAAGGCCGTGCGCAGCTTTGAGTGCTTCGGGGACGGCATCCACCTGTTCTGGGAGGGCAACCCCAAAGCGCTGTACGACTTCAAGGACGGCGACAAGCGTTTTGTCAACACCTACGCCAGCTTTGAGCACGACAGCCGCTACAGCGACAACGTTGTAGAAAACGCCTATGTGGACGAGCTGACGAACTTTTTTGGCGTGCTGAAGGGCGACGAGCAGCCGAAGTGGAGCTTTGAAAAGGACCTGAAGGCCATTGAGCTGATGGACAGGGTCGAAAAAGCGTAACCCTGCAGTGGCCGGGCATGCCCGGCCCGCAACGTAAAATATACCGCCCTGCTATGGGCAAGGCTGAGGGCCGGGCATGCCCGGCCCCTACATTGCATCTAAATCAAAGCAAAGGGGACCTCCTATGCGTACCATCACCGCGCTGTTCGTGGGGCTGGGCTCCATCGGGACGCGCCATTTAAAAAATCTGACTAACCTCTGTGCGGACCGGGGCTGGACTTTACAGGCCGACGCGCTGCGCAGCGACCTGTCCCGCCCGCTGCGGGACGGCGTGGCCGCGCTGCTGCACGCCCAGTACACCGATTTGGCCGACGCGCCCGCACACTATGACATGGTGTTCATCACGAACCCCACAAGCCTGCACGCCGACGCTCTGACCCGGGTCAGGGGCCGCGGCGGGGCACTTTTCATCGAAAAGCCAATTTTTTCCGCCGAGCAGACCGGACTGGATTTGGCCGACTGCCTGCCCGCGGGGCAAAAGGCCTATGTGGCCGCACCCATGCGGTGGTGCGGCGTCATGCTGGCGCTCAAGGACCGGCTGCCCGGTCTGCACCCCTACTGCGCGCGGGTCATCTGCTCAAGCTATCTGCCCGACTGGCGGCCCGGCGTGGACTACCGCACGGTCTACAGCGCCCACAAGGCGATGGGCGGCGGCGTGACGATTGACCTCATCCACGAATGGGACTACCTCGTCGAGCTGTTCGGCGTGCCTGAAAAGCTGTACAATTTCAAGGGCACCTACTCCGACCTCGAAATCGACTCCGACGATTTGTCGGTGTATATCGCCAGATACCCCACATTGCTGGCCGAGGTGCATCTCGATTACTTTGGACGCGGATTCCGGCGCAGCATCGAGCTTTTCTGCCATGACGGCAGCTATCTGGCCGACTTTGGCGCGGGCACGCTGACCCTGCCGGACGGCACCGTGCAGCACTATGAGGAGGACGTCAACCGCCGCTATGAGCGGGAGATGGAATATTTTGTGGACTACGCGCTGACGGGCAGCGGCGAGAGCTGCAACCCGCCCGCGCTGGCACTGAACGTGCTGAAACTTACCTTGGGGGAGAACGTACAATGAAAAGATTGCTCATTACAATTTGCGGCCGTGCCGGCAGCAAGGGCTTTAAAAACAAGAACCTGAAAAATTTCTGCGGCAAACCGCTGGTTTACTATTCGCTGAGCGCCGCGGAGCTGTTCATTAAAAAGCACCCGGAGCTGGAAATCGACGTTGCGCTGAACACCGACAGCGAGGACCTGGCCAGGCTGGTGGCCGCCGAGTACCCAGAGGTCATCTACCTGCCCCGCGGGGCCGAGCTGGGCGGGGACCGCGTGCCGAAGGTCGAGGTCTACAAGGACAGCTTTGCCCGCATGGAGGCCAGCACCGGCAAACAGTACGATGCTATGATTGATCTGGACATCACCAGCCCCCTGCGCACCGAGCAGGACATTGAGAACGCCTTTGCCAAAGCGCAGGAGCGCGAGGACCTGCAAATCATTTTCAGCGTCTGCGAGGCCCGCCGCAATCCGTGGTTCAATATGTTCAAGATCGTGGGCGACCACGCCGAGATGGTCATCGAGAGCCAGTTCACGGGCCGTCAGCAGGCACCCGAGGTATACGACGTCAATGCGTCGATTTACGTCATCCGCCGCGCGTTCCTTGTGGACAACCCCGACCCGATTTTGTGGCACTCCAAGTTCGGCGTCAGCGTTATGATGGACACCGGCATCATCGACATCGACTCCGAGCATGACTACCTGCTCATGGAGGCCATCGCGCAGCATCTGTACGCCCATTACCCGGAATTCAACGCTGTGCGGGAGAATATCCGTGGCTGATGCACTGTTTGACCGTGCGCTGGAGCTGGTCATGGACGCGGGCCAGACCCTGCTGGAAAACGGCGGCGAGGTGTTCCGCGCGCAGCAGACCATGGAGATCATGGCCGCCAGCCTCGGCGTGCGGGACTTCCACGTCTATGTTCTGACCAACGGCATTTTTGCGTCGGCGCACCTGCCGGGGCGGGATGCCGTCTCGCTGGTGCGGCACGTACCCACCGTGTCGGTCCATCTGGGCCGCGTCGAGGCCGTGAACGAGCTTTCCCGTGAGCTGGCCGCCGGCAGGCTGGGCGTCGTCGAGGCCGAAGCACGGCTGAACACGGCCCGCACGCTGCCGCGCAGCACACCGCAGCTGGAAATTCTGGCCTGCGTTGTCGGGTCAGCGGGGTTCGCGTACCTGTTCGGCGGCACGCTGGCAGACATGCCGGTGGCCGCAGTTGCGGGCCTGCTGGAGGCGCTCGTCTGCCAGCAGTTTGCGAGGCACGGCATCAACCGGATATTCACCGACATTGTGGCGGCGTTTTGCGGCACGATCTGGGCCATTGCGGTGCAGACCGTCGTGCCCGCCGTCAACGCCAACGCGGCGATCATCGGCGCGCTGATGGTGCTGACCCCCGGCGTTGCCCTGACGATGGGCGTGCGGGATATTCTGAACGGCGACTACCTGTCCGGCTCCATCCGCCTGCTGGATGCCCTGCTGATTGCGGGCAGCATTGCGGGCGGCGTGGTGCTGGGCTGGATCATGGCCCGTGGATTGGGGGTGGCGTGATGCCGGTCTGGACACATTATTTTGCCCATTTTGTGGTGGCCGTCATTGCAACGATCAGCTTTGGCATCACATTCCAGATGCCGCGGCGGCACTACCTGGCCTGCGGCCTGACCGGCGCGGTGGGCTGGATGGTCTACATCTTCGGCGTGGAGCTGTTCGCGTTAAGCCCGGCGATTGCGACGCTGGTCGCCACGCTGCCGCTGACCGGCTGCGCGCGGTTCTTTGCCATCCGCCACAAGGCCCCGGTGACGATTTTTCTGCTGCCGGGCATCTTTCCGCTTGTGCCGGGCGCAGGCATCTACTACACGGCCTACTACTTTTTGCAGGGCGAGCAGGAGCTTTTCGCCAGCAAAGGCGGCGAGACCTTCAAGGTCGCGCTGGCTCTGGCGCTGGGCATTGCGCTGGTGTGCAGTCTGCCGCTGCCGGGCGGGCATGAAGGAAAGCGCAAATCGTAGGGGCGAGCAGTGCTCGCCCGCAGGCAGCCTGCCGCTGCCGTTGCCTGGCCGGGTCGATGACGAGCATCGCCCCCCTCCATCGTAGGGGCGGATTCCATATCCGCCCGCGGGCGTTACTCATTGCCGCACACAGCCACGGGCGCATATAGAATGCGCCCCTACGGGTTGAAGCTGACAACATACAAAAGCCGCAGATGCGTTTTTGCACCTGCGGCTTATTTTTTTACAACAAATTATACGTCAGGATCGGCACGTTATAGCTTACGCCCTGCAAAAGCATGACTAAGAAGCAGACGCCGCTGACGATGTGCCACGCCAGCGCGGCGGCGCAGACGGCCAGCCGCCAGCGGGGCGCAGCCCCGGTGCGCGTCTGCTGCAAAAAGACGCTGACGGACTCGAGCCAGAACACCCAGAAGCAGATGAACGGCCCCCACCAGAGGTTGGCGTGATAGAGCCGCTCACCGCTTTCGACCAGCAGCAGCGCCTCGGCCAGCGAGAAGGCGAAGGTGAAAAGGCTGAACCGGTAGCGAAAGCGCTGCCACGCCGCGCGGCCCAGCAGCAGCCCCACTGCCGCCACAAAGACGAAGGACCGCGCCAGCCCCAGCACACCGGCCTCATTGAACGGCCCCCACAGCATACGGTGGTGGTCAAACGGGACGGTGAAAATCAGGCGTATGCCGGAGCCTTCCTCGGCAAACAGGACGTTGGCCTGGATAAAGCAGAGCGCTACACCGGGGAAAACGCTGCACCCCATGATGATCTCATTTTTCAGATTTTTGGCGCGGGTGCGCACAAAATCGGCAATCAGCAGCACGAGCAGCGCCGGGGCGAATGCAAAGATCAGGCTGGCCTTGAAACTGGTCGCCACGGTCAGCAGCACCGTGTAGACCGCGTAGGCGCGCAGATCCAGGTCATCGCGCATCGTCGGCCAGACACGGTAAAAGGCCAGCATCGCCAGCAGTGCAAAGGGCGCGAGCATAATATACGTTGTGTTGTGATAAATCGTGCCGCCGACAGTGCCCTGGTACCAGTAGCCGCCGCGGGGCATCCAGACCGCCGTAGCAAGGTTGACCACCAGACTGACCAGCAGCCGCGCCGGGCGCGGGGCATCGGGCAAGGCAGCGCGCAGGCCGTAGGCGAACACGGCGACGGCGGCCAGATGGAACGCCGCCAGCAGCACGGCAATGCCGACGCGCCCGGCCAGTGCATACGCCGGGCCGATGAGCAGCGACACGGTGGAGTAGATCATGCCGCGCTGCGCGAAGGCCAGGTGCATACCAAGGTCGGAGGTATAGGGGTCGCTGCCGCCGCCGGGGGAGCAAAGCTGCTGGTAGTGCAGCCATACCATGGCCGCAGCAAATGCCGCCAGCGCCGCAAGGCAGACCGCCCACAGCAGGCGGCGGGATTTATTTTGTGCCAAGGGCGGCACCTCCTTGAATTGATAGAGTACGCAGGGGCCGCATAGCTGCGGCCCGCGGCGGGAAGATGGACAGGCTTTTGCGGAAGGGCAGCGGGCCGGGCATGCCCGGCCCCTACGGGGTGGCGGTCCGGAAGGTTTAGGGCTTCGCGGAGTGCCAGAGCCCCTCAGGCCTCGCGGGCTCGGCCAGCTCCCCTGTAAGGGGAGCCTTGTTTCGGACGGCGGAGCCGTCCGCGAAAGCCTCCCCTCACAGGGGAGGTGGGCGAGCGTCAGCGATGCCCGGAGGGGCTCCGGCACCTCACCGCCGCCCCCTACCTTGATGCCAGCCGGATGCTGTCCGCGAGAATTTCGCCGTCCAGCGTGATCATGGAGCCGTTCTTGTCGGGGTAGACCTCTCTGCGCACTTCCTCGCCGTCGGCGGTTGTGTAATAGAGCACATCATAGAGGAAGGTGCCCGCGGGCAGCCAGACCTCGACATCTGTCAGCACATCCGGGTCTGCCCCGTGGCCAAGGCCGCACCAGGCAATGTCGTAGTGCCTGTCCTGCCCCAGCGTGAACCCGACGCGGTACACTGCCTCGTCGTCGGCGTGGTCCTCGGTGCGCCAGACCTGCAGGGCGTGGGCATCGGCGTCCAGATCACCGTAGCGCAGGAAGAAGGCGTTCTCCGCGACCTCATGGCCGCCCCAGATCATGTAATCGGTCACCACCGGCGTGTCGCCGCAGTCGGCGGCCAGGCCCGCGGCGACGCCGTCGCCAAAGACCGTGTAGGCGCGCCCGCCCTGGTCGTAGGCCGAGCGGGTCGCGGCGCGCTGCCAGACCACCGACCCGGCCATGCAGACGGCCAGCAGACCGTAGAGCACCGCGCGGCCCCCGGGCCACCAGCTCTTGCCGCGCGCCCGGCGCAGCAGCATCACCAGCACGGCCAGCGCCATTAAACCTACGCCGAAGCTCTCCACGGTCTGGGGAATGTAGCCGTGCCGCCAGTCCACCTGACCGGGCTGCTGGTACTTGGGCGAAAGCCCGATCAGCAGTGCCGGGGCGGACAGCATGGCAAGGCCGCTTAAAAACAGCAGCAGATTTTGCTTTTTGTTCGGCAGCTTATCCAGCGCCGCCAGCGCGGCCACTGCCGCACCGGCCACCATGACGCCGCACAGCACGTCTACGGGATATATTTTCCCGGGGCGCATCTTGCCGAACAGCATCGCGTTCAGCGGGAAGCCCGCCGACATCTGCATGGCCCAGGTGCGCAGGATGGCGGGCAGGTCAAAGTTCGGGGAGATGCCCTCGATCTGGGAGACGCTGCCCTCGAGAATGCCCGCGGCCCGCAGCGTGTTCATGAGCCGTGCGCCCATATTGAAGGCCAGCGTCACGCACTCGCCCAGCAGCGCCGGGATGCTTAACCGCAGCGCGTCGCGGGCCTTGTCGGTGTAGAGCCACGCCAGACCAAAAATCGGGACGATATAGGTAAAGCCGATCTCAAACGTGGCGCAGCACTGGAACATACAGTAGCCCGCCAGCACGGCCCACCGCTTGTGGCCGGTGTCCTGCCAGCGCAGCACGGCCAGCCCGGCGACGAGCGCGGGCAGCAGCGTGCTTTGCACCAGTGCGCCGTAGGAGTAGAGGCTGTTGCCCGTGGAGTCCTGCCAGACGCTGAACATCATCGGCAGCAGGCAGAGGCAGGCAATGCCCAGCTTTTTGTTGCGGGACGCCTTGCCGACGAGCCACGCCGTCAGCACAATGTCCGCGTAGGTCCACGCAAGAATGTAGAGCCGGTAGCCGACCAGATCCCCCAGGAACCAGCTCGTCAGGCCGCGCACCGGCGGCGACGAGAAGGGCCGGAACCGCCCGTTCTGCAGGCTGAACTGCTCCCACAAATCGCCAAGGTAGTCCAGCACGCTCTGGCCAAACGAGGTGTGCGTAATATAATAGTAGTTCTGCAGGTTGATAAGCTCATCGTCGCCGCCCAGCGGCGCGCAGGTCACAATGCTTAAATACCACCAGCCGAACACGACGGACACCGCGCAGACCAGCGGCCAGAACCATCGTTTTTGCGTTATTTTTTGCAGTTTCATGCGTTACTCCTGCCCCAGCGGGATGTAGCAGAGCAGCCCGCTTCCGCTGTGGATGACATCCTCCGGGCCGCAGCCGGCGGCCTCGGTCAGGGCGGCCAGCGTCGATTGCTGCTCGTCCTCGGGGTAGCCGTCCAGATCCAGATAGATGCCGGTCATACCCTGTGTGCGCAGCTCGGCCACCATGGCGTCCGGCTCCAGCTCGCTCGTCTCGCGGTACCAGAGGTCATTCTTCGTGCCGTAGCCCGCGCCGTAGGTGAATTTCAGCGTCTTGCTGTGCAGCGGGCCGCGCAGCAGCGTGTAATCCCACATGTTGTTCAGCGAGCCGTTCTCAAAGTTCTTCATGTACGGCAGCGTGAAAAGCATCGCGCCGTCCCCTGCCGCGGCCTCGACCTCGTTCATGAAGGCCGCGTCCTGATACCACTTGTCCTGAATCTCCTCGTACTCGGGCCGGAAGAAGCCCTGCTGCTCCCAGTAACCGCAGCCCAGCAGCAGGATGGCCACAGCCGCCAGCGCCTTGCGGCTGCGCCCGGTGCGCCGGGTCAGCTGTTTTTCAAGAGCCAGGCCGACAGCCAGCAGCGCGAAGAACGCAATGTACGGGCTGATGCGGTTGTACCCGCGGATGAACCGCACAAAGATGCCGATGATGCCGCCGAAGCCGGCAATCGTCGCCAGCAGCAGCGCCATGACGTTGAGGCGGCTCAGCAGCCAGAGGCGGTCCCCCAACTCGGGGCGTTCGGTGCGGCCCGCCTTCCAGTCCCGGCTGCGCAGCAACATGAACAGCAGCGCGAGGAAGCCGAAAATGCCCACAATGCCGAGGTAGCCGTAGGCGTTCTCGTTGTACATCGGGCCTTCGTCGGTGGCCAGAACGTGGAAGTAGCGGCCCATCCAGTTGGCGAGCTTCTGCAGGCCGAAGCCGTTGGGCGACAGCAGCAGGCTGCTGATGCGCAGGCTGTAGATGTCCGCGCCGACGGGGCTGCGGTAGACGCCGTTGGTCAGCGTGCTGCCCTGTCCGTTCAGGATGCCCAGCACCATTGGGAAGAAGTCGGGGATCATCCAGGCGACGATCTCGGCAATCGTGACAACGCAGGACGTGCCCGCGCGCCACCTGCGGTCCCGCAAAATCAGGCAGAGCGCCGTGACGCAGAGGAAGAAGCAGGTGAAATACGGGTAGTAGGCCGCGCCGTTGTTGGCGATCCCCCACGCCATGGCCAGCGCCAGCCAGTTGCGCTTGTTTTTGAAGAAGCCCCTGCCCGGGCGGTTGAACTGTCCATCCTCGGCGCACCAGAGACAGAGCAGTACCGAGAACGGCACAAACTCGCAGGCGGCCAGCATCATGTGCCCGGCCATGCGCTGCTGGACGTAGGGCGTCAGGCCAAACGTCAGACCGAACGCAAAGCTCAGCCAGCGGCGCAGCCCGACCATGCGGAACACCGCGTACCCCGCCAGCGCGTTGGCAAACGGGATGACGAGGACATACAGGTTGAACACCGTGCCGGTGTCCTTGGTGAACAGGCCGACGAACCAGACAAAGATGTCGTAGATCAGATCATAGTTCGGGTCGTATCTGCCCGCGACCTCATAGAACGGCCAGCCGAGGGAGCCGGACAGCTCGCCGTAGCTGCGCTGCACCTGACCGACCCAGTAGATGCCGTCGCCGCCGTAGAACATCGGCACACGCCAGTCCAGCCGCCACAGCTGGAAGAACCCGTATTCCGTGGCCGCCACCGCCGCCAGCAGCAGGATAACGGTCAGGATTTCCCGTGTAAGGTTTTGTTTTTTGGTCAGCATGGGGTCTCCTTTGTGTTGCTTACTTGGGCTGGGATGCCTTCCCCCTTGGGGCTGCGCCCGCAGGCGCGTGTCGGAGCGCAACCGCCGTAGGCGGCTCTTAGCGCGTAGACTGAAGGTGTCTGTGGCCCCGACCACAGACGGATGAGGGGCGGCTGTGCCGCTGTTGCCCGCCAACGGGCTGCCACGGAAAGTTTGCCCCTCATCAGTCCGCTTCGCGGACAGCTTCCCCCTCGGGGGAAGCCTTTACTCGCCCCGCTCCATCGCGGCTACATAGGCGTTGCAGACCTCCTCCGCGGGGCCGTCGCCGCGCAGGTGGCCGTGGTCGATCCAGATGGCGCGCTTGCACAGCTGCTTGACCTGATTGATGTCGTGGCTGACGAACAGCAGCGTTGTGCCGCCGGAGAGCATCTGCTCCATCCGCTGGTGGCACTTCTGCTGGAACATAAAGTCACCGACGGACAAAATCTCGTCGCAGGCCAAAATGTCGGCCCGGACCTCTGTCGCAATCGAGAAGCCCAGCCGCGCGATCATGCCGCTGGAATAGTTTTTTACCGGCACATCGACAAAATCCCACAGCTCGGCAAAGTCGATGATGTTCTGGAAATGCTCCTGCATGTAGGCGCGGTCATGGCCGAGCACCGCACCGTTCAGAAAGACGTTCTCCCGCGCGGTCAGGTCCAAGTCAAAGCCTGCGCCCAGCTCGATCAGGGGCGCGATCTCGCCGTTGACGGTCACGCTGCCCGTCGTGGGGTACATAACGCCGGCAATCAGCTTCAGCATCGTGCTCTTGCCGCTGCCGTTGCGGCCAATCAGCGCCACCGACTCGCCGGGCTCAATTTTGAACGAAATGTCCCGCAGTGCGTAAAATTCGTTGAAAAACAGCTGATGCTTCAGCAGCTTGACGGTGTATTCCTTGAGGGTCTCGGTTTTCTCCTGCGCGAGGTTGAAACGCATCGAGACATCCTCCACCTGAATGATGGACATGAGGGGAAACTCCTTACAGATACAGAATAAAGTTGCGCTGCAATTTACGGAACGCGGCCAGCCCGACGCTCATCATGACCACGGCACTGCCGATGCAGGCGATCCAGGTGTTGGGGCCGGGCACCGTGCCGTACATGACAAGGCACCGCATACAGTTGATGTAATGGTACAGCGGGTTCAGCTTGATGACGGGCACCATGAAGGGCGGCAGCGCCGAGAGGGGATAAAACAGCGGTGTAGCGTACATCCATGCCATCGTCAGGATACCGTACAGGTATTGCAGGTCGCGGAAGTAGACCGCCAGCGCCGAAAGCAGCACGGCCATGCCGCAGCAGAACGCCAGCAGCAGCAAAAGCGGTGCCCAGACGAGCAGAATCGTCCAGTAGAACGGCGAGCGGGTGATAAGCATGACCAGCAGGATGGCCGCCAGGCTGAACAGCAGGTTCACAAAGCTGGACACCACGCGGCTGATGGGAAAAATGAACTTGGGCACGTATACTTTTTTGATAAGCGACGCATTGCCCAGCACACTGCCCATACCCATGTTCGTGCTTTCGTTGAAGAAGTTGAACAGGGTGTTGCCGCAGATGAGATACAGCGGGAAGTTCGGGATGTCGAACCGGAACATATAGGAGAAAACGAGCGTTTGCAGCAGCATCATGAGCAGCGGGTTTAAAATGCTCCACATATAGCCCAGCACACTGCGGCGGTATTTGACCTTGAGGTCGCGGGTGACCAGCTCGCGGATGAGCGGGCGGTACTTGGAAAAATTGTGCCAGCTGTTATGCAGCTGACCTGTGGATTTTTGCATGGGGTGTTGGCTCCTTTGGAATGATTGAGCCTCCCTTGTCAAAGGGAGGTGCCGAGCGTAAGCGAGGCGGAGGGATTCCTGCCCGGCTGCGGGTGTAACGGCGTATACGGCAAGGCCCGTCGGAATCCCTCCGGCCGCCTGCGGCGTCCACCTCCCTTTGACAAGGGAGGCTTTTCTTTCTCACAGCTTAAACGGTGCATCGTCGGTCAGGCCGTCGGCGCGCAGCATGTTCTGCATAACGTCGATGTCGGTGCTGACGTCGAGGGCGTCGCTGGCAAACAGGCGGTCCAGCTGGTTTTCAAACGCTTTGACCAGCGTGTCCATCGTCTGCTCAATGCGGTGCTTGGACTCCGAGATATTCTCGCCCTCGATGCCCTGCTTGTCAAGCTCGGCGTAGGTATTGAGCAGCTTTAACGACGTAGGCAGGTAATAATCCATAAATTTGCGCATCTGGGGCAGCTTGTCGGGGTCAGTGCGGGCCTGCTCAAAGATCTTGGCGGACACGGCCTCCAGACGGCTGATCTTGTCGGTCATCTCCTCGTCGGGGATGGCGTCATTGACGCGGCGCAGCTCGTCGAGGATTTTCTGGTACTGGTCGGCCTCGGGCATCGGGTCTGCCTTCTGCGGCTTCGGCGCGGGGGCCGGGGCGGGCGTCGGCTCGGGCGGGCGCTCCTTGACGACAAGGCATTTGCGGTGCATATCCAGATAGGCGCCCGGGCCGAACAGTCCCTCGTCGATGCAGTTTTCCAGATGCTTGCAGCATTTTTCATAGCTGCACGGGATGGCGTCGGCGATGTCCTGAATGTACATATATTTCGCATCACCGACGATATTGTCGATTTTGCGGCGCATCCGGCGGGAGGTGCGGATGTGATTGGCACCGAACAGGCAG
>UMCM01047098.1_pt1 | contig 13244 bp, 9 predicted proteins | sample 1964231 | NCBI WGS metagenome assembly UMCM01 (sample SAMEA4835968, study PRJEB28245) | human gut metagenome | biome: gut microbiome; material: fecal sample | place: Denmark | collected 2008
GGTTCTGAATGTCGTGGGTTCGAGTCCCATCTGCCACCCGCAAAGAAGAGGAAATTCGAAAGAATATTCCTCTTTTTTTGTTATTGTCCAAACAATCCCCCAAAGGGAGGCAACGTGGAATCAATGTAAAAAATTGTAGGGATACTCCTCACAGAGTATCCCTACATCATAGGAAGGAATCAATTACCTAAACCAGTCCTTGTACAAAAGAGTTTACTTTCTCAAAATGTTCAAAATAGCTGGAAACTTATTCCGATATTTTGCATTCTGTATCAATCACACTTAATAGTACTTCCTTCCTTACTTTATCAAGCCAGTGATAAGACAACCCGTTATCACCTTATAGAAATAAGAATACAAAAAGAATATTTCATCTTTCAAAAAACATTCTATACCAATAACTCTACTATTTTCGATTTCCGACATGCAAATATAACCCTTTTTGTTTATACGAAAAGCAAAATCAGTTATCTTTGCAAAGATGAAATTCAATCAAATATGAAAATTCTCTGGATAGACCTCAATAGCTCGTATGCACACTCTTCGTTGGCACTCCCTGCACTGCACGCACAAATAGCAAAGAACAATTCCGTAAAATGGGAAATCGTATCTGCCACCATCAATGAAAACGTAGGAATGATTGTCGACGAAATATACCGGCACCAACCCGACATCATTGCCGCAACGACATGGTTGTTCAACCACGAACAACTGTTGCACATCACAGCGAGATTAAAAGCATTGCTTCCCAATAGCTGCTTCATCTTGGGTGGACCTGAATTCTTAGGAAACAATGAAGACTTTCTGCATAAAAACCCTTTCATCGACTGTGTATTCAGGGGAGAGGGAGAAGAAGCATTCCCCCAATGGCTGTCTTGCTGGAACCAGCCGGAAAAATGGAACAGTATTCCGGGACTCTGCTATATGAATCCTCAAAAGCAATATATAGACAACGGCATAGCCCGTGTACTTAACTTTTCACGGCTCGTACCACCGGAAAACAGCTGTTTTTTCAACTGGAGCAAACCATTCGTACAACTGGAGACTACCCGAGGCTGTTTCAACACATGCGCATTCTGCGTCAGCGGTGAAGAAAAACCGGTGCGCACACTGTCCATTGAAAGTATCCGTGAACGCCTTCAAATTATCCACAGTCATGGAATAAAAAACGTACGCGTCCTCGACCGGACCTTTAATTATAATCCGCGCCGTGCTAAAGAATTACTGCAACTTTTCCTGGAATTCAACCCGGACATATGCTTTCACTTAGAAATACACCCTGCACTATTATCCGAAGAGCTGAAAAATGAATTGAAAAAGCTACCTAAAGGATTGCTCCATCTCGAGGCCGGTATTCAAAGCCTGCGCGAACCGGTCCTCCAGAAAAGCCGTCGGATGGGAAGCCTGGAGGACTCACTGCAAGGTCTTCGTTTCCTATGTTCCCTACCCAATATGGAAACACACGCCGACCTCATTGCCGGCTTGCCTCTATACCGCCTATCCGAAATATTTGAAGATGTGCGTACACTTGCCGGATACAATGCCGGCGAGATACAGCTTGAATCCCTGAAGTTACTTCCCGGCACAGAAATGAGAAGAAGAGCGGAAGAACTAGGCATCCGATATTCTCCTCTCCCCCCTTATGAAGTGCTTCAAACAAATGAAATCAGTGTCAACGAGCTTCAAACAGCCCGGCAACTGTCACGTCTTCTGGATGGATTCTATAACACAACTGCTTGGCAAGCCATCACCCGCAAGCTGATTCTGGATGACAACGACTTCCTACGTCGCTTTCTGGAATTTTTAATCGATAAAAATCTTATAGACCAGCCCATGAGCCTGGAAAAGCGAGGCCTCGTACTCTATGAATTCTGCAGTATGCATTATCCGGCCTATAAAATCATGGTCACCATTGCCTGGATAGAGGCAGGCATGTCATTAAAGAAAAAACCAGCAGAGAAAGTCAAGACCAAGCGCCAGATGCCACCGGAATATTGGGAAGTCATCTATGGAAACTACAAAGAAAGCCTCCGCTTATGTTTTCTACCCATTGACGACAATACCCAAAATGGTTATTGGTTCGGCTTCGAATCGGAAATACAAAAAGCAGAACCAGTATTCAAAGCCAAAGGAATAATGGAGAGGTATCAAAATACACAATCACCGCAGATTAACACAGATAAAAGTTCTTGATTATCAGAAATTCTATAGCAATCTGTGTAACCTGCGGCGAGTTATGCCCTCATTTCTTCTCCTATCCGCAGTGGAAATACTTCTCGACCAGTTTCAGCATCTCCTCCGGACTGTCTTGTATCTCTGCACGCAAGGTTCTATCCTCGTAAGAACGCAGTTTGGAAATAACCCCATCAACCATTGCAGGACTGAACACATGATATTGCTCAAAGACAGCACGCTGTCTTTCCAAACAATCGGCAGAAGCGGCACAACTGTCAGGAAGCTGTTCCAGTTGTTTCAACTTATCTTCATTTTCTTTCTTGTGGATATTTACATTGACATATGTTTTTTCTGCAATTCCTAAAGCATCGTCTATCTCAAATCCATAACGGCAAGCTACAGCAAGTCCGGCAATCAATTGATACAAATCGGCCGAACCGTCAGGCGAACGCATTTCCACCGTCTGTTTCTGTGTAGTATCATAATGACTTGGGGTCTCCAACGGATTTGCCAACATGCACATATCCGTTTTTGCCGACCAGCCCAACGGAACGCGTACCAATACCGAACGGTTGCGGTCGCCCCAGCAAATGTTGGTCGGTGCTTCCTGATGAGGAACCAGACGAAAATAGGAAGTAGGATTTGTATTACCGAAAGCCGTAATGGAAGAAGCCAGCTTCATCATGCCCGCAATGGCCTTACGGGCTGTTTCAGAAAGTGCCCCATCTTTCAGCATCTGGTTCTGCCCGTCCTTCATGATACGCATATGTATATGTAATCCGGAACCGGCTTTTCCTGCCGTGATTTTCGGTGCAAAAGTAATGTTATATCCATACTGGCTAGCCAGATTACGAATAACCCATTTTGCTATCACCAGTTGGTCAGCAGCCTCCTCGGCACGCACCGGCAGGAATTCTATTTCATTCTGCTCATAAATCTTATCGTCCAGCGTAAAATTACCGACTTCAGAATGCCCATACTTTATCTGTCCGCCTGCCTGCGCAATATATGACATACATTCCGTACGGAAATCATTGAACTTGGCATAAGGGGCCGATTCGTGATAACCACGCTGGTCGGTAGCCGGGAACAATCCGTCATTTTCAGAAATGACATAATATTCCAATTCTCCCATAGCCTGAAATTCCATCCCCGTAACCGTAGTGAATGCCTGACATGCCTTACGCAGGGTATATTCCGGAGAACTTTCCAGCGGTTCACCATCCTTATTGAAATAAGAACAGAGCATTGACAGTGTGGGCAATTCAGAAAAAGGGTCTATAAAAGCGGTCCGGAAACGCGGCACTACATACAAATCACTGCTACCGGCCTCTATAAACGGAAACAAGCTGGAACCATCTACGCGTTCACCGCATGTAAGTATGGCATCAAGGTATGCCTCATTATTGATGACAAAGTTCAGTGTCTTCAGTCTCCCGTCTGCCGCAGGATACATGAAGTTCACCATACGAATGTCGTTCTCCTTTATATAGGAAACAATGTCTGCTTTCGTAAATTCGGAAGCCGGTTTTTGAAGGGCAGCCACCAATAGATTGGGGCTCATGGATAATTCCTGGTTCATAATACGCTGATTGTTTTTAGTTTTCTATATGGTTAACAAAACACATGCAATTTTCTGTCACAATAAAAAACTGCTGTTTCGCAAAGATACTAAAAGTTGTATCAGAAAAAAAACAAACAACCTAAATCTTATCAGAGAGCCTCAACCTTTTCCGTCGTATCCCCACTTCACGTAAATAGCTCCCCAGGCAAATCCTGCTCCGAATGCTGTAAAAATCAGTTTATCCCCCTTTTTAAGCTTATCCTCGAAATCCCATACACACAACGGAAGCGTGCCGGCACTTGTATTTCCATACCGTTCTATATTGACCATTACCTTTTCGGGAGATACTCCCAAGCGTTGCGAAACAGCAGTAATTATACGCATGTTTGCTTGATGGGGAATCACCCAGTCAATGTCCTCCTTCGCCAAGTGATTCCTCTCCATGACCGCCTCACAAGCATCCGCCATATTGGCCACAGCATATTTAAAGACTGTACGTCCTTCCTGATAAATATAATGCATCCGATTGTCCAGTGTATAGTAAGATGGAGCACATACGGAACCTCCTGCTTTGATATGTAAAAAGGGCAGACCTTTCCCGTCTGTTCTCAATACGGCATCCATTACTCCCATATCTTCCCGGGTGGGTTCCAGCATGAAAGCGGCAGCACCGTCACCAAAAATCGGACAAGTGGCACGATCGGTATAATCAATCACCGACGACATTTTATCAGCCCCTACTACAATGACCTTCTTGTATTTTCCCGAACGGATAAAATTGGCTCCAGTTTCCAATGCATACAAAAAGCCACTACAAACAGCCTGCATATCAAAAGCAAAAGCATTCTTAAGCTTTACTCTCTCACATAATATGGATGCTGTTGAAGGAAAATGATAATCGGCCGTTGTAGTGGCCACAATCACCAAATCAATATCATCAGGATTAGATTTTGTACGTTGCATTAATTGTTTTACAGCTTTACGGGCCATAAACGAAGTCCCCAATCCTTCTTCGTGCAAGATACGTCTTTCCTTTATACCGATACGCCCCATTATCCACTCATCTGTCGTATCTACCATTTTGGATATTTCTTCATTGGTCAGAATATAGTCAGGAACATACCCTCCCACTCCCGTAATTACTGCATTTATTTTCTCCATTAATTCTATCTAGTTTAGTATTGGAATCGGCTCAAAGATAATATTCTTAAAACGCCGAGCGCAAATATACTGAAAAGAGGGTAAAATCCAATAAAGGAAGAACAAAAAGACACTCCCGACAAACTATCACATGGATATACAAAAAAAATCAACTGTCCTTTTTCTATCATTCTTTTGTCAATTTTGTATCAATGAGTTTGAGCAATACAGACTAAATTTGCATAATAAAATGTATCGGGTATTTAAAGAGCAAGTAACTAATCAAAAATACATACAAATAAAATTAACATAACATTTTTATATCTTATGAAACAAAACCGCTTAATTAGCATTGGGGCTTTCATTTTAGTGCTTGCACTTTCAGGCCTTATGACAGGTTGTATGGAGAAAGACGTATACGACCCGAATCGTGAAAAAGAACCTCTTCCTGACCCGGATAAATATTTCGGCTTTGAGATGCGCAGTGATGTCCGGCTTTCTGTCAACTATGACATTTACGGGTTTACTCCTTTGATAGAAATTTACGGTGAAAATCCGATGGAAACAGTGGAAGGTACGCCGATAAAGAAAGAGGGTATAGAAGCCTTGTTCAAAACCTATACCGACAACAGCGGTAAGTATGAGGGAAAAATGCAGCTTCCTACCTATCTTAATAAAGTTTATTTATATACTGCGACATGGGGATTGCCGGGATGCATAGAACTTGAAATTAAAGACAATGCTGTCATTTTTGACATGTCGGCAAAATCAAATCCTAAAACAAAGTCTGTCACTCGCGCTTCGTCTGATGTACCTTATTTAGTAAACAAATCCCAAAATCTATACTCACTGTGCTATTGGGGAGAAGGAGGTCAGCTGAACAGCCAATATATGACAAAGGAAAAAAATATTGGTAATGAAAGTATTTTGGATTTGACAGACCGGATGAAAACATTCTTCAATAAAGGAGGACAAGACAATTCAAAATTACTTGGTAATGGAAAAACTATCAATATTTCGATAAAGGAGGACAACACCGCATTGAATCTCATTTTTCTCAATCGAAGTGCAAGTTATAACAATACTTTCGGATATTATTTTTATAAAACCGGAACGTCCGTCGATGTAGACCAAGTGAGGAAATACATTATATTCCCCAATGTGTCTTTTGACTGGTATGGCGGCCAAATATTGATTTTAGAATCCGGGAATAAAGTTCGTCTGCTTTACTTCGATGAAGACGGCCAAGCCCATGATACATTCCCAGCAGGATATACAGTAGGCTGGTTTCTTTATGCCGACGGTTTTAAGAACGGTTATGGAAATAATTTAGAAGATTATCTTAAATTGCCTGATTTATATAATCCATACAATTCAAATCTTCGCACTTCCAATCCCCAAAACAACATGTCGGCCTTTGTCTCTGTTAAAGACCAAAAAAGCGGCAAGACGATTCTTGGAGCAGAAGATGGTGTAAATCAAAGCTACTGTGACCTTTTATTTTATGTAGATGCTACTCCGGGAAGTTCTATTGACGATCCTGAAAGGCCGTCTATTCCCGATGAAGGTGATAAAGAAGAACCCAAACCCGATGAAGATGAAAATGTTACCGGCACACTGGCATTCGAAGATATTTGGCCTTCCGGTGGCGATTATGACATGAATGACGTAATTGTAGAATACGAACGCAAAGTCTATTTCGACAAAAAGAATATAGTAACGAAGATCGTTGACGAATTCACTCCGGTACATGATGGCGCTACATATGTTAACGCATTTGCCTATCAGATAGATGCAGCACAAATTGGCGATAAAATCACTTTGCCGGAAGGTGCAATATTGGAAAAAGAGACTTCGTCCATTATCGTAATGTCCAATGCCAAACAGAATATAGGCAATAAATATGTAGTCACCAGAGAATTCAACGGTTCTTTCCTAAAGAATCAGCTATTGTCCTATAATCCATACATCATCGTAAAATATTCACAAGGAGAACAGAATCGCACAGAGGTTCATCTGCCCAAACACAAAGCTACAGCTTATGCCAATCAGTCATTGATTGGCAGCAATGATGATGCTTACTATATCGACCGTAAAGGAGCATATCCATTTGCTATCGATATACCGATGCTAGGGTTTACCCCGGTAACAGAAAGGAACAGAATTGACAGCCAATATCCCGGTTTTGCTACATGGGCAAAATCAATGGGAAATGACTGTAAGGATTGGTATAAAAAATAACAGAACAAAAGACAATGAATCATGTGTGGAGTGCCCCCTTATTCGGACGCTCCACCTGTTTTTTTTTGAATTATTGCATATTGACTTGGAGAAATATTATATTCTGCCATGAAACACCTGGAAAAATAAGAAGGATTGGAATAGCCTACCATATACATTACTTCCGATACAGTGAATCTGCCTTGTAATAAAAGTGTAGCGGCTCTTATCATCCTAACACGCCGAATAAGGCTTACTGGAGTAACCCCCGTCAACTGTTTAATCTTTCGATACAACAGTTTTCGATTCATTCCCAACAGTTGACAGAGCATAGCAACATTAAACTCTGTATTTTCCATATGCTCTTCCAACACTGAAACAAGCTTGTTAAGCCAAATTCGTTTCAATTCCAGTTGTCTGTTTTCCAATGGTTTGCATGAATCCATTTTCTCCAATTTTAATATTCCTTCTAAGATCTGTTTGGCTTGTAGTGAGTCCATACCAACTTGATTTTGCAAAGCCTGCAGTTCATTTTTATCTGGTAAAGACACAATAATATTAATTAAGACTCCAGTATCATTTTCCTCACATCTTATGTCAACCTGGCCTTGATATAGATTAACAAATTTGGGAATTAAATGTAACCCCACAAGAGCGATTATTTCATCTATTATTTTAAGATATTCTTTCATATCTTTCTTGCCTTTTGGTATAAGTACAAATTATCCAAATATCAGACAAACATTCTCTCACGGTATTCTGACGGAGTAGTGCCTGTATGCTTACGAAAAAAACGTGTCATCGTAGAATTCGATTGAAAATTAGTTCGTGAAACCACTTCCTTTATTTCAAGATTGGAGTCTTTCAATAAGACTTTTATCTCAAGTATGGTATATTCCACAATCCACTCTTTAGCCGAACGACCAGTATTATCTGTTATTAACATTGTCAGATATTTAGGTGAGATACACATCTTATCTGCATAAAATGCCACATCACGACTTATAGTATGATACTCTATAACCAAATAAAAGAATTCAAAAACCTGCTTCTCTTTACGTACAAACTTCACGGAAGCCATAGCCTTGGGGTTACTCTTATAGCCCACATACAAGTCCCAATAATAAACCCTCAATAAATACATCACCGATTCCCTCCTAAGAAAGGCACAAGATAAATCTACACGGCATGACAATATATGACAGAAATGAACAAAGCGCTTATACTCTTCTTCACTGAGCGGAGAGCTATAATATTTCCTCATATAGAAAAAATAGTCAAGTGTAAGCCTACCCAGCCCATTAATGGTATCCATAAACAATTTCTTTGGTACTTTAAAGAAAATAACGGCAAAGTCTGTACTGATTTCGGTTATACTTGCCAACTGATAAGGAAAAATAGTTATCAAATCACTAGTGTCCACTAAAAATTTTTTGGTCACTAGTCGGTTAAAAATTAAATAAATTCGATTCACTTGAATCATTTAGCTCTTTGATATTTTTGAAATTCGATTTGTCGAACAAATCTCTAAGATGAGTTTTATCGGTTAGCGAGATGCCGAGTATTTGCAAGGTTTCGTAGATGCTTCGCTCTAACTTCATATCGTGTTGTACTATCGCCACAAGGCAGTAAGTAATTATGGCACAATATATTTGTATGCGTACAGCATTCTCCGAAGTTCCCCAAAACCTCTTTATCTTAAGGTGTTGTTTAATCCATTTGAAAAACAGCTCCACACTCCATCTATTTCGGTATAACCGAGAAATCAGCTCAGCCGAAGCGTCAAGATTGTTCGTCAGGAAAATGTATCGTGTGCCACTTTCGGGGTCTTCAACAATGAGCTTTCTAAGTTCATCGGGGTAATCCTTGGAACTTTTATAAACCGTAAAACATCCGATGACATCAGAAATGACACCTTCAGGCAATCTTCGCTTCCACGTTTTGGGCTTGATGCGTACATTGGTTTTGGCTCGTACAACGAAGAAAGCACCTATGCGGTCTATCGTATACAAGTTGCCAAAATCGTTGTAACCACGGTCAAATATATAATGCGCACCACGTTCATAAGGAATCACAGACATCGCTTTTGTATCGTGAATATTAGCAGGAGTAATATGCACAAATGCAGGAACTTCCGCTTCCACATCGTAGAGCGTATGCATCTTGATTCCGCCTTTATGCTTGCGGAATTTAGCCCACTCGAACACTGACAGACAAAGGTCAATCGTGGTGGAATCAAAAGCATAGACATGACCGTCAAGCTCAAAGATTCTTTCGATTCTACGCTTGCGCGCTTCGGCTATCATGAAGGTTGCATATTCCTGGAAGATGCGATAGTCACGTTGCTCGTTAGCCTTGCTAAGATTGCTTCGTGTTACGGACTTGCCGATTCCCAGATGATAGAGTTTTCCGGTGTGAGCCTCCAGTGACACGATGAGGTCTCTTAAACTCTCACGGTTGGAAAGTTGACCGAACATCATCGTAAGCAACTGATTCCAACAGGTATAGCTTTTAATGTATTTGTTGCCTTCATACTTCTTGACGATACGCAAGAACTTGAACTCATCAAGAAATGTGACTAATTGAGAAAAAACATATTTGTCTTTATTCATAACAGTCTGATTCAGACTGCAAAAGTAATTTCAAATCGTTGCGCACCAAATACCATTACAACAAACTGAATTTCAACAATTTCAAAGAACGACTATGATTTTTTAGTGGACACTAATGAGAAATACTCATAAACTAATTTCATTTTTTGGTCGATTGACTTATAATTACAATGAAAAGTATATGTTTATGGCCAGTTTACGCCGTGAAGGTTCATCACGCTTTGGAGATAACCATAAATGGGGTTGGTTTCCTGCTATATCAGCAGGATGGCGCATTAGCAAAGAGAATTTTATGCAAGATATCCAATGGTTAGATGACTTAAAAGTTCGCATAGGTTATGGCGTTACAGGTAATGAAGTCACATCTAATTTACTATCCATGTATTTGTTAAATTATGGTGGATATGCATATATTAATGGAAAATGGACACAAGGTGCAGGTCCATACCAAAATCCTAATCCCGATTTAAAATGGGAAACGAAGAGTGAGTTAAATTTGGGACTTGATTTTTCATTCCTAAAAAATAGACTTTCTGGTTCTATTGATATTTATCACCGTGAAACTTCAGATCTACTTTCTACCTATGAAGTACCAACTCCACCTTACATTGTATCAAGTATGATGGCAAATGTTGGAAAAATTAGAAATCAAGGCATCGAATTGTTATTAAGTGGTACTCCTATTAAAACACGCGATTTACGTTTTGACATTACAGGAACATTTTCCTATAACAAAAATAAAATCATTTCTTTATCAAATGGACTTTATCAAAAAGATTATTGGTATGAAGGAGCTACCGGTTCACCAATTCAAACCCATACTCACATAGTAAGAGAAGGTGATCCCGTTGGTAATTTCCATGGTTTCCAGACTCATAGTCTTACATCTGATGGTTTATGGATGGTATATGGTGCTGATGGTCAACCCAAATTATTGACTGATGCTGATGATGGCGACAAAAAAGTTATTGGTAATGGTATTCCAACAACTTATGGAAGTCTAAATTTAGCATTAAGCTATAAAGGTTTCGACGTATCTGTTATGTTCCGCGGTGCATTCAATTTTCAAGTCTTGAACCGCCAACGTATGCATTGGGAAACAACCTCACGTATTGGAGAAGGCAATCTACCTCGCTCAGTATTGGAAAAACCATTTGGTAGTAATTCATATGTAAAAGGTGCTCCTGCTATGCAAAGTTATTATGTAGAAGATGGTGATTATGTAAAATTGGATAATATAAGTGTTGGCTATACATTTAATCTTAAAAAACAAAAAGTCATTCAACGTCTTCGTCTATATGTAGCAGGCAATAATTTACTCACAATGACTGGTTATAAAGGACTAGATCCAGAAGTTAGTATTAAAGGACTTGCTCCTGGTGTTGAAGGATCTGGTGCAGGCGAGTTATATCCCACTACACGTCAGTTCACTGTTGGCTTAAATCTTTTATTTTAACCTTAAAAAATTACAGCAATGTTCAAAAAACAATATATTACTGGTGCATTTTTAGCTGTTATCTCTTTATTCAGTTCTTGTACCAATTTGGATGAAGAAATTTTTAGTAGCATCCCTGAAAAAGACTTTTATAAAACTGAATCTGAATTCTTGGCAGCCATGGTTCCCATATATTCCAGTATGCGTACCTTAACAGAACATTCAAACTGGTGGGATTTAGAAGAAACTACCGATGTTTGTGTTACTCCAGTTAAAAATCATGGCTTATGGTATGATGGAGGTATTTATATTCGCTTACACCAACATTCTTGGATGGAAGAAGATGCACATCTAAACAATATATGGAATGCATTATATTCAGGTGTCTCAAGTGCTAATAGAGTTCTTTACCAATTTGAAAATTCAACAATAGAAATGAATGGTAAAGAAAATTATATTGCAGAATTAAAAGTAGCTCGCGCATTTTATTATTACTTACTACTAGAAGCTTTTGGTAATGTTCCCATTATTGATCGATTTGATGTTCCTGATGGTTATTTACCAGCAACAGAGCCACGGTCTAAAGTTTTTGAATTCGTTGAGTCGGAATTAAAAAATAATATCAATAACTTAAGTGAAGATGTCTTAAACACCTATGGACGTTTTAATAAATGGAACGCAAAAATGCTTTTGGCACGTCTATATTTGAATGCTGAAGCATGGATAGGAACTCCCATGTATAATGAATGTGAAAATTTATGCAATGAAATTATTGCTACTAATAAATATAGACTAGACGGAGATTATTCACTCCCATTTTCTACAAATAACGAATTGAGTAATGAAACAATGTTTGTAATTCCATTCGATGAAACCAAATCAGGTGGTCAAATTTATATGTGGGCACGCAAAACTTTACACTATTCTCAAATGCAAACTTTCAACCTCCAAGCCACTTGGCTTGATGGTGGGTGCGTCGGAGTTCCTACTTTCTTTGATAACTATATAGAAGGTGATAAGCGTTTAGAAAAAACATGGCGCATGGGACAACAATATGCACTTGATGGTACTCCATTATGGACAAATGGTTGGTGCGGAGACCCACAAATGCTGCTCAGTTATACCAAAGATGTTACTAATATTAGTGGAGATGCTACCATGTATCAAGGGTATCGTTTTGGCAAATATGAAATCAAAATAGGTGCAACAGGTACTCCTGATAATGATTATGTCATTATGAGATATGCCGAAGTATTAATGATGAAAGCTGAATGTATACTCCGTACAGGAGGTAGCTCACAAGAAGCTGCCGAATTAGTAAATGAAGTACGTAGAAGAAACTTCGATACAACCAATGAATTAACCGGTTCAGAATTAGAAGCTACCACAATTTGTAATGGAGTTCCAGTAAAATATGGTCGTTTTCTTCAAGAACTTGGTGTAGAATTTGCATTAGAAGGCTTACGTCGAAGTCAACTTATTCGTTTTGATAATAATTTCACAAAAGGTACTTGGTGGGAACACCAGCCTACTAATGATACAAAACGTAATCTCATGCTAATACCATTTGATCAGCTACAACGTAATTCTAATTTAGTACAAAACCCTAAATAATACTATCATATTTCAAGCGGAATTTGAAAAATGTAAATTCCGCTTGTATTTTCTAACTAAATATATTATTATAAAAATGAGAAAACTTTTTATTATATGTGCCCTCCTATTCTGCCTTGGTACCGCTTCAGCCCAGCAGAAGTTCTCTGTGGCATCTCCCGACGGGAAGCTGAAGCTTGTGTTGGACATAGCACCTGAGAAAGTGGCCTACAGCGTGAAATACGGGAAACAGCAGCTGCTGGAGGACTCAAGGCTGGGATTCGAGTTCGACAGCGGGGAGTTCGGGGCAGGGCTCAAGGCGGGAAAGGTACAAAGGAGGAAAATAGACGAGGCCTACGAGCTGGTAGTGGGGAAGGTCCGCAGAGCGAGGAACTACTGCAACGAGATGACAGTGCCCCTGGTGGAAAGGAATGGGAAGGAGAGAACAGTGAACCTAATTGTAAGAGCATTCGATGACGGGATAGCATTCAGATATGAATTTCCG
>UMCM01040040.1_pt1 | contig 13177 bp, 13 predicted proteins | sample 1964231 | NCBI WGS metagenome assembly UMCM01 (sample SAMEA4835968, study PRJEB28245) | human gut metagenome | biome: gut microbiome; material: fecal sample | place: Denmark | collected 2008
TATGGGTGTCCGTGGAAGATGAAATCCGAAATCATAGATTGGGCAATATAAGCTACGACATGATTTCAGGAGGACACGAACATGAAGTATGATGAAAGCGTTTGCAAATTCAACATGGACACCGGCTGCGTGGAGCTGCTGCTCCGGGACGGGAGTAAAATTTCAATTGACTGTACCGGGGTTGAGGATGCACTGGGCAGAGGTCGGAGTTGGATTATCTCATCTACAATGACCCGCTTGGCTATAGATTCCATCGGCTTGTAGGCCATCGGGCTTTCGTCCAACGTATTCCGGTTGACAGAAGTGGTATAGATGCCTTTCATCTCTTTCTTGTACTGTGGACAAGGTAAAACTGCTCCGGGCAGCGGCGCGGCTCATTAGGCGGCCTGCACCGTGGGGAGCAGATTCGTTCCAGTCCTGATTGCCCTTTCCGATGCAGAGCAGACAGCCATCCCGCATATTCATCGGGATAATAAGCTTCTCGCCTTCTTTTGCAGACACTGCCCCTTTGCGCAGAATCATCGAATCAAGGTCGATGTAGTTGTGAATCGTGGAGATGGTTTCTTCCACATCCAGCTTTATGCCCTTGATGATGTCGTTGGCAATAGCACGGCGGTTCAGTTCAGCAAATGCCTGCGTAATACGCATATCATGCAGATAATCGTCCATTAAGCTGCCCGTGGCATACGCCAATTCAAAAGGTGTTTCCTCTGGGCACTGGTGAAATGCTTCGTTCTGGTAAAACGAAGCCACCTTTACGCCAAGCCGCCGACTGCCAGAATGGATGATTAGCCAGAAATCGCCGTTTTGGGTTTTGTCTACTTCGATAAAATGGTTTCCGCCGCCCAGCGTTCCCACAGCACAGAGTGCCTTGTCTTTTTGGACATGGTGCAGACAGTGCAGGGAGTCCAGACTTGCCCGTTCTGCAAAATGGTGTGGTGCATTTCGCGCACTTTTACCGGAAGGGATGCTGTCCCAAATCAGCTTGTCCAGCTTTTGAAGCTCCAGACGCTTTGCCCGGAACCTGACAGCCAACATCCCACAACCAATATGGAGCCTTTGGGCAGATGGTATTCCCCGATGCGTCGCTCCAGAATAAGGGAGTAGAACGTTTTCTGAACTTCCTGCGAGCATGCGTTCAACTCATCCAGAAACAGACAATAAGGCTCTTCTCGTGCGATCATCCGGGGCGGGCAAAACACACTGCGCCCGTCCACGATCTGCGGCACACCAATGATATCTTCCGGTGCAAGTTGGCTGCCCAGCAGAGAAACACAGGGCAACCCCATATCTTCGGCAAACTGCTCCACGATGGCAGATTTGCCGATGCCGGGTGCGCCCCAGATAAAGACCGGGCGCACGAGGCCGACATTCAATAAAATATCCAGAAGCTGCTTCTGGTTGACCGAAACTGTGAGATTCAAGGCGATTTATCCTCCGTGATGCGACGAATGACGATTCCTGTATAATTCAAAGATTTTATCTTCCGCGCCCCTTTCCATTTGTTTGAACACAGTATAACAAAGCAGGATGACAGATTCTGTCATCCTGCTTCGGCTTTTTGTTGAGTTTTGCGGTTTAGTAGTCCTTCAAGGCTTCGCAGATCTGAGGGCGAACTTCCACCCCGAACCGGAGGCACAGAGTCTTGACCATCCGGACATAGATTTGCTTGGCCGGTTCCCACTGACGGTTTTCCAGTGCCGTACAGCTGGGGCGGATGTAGTCTTCCCACAAGGACTGATACAGTGCGTCGGGATCCGGAGTGCGATCGATGGCCTGCACCAGCAGCGGCCCCACGCGGTAATATTCCCGGACGATGGCTTCACCCTGTGGCGTGGATTGCAGCTTGTTGTCCCGGAACCAGCGCAGCAGGTTCAGCTCGCGGCAGTCATCCCCGGCGTGCAGTGCACGACAGGTGGCCGTTGTGATAAAGCAGCCACTGTCGTGAGTCTGGTAGTTGGACGTTGTGCGTTTGTAGCTGTTTTTCTCCTGATAGGCGGTAGTCTGTTCTTCTTTTTCTTTTGCATCTGCCTGATAGCACGCACGCAGGGAAGGCTGCAGGGATGGGTTCTTGAAGCCTTTGAGGGCGGCCAGCTGATAATAGCGTATGGCCTGCTCCGTATTCTGGGCGACACCATAGCCGTGATGGTACATACATCCCTTGCAGAAATTAGAAACGCCGGTGTCAATGCCGGAAAGCAGGCACATGGCCTCGGAATAGGATTCGCCCAAGCAGAACAGCACCACACCAAGAATCTCGCTGTTGTGCAGTGACTGATGGCTGCGTTCCTCGATGAGATAGTGGCACAGAGAACAGAGAACCTTTCCGTTCTCTGCATATTTTTTTCTGGCAGCATCGGTCAGGCTGGTCGAGCCGATCCGCTTGGCGGTGGAAAAACCAGAATCATACAGCTTGTCCACGATGAACTGGATGGCGGGTAGATATCCTTTGACTGCGGCCAGCTTATAATAAGTGAATCCCGGATCGGCCAGATCGGAGTATGTTACACAGCGCGGGGTGCTCCGTTGAGCCATTGCCACGCAGGCTTCCGGCAGCAGACCGTTGACCAGCACGGAAAGATCAATGGAAGAGGAAGCGCAGTTGTAGAGCTGCAACAGCTTTTCTCCGGCGGGCAGGTATCCCCGCTGGAAGCTTTCGGTCAGGGCCGAGGTGACGTCTTCTGGGAACGTGGCAATCAGGCTTTTTGCGTAATATTCCCGGCCAGAGGAAAGCCGATTCGGCTTCAACAGGTCCACATACTGGCGCAACGTTGCGCGGGACAGACTGTCCGGGTTCTGAAGTTCCAGCAGCATCCGGGCCTTTTCCCACTCGCCGGGGCCTACCGTGACGACTGGAGCACTGACGGGTTTTCCGGCCTTCTTTTTCAGGTAGGCCTGTACCAGCGGAAGCTCCGGATATTCCAGTGTACGCAGGCTGGCTTCGATCTTCTGCCCGAAACGGGTCTTTTCTCGCTCTTCGGTAAAGAAAATCTCGAACACAGCATCCCACACACGGCGGGGCACCTCTTTCCCGCTGGAAGAGAGATCCCGCAGATCCTTTTCGTTTTCCGTCAGGCAGGTGTGAATCGTTTCCAGAACAGGCTGCAGGGCGTTCCACTCGTTGTTCAGCTGGTCTCCGGCCTCTTTGGCCGACTGTCGGAGCTGCGGCAGGGCATCGTTCTGTTTCTCGCCCAGCCGCACGATGTCATCGGTGATCTGTCGGACGACTTCCTGCATTTCATTGCTGCTGCGCAGATAATAGCATTCCATCTGCGTAAAGAGTGCCTGAAAACGGTATTGGAAGCCGTACAGAATCGGGTGGATGGTGCCCAGACAGGGAACCAGCATCGCCCAGTCCATGCGGGGATAATGGCAGAGTGCCGGGTGGGCTTTCAGTGCGGGAACCAGCTCCGGTTTACAGGTGACCGCGTCAAAATGATCCAGTCCGCGCTTGGAAGCGGTCTGGAAGCCGCGGGAATTAAGACAGGCGATCTTTCGGCTCACCGCGCCCCCGAACAGCTGCTCTGCCCGGTGGTAGACGTTATCGAAAATAAGCGAAACGTTTTTGACCGCCAGCGGGGTGCGCAGCAGAAAGACTTGGACGATCTTGTTGAGAGCTACGCGGTTCTTGCCGCTTTCGGTCAGGAGCAGTTCATATTCGGCGGGGGACAGGGCAACATGCCGGTTGGCATAGTTCAGAACTTCCAGCTGATCCTCTTCGCTGTCCACGATCAGAAATGGAATCTGTGTCTGGAGCCGGAGCAGCGGGGCAATGTCTGCCCAGTGCAGGAATGCGCGCCGGAAAGGCTCAAAGAGAGTGTTGGTGTGGTAGTCCGAGATCAGCAGGCAGCCGGTGCCGGCCAGCTCGGGGCAGAGGTACAGGGGTTCCATCTCGTCCAGCAGACCCTCAGCCTTTTTTTGCAGGGCGGGCGCATCGGGATAGCGGGAGGCTTTGAGCTGTGTGGTCAGGTCGGTATGGACCAGAGCGTACAGCTTTTCGTAGTGCTCCCACGACCCGGTAGTGGTCTCTGCGCGCTCCTCCTGCATGATCCGAGCCAGAACGGCTAGATAGGCTGTGGTATTATCCATGTTGATCCTCCGACTGAATGTAGCTTGCGATCTCATGATTTATCTGTGTCACGAGATTATCATAGCGCTTGAGCAGCTTCCTTAACTGCGTGTACTTTTGCTGTGTTCTGCCCCACAGCTCCACCAGCGAGCGGATCTGCATCACCTGCCGGGAGCGGGTGATACCCCCAAACAAGTCCCGCGCTGTGTGCCCGGTCGTGTCGATGGCACGGACAAGGTTCTGGCGCAGCTGGTCTTCCAGTTTCTGGAACGCAGTGAACAGATCATTGCTGCGCACGGAATCCTGCAGGACATACTGGAAGAACACCGGGATCAGATTACCGCAGTACTCTTGGTTCTGATTAGAGGAATAGGCCGTGACCCCGAAGCATGGGATGGCAGTCCGGACCATTGTCTGCCGGGCAAGATTCAAGATTTCATGGATTTCATGCTCTGGTTTCAGATCGGCCTTGGTGAAAACAACCAGAATTTTGGTCTGAAAATGCAGCGAGGCCAGAAAATCGAGGTCATCCTGAGTCAACCCGCCGTTGTCGATATCCACCAGCCAGATCAGATAATCGGAAGCGCGGAGCTGTTCAAAGGCGCGCTGTCGGTCAGAGAGAGTCATCTTGGAAAGGCTCTTCTCATCGTATTTCGTATAGCCCGGCGTGTCCAGCAAGGCAATCCCTTCCGGCAGAATGAACGAACTGGATTCTGCAATGATGCAGTCCAGAAAAGCCGAAAACCCGATGCCATATGTATCGTAGAATTCGTGGGTCAACGCGCCCATGGACTGCGTGGTCAGCGGGGTGCTATAGCCGTAGATGCTGTTGGCAGAAAGCGTATCATGGTCGGCTTTGATGATGTAGGTGGGAACAGAGGTGGTGGGTTTCTGGTCAACCGGGAGCAAGTCTTGAATGCCGGAAATGGCGTTGATGAAGCGGGACTTTCCGGCACTGAATTTGCCGCCGAAGCTGACCACAGCCTTATTCTGGAGTTTCCGGATCTTCTGAATCTCGGTCAGCCGGGCACACAGGTTCAGGAATTGCTCGTACAGTTCCAGCTCGTTGTCCAGCGAAATCTCTGAAAACAAGGCAAACAGTTGCGCCACCATGGACTTGATTCGGTGGACGGGCGGCTGCTTTTCGTTGCGGATCAGCTCCGACAGCAACCGGACGGCCTGACTGCTGTCGGAAATGTACATGTTGGATTCGGGCACTTTTACACCCTGAAAAAGCGTGCTCAGGTCGGGCTCGTCTTCGTCAATAATAAATGGCACGGTGTCACACCTTTCTTATGGTTTCCGCAGGCGGGGAACAGAACCCGTCAGTGGGAGCTGTCGGTCTGTGCCAACTGTTTTTTCATCTGCTGGATCGTTTTGTCAAACTGCTGATAGGCAGCAAGGTAGGTCTCGCGCTCCTGAATCTGCCCCTGAAGCTTTTCCAGCTCGCCGCAGAGCAGCTCCTGAATCCGGTCGGCAAAGGTTACGGCCTGCTTGTTCAGCATGTTGGCGGCCATCTGCAGCGCGGCGGTCAACTGCTGGCCCATGTCTTGGTCAATTTCGTTCAGCAGTCGGGTCTGAAGAGATTTCAGCTTGTGGATGTCGTCGTTTTCCGCATAGCCGGAAGGAAACTGACTTTCGACCTTGTCGATGTAGGTTGTGTAGTCGAACCGGATCTCCGGACTGGAAAGCTCGTTCAGCACATTCTGGAGCGGCAGCCGGATGTCGTCCTCGTCAAACTCCATGTCGCTCTTTCGGAAAGCATCCAGAACCACCTCGACAATGCGGTGGGAGAGCTGCTCCCGGTTGAAGACATACTGGAATTCCTGATTGATCGTGTTCTGGCAGGTGGAGGCGTGGTGCTCAAGGTTGGTCACGACCTCCGAAACATCAACCCGGTTGTTCGTGACCGTATAGGAGTAGTGCTCTTTTATTAAACCGAAAAGGCCTGTGCCTTCGACACCGTGATGTTCCTCGGAACTGGTCTGCACGTCCAGCCGCTGGTGGTTCTGCTGTTCCAGTGTGAGCTGCGGTAGTAGCTGGTTGACTTTGTTTTTGCATCCGATGGCAGCACCGTCAAAAATGTACATCAGCTTGCCGCGGGAGGACTCCATGACCTGTTGAATCGCTTTGGTACGCTGCAGGAGCTGCTCAGAGGTAGAATTTTTCAGGGTGGTGCGGCTGGAGGACAGCTCCTGCTGAATCTTATCCAGTGCGCGCAGATGGTTTATCTGTGCGGTTTCCAGCAGGGTATTGTTTTTGCCATGGATGATTTCTGCCTTCTGCTGTCGCACGGCTTCCAGCGTCTTCAGGACCTTGTTGATGCCGCCGATGGATGACAGCAGAGTCTCGTCAAAGTCCGGGAAGTTGCTGTGCAGATTCTGCAAAACAAGGTTCTCTGCCGGACTCAGCGGCTGATGCTGCTTCTGCTTGCGGGCCATGGAAGAGCAGGTGGAGGAGACGAACAGCAAATCGCTTTCGCTGATCTTTTCCATGATGCCGGCCCGGCGGGGATTGTTACGCATGGCCTGCTGCATGGTGTTACGGAACTGACCCTTGTAACTGTTCAGTGCGTGTTGAGAGGCAACAGCAAAACTGCCTTTCGGCTCGTTCAGCAGGCCGGAATCCAGTTTGCTGCCAACCACGATTACCTTCCGCACGCCGTTGTCCGGCAGACCGTTGGCCATCAGACCGACCGTGTTGGCGTCCATGAACTGGCTGCACGGGGACAGCAGGATCACGACGTCGCAGGCGCGCAGAAACTGCCGTGTGGCATAGCTGCGGGAGACGATAGGGTCATTCAGGCCCGGGGTATCCACGATCTCCAGATCCTCCAGCTCAGGGAGATTCACTTCCAGCTCGACATAGTTCACGATGGGTGTGAACCGGCCGCGTGCGCCAACGTAATCCTGCAGCTTGGCCATGATGTCACCGTCCAGCACGTCCGCATCCCCCAGATGTTCTAAGATGGCAGAGTTCGAGCCGACCATCTGGGTCAGCTCTTTGGCGCTTTTCAGCACCTCGGAGACATCCTGCTGGAAGAGTGTGCGCTCAAACACTTGCTTGGAGCACACGCCCTCTGTGCTGTCTGCGTGGGACCTGTCATAGATTTTGCAATAGTTGCTGTATTTAGTGTTCAGTTGCTCCTCGTATTTCTGCGCGTTGTCCTCGATTTTTTCCCAGTCCTTCCGCTCATAGAAATGCACTGTTGCCTGCGGCGTCTCGGAATAGCGGATGCGGGTCAGGGCGGCGGTCATGGGGGTGGCCGCCTTGGGCAGAACGTCCCTGCCGCCAAAGATACAGGCGTTCAGAAAGGAGGATTTTCCGGCCTTCATGGCACCCACGATACCGATGCTCAGCTTGCGGGCATCCTGCTGGGCGCGCTGGATCTCAGTTTCCAGCGTTGTGGTGACGGACTGAAAATCAAGGAACTTGCCCTCGTCGAACAACTCCTGATGTTCGCTCAGGGTCTGTTCTATCTGCCGGGCCTGCTGAAGATACGCATTTGCTTTTGCTGGATCAAATCCCATAATTCGTTACCTCAACTGCTGCAGCATCTTCTGGATTGCTGCAATGTCTTCTGCGATGTACCCCTGATAGGCGGCAAAAGTTTCGACTTTCTGCGCCTTCTGCTCCTTGACGGATGCAATGCTGTTCTGCAGCTGCTCCAGCTTCTCGTCCAGCATCGACTTGTAGGCGGCCTGCACTTCCCGGGTGCTGGTCTCGATGTTGGTGCGGATCTGCGGGTAGAGCTTGTTGCAGATCTGCGGAATCACATTGTTGATAATATTTCGTTTGACGATGTCCTCGTCCTTCTCTGCAAACAGCCCCTCCAGCAGGTGGATGATGTCCGGCAGCAGGATGATTATGACTTCCAGCCAGGGTGCGATGGCGTCGGTGGCAGCGGCCACAACGCCGGTGATGGCGTGGTAAAGGGTATTGTTGCGGTCATCCTTTTTGTGCTTGCCCAGCCCGGATTGGGGAGCGGGGGTAAAGGTGCCGCTGTCGATCAGGCTCTTCAGGTTGGAGGCGAGGTTGGTGGTCATCGTTACAAGATCCTCCGCGTCCATATCGTTGTGGACGAGCTGGTCAAACTGCAGCTCCGCAGTGATAGCATCGATCTGGCCGGATACGATGTTTTTCATGGATGCCACGAGCACCGGCCGAATGGTTTCCAGAATGATGGCCTTCACAGCGGTCTGGTTGCCGTTCAGCAAGGCGGTGGAAATGGTGTCGGCATGGGCGGTCAGCGCTTGCCGAACCGAGGCCAGGGTGGTCTCAGTCTGGGGATCGAGCTTGTCCTGTGCCTGCTGTGTTTTCTGGTCAAACGCGTCCGCGAGCTGTTTCTTGCTGCGCTCAAAACTGCGGAGGCTTTCGTCCAAATCGTGGGTGTCCAGACTGAGTTTGCGCTGCTCGATCTGCAACAGTTTTTCTGTGTTTTCCAGATCGATGCGCAGCTGCCGGGTCATGATACGGTCGAAGGCTTTCTGTGCATGGAACTGTCCGAGAATGGATTCCAGCTGGGTACAGCAATCCTCTGCCCGGGCAGAGATGGGATAGACTTTGTACGGGAAGCCCCACATTTCCAGAGTTCCCTGTGCGGCGGATACGATCTGCTCCACGGTATCCGGGGTGATTTTGTCGCACTTGTTAAGGACAACAGCAATCTGATCGCTATAATGCGAGATCTCCCGGATGAACTGCAGGGTGGTTTCGTCCAGACCGCCCTTCTCCTGATCAACGACTACTAGATAGGCTGAGCCGACCCCGATGTAGTTCGACAGGGCCTGCGCATGGGCCTCGATGCCGGAATCGAACCCCGGGGTATCCACGATGGTATAGTCCGCAATGCGTGCCAGCGCAGGGGCATTCACATGGTATTCCAGATGGCTGTACTCCTCCGGAAGATATTCCTTGCCAGCCTGCAACTCCTCGCAGGAGCCGTCCTTCCGGTAGGCAAAAGCCTGCTCGGTGGTGTCATAGACCAGCTCGGTGGCAAGCGCAGTCTGCGGCTGCTGGGCCTCCTTGAGGAAAGCGGGCCGCTGCAGCAGTGCGTTCAGCAGGGCACTTTTGCCGGCACTGAAATGCCCCACCACAAGCAGCTTGATTTCAAAATGATCTCGCAGCTCTTCGGACAGCTGAAATGCGTCCTGAAAATTCCGGTCCGGATAATGTGCTTCCAACTGCTGGCGCATCGCAAGTGCATGGTCAAACTTTTTACGATCTACCATTGTTTTTCTCCTTCTTCTTGGATACTGTCGCTTCTGAACGGCCCGGCATCCGGCATGGCGTTGCCGAAATTCGCAAAAATCAGACGAGATTTGTGAAATTCATAGTGCGATTATAACATAAATTGCATAAAAATACCATAGGGCGAGCCGCAAATCTGTACGTAAGCGGTTTCTGCTGGATGCAGGTCCAGTATACAGAATAAAAACGACAGAATCTGTCATTCTTCAATAATATAATCGAATTGCATTTTAAACGGATTTTTCGTATACTGAACACAGGAAGTGGGGGCTGAGCAATGGGCTATTCCAAAAACGAACGAATTTTAGACCTTTATGAGCAGTTATGTGCAGGCAGGACGCTGACCAAAGTCAAAGAAGCACTCCGGTTTGGCATTGACGAGCGTTCTGTCCAGCGGGACATTGATGACATCCGGGCATTTCTTGCCGAACGTAACATAGCAAAAGGAGAGAACCGGCAGATCATTTATGACCGGCAGCAAAAGGGCTTCCGGCTGGTGGGCAGTCCCTCGCCGCTGATGACCAACAGTGAAATCCTGGCAGTCAGCAAAATTTTACTGGAAAGCAGAGCCTTTACCAAAGAAGAAATGTCGGGCATTCTAAACAAGCTGGTGGCAGGCTGCGTTCCGCTGGAAAATGTCAAGCTGGTTTCTGCGCTGGTGTCCAATGAGCTGTTTCATTATGTGGAGCTGACCCATCCGGTAGGCATTCAGGATAAGCTGTGGGAGATTGGGTGCGATATCCAGCAGCATCATCTGATGCGTATCCGCTATCAGCGGCAGGGCGCAGACGCGGCATCTGCGGTGGAGCGCATTGTGGAGCCGGTGTCTATCCTGTTTTCGGAGTATTATTTCTATCTGAATGCCTACATCACGAAAGAAAACGATGGAAAGTATACCCGCAAGTACGATTACCCGGCCATTTTTCGCATCGACCGCATTGCGGACTATAAAATTATGGAGCAGACGTTTTCGCTGCCGTATGCCAGCCGGTTTCAGGAGGGCGAGTTCCGCAAACGGGTGCAGTTCATGTATCCGGGGCGGCTGCAAAGCATCCGGCTGCGCTACACGGGCAGCAGCGTGGAAGCTATCCTTGACCGCCTGCCCACGGCAAAAATCGTCTCACAGGATGCAAATGGGTATCTTGTCGAGGCCGAGATTTACGGCAACGGCATCGTGATGTGGCTGCTCAGTCAAGGAAATCGAGTCGAGGTGCTTGCACCGCAGACTCTACGGGAAGAGATGTTCCGTGTGCTGACGGCCATGCTGGAACGATACCAGCCCTGAAACAGGGCAATCCGCTTTTCACGCAACAGCAACAACACTGGTTTGCAGGTCGTAGACAAAAAGCAAAGATGACAAAATTGTCATTTCAGGTGAACAGAATAATACAGGCAAAATAGAAAGGAGAAAAAGATCATGAGAAAGACACACGCACCGGACACCGTCCGACAACCTTTGCCACCGGAGAAACCGCGCCGCAGAAGGTTGGGGCGCAAACTGGCAGATTCGCTGGAAGTAGTGCCGCAGAAACCAGCACTGGAATCCTTTCCTGTGGAAGAACTGGACGGCAGTGGAATGATCCATGCAGAAAAGCCGATTCGTCCTACCCCACTCCCGCCACCACAGGAGCTGATTTACTGATGGTCATTTTTATGGGGAAATATAGAAAAAACGACATTTCCGTAGGACAAAAAGTATGATAGAAGGAGACATATGAGAGAGCCAAATAAATCGGAAGTTGGAGAATCGTGCTATATAAAACGAACCCGTAATAAGCATAAAATTGTGAAGCGTCTAATTTTCTCTTGACAACATACGGTCTTGCCTTTGAAATAATCTTGGAGAATACTATTATTGAAAATACGAAAGGCTGCTTTATGGGAAAGGTGATTTTAGATGACCTCCGCAAGCGTCTGGAACGTCTGGACGAAGACGCCGATCTGATGATCGACAATAACGACCGCTATCAGATGGTGATTGTAGGCGGCAGTGCGTTCATTTTGTTGGGAAAGCGACCCGTGCCACTCATGACATTGATGCTTTGAGCGTTCCGAAAGAACTGTACAGTTTGCTTGGCAAGTACGACATCAACACCGATGTGGAAGCCTACATCGACAATTTTCCGTACAACTTCCAAGACCGGCTCCAGCCGTTACCCTTTGGCGGCACAAAGGTGCAGTTCTACACACCAAGTCTGGAAGATTTAGTGATTGCAAAGCTGTGCTCTTTCTGGGACACTGACAAAGCAGACGTAGAGAGTGAGACTGTGCGGAACACCTTGCAACGGATGAGGATGAGTTGAGAGCCAGCATTCTGAATGACTGGCGGTATCGGGATTTTTATATCCGCTATCAGGCGTATGTGGAGAGGTGGAGACCATGCGAAAGCTGACATTTGAAGGTTTCTTGAAGCAGTATGTGGCAGAGCTTGCCGGGGTGCAGACGGCAAGCGTCCATAAGCTGGCAGATTGCATGGCAGAAAATCCCCGCCTGAAAGAACCGCTGTTCCTCTAAGCGCTGGCCTTTAATAAAGTAGAACTGCTGCTCCGCTACACCGCAAACAGCACGATTGCTGCGGAATATGAGCGGCTTTCCAATCTCTATTCGCTGGAGCAAATGCGACTGCTTCTGGAAAAACAGTCACCTGAACTGCCAGAAGGCTATCGGAAAGTCTGGCGCAGCTATTGTTCGGTGCGGGACGCCGTCCTTGCAGACAATGAAACAAAAGAACTGATCCATCGTCGGGTATTGGAACTTCAGCAGAAAAAGAAACTGACGAATTATCGCCTTTACACGGACTTGAAGCTGAATCCGGGCAATGTGAACGCATGGCTCAAACATAACGACTCCAGTAAAATGAGCCTTGATTGTGCACGGCAGATTTACAAGTATGCAAAAAGCTACCCGTCTGTTCGATAAGGAAAAGAAAGTGAGTCTATGACCGCCGTAATTTACGCCCGCTATTCCAGCGATAACCAGCGCGAAGAATCCATCGAAGGCCAGATTCGGGAATGCACGGCTTATGCGGAAAAGAACGGTATCACGGTCATCAAGCACTACATTGACCGTGCATTCTCTGCCAAAACGGACAATCGCCCGGAATTCCAGCAGATGATCAAAGACAGCGGCAAGAAGCTGTTTGATGTTGTTCTCGTCTGGAAATTTGACCGCTTTGCCCGGAATCGTTTTGATAGCGCAAATTACAAGATGATCCTGAAAAAGAACGGTGTCCACCTGATCTCCGTTATGGAACCCATTGCCGAGGGCTCACAGGGCATTCTGGTGGAAACGCTGCTGGAAGGCATGGCAGAATACTATTCGGCAGAGCTGTCCGAAAAAGTGATTCGTGGTCAGACCGAGAACGCCTTGAAGGGTAAGTGTACCGGCGGAACGGGAACCATCGGCTACAAAATCGATGATGACAAGTTTTATCATCTTGACCCGCTGACCTCGCCGCTGGTGCTGGAAGCCTTTCAGCGGTATGACAACGGCGATAAAATGGTGGAAATCGTAAACTTTCTCAACGACAAGGGTGTCCGCAATATGCTGGGCGGAAAAATGACCCACAGCAGCGTGAATACCATGCTGAAGAACCGTCGGTACATTGGTGAATTGTCTTTCCGGGATATCGTTGTGCCGGATGCAATTCCGGTTATTGTTCCGAAAGACCTGTTTGACCGGGTGCAGAAGCGTCTGGATAAGAACAAGCGTGCCCCTGCCTGTGGCAAGGCAGACGAGGAATATCTGCTGACCACCAAGCTGTTCTGCGGCAAGTGTGGTGCGCTGATGTTCGGCGAAAGCGGAACCAGTGCCACCGGGCGCACCTACTATTATTATAAATGCGCCAACGTCAAGCGG
>UMCM01007418.1_pt1 | contig 13171 bp, 9 predicted proteins | sample 1964231 | NCBI WGS metagenome assembly UMCM01 (sample SAMEA4835968, study PRJEB28245) | human gut metagenome | biome: gut microbiome; material: fecal sample | place: Denmark | collected 2008
TGTTTTTCCCGCAGCGGGTTGACCCGGATGCGCACCACACCGCCCTCCTCTTTGGGGCAGATGCCGTGCTTAAAAGCATTTTCCACGACAGGCTGCAAAATAAAGGACGGCACCATGGTCTCGGTTAGATCCAGCAAATCGGAAATGCGCCATTCCATGCGCACACGCTCGCCAAAGCGGACGTGGTAGATGGAATAGTATTCATCCACGATGCGCACCTCGCGGGAAAGCGGCACCTGTTCGTCGTTGCTCATCAGACTGTAGCGTAGCAGATGCGAAAGCGCCATGATGAGCGCCTGGGTACGGTAGGCCGTCTCGGTGCCGGCAGTCTGCTGGATCACATTCAGGGTGTTGAACAGAAAGTGCGGGTCGATCTGGCTGCGCAGCTGCTGCAGCCTGCTGCGCTCCATGCGGTTCTGCAGTTCCAGTGCTTCGGTCTTCTGGCGGTGCAGCTCCCGCTCGATCTCGTTTTTCTCCTGCAGGGTCGTCATCTGCTGGGCCATGGAATGCTTCATGATGTTGAAGGACTCCGCCAGCCGGGCAATCTCCGGCTGCTTGGGCAGCGGGATATCCGGGATGTCGAATTTGCTCCGGCCAATGGCGCGGGATGCTGCGATCATCTGCTGCACCGGCGTGAGCAGCCGCATGACCATCAGGCCACTGACGCAGCCCAGAGCCACGCACAGGGCCACCACGACCGTCTGCAGCAAAACAATGCGCTCGTTCAGCGCCGAGATGACGGTGTAGGAACCCTGTGCATCCAGAATGGCCGTTTCCAGCAATTGCAGGGTGTACTGGCTCAGATAATCCCCGCAGGGCAGGATCTTTGCATAGTAAAGCTGCGAGGCTGCAGCGTCATCCCCGCTGCGCAGGTCGCTCTGCAGCTCTTCCAGCAGGCCAGTATAGGTCTGGTAGACGGTATCCACCGCGCCGTACAGCACCCGCTGCTCATCACTGACATTCTCCAGCTCTTCCAGACTGGTGCCGATGCGCCACAACCACGCATTGCAGGTCGAGGACGCAGACTGAAGCCGTTCCATGAGCTCGTCCGTTTCGCTGTTCTCCCAGCGGTAGTTTTCCAGCACGGAAATAGAGCTTTCCACACCGCCCTGAAAGCGACTGATGGCATTGAAGCTGCCCATCTGCGCGTCCTGTACCGCCTGCACTGCTCTGGACTGGTAGCCATTGAGCGCGAGCTGCATGGCAAAGGCCGCAAAAAATGCTGCCAGACACAGGCCCATGCGCTGCTTGAGGGTAAAACGCCATTTGCGGTGCTGCAATGCCTGCCGCCTCCCTTTGTTTTATAATAGCTTATTCTACCACGCATTGGGCCGGATTGGCAAGGTTTGTGCGGGTTTCTCTTGCCTAAACCTCGCAATTGTGGTACGATGCCTATAAATACAAATAGGAGGCGACTCTATGTCCCATACCATTTCCGTTTCCACCACCATGGACGGACCCGGCTTCCATGATTTTGCCGTGTTTGACGCATTCCATCACCGCAAAGCATGGCTGCGTCCCGCCATTTTTGCCGCCATTATGCTGGCTTTTGCCGCCGTCTGCCTTTCGCAGCTGGGCAAGCGCCCGGGCGCCGGGCTGCTGGCCGCTGTGCTGGCCATTGTGGGCATTGGCCTGCCGGCAAGCTACTTTTACTCCTTTTTTCACAGCGTTTCCAATCAGATCCGGCAGATGCACCTGCCGCGGGCCTTCTACCGCGTAGAGCTGGCCGACACCGGCATCGCCGTGTGGATGTACGGCCAGCAGGACAAGCCCGAACCCACCAACCGCCACGCATGGGACAATTTTTACTGTGCCTACCGCACAGACAACGCTGTGTACCTCTACGTGGAAAAAGAAAAGGCCTACTTACTGAATGACCGCATGGAAGCGGTATGGCAGTTTTTGACCGGCATCCTGCCAAAGGAAAAGCTGCATGACTGCCGAAAAGCATAAGATCCAGCATACATACAAGCAAAAAGAACTGCTGATGAGATATCAGCAGTTCTTTTTTGTGTATAAAAAACCCACGCTGCGGCAAAGCAAAGCGCAGCGCGGGTGCGAAGATATCTTAAATTATTGCGTCAGCAGATCAACGGGCCAGCGTATACTTGTGCAGAGTCTTGCGCACAGCGCCGGGGCCTGCAAACAGTTCCTTGGCCATGGACTCGATCTTCTCGCCCAGACCAACGGCATACAGATCCACACCGAACACGTCAACACGGCTGTACAGCTTCTTCAGGCAGCTGAAGTCCTGCTCGCCTTCCTTAACCTCCAGCGGAGCAACGATGGCCTGCAGTTCAGCCAGCAGCGGATCGGTGGAAGGCTCAAAGGCCTGACCATTGTCATCGATGCCCTTCAGGTAGCGGGCATAGCCTGCCAGCACCAGCGGGATCAGGATCAGGTTGCTCTTGTCCAGACCACGTGCCTCGTATGCCTTGATGGTCTCGCCAAAGCGGATAGCCAGCTTCTGAGAGGTATCGGTTACGATACGCTGGGGAGCATCGGGCATGAAGGGGTTGGGCAGACGGCGATTGATGACAGCGCCGATGAACTCATAGGGGTTCAGCACGCCGGGATCAACGACCACAGGCATGGCCTCGATATAGCCGATCTTCTGGATGAAAGCACGCAGATCCTCGTCTGCCATCTCAGCAGAGATGAGAGTGTAGCCCAGCATGCAGCCATAGATGGACATGGCAGTATGCAGGGGGTTCAGGCAGGTGCAGACCTTCATCTTCTCGATTTTGTCAACGGTCTCGCGGTCGCAGTACAGCACACCGCCCAGCTCCAGCGGAGGACGGCCATTGGTGTAGTGATCCTCGATGCACAGGTACTGGGTCTCCTCGGCGTTGACGAAGGGTGCAGTGAAGGTGTGCTTCTCGGTGACGATGGTGTAGTTGTCCTCAAAGCCGTCGTCAGCCAGCATCTTCTGCACCTTGGCGTCCGGGCGCGGGGTGATCTTGTCGATCATGCTCCAGGGGAAGGTGATCTTGGTCTCGTCCTGCACATAGGCCAGAAACTCGGCGGGCACCAGACCCTGCTCCACCCACTTTGCGGCGTAGGTGTGGACAGCATTCTTAACCTTATCGCCATTGTGAGAGCAGTTGTCCATGCTCTGAACGGTCAGGGGCAGCTTGCCGGCCTTGAAGCGCTCGTACAGCAGAGCAGTGACCTTGCCCATAGCCAGCACGGGGGTCAGGCCGCGCTCCAGATCAGCAGGAGCAACGCTGTAGCCCTTCTCGGTGATGGTGAAGGAGATCATCTGCAGGCTGGGGTTCTGGAAGATCTCCACCAGACGTGCCCAGTCCTCGCCGAAGGAGTAGTCAGCCTTCAGGCTCTCGGTGACGGAAGCCACGACCTTCTTCTCGATCTCGCCGGTGGACTTCAGGCAGACCAGCAGGCTCATATTGTCGTAGGGACGATAAGCCTTGTCGATGATCTCGTAGTCGAAGCTCTCGGCCACGATGACACCGCGGTCATACTTGCCGGTGTTCAGCGCATCGTTCAGGATGGCAGCCGGGAAAGCGCGGAAGATGTTGCCTGCACCAAAGTGCACCCAGGTGGGCTCGGCGTGGGTCTTGGCCTTGACAGCCTCAATATCGAATTTGGGCAGCTCATAGCCCTTTTCTGCCCATTCGGCAGACAGATTGCCATTTTTGATCTCAGACAGCTTCATATTCATCAGCCCTTCTTTTTCTCTTCATCCAGACGATCCAGCAGATCCCAGACACCCAGCATATACTGGACGCCCAGAGCACGGTCATACTTGCCGTAACCGGGACGGCAGTTGCCGGGGCCTTCCTCCCACAGCTGACGGCCATGGTCGGGACGGATGTAACCCTCAAAGCCGCAGTCATGGTAAGCACGCAGCACCTCGATGATGCCGGTCTCGCCGCAGCAGTCGCGGTGAGCAGCCTCGGAGAAGTCACCGTTGGGGAAGTGGTGGATGTTGCGGATGTGACCAAAGGCAATGCGGTCGCAGTGCTTGCGCACGATCTCGGCACAGTTGTTGTTGGGGTTTGCGTTCAGGCTGCCGGTGCACAGGGTCAGGCAGTTGTACGGATCATCCACCATGCTCAGGAAGCGGTCGATGCTCTCAGCATCCACCAGCAGACGGGGCAGGCCGAAGATATCCCAAGGGGGATCGTCCTGATGGATGGCCATTTTGATGCCGCACTCATGGCAGGTGGGCATCAGTGCTTCCAGGAAGTACTTCAGATTTTCCCAGAGCTTTTCCTTGGTGACAGGAGCATAGGCCTTGAACAGCTCGTCCAGCTTTGCCATACGCTCCGGCTCCCAGCCGGGGAAGGTCATGTTATACTTCTCAGTGAAGGACATGATGTACTCGGCCATAGCCTTGTAATCATCCTTGATCTTGTCCTTCTCATAGAACAGTGCAGTGGAGCCGTCGCCCACGGGGTGGAACAGATCCGTACGGGTCCAGTCGAAAACAGGCATGAAGTTGTAGCAGATGACCTTGACGCCAAACTTGGACAGATTGCGGATGCACTGCTTATAGTTCTCGATGTACTTGTCGCGGGTGGGCAGGCCGATCTTGATGTCATCGTGAACATTGACCGACTCAACCACGTCCATATCAAAGCCGTAGGCGTGGATCTGATCGGCTACCTTCTGGATCTCGTCCACTTCCCAAATCTCACCGGGCATTTTGTCGTGCAGCGCCCAGACGATGCTGGTCACACCGGGGATCTGCTTGATGTCGCTCAGGCTGACGGGATCGTTGCCCTCGCCATACCAGCGCCAACCCATTTTCATAGGCATAGGAAAATCCTCCTGTTTTATATTTTTTGCTTTGCATTTTCCGCGCAGCCGTGTGCCGCGCTCTTGTACTTATATTCTAGTATATCAGTTCATTTTTTTCAATGGACGCATTGCCGGATTTTAGTGTTTATTCTTGTATACTTTAGACAAAAAGAACAAAAATCTCCTCTCGTGCAGGCAAAAATCCGAAAGTTCGTTTAGAAATTCACGATCTTTACGCCCTCGCGGCGGGACAAACAGCTCCCCTTCTGCAAGGTATTTCTCCCCTGCCCCACAAAAAATCCGCCGGGCACAGACACCCGGCGGACAGTTTTTCCTATATTGATATTACAGTTTCTGCTCTAAGACGATCTTGCAGATGCGGTCCACATCCTCCATGGAAAGGTCGGCATACAGCGGCAGGGTCAGCACCCGTTTTGCCACATGCAGAGCCACCGGCGTTGCGTCCACATCGTATTTACCGTGGAAGCACTCGAAGGTGTTGGTGAGCGGATAAAAATACTTGCGCGCGCCTATTCCGTTTTGGGCCAGTGCATCCATTACCTCATTGCGGCTGGCACCAAAGAGATTTTCGTCGAACACCACCGGGAAATAGGCGTAGTTGGACCTGACCTCTGGCTGCTGCACATTCAGGCGCAGACCGTCCACGCCTTCCAGATGCTCACGGTAGCGCTCCACTACGGCCCTGCGCTTGGCGATCTCCTCATCCACATGGCGCAGGTTGCACAGACCCATAGCGGCACAGAACTCGTTCATCTTGGCGTTGGCACCCACGGCATCCACCTCTTCCGGGCCATGGATGCCAAAGTTTTTCAGCTCGTACAGTCTGCGGCCCATATCCGGGTCCCGATAGCAGACCGCACCGCCCTCAATGGTGTTGAACACCTTGGTGGCATGGAAGCTGAAGCAGGAGGCATCGCCAAAATTACCGATGCCCTGCCCCTTATAGGTCTCGCCAAAGGTGTGAGCCGCATCGTACAGCACCTTCAGACCATACTTGTGGGCGATGCGCTCGATCTCTTCGATGTTGCAGACATTGCCGTACACATGTACCGGCAGGATGGCACAGGTGCGGTCGGTGATGAGCCGCTCGATCTGGGTCACATCCATGGTGTAGGTCTCGGGGTCGATATCACAGAACACCGGTTCCAGTCCATTGCGCACGATGGCGTGGGTGGTGGACGCAAAAGTGAACGGTGTGGTGATGACCTCGCCCTGCAGATTCATGGCCTGCAGAGAAAGCTCCAGCGCCATGTGGCCGTTGGTGAGCAGCTCCACAGCAGGCACGCCCATGTACTTTTGCAGTTCAGCCTGCAGGGCTTTGTGTTTTTCGCCCATGTTGGTCAGCCAGTGGCTGTCCCAGATGGAGCGGATCTCTTCAATGTATTCTTCCATGCTGGGCATGGAGGAACGGGTAACGAATATTCTCACTTTCAGTCTTTCTCCTCCGGAAATTCAAAGCATCCACGCATCATTGCCCGAATCGGATCATCTTCCTGCATAAACCAATCGCGGCCAAATTGATCATGCCTAGAAACTTTTTTATAGAAGTCATATGCAATTCCAACATCAATAAATGACAGACCTATGGAATTAAAGTATGTGATTTCCTGTTCATTTTCACGTCCCGGCTTAGTTCCATCCACAATTTCAGCAAGATTTGCATAGATATCAGTGTCCTTCAAAAAGCCCTTCCGATACATTCTGGCAAGCGTGGGCGAACCGCGATGCTTCAGGGCATGCCAATCATCACAGACGATTTTAGACGCCTTTAAAGGCACCTCGTATTCATCCTCCCACCCGCCAACATGACAATAATAGGTGCCCGGTCTGACAGCATCTGCTCTTAACAATGGCTTTTGGCAGCTGACAGCAGTAACCACGATATCAGAATTGCATGCAGCTTGAGAACAGTCAGAATTGCACCCAATAAACCGGACTTCTGGATGTTTTTCTTTCATGCAATCAATAAATCGTTTTTCGCTTTCTGGCGTACGGGAAGCCACATAGCAGGTATCAATGTTTGGCAGTATTTTTTTTATTGCCATAAAATGTGCAATTGCCTGCGCCCCAGCACCGATTGAACCATATACCCGGCTGTCCTGACGTGCCAAATATTTTGCACCGACAGCGCCCATACATGCTGTACGCAGTGCCGTGATCAATGTACCATCCATCACCGCGATTGGAAAGCCGTGCTCTGTTTCAGATAGAATGATTATGCCTGAAACATTTTGCAGAGAAAACCTATGCGGATTATCAGGAAAAACCGATACCCATTTCACACCACAGATTTTTTCTTCCAACAAAGTCGATGGCATACAGTTTATTCTGTCCTGACTTTTTTCGTCAAAAATCTGGGATATCTTATCCGGAAGTTGAATCTTGCCTTTTTTATAATCGACCAGAAGCTTTTCAATTGTCTCAATTATGTGGTTTATATCACAGCATCCAGCCGAAACAATATCGTTCATTGATACCATTTTTAAATGTAATGCGTGTTCCATTCAATATCTTCCCTCAGATAATTCTGCTCACATCAAACGGCTCGAATTGCATGTTATTGCCTTCCGTATCTATTGCCACAAGCTTTTTCTGAATCATTTGTATTTTTTCCTTGAGTTTTTCCGTAGAATCACATATAATATCAACCTCTGCCATCCGTTGATTTACATTATACGTCCATCTAATCTGTTCTCCGACTGCGCAACGCGGAATTAGAGAAATAATATTTGGGTCTTTTGGGGAAGAGAACCCTCTCAACTCTTGTATCTTTCCCGCTTTCAGTGTTGGGAACAAAACCGCTGCACGCTTTCCATTCAGCCAAACCCCGTTTGTCGGCGGGACTATTTGAGCACAGGTTCCTTCCAAAGCATAGTGTATCATCGCTTTCATCAAATCTGTACCGGTTACTTTTTGATAGATTCTCTCATAATCCACCCCTGGGAACCGGAGCCCTGGATCAAAAAAGCGGAACACTCCACGGTCTTCAAATCCCTGCATAAAGACAGGCCCATTCTTATACCCCATTGCTTTGAACATTCGAACAACCTTTTCATGTGTTGTATCTAAATAATCTTTTGTAAAACGGGAGGGAGAAACTGCGCAGGCAACTACTTTTTCCAAATGATTTTCTTCACTTCCGCAGTAGCTGTCCACAGTGCGAATAAGATAGGCTTCGCCATCTACAAAAAAGTATGTAACTTGAAATTCGCGAGCCCCCTGCATATACTTTTCAATTAAGATATCCCCATTGGAAGATTCTTCTTTCGCAAACTCGATTGCTTTTTCGAGCTCTTGCTGCGAATAACAAACAGACTGTCCACGTGAGCCGCGACTATCCACCGGTTTTACAAATACCGGAAATTCAATTTTCCCTGTTCTAACGTCCGCTTCTGTATATTCAGGAATCACATTCACGCCATTCTGGAGACACATTTTCTTGAATGCATGCTTGTCGGTCATTTGAAAAAATTGCCGAGCCGTTCCATAGCAAGGCAACCCAAGTTTTTCACAAATCTCCTGATAAGGCCGCTGACATGGATCAATGTATCCGCAGATTACTCCATCTACTTTTTTTCTGCGGCACAATTCAACAATCCCGTCAACATCTTTGACATCATACAGATACGCTTCATCTGCCACTTTTTTGGCAGGAGAATCGTTAAGATAATCCACAACAATTGTATAGACGCCCATTTGTTTGGCTGCTTCTACAAGCTTTATCTGTTGTGCAGTACCACCTAAAACCAATATTTTTTTCAACTGAGATTCCCCGCCTTTCCTATCATTTATTCTTCATTATCAGCCCACGGTTTTCTCTGAATCTTGGGCTTTACTACATTCCAGAGATACTCAAACGTATCCAGCTTCAGCAGTGCAGAACCGCCCAGATACACCGCTGCACCGATCAGGATCTGAATGACCAGCGTTACGATGTCCTGCAGATGTGCAAGATTGACCAGCCACATGCAGCAGCCCATGAAAACAGCCAGCAGAATGCTGGGCAGGATGTCTTTCAGCTGTTCCAGATAACGGTAATCCAGCAGTTTTCTGTTCGGCCATGTATTGATGAGCTGGCTCAGCAGGCTGCTCAGGATCAGGCTGTAGGCCATTGCCATCACGCTGATGTGGTAGGTCAGCAGGAGCAGGGTCAGGCCCATGATCTTCTTGATGATCTCCAACTTCAGATACACTCCGCTGCGGCCCATTGCCTTGATTGCATTCAGGTTTGCCGTGTGGATCGGATAGAACATGTAGGTGATGCAGAAAATCCGCAGATACGGTACACAGGGCAGCCATTTCTCGGTCAGCACCAGCCGGACGAGCGGTTCTGCGCAGAAGAACATCGCCATCATCAGCGGCGCGATCACATAAACGCAGGTCTTGATGGCACGGCGGGTCATGTTTTTCACCCGCGCAGGCTCGTCCTGCACGGCAGACATTGCCGGGAGCAGAACGCTGTCAATGGAAGAATCCACGTTGACCGCGATCGTATCCGGTGCAAGCATACCCTCATTATAAAAGGCAAGATCAGCCGATGTGTAAACGCGGCCGATCACAAGGCTGCGCAGATTATTGTATACGGTATCCAACAGGGAGGAAGCCAGCAGTCTCCAGCCATAGGATAGCAGCCCTTTCAGCCGCTGCCATGAAAAGACCGCTTTCGGTCTCCAATGCACCGTGAGCCAAAGGATCAGCGTATCAATGGCCGTGTTGGAAAGCTGCTGTGCCACCAACGCCCAGACGCCAAACCCGGCATAAGCCATGCCAAGCCCCAGAAATGCGGAGAACAGCGTACCGCCCAGCGTTGCAAAGAAAAAGCGTTTGAACAGCATATTGCGGGACACATAGGCCTGCTGGATGCCTTTGACACCGGAAAACACCAGCGTCAGGCTGGCAACGCGAACCACGGGCGCCAGCGAAGGATCTTTATAGAATGCCGCAATATAAGGTGCCGCAATGAACATTCCGGCATACAGCACCAGACACACCGCAAAATTGAAATAGAATACCGATGAAAAATCCAGATCGTCTGCATCTTTTTTCTGGATCAGTGCTGTACCAAGACCGCTGTCGATGAACACCTGCAAAATGTTGATGAACACCGCCACCAGCGCCGTCCTGCCGTAATCTTCCGGCATCAGAATACGGGCCAGCAGCAGCGTTACAACGGCTGTCACAAGCTGGGCACCGCAGCGCTCTGCAAAGCGCCAGATAAAGTTGTCAAGAATAATGTTCTTATCTTTTTTCATTTCGTTCTGTCTTAAACTCCGTCCGTACCGTATCCAGCACATGTATTTTCTTTTCCAGCGACAGTCCCATAAAAATGCCCAGCTGCGGACCATGCAAAAGGCATCTGCCGCCTTTCTGGAGAACTGCCAGCTGCAGCTGGTCACGGTTCGCCACATCATTTACCGCCTTCTGGTATTCGGGCGTAACCCCCTGTTCGCGGCAGTAACGACGGAGTTTTTCTGTAAAGTCTGTTCTCGCTTTCTGACTGCAAATGCGCTGTTGATTAGATGCGTTGTTCTGGTTCCGGGCAGTCCACGAACCGGCGGTAAACATCCGGTAGACAGACATGATATCCTTTAAATAGCGGATCTTCCCGTTCAGCCGCATATAAACTGCACGCGGATAATCACCGAATCCATTTGCTCTGAGTTCATCCGGTATGCAGAACCACTCTCTCCTGCATAAAATCGAGGACGTATGGAAACAGGCTGCACTGTAATTGATGACCTCCTTGAATGTAAGGTCACGATCCTGATCTCCTTTATACATCGGCCACGAACCGCCTGTGCGGCAATCCATCAGCCGGGTATTGTGCACACAGGCCGCATACCCCTCATGCGATTCCAGAAAATCCACCTGCTTTTGCAGTTTGTTTTCATCACACCAATAGTCATCGCCTTCACAGATCGCCGTATACTTTCCCTTCGACTGAGGAAAAAGAATGCTTTTCGTGATGGATACTCCCTTAGAATACTGATTTTCAGTCTGGTATACCGGTTTAATGATGTCCGGATACTTTGCCTCATATTCTGCGATGATCGCAGCCGTGTGATCTGTGGACGCATCGTCATTTATAAGAACTTCGTACCGGAAGTTCGTCTTTTGATTCACGAATCCATCCAGCGCACTGCGGATGTATTTTTCATGGTTATATGCGGTACAAAGAACGGACACCACTACATCATCGTTCATTTTTATCTCCCCTGATGCTTCAACCGCACCGTTGCTTTTCCATAGTTATATTTATAATATCACATGTTCCGATGCATTTCAACTTGTGCGTTTTTTCTGGGCATGAGTTTTCCGGCGATCTCCCCTCATACAACCGCTGTATCTATGCTTACGCCGGATTTTTTTCAAAAAAGGGAAAAAGAGCTTGACTATCCGACAGGAACGTGGTAATATATTCAAGCAGTCCGCAAACACAGCTTCAAACCTCAGGAGTTGGATGGACAGCACGAACAGAATATGCGAGGGTGGCGGAACTGGCAGACGCGCACGTTTGAGGTGCGTGTGGTTTATCCTTGGGGGTTCGAGTCCCCTCCCTCGCACCATAGAGAACCCGCGAAGTTACGTTAAAAATTCGTAGCTTCGCGGGTTTTTCGTTTTTGGCAGTGGTCAGATACTGCCTGATACTGCCCAATACTGCCTGATTTTGCGGGGGCAGAAAAAGCACCAACAACAAGATCCCCTCTCTGACGGTACGCCCATAACAGAGAGGGGATCTTTCAGTTTTCCTTTTTGATACCGAACAGCCTGCGCAGGATCCCGCGCAAGGCCTTGGGGCTCTGGATCACAATTACCTGCATATGCTCTCCCCTGCCTTTCCGTTTTCTGCTCCATCCTATGCGGGCAGCAGACAAAACGTTCCGGCAGAAGCAGCAGGCATCAGTCCGGGATGGTCTCCACCGCCACCAGCGCACCGCTGCGGGTGCTGATGGTGATGCAGTCCGAACCTTCGGCGTACTCGTTGCTGACCCCCAGCGGATACGCGGCGGTCAGCTCTGCGTTATCCAACTCATAATAAGAGCCGTGTTCGCACACGCCCTCTGCCCTGCCCTCCATCGGAAAGGCCGAGAAAAAGAAATAATTCTCCTTCGGGTAGCGGCGGGTCTCGCCGGGCATCACGTAGGTGATGCGGCTGCGCTCGTCCAGCAGAGTGGTGCGCACGCCGCGCCGCTCCAGCCCAAGGCCTGTGCACAGGTTTGCAAGCGTATGCTCTACCCGTCTGCCACCAAGGCCGCCCAGCAGCAGCACCTCATCAAAACCTTTTTCTGAGGCCAGCTTTGCGGCATACTCAGTGTCGGTATCATCCTTGACGTGGGGCAGAACAATGATGTCGTCATCCTGTTTTTCCGGGCAGGGGGCAGTGTCAAAATCGCCCAGGATGATATCGGGCTTACAGCCCAGCGGGACACAGTTGCGATAGCCTGCATCGCAGGCAATGATAAAATCGTCCGGCCGCAGGGCCTTTGCCAGCTCCGGCGTGACCGGGCAGGCCGAAATGATCACACAGCGTGACATGAATCTCTTCCTTATCCTTTATACTTTCGGGCGCTGCCAATCCTTCACGTCCTTGACTTCCTCGTACATGGCGCAGTAGCTGTCGTACCGGGTCTGAGAGAGCCTGCCCTCTGCCAGTGCCGCGCGCACCGCACAGCCTTTTTCGCTGCGGTGGGAACAGCCGGTAAACTGGCACTGGCCCAGATAAGGCCCGAACTCCGGGAACGCATGCTCCAGATTTTCCTTGGAGATAAAACCGGCGCGGTTCGCTTCCAGGCTGGCAAAGCCCGGCGTATCCGCAATGCGCCCGCCAAAGGCTTCAAAGATGGTCACCTCACGGGTGGTGTGGCGGCCGCGGCCCAGCTTCTGGCTGATGGCGCTGGTCTCCCGCTCGGCTTCCGGCAGCAGATGGTTCAGCAGGGTGGACTTTCCCACGCCGGAGTTGCCGCAGAAGGCGCACAGCCGACCATTGATCCACTGCTTCACCTCGTCCAGTCCTGCACCGGTCTCATAGTCGATGCGGATGAACGGCAGGGTGGATCTTTCGTAGGCAGAGCGCAGGAACTCTGCCTCGGCCAGATCGCCCTTGGTGCACACGATCACCGGCTGCACGCCCTTGTCCACCGCAATGGCAGAAAGCTTATCCAGCACCAGCGTGCTGGGGGTGGGCTGGGTGGTGCTTGCCACCAGAAACAGCAGATCGAGGTTTGCCATCGGGGGGCGCACAAAAACGTTCTTTCGCGGTGCGATCTCCGCAATGACCGAAACACCGTTCTCGGTTTCCAGCGTCACTTCGTCGCCTGCAACCGGCGTGATCTTCTGTTTGCGGAAGATGCCGCGGGGCTTGCACTCCACAATGCCTTCCGGCGTT
>UMCM01002138.1_pt1 | contig 13094 bp, 10 predicted proteins | sample 1964231 | NCBI WGS metagenome assembly UMCM01 (sample SAMEA4835968, study PRJEB28245) | human gut metagenome | biome: gut microbiome; material: fecal sample | place: Denmark | collected 2008
ACCCTATAGGTTGCGGATTTGAGGGTTACACTTATGAAACTTGATAAGCGCAGATCCCAAAGCCAGCAAGAGCCAAAGCCAAAGTAATGTGCGCGGGTCGGTAAAAAAAGGACGCTTCAAGAACTGCTTCAAGCGTGAAAGAGTTTCATCCATTTGATTTATCTGTTTATTAATCATTATACATATTGACCATAAATCTTCCTCCTTATCATTTTCCAGCTATATCGCGAACAAAGATAGAAAAAAAACATGTAATGAGCAAATATTTCTATAATTATTTTGCAAAATCAGAATTTTATTGTAACTTTGTATGGAATAAAGATTTTTCAAAATAACAAAACATGAAAATAGGCTTTGATGCAAAAAGAGCAGCACAAAATCGTACTGGTCTTGGCAATTATAGTAGATTTATAATCAGAATATTGTCGGAGCTACGCCCCGACAACGAATACCATCTATATACACCAAAGCCTCATCGCATACCATATCTGAAGGAAATACCCACATTAAACCAACTTTTCCTTCATTTTCCATCCAAGGGTATATGGAAAGAACTAAGTTCCCTTTGGAGAATCTGGGGTATCAGCAGGGATATACAGAAAAATGGTATTGACTTATTTCATGGTTTGAGCAACGAGTTGCCTTTAAACATTGGTACTCCGGAAGATAGAAAAAAGAAATATGGAGAAAAACGATGCAAATACATCGTGACTATCCACGACCTGATCTTTCTTCATACACCTCAGTATTATCATTGGATAGACCGAAAAATTTATCAATATAAGTTTCGCAAGGCTTGCAAAAACGCAGACCGCATCATTGCCGTCAGTGAATACACCAAACAGGAAATTATAGATTATTTCCATACACCAAAAGAAAAAATTGATGTAGTTTATCAGGGTTGTGACCCTGTATTCTCTCAAGAAATTGCTCAAGAAAAGCTGGAGGAGGTAAGAGAAAAATATTCGCTACCAGAAGAATTTGTGCTCTATGTAGGAAGCATTGAAGAACGGAAGAATCTTCTATTGTTGGCAAAAGCGATAGCTCTGCTTGCCAAAGGAGAATGCAGAGCAGAATGTCTTGCAGAGAATCAGAGGAAAAAGGAAATACAGGTAGTAGCAGTAGGACGCCACACTCCATATGTAGAAGAAATACAAAGCTTTCTGAAGGAACAAGGCGTAGAGCATCTGTTTCATTTCCATCACAAGGTACCTTACGAAGATTTGCCATCGTTCTACAAATTGGCACAAATTTTCGTTTATCCTTCCCGGATAGAGGGATTCGGAATTCCACTTCTGGAAGCCATCAGCAGCGGAGTTCCAGCTATCGGATGTACCGGTTCTTGTCTGGAAGAAGCAGGAGGTCCCGATTCGATATATGTCGCACCAGACGATGCTCAGAGCATGGCTGCAACTCTCCTCAACGTTTCATCCGACGCTCTATTACGTCAGAATATGATCATGCGGGGCAGAGAATATGCCAAACGCTTTACCGACGAAAAGCTGTTTCATTCCCTATATGAAACATACCAAAAAATATAATCATCAGAACAACTGTAAAAAAGAAATATGAAACAAAACAGACTTTGTTACATAAGTCGCAACTACTATAATCTTACATCAGCTGGCAACAAGGCTAAGACGGACAACGAGGATACACTCGATGAAATGGGAGCCGTCAACCTGGGTCTGCATCGAACGGTAAGAAACAGCAAGATTATCGCATTTTTCCTTGATCTTGCAGGAATTCTCCGTGCCTGCCTATTGCTTCAAAAAGGCGACACTCTTTTCTTGCAATATCCTGTAAAAAAGTACTTTTCTTTCTTATGCAAAATAGCAAGAATGAAAGGAGCCAAGACCGTTTCCCTCATTCACGATTTAGGTTCTTTCCGCAGAAAGAAGCTGACCGTAGAGAAAGAAATCAGCCGTCTCTCCCATAGCGACTATATCATCGCTTCCAACGAGAACATGAAGAAATGGCTTAAGGAGCACGGAATGCAGAAGCCAGTGGGTGCCCTCGGCTTATTTGACTATCACTCAGCTTCACCATGTCAGGAAAAAGCGTCAAACAGGAAGCAGCCAAAAGTAGTCTATGCCGGCGCTCTAAGCATGAAGAAGAATTCATTTCTGGTAGAACTTTCCAAGACATTGACCAATTGGCAACTGCTGGTTTGCGGAAACAAGGAAGGACTACAGGGCTTGAAAGAAAATCCGCTCATCACTTATCAGGGTTTTGTGCCTTCAGAAGATTTCATCAAAAGTATTGATGCCGACTTCGGGTTAGTATGGGATGGCGATTCACTCGACACCTGTTCGGGAGAATACGGGCAATACCTGAAATGGAATTCTCCACATAAGGTTTCCTTCTATCTCCGTGCCGGTTTACCACTCATCATCTGGAAAGAGGCAGCCGTAGCGCCTATCATCGAAGAAGCAGGAGCAGGTATAGCCATCAATTCGCTGAAAGAGTTGGATGAAAAGCTTGCCAATCTCACCTTCGACGACATCGCAAATCAGAAGCGAAATGCAAAACACCTGGCCGAAAGACTGAACCATGGGCACTTCCTTCGCCAAGCATTAGACATTTATTTCTCTACCCATCAGCCATGCTGACTGTTTGGGATATTTCAAACTAACTAAACAGGTTACTGGAGTAACTTGAAACAGAACGGAACGAAAAATAAACAATATATATTTGCTACATTCAATACAAAATAGCACCTTTGCAAAAATATCATAAACAAGCATGACAAAAGAAGAGCTGATATGGCAAAGATATTGGACATAAGTACTACAGCTATAGACAACACAATATTAAATGGCTAAAAGATAATGACATAATAGAAAGAATAGGAAACGACCGTAATGGTTAGGCAAGTTAAATCATAGTGTTAACAAACCACCAAGATTAGTTTTATATTCAAAGACCATTATATTTATGAAATACGTATTAATTGACTTAACACGCTATCAAAATAAGTGTGGATTTGGAGAAATCGCCAACAATGTTGGCGAACATCTCAAAGGCGGTATCATTGATGATATTCACTTTACTGTTCTTGTACTAGAAAAATATAAAGGTGTCTTAGGAGATGCCGTTGATTACGTTACCGTAGAGCATCTGGACAAAGATCTCAAGGCTTTAGAACACAAGATTGACTTATGGCATACCACAGACCAACTGTTCATCAAACGCAGACATGCCAAAGGCATGATAAATCTTCTCACAGTACATGATTTGAACTTTTTATTTGAGAAAAAAGGCATTCATCGTCTCAAACGCTTACTGAAACTCAAATGGTTTGTTAAACGTTCAGATTGCATTACAGTCATTTCCGAATATGTAAAACGAGATTTACTCGAACATGTAAACATTGGGAAAAAGCCACTAAGAGTTATCTATAACGGAATACAAGACACAACCAAAGAAGAACAAAAGCGACCAAACTTTGTGAATATAGACGACAAATTCTTTTTCACAATAGGCCAAACAAGAAAGAAAAAAAATTTTCATACATTAATACCTATGATGAAGTTCTTTCCTAAATATAAACTATTTATATGTGGGAAAAAATGTACACGTTACTTCAAAGAGCTACTGGAAATAAAAGAATATTGCCATGCAGACAACGTCATCATAGCTGGTGAAATCACCAATGAAGAACGTAACTGGATGTATGCTCATAGCGAAGCTTTCTTGTTTCCAAGTCGATTAGAAGGTTTTGGACTTCCTGTTTTAGAAGCGATGCGCTACAATTGCAAAGTTTTCTCTTCTCGATACACCAGCCTACCTGAAATCTGCAAGAACCACGCAACCTACTTTGACTCTTTTGAGCCAGAAGAAATGGCTAATACTATAAATGAAGGACTGGCCAATTGGGACAGAAATGGGGAATTATCCCTTGCTGCAAAAGAATACTCTATGAGTTACAATTATGACAAATACATGAAACAATATCTTACCTTGTATAAAGAATTGCTTCATTTGAAATAAAGTCCATAAAACAATATGCTCTCTTCTATTTTTTGAAGAGAGCGTACTTTACCACATGGACGACATGAGAAATCATCAAATCTATCTGACGGCTTAACTTTCTCTTACGCCAACTCCCATAAATACGATGTTCGGCAAAAGTTTTTTCTGTACGAGGATACTTTTTACGAGGCAACAAATATGAAGTTGGATATACGTGCAAACCTTCCAACAATTGTGTGCTCCGAATATTCATATCAAACTGTAATTGCTTTGCGATACGTTCCATAATAATTGGAGAGATTGTGGTATTAAAAGAGCCATCATCATTCTTAAAATGATGATTTTTGTAATACTCCCAAACTTTTTGACAGAAATCATTACCATGAGGAGCCATAAAGAAAGCTGCCTGCAATCCTGTCTTGGTTTCACCTTCTTCTGTCATAAAAGTAGTAAATACATTCTTCTGCATAAACTCATCAAAACGCTTATACAAGAAGATATCACTATCCATATAAACACCTCCGTGAACATATACAGCATAGAATCTGACAGCATCCGCAGCAAAAGCCCATTTGTGAGCCTCCAATGCTTCGTCTATGAACGGACACCCTATCGCCTTAGCTTCCTTATATCCCCATAATTTTATCTCATAATCGGGGATAATGTGCTTCCACGAATCCAAGCAGACCTTTATCTCTACAGGATAAGGATCATTGCTAAACCAACAAAGATGAATGAGTTTTGGTATCATTATTTTTGCTGCAAAGGTACGAAAAGTTATTAAAAAAAACAAAAAAAACAAGGATTATTTGTGGCACTCAATAAAATTGAGTACCTTCGCAGCCATAAGCGATACAAGTTTTAACATTTATTATTTATCTCACATGCAAAGTTACAGACGCAACGATGTTATAGAATACAAAAAGAATTAGTAGTATTATCACAGAATTAATACAGGATTAAAACAGTTATGAATAAAAAGCAATTAAAAATTGTAACAAGCGTAGCAATTGTGGTTCTAATCTTATCCATCCTTCCCATCTTTTGGATCGGACAATATTTGCACCCATTTTCTGATGATTATGTCTTTGGAGCAGAAGCATACAAGACATGGAATGCCACCCATTCTGTAAGTGCATGCCTCCAAGGAGCATGGAATGTAGCCGTTAGCATGTACCATATTTGGCAAGGCACCTACTCTGCATGCTTTTTGATGGCTTTGCAGCCTGGAGCTTTTGGCATGTATTGGATTGTGCCCATTGTTCTTGCGTCAAGTATCGTCATATCAACATATGCGCTATTATTCATGATAATGAGGAAGTTACTGCATACCACAAAGATGGAATTTTTATACGTATCTACCATCTTTGCACTCATCAACATACAATTCGTCCGTTCTGCCTACGATGCCTTTTATTGGTATAATGGAGCGGTGTACTATACTCTATACTTTAGTCTTTCCTTATGTCTGGGGGCTTTACTCATCGCATATTACCAATCCCAAAGCACATCCAAATGGGTTATTGGTGCACTTACTATCATCCTCGCCCTATTCCTTGGCGGAGGCAACTTTGTCTCTGGCTTTGGAAGTGCCGCTATATTATTCACAACCATTGCCATCATCTGTATCGAGCAAAAGAAATTACCCAAATTCCTTACAGGTGTCTTGGCAGTTTACTTAGCAGCCTTTGCATTTAGTATCTTAGCACCAGGTAATGCTTTTCGTGAGTTAGCCGTAAAGGAGTATCACCCGACCATTATAGAAGCTATTGGCATTACCATAAGCAAAAGTATTGGATTCATCGGTGATAGAATCATTAGTTTCATGTCACTCACCTTTGTTACTTTGGTGCCAACAGTAAGTAAATTGGCTCGCAAATCAAATTTTAAATTCTCTCACCCATGGCTATGCATAGCCATCACGTTTGGCTTATTTTGCAGCTTCTTCTTTCCACATTGCTACGCCATGGGATACGAAGGACCTTTCAGAGTGCAAAATGTTTATTCCTATGCACTATTCTGGCTTATTCTGACCAACATGTATTACCTTTCAGGTGCGTTGGCAAGAAAGGAAGAAAACAAAGCGCCTCTGAGTTCTGCCATTTGTCAGTTAGCGACTGCTATAAAATTGAAATTTAAGAATACCATTAAATATTCATACATTTATACAATTCTTATATTTGTATTGGCTATAGCCGTTAAACCATCCACCACCAATCGCACACTCAGCCTTCTTATCAAAGGAAAGATACAAACAAGCGACAAAGAAATGAAAGAAAGGGAAGAACTATTGGGGAGGCTTTACAACAACTCTATTGTCGAATTGAAGCCTTTAAAAACAAAACTTCCTTCTGATACCCATTACGATGCTTTGCCTGATCCTGGATATTGGGTAAACCAAGCTATTGCCATGTATTACGGCAAGCAAGAAGTCTTCACAACAAATAGTTACAATATCAATAATGAGAATACATATCTCATGAAACACTACAAGAAAGATGTAGGTCCAAACAACTTGAAATACAAGACATTCAAAGAGCAGGACTCTCATCCGACTTATCTCACACAACGAATTAAAAAAGCAAGTTATTAGGCAATAAGTACAAAAACGAACATATTCTTCACTATTTCACTGGAAGAATATGCTCGTTTTATTTCTTTTAGGATAATTCTTTGTATTTTAGCAAGAACTTGCCATTTATGTCCCTGTATTTTAGCAAATAAACTTGTTTTATACCTTTGTATTTTGGCATTTTTATAAATTAAACATCTGATATTTAAGAAAATAACTCCTCTCCAGAAGAGGCTTATATTTTGCACTTACTATCATAAGCATAAAGATGAATTGCGCTTCAAATATCCGCCCTAATATTTCCTCCTAAAAGTTTGCATATTCGCATATCTTTTCTTACCTTTGCGGCAAAATGATACATGAATAAAAAAGCAAGCAAAACTCTTATGAAGAAGTATGATTATCTCATCGTTGGTTCCGGTCTCTTCGGAGCCACATTCGCCCACCTTGCCCATAAGCAAGGCAAAACTTGCCTGGTAATAGATAAGCGACCACATCTGGGCGGAAATATCTATTGCGAGAATATTGAGGGCATCAATGTGCATAAATATGGGGCGCATATCTTCCATACTTCCAATAAGGAGGTGTGGGATTTCGTCAACGCCATCGTTGAGTTCAACCGCTACACCAACTCGCCTGTGGCCAATTATAAAGGCAAGCTCTACAACCTGCCTTTCAATATGAACACCTTCTATCAGATGTGGGGCGTTACCACTCCAGAAGAAGCACAAGTCAAAATAGATGAACAGAAGGCGGAAGCTGTGGCCAAAATGAAGGCAGACGGCATAAGCGAGCCGCGCAATCTGGAGGAACAGGCACAGGTACTCATCGGTAAAGATATCTACGAGCGACTCATCAAAGGTTATACCGAGAAGCAATGGGGGCGTAAGTGTACCGACCTGCCTGCCTTCATCATCAAGCGCCTGCCAGTACGACTCGTCTTCGACAACAATTACTTCAACGACAAGTATCAGGGCATCCCGGTAGGTGGCTACAACAAACTGATTGACGGCTTGCTCGAAGGTATCGACACCATGACTTCCGTGGATTTCTTTGCAGACAACATCCAAAAATTAGCAGAGAACAAAGAGGCTTCCCAGAAAGCTGGACTGATTAAAGACTGCTGGCAGGAAATCGCCAAGAAACTGGTTTTCACAGGAAAAATAGACCAGTTCTACGACTACCAGTTCGGTAAGCTCAACTATCGCACCGTACGCTTCGAACAGGAAATCATCGACAGCCCTAATTATCAGGGAAATGCCGTGGTAAATTATACTGAGCAAGAAGTGCCATATACCCGAGTGATAGAACACAAGCACTTCGAAATGTTTGGTGCAGAAGTTTACAATTGTCCAAAGACTGTCATCTCCAAGGAATATTCCACAGAATGGAAGGATGGCATGGAGCCTTATTATCCAGTAAATGATAAGGAGAATTCCGAACTATACGCTCAATATAAGAACCTGGCAGATCAGGAAAAGGATGTTATCTTTGGTGGTCGCCTTGCCGAATATAAGTATTACGACATGGCGCCAATCATAGAGAAAGCCTTAGCTATGTTCAAGTAATTCATCATAAAATCCCTTCAGCATTCCAAGTATATCTTTGATTTTCATATACTTTTGCTGAAGAGATTTTTTCTTTATGATTCCTTCCAAACTCTTCTCTTGAGCCACAACGCCAAGATGGGGTCACTCATTTCCAGATGCTTAGGAGCAGGAATCGTAATCAGATCTTTCACCATCAAGGATTTCTTCAGGCGGGTTACATTGGCGGCAGTACCCAGACGATAGGTTTCCAATATTGCCGTCTGCGTGAAACCTGTATGTACCCCATTGGTGATGGCATGAAGGAAATTCATCTGATAGGCAGAAAGGTCTTCGGTCTGCTGGATAAACAAGGGCTCGCAAGCATCCAGCAACCTGTCTATTCCATATTTCAAGTCCTCTTCTGTAGCTACAGAATCATCCTGTACTCGCAACCATACAAACCATGCCAACTGCTGTACATAAGAAGAATACCTATCTGTTACCTGACAGATTTCACGAGCCAACTCTTCTGAGATATGCTTGCCAGTAGATTCGAAACGCTGACAGATATACTCCACCCAGTCTTTCTCGCTAATCTTATTCAGATAGAAGAAATCTCCAAAGCGATAGAATGGATAACTGGCATTCTGGAACATCTGTTCCATCATGTGTTTCTTGCTTCCATAAAGGCAGTAAGATACATGGCTCTGTAATTGCCATACGCTACGGAGCTTCTTCTGGAAGGTCAAAGAATCAGGGAAATCGCCTATCTGCTGAAATTCATCGATGCAGACTACGATATGACAACCTTTAGACCGAGCTATCATTTCCGGAAGTCTCAAAACCTCTTCGGTAGTATTGTTACCTGTATTATACTCCAACGCCAAAGAGAAATCAGTCAAAGGATCTTGCCCGATACTGATTTTCGGCACGAAACGGCTTAAGAACACCTTGGCATTCTCCATCCATTCTTCCCATTTTGAAGAAGTAGCCCGAACCACAGCTGTGGCAAAAGCATTGATAAAATCATTCTCAGAGCGACAGCCGAAGGCATCCATACGAGCTATCCTGATGTCTTCGTTCTCTACAAGCGAACACACTTTATCCACCAATGAAGTCTTACCCATACGACGAGGTGAAATCAATATCGTATTCACTCCATACGTAAAGTTCGCCTTCAGGCGTTCTGTTTCCTCTCTTCGGTCGGTGAAGGAATCTCCCTCCACACGAACACCGAATACAAACGGAGCTTCTTTACTTTTTCTCATAATCACTACCTTATTTTATACTATACAGCTTTTCTTCTGCAAAGAAAATGCAAACGAGCGCAATGAAAGCTTGCTTTCAAATTGCCGAGTGCAGCTTTTCTTCTGCAAAGATAGCAAAAAAAAACAAATTAAACAAGGTTGTTTAAAACAATGTTGTTTAAAGCCATCTTTTTTGCAGAAACAGCGATTCTTCGTCTGATAAAAACATAAAGTTTCCTAAATTATAACCTTGGGTATAATACCTTTGGGTATAATTTCGTAACTTTGCAGAAAATCAAGACTTTAAGTATATGAACAAGATACCATTCGAATATGGTTCTATCGCTGAAAATGAATATTTCATTGATAGAATCGAAGATAGAAAAGACCTCAAGACTTTCCTTGGAGGAGGCATCAACGTGATGCTAATCTCTCCAAGAAGATGGGGTAAGTCTTCCCTTGTCAAAGCTGCAATGGAAGAGCTGAAGCAAGAACAGAAGGATGTGAGAGTGTGCTATCTGGATGCCTTCAAGATTTTCTCTGAGGAAGAGTTTTACAACAAGTTTGCAAGTGCAATACTCCAGGGAGTTTCTTCTACGATGGAAAAGAGATGGGCTGACATCGTAAAGTTCGTCCAATCCATATCTCCAAGCCTCACCATCAACAGCGACCCTGCGAATGCCATAGAAGTAAATCTAAACTTCAAGCCTTTGAAGGAAAGTGCCGAGGAAATTCTCAATCTTCCAGAAAAGATAGCCAAGGCAAAAGGCATCCATGTCATCGTGTGCATTGATGAGTTCCAACAATTGGCGAATCTGCCTGGCTGGAAACGACTAGAAGGAACCATGCGTTCGGTCTGGCAGGGACAACATAGTACGACCTATTGTCTCTATGGCAGTAAACGCCACATGATGATGGATATATTCGGCAACTCGAAGAATCCATTCTATCGTTTTGGACAGATGATGGCATTGAAGAAGATAGCCAAGGAATACTGGAAGCCTTTCATCCACGACAGTTTCTACAATTATGGCAAGTCTATCAGCGATGAAATGATAGAGCGAATCTGCAATACCGTGCAATGCCACTCCTGGTATATGCAGCAATTCTGCTTTCTCATCTGGACACGTACGGCAACAGAGGTGACTGAGGAAATCTATCAGTCACAGCTTACCAAACTTCTGGATACCAATGCCGATATGTTCATTACCAATATTGATGGCATGCCTGCCTCACAGATAGCATTCCTGCGTGCCGTCTGCATGGGAGAGACTCATTTCAACGCCCAACAGGTAGTAGCAGAATATGGACTCGGTGCTCCACGCACCATCACCAAGAACAAAAAGACTCTTGTAGAAAGAGACTTCATTGAGAAATCGGGCGATGGCTTCAAGATGGTTGACCCCGTCTTCGAACTGTGGTTCAAACGGGAATACTGCAACATTTTGCCTCAATAAGATATAGGAGAAACAATGTAAACTGATTAATTCCCCATCACGCAGCCAAAGCGTGATGGGGGATTTCTATTTTTTAGCAAAGATTAATAAGCAAATTAGCCAGTATCTCACAAAATATCAATACCTTTGTACCCATGAAACAGATTATGAAGAAATTATTTCCACATACTTTGTGGAACAGAGATACAACTTCCCTGTTGGGATGTGCAGCCAGTAAATTTATCGTATTCGATATCATCTGGTGCCTGCAGACTACTTTTACCTCTTTTTCCCTGCCAGAGGTGTATGTCAATTCCCTATTGGCAGCTCTGCTGTTCATCCTCCCATTTATGCTTACCGGTAAGAAATGGCTAGAATATATCGTGCTCTTTATTCTAGACGGACTGCTCATCAGCAACCTGATGTATTGCCGTACCTACAACTCGATGATACCTCTGGAAAGTTATCTGCTGGCTAGCAATCTGAGCGATTTTACGGCGAGTGTGATTGACTCGATGAGATGGATAGATGCCCTACTCCCGCTATCTACACTTATCTGCATCTATTCTCTCCATAAGAGAAAGAACCGAGGAACAGAAGCGTCTGGAAGAGAGCGAGGAGCTTACGCCCTGCGAATCAAGCAATACGCCTTAACCACACTTGCAGCATTCCTGCTTTCTGTTATTTTAATCTTTGCTAAAGGAGGACCAGAAAAGGCATTCAATAACTTGGATAATGCCAACATGTACACCTGCAAAGTGCCAATGTACACCATCTTTGGCAATTTGATACACGAAGCGAACCAACAAAAAACGGTATTTACCCCTAAGATAAAAGCAGAAATTGATAACTGGATGAAACATCAACCAGCCTATCAGCCACTCGCTGACAGTATCGCCAGGAAGAAAACCCTAGTAGTCATCTTCTGCGAATCGCTAGAAAGTTGGGAAATCAACCGTAAGGTAGAAGGTAAGGAAATCACTCCAAACCTGAACCGTTACATCGCCGACAGTCATACTCTCTATGCTCCACACGTTCTCACTCAGGTGAAAGGCGGACGCAGCATAGACGGACAGCTTCTGGTAAGCACAGGTCTGTTGCCGCTGATGAGCGGATGCTACGCCATGCAATTTCCTTTTACCCACTATCCTTCATTGGTTAAGGCGATGAAGGAAGAGCATCCCGACCTGAGTTCTTATCTGATGACGGTGGACAAGCCTATCACCTGGAACCAGTCTGTGGTGGCAGAAAACTTCGGCATCAGCCAGATGTTCTTCAACGACCAGTGGGTGAACGATGAGAAAGTGGGCAGCCGCAAGAAACTGGGCGATGTATCCTTCATGAAGCAGATTGTAGCAAAGCTCAAGAAAGGCGGAATCATGAAGAAGGGAAAAAGTAATTATCTGCAGATTGTAACTTACTCCGGTCACAACCCATTCGTCCTGCCCGACAACCTGAAGCGCATTCATTTTAAAGGCGATTATCCGGAAAAGATGCGCGACTTCATGATCATGGCCAACTATACCGGCCACGGTTTGGGCATCCTCCTCGACTATCTGAAGAGTCGCCCGGACTACAAGGATATGATGATTGTGATAATTGGCGACCACGAAGGTCTTGCTGCCGACCGCAAACCTATCTGCGAATCGCCAGCCGCCAAAGGCATCGTAAGCGACAAGCAGTTTACTCCTTTCATAGTTGTAAACGCTCCTGTAGGTGGAATATATAATAAGGTGATGGGACAGGTTGACCAATATCCTACCATCCTCAACCTGATGCATCTGGATCACTACAAATGGAAAGGTATGGGACAGAGCATCTTTGATCCTCGCAAATATCCTGCTGCTGTAGGTTCAGATAATATGAACGTAGAAACGACAGGTAATGTACCAGAAAAGGAAATCAAGCGACTCACCCAAGCCCATCGCATCTCGGATTTTCTGATTCGCTACGACAAAATTATAAAATAAGACTTCGATAAGACATGAACATCAAGTACAACAAAGCCCTGTGGATTGTCACCATCCTCGCTATCGTGATGCTGGTTCCTTTCCTCGGGCTTACCGAATTCAATACCAAGGGAGAGCCTCGCGAGGCTGTAGTTGCCTACACCATGCTGGAGCATGGCAACTGGATATTGCCTATCAATAATGGAGGCGATATTCCTTACAAACCACCATTCTTCCACTGGTGCATCGCATTCTTCTCGCTCTTTGCCGGACACGTAAGCGAATTCACATCCCGTCTGCCGTCTGCTGTATCGCTGATATTGATGACCATCGGCGGCTTTATATTCTTTGCCAAGCGCAAGGATACCCAGACGAGCCTCATCACA
>UMCM01063263.1_pt1 | contig 13068 bp, 8 predicted proteins | sample 1964231 | NCBI WGS metagenome assembly UMCM01 (sample SAMEA4835968, study PRJEB28245) | human gut metagenome | biome: gut microbiome; material: fecal sample | place: Denmark | collected 2008
TAATGTTAAACTATAGTGTTGCGGAATTAAGGAAAAATATTTTGTTACTTTGCAGACATTATTAGTAATTAAACTATAAACTATGCAACAAAAGGTAAAATTAGCAATGCTTGCGCTCTGTTATGGTCCGCTGGCTTTTGCACAGAATGTTGAGCAAAAGGCTGCATCCAACCTGGACGAGAACGCATTCACATTCACCGAAGCACAGTTGGGTGAGGATGATGACATGTCTCAGAATGTAACCATCCTCAACTCTACCTCTAACGTTTATGCATCGGAGGCAGGATTCCTCTTCTCTCCTATGCGTTACCGTTATCGTAGCTTCAATCAAAAGTATAACGAGGTTTACATCAATGGAGCACCTGTCAACGACATGGAAAGCGGTCAGTTCCGTTTCTCCAACATCGGTGGCTTGAATCGTTTCTCCAGAAATGTAGATTTTGCTTTGCCTTTCGAAGGAAACAACTATTCTATGACAGGCATGGCTGGTAGCAACAACTACGACTTCCGTGCTGGAAGCATGCAAGTGGGTCAGTATGCCTCAGTTGCTGCTGCCAACAGAAATTACACACTTCGTGGTCTCTACACTTACAGCAGCGGTTTCAACGACCGTGGCTGGGCATTCAGTGCCGGTCTCACCTACCGATGGGCCAACCGTGGTTATGTGGAGGGTACATTCTACAATGCTTTATCTTACTACATCGGTGTTCAGAAGAAGTGGAACAACGGTCACTCCCTGAGTATCTCTACCTGGGGCAACCCTACCGAGCGCTCTACACAGGGTGCTTCTACCGACGAGGCTTACTGGCTCGCCAACGATCGTTACTACAACCCTTACTGGGGTTATCAGAACGGGCACAAGCGCAATTCGCGCGTTGTCAACGACTTCTCCCCTTCTGCTATCGCAACATGGGACTGGGACATCAATGATAAATTGAAACTCACAACTTCTGCATTTGCCAAGTACTCTATGTACAAGAGCACCAAGCTCAACTACAACAATGCAGAAAACCCACAGCCAGATTACTGGAAGAACATGCCAAGCAGCTACTATGACATCTGGAATCTTTCTTCTGTCAACAACAACCCTAATACATGGCAGAGCTGGAAGAACTCATACGATTTCTGGACAGCAAGCAAGGCTAACCGCCAGATTGACTGGGACCGCCTCTACTATGCTAACGAAAATGCAGCAAAGGCAGGCAACGAAACAATGTACTACATCCAGGCTAAGCATAATGACAACTTGAACCTCACCTTGTCATCTACGCTTACTGCAAAGGTAACCAAGAACTCCAAACTGGTGAGCGGCTTCATCTTTGCCAGCAACAGCAACCGCCACTACCAGACTTTGGAGGATATGCTTGGCGGCTCTCTCTTCCACAACATCAATAATTACGCTCTCGGAAAGTATCCTGCTACTGATCCACGAGTTCAGTATGACTTAAACCGTCCTAACGCCCCAGTCAACGAAGGCGACAAGTTCGGTTACGATTACAAGATTGAAGTGATGAAGGGATTGCTCTGGACATCTTACACTGCAGAATTAGGCAGATTCCAGACTATGTTCAGCGCAAAATTGGGTCAGACCAATATGCGCCGTCATGGCTATATGCGCAATGGTATGGCTGCAGAAAACTCTTATGGCAACAGCGGAATCGCCAGAATGGGCGAAGGTGGTGCCAAGGGTAGCATCAGCTTCGATGCCGGTCGCGGTCATGCGTTCAAATTAGGTGTTGGCTACGAGTGGCAGCCACCTAAGGCTAACACAGCATTCGTATCTCCTGAGGTTCAGAATGACTTCGTGAGAAATTTGCATGATGAGCATATCTTCAGCAGCGAGTTCGCTTACCAATACCAGAACTCATGGATGCACGCCAACCTGAATGCATACTATAGCCGTCTTGACCACGTTACTGAGTGGCAGAACTTCTATAGTGATATGGACAACTCGTTCGTATATTTCAGTCTTCCTGGCTTGCAGAAGGAATACTATGGTGTAGAATTGGGTCTCGACTTCAAACTCACATCTTTCCTCAACTTTAAGGCTATCGGTACTTTGAGCGACAACAGAATCCTCAAGGATATTGAGACTACACGTTCTGAGTCGATCACTGGAGACTTGAAAACTGAAACGACATATATTAAAGGTATGCGCGAGAGCGGAACTCCTCTCAACGTAGGAAGCCTTGGTGTGAGCTATCATGCAGGTGGCTGGTTCATCGACCTCAACGCCAACTACTATGACCGCATCTACCTGTCATACTCTCCTATCTCTCGTACCCAGACTGAGTTATCTCGTCTCAACGCATTCGACAACTTCGGCAACCTGATGCCAGGTTATACAGACCAGGCTAAGGGTCATGGTGGCTGGATGGTTGACGGCAGCATCGGTAAGAGCGTACGCTTGAAGCACGGCAGCTTGAACTTCAACTTGATGATTACCAACATCCTGAACAACCAGAAGATTGTATCTGGCGGCTATGAGCAGAGCAGAAGCAACTTCTCAGGTAGCGGTGATAGCAGCAAGGAGCGCGTTTACAAGTTCTCCAAGAACCCTAAGAAGTATTACGTATTCGGAACAAATGGTATGTTCCAGGTTTCTTATAGATTCTAATAAAAAGGAAAGATATGAAAAAAATATTATTCATAGCAATGGCTTTTGCCAGTATGTTTTTTGCATCTTGCATGGGCGATGGTTATGCTGATCCTGATAATACGATCAAGGTGCCTGCGGCTCCAGTCGGTGACAATAATATCAAGGAGAAGAATGTCATCACAATTGCACAGCTGAAGGAAGACTACAACAGCCTCATTGCTAATAAGAGATATGAACAGATAGACAAGGACATCCAGATCAAGGGTTATATTACCGGTAATGATCTCGGTGGCAACCTTTACAACGAGGTTTGTCTGCAGGACGAGACGGGTGGTATCTTAGTTTGCATCAACAGAGCTGCGCTCCATGGTGAGTTCCCTGTTGGCCAGCAACTCCTCATCAATCTGAAGGGCCTCTACATTGGTGGTTACGGTTCTCAGGCTGAGTTGGGCGGTGTCTATACCAACACCACTACAGGTGCTCTGTCTATCGGTAAGGTTGACCGCTACCAGTGGAACAAGAATTTCAAGATTTTGGGTTCTCCAGACGCAGCCAAGGCTGAAAGTTTGGTAGAGGTGTTCGACAAGACCAAGATCAAGGATGCTGACTATCTGAAGTCTTGCTCTGGCAAGTTGATGCGCATTGAGAATGTACAGTTCTCTCAGGCTGACGGTAAGACCGTTTATGCCCCAGAGACAGAAAAGGACAAGACCAACTGCGTGAACCGCAACTTGACTGATGCAGAAACCAAAACACCTATCAGTGCTTCCAATCTCTTGGTTCGCACTTCAGCTTATGCCAAGTTTGCCAATGTCGCTTTGCCAAAGGATCCTGTCAACATTACAGGTATTTTCACCCGTTTCAACAATGTTTGGCAGATTCTGATCCGTACAAGCAATGATGTTGAGACTGCGCTGAATGTTACTGGTGGAACTAAGGAAGAACCTTACACCGTAACCAACGCTCTCAAACTCATCAATGCCGGTAAATATACAACAGATAAGGTTTATACTACCGGAATCATCTGCGAGGTAGGTAGCGTTGATACAGGCTCGTATGGTAATGCTACATATTCTATCTCTGAAGATGGAAAGGCAGTTGCCGGCAAGATGATCAAGGTATTCCGCGGCTTCAATCTCGACAACCAGAAATGGACAGAAGAGACAAAGGGCACCCTTGCCGTAGGAAAGAAGGTTGTCATCTATGGAACATTGACGATGTACAATGGCACTCCAGAAATTGACAGCGGAAACTACCTCATCTCTATCAAGTAATTCATCCATTAGAAATTTTTAAATAGAATAACAATATGAAAAAGATTATATATTCATTGTTTGTGTTGGCTATGGCAGCCTTTACTTTCAGCAGTTGCGAGGACGTTCCTGCTCCTTACGACATGCCTACTAAGCCAGAGACTCCAGAACTTTCAACAGATGGAACTGAAGCCAACCCATATACAGTAGCTGATGCAAAGATTGCTGCTACGGGTACTAATGTTTTCGTAAAGGCTTTCATCGTAGGTTATGTACCTGACAAGGCCCTGAATGAAGCAATCTTCGGCGATGCTGCAAGTGCAGAAAGTGCTCCAACAAACATCTTGGTCGCTGCAAGTGCAGATGAAACCAACGTAACTAACTGTATGCCAATCCAGTTGCCAGCAGGTGCTATTCGTACAGCACTCAACCTCAAGGACAATCCTGGCAACTTGAAGCAAGAAGTGATTCTTTGCGGTAATATTGAGACCTACTTTGGTGCAACTGGTTTGAAGAGTGTTGCCTATGCTAAGATTGGAGCCAAGGAATTTGGCACAAAACCTGGCGGTTCAACCACTACTCCAGATACTCCTTCAACAGGTAAGGGTTCTGCAAGTGATCCATACACCGTAGCAGAAGCTATCGCAGCCATCAAGGCAGGCGCTCCTACCTACGAGGTTTACTTGACAGGTATCGTTTCTAATGTTGATTTTTATAATGAAACATACAAGAGCCTTTCTTACTACATCTCTGACAATGGTAAGAGCAAGGACATGCAGGTTTATTCTGGTAAGGGCTTGAATGGTGCAGACTTCACATCTAAGGATGATTTGAAGGTTGGTCAAAAAGTAACTATCAAGGGTATTATCAAGGCATTCAATAAGAATGGTACCGATATCATGGAGGTTGACAAGAGCAGCACTATCATCAAGATAGAAGGCGAAGGCACTGGCGGTGAGGTTACTCCAAAGCCAGAAACTCCTGTTACAGGCAATGGCAAGATAACATTTGCTGCCGACCACAAGACTCTTACGCTTGAAAACAGCAATGCAACTGCTGGTGAAAGCGTGTCTTTTGACTTCACTGCACAGAACTACGAAAATCAGACAGACATGACAACTATAAAGTTGTCTGATGGAACAACTATCACCTTTGATGCTAATGGTGAGAAAAATGGTTCAAAATACTACACTTCAGGAACTGCAGTTCGCGTTTACAAGAATAACAAGATTATCGTAAATGGTACAAAAGAAATTGCAAAGATCATCTTCCACTGCAATGCACCATATACAAGCAAAGGTGAAACTGTTAATTGCGACGGTAATGAGACTGCAACCATAAACTTCTCTGGCAAGACTGCAACCTACACCAATGTGTTTACAGGTACAACAGGTGGTGGTGTTCAACTTAGATTCTCATCTATCGAAATTGTTTATGCCAAGTAATCCACTCAATTACAAATAACTTTAACTATCCCCATTGCCTGATGAGAGGCAATGGGGATTTTGTTTTCAGCTATGTTTCTTGTGTTCTGTCAAATTCCTCCAAAAGTTCCTGCTATGCTCTTCAAGCGGTCCCTCGATGAACACGTGATGGGGAACTGGTGAACAAGAGACGAGCAACGAGGGATCACGAGGCGGGCAACGAGTGCCCAAACCGAGAACCGCAATTTGGGCAATATATCTGTGATAATAAAAAAAAGAGTAAAAGAAAGAAAAACATCAGGAAATATTTGGCAGAAAGAAGAAAAAGTCGTAACTTTGCACCCTGTTAAGTGTAAAGGCTATAATGGGCATGCACCGAAAGGACATGAGATGATGCGAAGAACATCCCCATAACGTCTATTTTTAATAACCCAATAAAAATAAAAAAGAAAAATGAAAAAAGGTATTCATCCAGAGAACTATCGTCCTGTAGTATTCAAAGATATGTCTAATGGCGACATGTTCCTCTCTCAGTCAACATGCAAGACTAACGACACTGTTGAGTTCGAAGGCGAGACTTATCCAGTAGTAAAGATTGAAATCTCTAGCACTTCTCACCCATTCTATACAGGTAAGAGCAAGCTTGTTGATACTGCAGGTCGCGTTGACCGCTTCATGAACCGTTACGGTAAGTTGAAGAAGTAATATACCTTTTCATTTAAAGGATATATTATCGCAAGATACAAAAGTGCGTTCGAGCGTAGTTGCATATACGCTGGTACGCACTTTTTTCGGTTTTATACATTTCTACGAGAAAGACTATTTTTATATTACAAATTATATTCTAACACGACTTTTATGAAACGAATCAAGATTTACCTTTTGATGCTACTCGCTGCACTCACAGTAGGTAGCTGTGGAAGCGATAATGACGGTCCTGGTGGTGGAGGTGACAATACGAATACCAACGCCAATGTTGTAACCCCAGGAATGCCTGACGAAATCACACGTTTGGAATTTCCAAAGGTGAAAGGTGGAACAAGTACAGTCATCGTTCACGAAACTGCTCAATATGGTGTCAACTTCTGCACAGAATTTGATACCAGTAAGAAATCACAGCGATGGAGTTGCTATGCTGTCTATAAGAGTAACAACCTGAAAGGCTGGAATAGAAAGAATTGGGAAAAAAATCCATCTTGGGATGGTAAGACTTGGCACGGAGATCCTTTCCAGATAGACCCAGAAATTCCTGCTAACTTGCAACCAAGTATTAAAGAATTTAGATCTTCCAGCATGCCAAGCGAAGGAATCACCTACTTCCAGAGAGGACATATCGTTGCTTCTGAAGATAGAATCTGCAGCATGGATGTAAATGGACAGACTTTCTATATGACCAATATGCAGCCTCAGAGAGGAGAATTCAATACCGGCATTTGGGAAAAAATGGAAGAAAAAATCAGAAGCTTTCTGACATACAATATGAGCACGCAAGCTGCGTATGCCAATGATACTATGTATGTCTGCAAAGGTGGAACCATAGACAAGTCTGAGCAGATTTTGGGCTATACAAAAAATAGATTTATAGTTCCTAAATACTTCTTTGCAGCAATCATGATCAAAAATAAATCCGGTCATAAAGCCATCGGATTCTGGTTTGAACACAAAGATTATCCTTCCACAGAAAAGTTGAGCGCACATATTGTCAATATTGCCAAACTTGAGGAACTTACTGGTATCGACTTCTTCTGCAATCTTCCTGATGATGAAGAAAGACTGATTGAGAACGTGAATATCACACCATCCTATTTGCAAACCGTTTGGAAAATAACAAACTAAGTTCTCTGATACTTTACAACAATTCACTATACAGAATAAGAGGATGCATCAAAACGATTCGTTTGATGCATCCTCTTAACTTTTCCTCCAACACAAGGGCTATCTTCTGCTATTAAAACGAGAAGATGTTCCCTTAATCGGACTCTGATAAGCAGCCTTACCAAATGATTTATGCTCAGTTACGCCTGCTCCACGAGTCTGAGTCTTGGCATTATTGGTATCGTTCAAGCGCTTAAAATCAAAATAGATAACATCGCCCTTAACGCTTCCTGTTCCTATCATATAACCGAAGAAAGTATCATATCCCTTCTTTTTTTCATATCCCAAATGGAAACCAGCCTGAGAAGAACCATAGTCTAACACAAAGGTTGCCCCACTATTCTTGTACTTGATATAAATATCTCCATTATCCTCTATGTACCAGGAGAAATCCAAGGTCTGGCTCTTATCTTCAATGACATTTCCTTGAGAATCCAAGAGATAATCAGTCTCCACACCCTCTCCACTATAAGATTTTGAATTCTGATTATATTGGAAGAACTTCATGGTCGTATAATAAACATCTGTGCTACGCGATTCGCCATCCGGATTGATATAAGAATAATCCATCTCACCGCCCCATTCTCCACAGAGAGTCTGGGCCATCGCCGTACGTTCATCACCATCTTGGTTGTTCCCATTACCACCCTGATTCCAATAATCATTATTCCAGTGCCAGTCGCCATAGTTATTGCTCCAGCCGTATGGATCATACCAAGGATCATCGTCACAACTGACAAATGTCATGGATGCTACTGTTATCGCAGCCAACATCAACAAAGATTTTAAATTTTTCATATCCATATAAGTCTTTAAATTAGCATTTCTTTGTTTATTTGCTGCAAAGATACGCCAAATAATCATGCCAACAAAGGGTTTTAAGGAAAAAAAACAGGGAGAAATCCCTATGATGTAATGGAATATCCCTAAACAATTTGGAAATTACAAGTTTTTTGTTTATCTTTGCATAAGATAAGCTTTGTCGAAAATATTAACTTAAGAATATGACCAGAAGAATCATATACATTATTATATTAGGGCTATTATCAATATCCGGATATTGCGGAACACCCTATTGTGACATCAGAAAGTTCTCTATTCAGGATGGACTTGCTGCCAACAACATATCAGACTTATGTCAGGGAGCAGACAACCTGATGTGGTTTGCTACCTATAATGGTCTGTCATATTATGACGGCTATACTTTCCACACCTTCCGTGACTCACCTGATAGCCAAGATCTCCTCAGTACGAACCGTATTCGCAATATCTTCCCTTGCACCAACTATGACCTTTGGTGTGTTACATACGACCGTCGCCTCTACGTATATGATACCCATTTGTGCGACTTTGTAAACATAGAGGATAAAATCAACGAGAAGTTCAACATCCACCTCTATGCCGATAAAGTTTACACCCTGAGTCCAAAAGCAAGTTGGATAACTACAGCTGACCACAAATACGCAATCAGAATTTCAAAAAAAGAATTTACAGACGACAATCCAAAACTCATCATGGGAGGAACTAAAAGCCTGCCAAGTGGAAATATCTGGTATATTACCGCCGACAAAAAGGGGCGTGAATGGATTCTTACAGACAAGGGTACTCACATCTATGGTACCAAATTCACCACTCCAATTCCATTTAAATGGTTCCGACAGGTAGGCAACAACATTTACCTGGCTACAGCAGATGGCAGAGTTGCCGTCTTTGATGAAACCAGAAACCATATCTCCATGATTCCGATGCCGGAAGGAGTCACAAAAATCAATGAATTAAAAAATACAGGCTACCAACTCCTGATAGCCACAAATATCGGTGTAGTAGTCTATAATCCACGTACATTCAAATCTGAAGTTGTAAGTGTTCAGAACCCTAACCAGCCTGTAGCAGAAGTCAAGAAGATATACGTAGATAGCAAAGACCAGCTATGGGCATTTACTGACGGTATGGGTGTAACTATCATCAATCCGAATACATTGGAGAAGAAATGGTTGTTTGCAGACCAGGAAAATCCTGCTTTGCGTACTGTCAGCGAGAAATATTTCATCATGGAAGATGAACACAATACGCTATGGATGATACCTAACGGAGGTACATTCAGCTACTATGACAGAGCGAAAAAAGAATTGGTACCTTATGTTTTGCAAAGCAACTCTCAAGGCAATGCAAGTATTCCAAGAATCACTAAATACGTAATTTCAGACCAAAAAATTCTTTGGGTAACGGGTATTCATGACCTTACACAAATCAACTTCAAATATCATGAATATACGCTGAGCCAAATTGAAAATACAGAAAGCGAAGTACGCGCCGTCACACTTGACCATAATCGTAACTATTGGGATGGATTTACCTCTGGATATTTAAAGATTAGCAATGACCAGCATCAGAAGCTTGGCTACATCACCCCAAGTGGTCAATTATCACAAACACCAGTTCAGTTCTCCACCTGTGGCATCTATGCACTCTACGAAGACTGTCAGGGATACATGTGGATAGGAACAAAGGGAGACGGACTCTATCTTTTGAAAGACGGAGAATTGCAGCATTTCACCCATAATCCGGCAGACCCATACTCTCTGCCTAATGATAGAATCTATGATATTGTAAGCGATAAACAAAACAGAATCTGGATTGCGACTTGTGGAGGATTGGCTATTGCAGAAAGAGTAAACGGCACCTATCGCTTCATTTCAAACAGAAATAAACTCAACTGGTTCAAGAATGGGCTCTACCAAAGATTACGCCGAATTACATGTACCAACAAAGGTACCATATTAGTAGCAACAACCGACGGACTTGTTACATTCTCCGACGAATTCAAGGATTATTCCAAGATTAAATTCTATCATTCTAATCATATTATAGGTGATACAGCTTCCCTCATGGCAAGCGATGTCAACTATACATTGGTTCGTTCTAACGGAGATACTTATATCTCTACATTAGGTGGTTGTCTGCAAATTACAACCAGTAAATCATTATTAGAAAATAATATAAGAGTCGAATACGTCAAGAATATCAACCTGGACGAAGGTATCGTACAGAGTATGATAGAAGATAATGCAGGAAATATCTGGATTATCAGGGAATCCAGTGTCGATAAATTCAATCCAAGCACAGGAAAAACAGATGTTTTTGGACCAAACGTTTTTGATTTCCACATGACGTTTACAGAATGCCGCCCATTCCACGATCCTTCTACAGATCAAATCACATTAGGAACACCGATGGGAAGTATTACCTTCAATCCAAATGTACTCAAAAAGACTACCTATCAACCGAAAATACTGTTTACCTCTCTGCACTTCAACGGAGAGGATCATACCATTCCTATCCTGCATAGGTCAAATATAGTCATTCCTTCTGACAAGAGAAATCTGACCATAACCTTTGCAGCACTTGATTATACCAGAAAGTATCAGACATACTATGCATATCGTGTGGAAGGTCATACACCAGAAGGCGTATGGATTCCATTAGGAAGTCAAAATATGATTGGTTTCAACCACATTCCTCATGGTAAATACATCCTCAAGGTAAAAGCCACCAATACACATGGAGTCTGGGGTAAATATATCGCAGAACTCCCGATAGAAATCGAACCCACTTTCTGGGAGAGCATATTGGGAAAAGTCATTCTTTTCATATTGTTCATCGTAGGTCTTGGCTTAGTATTCTATATGTATAACAACCGACAAATACAAAAACTCAGCCATGACATGAGTGTACTGAAGAACCATTTCTTCAGCAATGCTTCACACAAATTGAGAACGCCTCTCTCTCTGATAGGCGGTCCAATAACAGAAGTGCTGGAAAATGAAGAAGGACTCTCAGAAGAAGGCAGAAACCTCTTGACATTGGTTCAGAGGAATTCCAGAGAGATGTACCAGATGGTCAACCAAATGCTGAAGTTTGACAACAATAGCAATTTCTATGAAGATGGAGGTCTTGACAAAGATTCTCATGTAATCCACGAAAATGGAGAGATAGAAGACTCAAATGCCAAGAACTACATAGAAGATGTAGCTTTAGACTCTGCAGAAGAATTTGAAAAGGGAGAAAAAGATATCACCATACTCGTGGTAGAAGACAATGCGGACCTACGCACCTTCCTGGATACAATTCTGAGAAAGGACTACAATGTATTACTTGCAGAAAATGGAAAGAGAGGTCTTGAAATGGCACGCAAATTTGTACCAGACTTCATCTTAACTGATGTTACAATGCCTATCATGGATGGAATCACCATGGTACATCACATCAAACAAGATAGCAATATCTCCCATATTCCAATCATCATACTCTCCGCCAAGGCCAGTCTGGAAGACCACCTCAAGGGATTTGAAGAAGGAATCGATGGTTATCTGACCAAACCATTCTCTGCCACTTACCTGAAAGGCAGAATTGAAGCGGCCATCAACTATCGCAAGAGTCTGCAACAAGAATTGCTCAGAAATATTCATTTTGGAGACGAAACGCAAACGAGTCATAACACGACTGTTCAAAACAAAGCAAAGGAGCCTCAACGTATTACGATTGGCGAATCTACCATTAGCATACAGGATCATACCATCAAGAAGGTGCTGAAGTTTGTCTTGGAAAACATTTCTGATCCAGACATGAAGATAGACGATATTGCACAGGCCATGGGCATGAGTCGCAGTGTACTCTATGGAAAAATCAAAAATGCGGTAGGATTGACTCCTATTGATTTCGTCCGTCACATCAGAATTATGAAAGCCATCGAGATGTTACGGGATACAGATGATACGCTGACAAGCATTGCATTCGCTGTCGGCTTCAGTGATCCGAAATATTTTTCTAAGGTGTTTAAGAAAGAAATGGGTATAATTCCAAGTGAATATAGGGAGAAAAACAAATAAAAACAGTTTGATATACCCTAAAAAACAAAAAATACACCATAAAAAAAGATATTTATTATACTTTTGCATCAGTTCTTAGAAAAGTTAAATGATAGATTTTTTGTGAACTTCTTAAGATACAAGTAGTTATCCATACAGAAGTTCAAAAAACCCAGGGTTTGTGAAAATCCTGGGTCTTTTTATTTTCTAAGTTATTACTTTTTTAGAAAAATTATCAGTCATAATTTACTCTTCTAAAAGAAAAATAGTATCTTTGCACTCTAAAAGAAGAAATAAGAATAAAATATATAGATACAAACAAAAATGAGAACTGTTTACGAATTCTCTGTCAAGGACAGAAAGGGAAAGGATGTTTCCCTCAAAGAGTATGCTAATGAAGTATTACTCATCGTCAACACAGCCACAAAATGTGGTTTTACTCCACAGTATGAAGAACTGGAGAAATTATATGAGACCTATCACTCTCAGGGTTTTGAAATCTTAGACTTCCCTTGCAACCAGTTTGGTCAACAAGCTCCAGGAACAGACGAAAGCATCCACCAATTCTGTAAACTTACATACGGTACAGAATTTTCTCGTTTCAAAAAGATAAAGGTAAATGGCGATGACGCTGCTCCTCTTTACAAATTCTTGAAGGAAAGCAAAGGGTTTGCTGGTTGGGATGAATCTCATCCTCTCTATCCAGTGCTCGACAAAATGCTCAGCGAAGCTGATCCTAACTACAAAGAGAGCAATGACATCAAATGGAATTTTACTAAATTCCTGATTAACAAAAAAGGTCAGGTTGTAGCTCGTTTTGAGCCAACCACCAGCTTTGAAGTAATTGCCAAGGCTATTGAAGAATGGCTGAGCAAATAACAGAAGTCTATCTCATTGATTGAAAGAATCACAGCTATATAAAAACAATAAAAAACGAGAATGCTAATTTGCATTCTCGTTTTTTTTACCGACACTGTAACTAATGCGGTGCTTAGCCTTGACTTTTGGATAGCTGCTGTATCAGTTCTGCCGTCAGTCCCGTTATTTCC
>UMCM01011121.1_pt1 | contig 12955 bp, 10 predicted proteins | sample 1964231 | NCBI WGS metagenome assembly UMCM01 (sample SAMEA4835968, study PRJEB28245) | human gut metagenome | biome: gut microbiome; material: fecal sample | place: Denmark | collected 2008
AGTGCTGTGGAGAATGCTCCACCACATCCCCAGACCATTCGGTCTGGGGATTTTTTTGTGGTGGACGGTACAGGACTCGAACAGCACGGCCGAGCGCAGCGAAGGTAACCAAAACCCCGGCGGGCACTGGACATCCTCTGCCGGGTGGTTTATACTGGGAGCAGCAAAAAAACAGAGGAACAGGGGAGTGCGGAATGGTACAGGAAAACGGGATGATGCTGGAGGTTCTGCCGCTGGAAGCAGGCGGTGCGCGGCTGGTGCGGGTGTACGGCCAGGACCCCTGCGTCGTACTGCCGGGCAGCGTTCCGGCCCCGGCGGGAGGCAGCTGGCCCATCACCGAGTTGGGGGACTACTGCTTCTCCGAAAAGCCCCGCAGTCTGCCGGCATCGGATGCCGTCTGCCGCTATCAGGTGGATGATACCGGTGCAGTCCGGCTGACCCGGGCCTTCGGGCAGGCGGTGGGCGGCAGTGCCCGCCGGTACGATTTTGACTTTGACGCCCCGGCGGCGGACCCCGACGACCTGCACCCCGTGTGCGGCAGCTTTGTGGAAGAGGTGACCCTGCCGGACCGCCTGCAGGTCATTGGCAGCTGTGCCTTTTACAACTGCCGGAAGCTGCGCCTGCTTACGGTGGGAGCCGAGGGCCTGACGCTGGGCAGTGATGTGTTCCTGAACTGCTTTGCACTGGAGACCATCCGGGTGCAGGCAGAGGCGGACGCGGCCACCGGCCTGTTTGCGCTGGTCAACAACATCACCGAGGCGGTGCGGGCGGAGTTCCGGCCCGCTGGTGCGGCGGCCCCGTTGGCGGCCCTGTGGTACCCTGCCTACTGGGAGGACATTGAGGAGACCCCGGCCCACATCCTGCTGCACACCTTTTCCGGGCAGGGATATCATTACCGGCAGTGTTTTTTGAACAATAAATTCCTCCCGGCAGAATACGACGCCATTTTCCCGCAGGGGCACGACGCCGACGATGCCAACATCATGGCCATGCTCTGCTTCGACCGTCTGCGCTGGCCATGGCAGCTGAGTGAAACGGCGGCCGGGCATTACCGGGCCTTTCTTTCCGCCAACACCGGTCGGGTGCTCGCCCGTCTTTTAAAGGCGCAGGACACCGACAGCATCCGCGCTCTGCTGGCACTGGACGTGCTGGACAAAGCTGCCTTTGCCGAGGGGGCTGCCCTTGCCGCAAAGGCGGAAAATGCCGCTGCCGCTGCCCTGCTGGCCGACGCGGAGCACAAAAAGTTCGCCGCGGCAAAACCGAAGCGGCGGTATGATTTTGATTTTTAAGGGGGTGAATCCGGTTGCCAAAGGAAAAATTTGTGGACCCGCGCAAGGAATTCCGCTCCCAGCGGCCGGAGACCCATGAGGAGTGGCAGGCCCGCATGGGCGGCGAGGTGCTGGCCGTGGTGCGCAGCGGGCTGTATCTGGACTTCCGCTTTCTGGATATGGCCCTCTCGGCCCTCACGCCCGCCCCGGACGAGCGCTGCCGGGTGCTGGCCACCGACGGTCAGATGCTGTACTACCAGCCCGCCCGGCTGCTGCAGCTTTACCAGCAGAACCCGAAGTATCTCAACCGGTTGTATTTGCATGTGGTATTCCACTGTGTATTCCGCCATCTGTGGCTCAAAGGCCGCAGGGAGCCGCAGCTGTGGAGCTTGGCCTGTGACATCGCGGTGGAAAACGTGATCGACAGTCTGAACCGCGCCAGTGTCAAGCGGCCCCTGACCTATGTGCGGCAGAATGCGTATCAGCAGATCACCGCCGAAGAAAAGGTAGTGGCGGCGGCCCCGGCGTACCGGTGGCTCACCCGCCAGACGCCCGGCGTGCTGCGCCAGCTGGAACGGGAATTCGTGGCCGATGACCACCGCCTGTGGCCCAAGGATGCCCCGGAACAGCCCCAGCAGATGCCCACCCCGCTGCCCCAAAAGACCTGGCAGAAGATCGGGGAACGGATGCAGACCGAGCTGGACCTGCGGGACAAAGAAGCCGGGGAAGGGGCCGACGCCCTGAAACAGCAGGTGAAGGCCGCCAACCGCAGCCGCCGCAGCTACAAGGATTTTCTGCGCCGGTTCTGTGTCATGCGGGAGGAAGTCAAGCTGGACCCGGACGAGTTCGACCTGAACTTCTACACCTACGGCCTGTCGGTGTACGGCAACCTGCCCCTCATCGAGCCGCTGGAAACGCGGGAAAGCAAAAAGATCGAGGAACTGGCCCTGGTCATCGACACCAGCTATTCCACCTCCGGTGCGCTGGTGCGGGCCTTTCTGGCCGAGACCTACACCCTGCTGAAGGGGCAGGAGAACTTTTTCCACCGCATGAACCTGCACCTGATCCAGGCTGACAATGCCATCCGGCAGGACCTGCTCATCCGAAACGAGGACGAGCTGATCCACGCCATGAACCACTTTGAGCTGCGGGGCGGCGGCGGCACCGACTTCCGGCCCGCCTTTGCCTATGTGGACCGGCTCTGCGCCGAGAAAAAGTTCTCGAACCTGCGGGGACTGCTCTACTTTACCGACGGCATGGGCACCTACCCGGCAAAGCGCCCGGCCTACGACACGGCCTTCCTGTTTTTAGGAGAGCGGTTCGACGACGCCAATGTGCCGCCCTGGGCTATGAAAGTGGTGCTGGACGAAGAAGAATTTACCGGTGCGGCGGCCCGCCCGGCCAGCGCTCTTGCCGACGCGCTGGCCGAAGAGGACGACCTGTACCGTGACCTGAACAACTCCTGAAACGAGGGGGAAGCTGTTATGAACATCAAACGCGCCAAAGAAGAGATCGAGCATACCGTAAAAGCCTACCTTGCCAAGGATGCGCTGGGGGAATACGCCATTCCGGCCATCCGGCAGCGCCCCATCCTGCTGATGGGGCCTCCGGGTATCGGTAAGACCCAGGTGATGGAGCAGGTGGCCCGGGAGTGCGGGGTGGCACTGGTGGCCTATACCATCACCCACCACACCCGCCAGAGCGCCGTGGGCCTGCCCTTCATCCGGCAGCGCCACTACGGCGACAAGGACGTTTCGGTGACCGAGTACACCATGAGCGAGATCATCGCCAGCATCTACGCCAAAATGGAGGCCACCGGCCTTTCGGAGGGCATCCTGTTCATCGACGAGATCAACTGTGTGTCCGAGACGCTGGCACCCACCATGCTGCAGTTTTTGCAGTGCAAGACCTTCGGCAACCAGGCGGTGCCGGCGGGCTGGGTCATCGTGGCAGCAGGCAACCCGCCGGAATATAACAAATCCGTCCGGGACTTTGACATCGTCACCCTCGACCGTGTGCGCCGCATGGATATCGAACCGGACTTGCCGGTGTGGAAGGACTACGCCCGGGCAGCTCACATCCACAGCGCCATCCTGAGCTATCTGGAATTGCACCCTCAGAACTTCTACCAGATCAACGCCGACGTGGACGGCACCCAGTTCGTCACCGCCCGCGGCTGGGAGGACCTGTCTAATCTGCTGGACACCTACGAGCAGTTGGGCCTGCAGGCCGATGAGGACCTCATCAAGGAATACATCCAGCACCCGAAGATCGCTGAGGACTTCTCGGCCTATCTGGACCTTTACTATAAGTACCGCGATGACTACGGCGTGGAGGAGATCCTGGCCGGGCAGGCAAAGCCCGCCGTGTTCGCCCGGCTGCTGCAGGCCCCGTTTGACGAGCGACTGTCGCTGGTCAGCCTGCTTCTGGCGGGCCTGAACACCCGGTTTGCTGCGTCCCGGCAGGCAGATGCGGTGGCCGATGCCTGCTATGCCTTCCTGCGGGAGACGAAAAAGGCCCTTGCCACCCTGCCGGACGATCTGCCGGACGGCTCTGCAGAGCTGTTCAGCCAGCAGATCGCAGATTACGATGCCGAGACCCAGCGCCAGCGGGAGGCCGGTCTGCTGAGCCGCGACGGGCTGAACACCCGCCTGCAGGTGCAGGCCGTGTTGCGCCGGTGGGAAGGCGAACTGCGCCGCGCCAACGCCGCCGGGACCCAGGAGGCCTTTGAGCTGCTGCGTGGGCAGTTCCAGACGCTGGCCGATGACCGCGAAAAAGCTCAGCAGACCGCCAGCGCGGCGCTGGAAGCAGCCTTTGACTTTATGGAGCAGGCCTTTGCCGAGAGCCAGGAAATGGTGGTGTTCGTCACCGAGCTCACCGTGAACCCGGTGTCCCATGCTTTCCTCACCGAGAACGGCTGCGAGCGCTATTTCCAGTACAACAAGGATCTGCTGCTGGACCACCGCAAAGCTGCCCTGCAGCAGGAGCTGGCCGCTGAGCAGCGCCGCCACGGGGGCGTGTGAGCCATGTGGGAAAATGTCCGGTTCAGCATGAACAGCACCATGCCGTTGTTTTTCGTCATGCTGCTGGGCTATGTGCTGTACCAGAAAAAGTTCCTCAGCGATGCATTCGTGGCCGGGGCCAACAAGTTTGTGTTCTATGTGGCGCTGCCGGTGCAGCTGTTCCGGGACTTGGCCGCCACCGATGTGCGCGCGGCCTTTGACGGGGCCTATGTGCTGTTCTGCTTCGTGGTCACACTGGTCAGCATCCTGGGCATCTGGGCGCTGGCGAAGCTGTTTTTGCCGGACAAGCGCCTTGTGGGCGAGTTCGTGCAGGTGTGCTACCGCTCGTCGGCAGCCATTCTGGGAACAGCCTTTCTGCAGAGCATCTACGGCACGGCGGAGATGTCCAGTATGATGATCCTGGGCAGCGTGCCGCTGTACAACGTGATGGCGGTGGTCATCCTGATGCTGGAAGGCCCGGAGGCGGCCCAGGCAGGCAGCATGACAGCAAAGCTGAAAAAGAGCGTGAAAGGCATCCTGACCAATCCCACATTGCTGGGCATTGCCGCCGGGTTTGCCTGGAGCCTGCTGGGCCTGCCCATGCCCACCATGGCCGGCAAAACCCTCTCCAGCATTGCCAGCCTGACAAGCCCGCTGGCGCTGCTGGCCATCGGGGCCGGGTTCAAGGGCCGCAAGGCGCTGGGCTACCTGCGCCCCACGGCCGTGGCAACTGCCGTCAAGTTGATGGCCCTGCCGGCGCTGTTCCTGCCGGTGGCGGTGCATCTGGGCTTTACGGACGAAAAACTGGTGGCCCTGCTGGTGATGCTGGGCAGCATTGCCACGCCAAGCTGCTATGTTATGGCAAAGCAGATGGGCCACGAGGGCGTGCTTACCGGCAGTGTGTGCGTCACCACCACCCTGTTCAGCGCATTCAGCCTGACTTTCTGGCTGTTTTTGCTGCGGAGCATGGGCTGCATCGCCTGAACGAAACCTGAAAAAGCTGAGCACCTGCCAGACGGCGGATGCTCAGCTTTTTGTTTTTGTGGTATTTTGAGGTCGGCTCAGTCCAGCCACAGCTTCCCTTCGCAGGCCAGCACCTGGTCCAGGATCATGCGAGACACCCGTGCTCCGTACACGATGGCGGGGTGGTCGTTGTACTCAATGATGTCGTGGAAGTCCTTGTTCATCAGCACGATGACATACTCCCCATAGGGCGTGTGCACGATACCGCCGTCGTTGCGGCAGGCGTTCATGCTGCCGCTTTTGCTGGCCACCCAGAGCAGCTCCGGGGCCCCGGTCTCCTCGCAGTCCAGATAATACTGCGGGAAGTCCTTGGTCAGCATGGTGTTGTAGTGTTGCTGACGCAGGATGGCCAGCATCTCGACGCTGGCGGCTTTGCTCACCAGGGTGCCCCGAGCCATCTGGGCCAGCAGGGAAGCGTAGTCCCGGGGCGTGGTGGTGCCCAGCTGCCGGTACTGGTCAAAGTGCAGGGCGTTGTGCAGTACTGTGTGGGCAAAGCCCAGCTCCCGGATGCAGGCGTTGATGGTGTCCAGCCCCAGGTAGTCGATGAGCATGTTCGTGGCGATGTTGTCTGAGCAGATGATCATCATGGTGGCGGTATCCTTCACCTTGAGGCGGGCCCCCACGCCCAGGGCACGCAGCATGCCGCTGCCGTCCACGAACTGGCTGGCCTCGTATTCGATCTCGGCGGAAAGATCCGCCATGCCGCGCTCGGCCTGCAGGTAGAGCGCCGCCAGCAGAAAGGCCTTGATGACCGAGGCCGTCTCAAATTCCTCGTCAGCCCCGCGCTCCACGGTGTGGCCCTGCAGGTCGTCCACAAAAACGCTCATCCTGCCCTGATAGGAATACAGTTCGGCGTCGATGCGCTTTTCCAGTGTCATGTTCTTGTCCATTGCGGTACGCTCCCGTCTGTTTTACAGGTTGTGCTCAAAGAAATCCCGGGCATTGCGCCAGAAGATGCGCTCCACCTCGTCCTCGGTAAAGCCGGCCCTGCGCAGGGCGTCGGCCAGCAGCGGCATGTCCGCCGCTGTTTCCAGCTGGTGGTGGCCGTCGATGCCGTCAAAGTCGCTGCCCAGGGCCAGCACCCCGATGCCGCCCACCTGCTTGTAGTGGGCCGCGTGCTCTGCGATGCGCTCCACCGTGCTGCGGCAGGCTTCCGGGTGAGCGGGGTCGGTGTCCAGGAAAGCAGCATAGTAGTTCAGCCCCGCGATGCCGCCTTTTTCGGCCAGGGCGCGAATCATCGCATCCGTCAGGTTGCGGGTGTGGGGGCACAGGGCGCGGCAATTGGAGTGGCTGGCCGCAAAGGGGCGGGTGCCGTGTTCCACGATGTCCCAGAAGCCCCGGTCAGAAAGATGGCTCACGTCCACGATCATGTGCAGGCGCTCCATCTCGGCCAGAAAGGCAAAGCCCGTTTCGGTCAGGCCGCGCTGGGTCTGAGACGCCAGCGGCCCGCCGGGGTTTGCCTGCGGGGCGGCCAGCTCGTTGTCGTGGTTCCAGGTCAGGGTCATCATGCGCACGCCCAGCTCATACATCCGGCGCAGCACGCCCAGGCTGCCCTTGCAGCAGCCGCCCTCCTCCACGGTGAGCAGGCCGCTGATCTTTCCGGCTTCGGCGTTTTTGCGGATGTCGGCCGCCGTGTACACCGGGGCAATGCGGTCCGGGTATTTTGCCATGATCCGCTTGAACACGTCGATCTCTTCCAGCGCCGTCACCAGCGGGTCGGCACCGGGGGTGGGGTCGGCCAGGTTCACAAACGCGGCCAGACATTGCAGCATGTAGTCTCCGGCCTGCAATTTTTCCAGGTCGATGTGCAGATCATTGTGGGCAAAGCTTGCGGGGGTGCCATTCTTTTCGGCACGGCGCAGCTCGCTGAGGGTATCACAGTGCAGATCCCAAACCTTCATAATGCTTTCTCCTTATGCTTCTTCGCCCAGCAGCTGCAGCAGCTCCTCAGGCTTCATGGACAGGATCGCGCCGTCGGCCGAGCCGGTGACGGTGTCCGCCAGCGATTGCTTAGCCTGCTGCAGCTCCACGATCTTTTCTTCAATGGTGTCCTGTGCAATGAGCTTATACACCTGCACAGGGTTCTTCTGACCGATGCGGTAGGCGCGGTCGGTGGCCTGATTCTGGGCCGCCACGTTCCACCACGGGTCGTAGTGGATGACGATGTCGGCCGCGGTCAGGTTCAGGCCGGTGCCGCCGGCCCGCAGCGAGATCAGGAATACGCTGGCTTCCCCGGCATTGAAGCGGCGCACCAGCTCGGCACGCACCGGCTTGGGGGTGGAGCCCTGCAGGGTGAAGTGGCTCACCCCGGCCTCGTCCAGCCGCTGGGCCAGCAGGTCCAGCATGGAGGTGAACTGACTGAACAGCAGGATGCGGTGGCCGCCCTCCACGGCGGCGGTGACCAGCTCCATGCAGGCGTCCAGCTTGGCGCTGCCGCCGGACCAGTTGTCAGCCACAAGGCGGGGGTCGCAGCAGATCTGCCGCAGCCGCATGAGCACCGCGAACACCGCCATTTTGTCCTCCGGTTTCGCGGCGCGCAGCTTCTCGCGGGCGTCCACCACGGCGGCAAGGTACAGCTTGCGCTGTTCGGTGTCCAGCTCGATGCGGTGGACATTTTCGGTCTTGGGCGGCAGTTCCCGCAGCACATCCGCCTTCATGCGGCGCAGGATGAACGGCCCGGTGAGCTGATTCAGCCGCCGCACGGCGTTAGCATCTTCCTCCTGCACGATGGGCTTTTCAAACCGGGCACAGAAGTTCTTGTACGGCGGCAGATAGCCTGGCATGAGGAAGGAGAAGATGCTCCACAGCTCGCCCAGCCGGTTCTCCACCGGGGTGCCGGTCAGGGCAAAGCGTACCTGACTGCGGACCTGGCACACGGCCTTGTATTTCTGGGTGGTATGGTTCTTGATGGCCTGCGCTTCGTCCAGGATGCAGGCATAGAAGGGCTGTTCGGCGTAGCGGTCCTCATCGCGGCGCAGCAGGTCGTAGCTGGTCACCACAAGATCGGCCTCTGCCCACCGGCGGGCCAGCACAGCGCGGTGGGCGGCGTCGCCGTCCATCGCCACACAGGTGAGCTGCGGGGTGAACTTTTTGCACTCTTCCTCCCAGTTCAGCACCAGTGACGCCGGGCACACGATGAGGCTGGGCAGGGGCTGCCCGCCCTCCTTGAGGGCCAGCAGGTAGCTCAGCACCTGCAGGGTCTTGCCCAGGCCCATATCGTCGGCCAGGATGCCGCCCATGCCGTAGCCGTCCAGCGTGCGCAGCCAGCGGTAACCGTCCCGCTGATACTTGCGCAGCACGCTGTGCAGGGACTGGGGCGGGGTATACTCGCTGTCCTTCACGGCATGGAAGCTGCGGCTGATGCGGCGGAATGCGTCGTCGCGGCTGAAGCGCAGGCCGTTCTGGCCCGAAAGTGCCCAGTCCAGCGTGGGAGCACGGTAAAGCGGCAGTTCCGCATGTCCATCTTTGAGCTTTGCGCCGGACAGCTCCAGCGTTTCGTTCAGCTCGTCCAGCCCTTCCAGATTGTCGTCCAGCCGCAGCAGGCGGCCGTCGCGCAGGCGGTGGTAGCGTTTTTTCTGGTGCAGGGACTGCAGCAGCTCCCGCAGCTCTGCGGTCGGGAACTCGCCGGTGTCCACCTCCAGGTCCAGTACGCTGCCGTGCACCGACACGCCCACCGAAATTTTGGGCGGGGCGGCCTGCAGATTGCGGAAGGCGTCGCTCAGGTACACTTCACCTTCGTCCATCAGGGCGGGCACGCCCTCTTCCAGCAGGCGGTACAGCGGCTCTTCGTCGGTGACCATGTACTGTCCCGGCTCGGTGGGGTCCGGCTCCAGCCAGGTGGCCAGCAGCCGGTCGGCCCGGCGCTCGGCGCGGGTGTCCCGCAGCAGGCCCGCCGGGGCCGGGCCGGAGGGGGTGATCCGGTCCTCTCCGTACAGGAATTCGGCGTGGGCGGTCACGGTCATACCACGGTCGCGGGGCGCATCCAGATAGAACTGCACCACGGGTTCCAATGGGATCTGGTTCAGCAGCAGGCGTTCCGGGTCCACGATGGTCAGCTTGCTGCCCAGCTCCGGCAGCACATAGCTGCAGAATTCGGTGGCGTCGGCACTGGTGAAAAACAGGCTTTTGCCGCACAGCGCCTGCAAAGCCGGAAGGATGCGGGCACTGGAAGCCCGCTGCAGCCGCCACAGGGTGTCGGCGCTGTAAAGATAATCATAGTCCAGCCCGTGCACGGCGTTCAGGGCCGGGAGGGTGTCGATCTGCACACCGCCCCGGCGGCGCTGCACCGTCATGGTGATGACGGGCAGGCCCTCCTGCAGGGCGTAGCCGCCCAGCGTGCCGGTGGGCGCATACAGCTGCACCAGCGCGTCAAAGATCTCGCCGGTCAGCGGCAGGCCGCCTGCCGGGGCATCCGACGCCGCATAGCTGTAGCTGCGCACCACGTTGGTCTCCATGCTCTGCTTGGCGTTCACCTGCCGACGCAGCAGCTGCAGCAGCTGACGGCTCTCTTCGTCAAAGGCGTCCCAGCGGTGCACAAAGGTCAGAAAGCGGCCATAGCCGGCACTGCGGCCGTGCTCCACATCGTCCAGCAGGGCAGGGATGCTCTTGACCACATACTGCCGCCCCCGCTCCCGGTTGGCGATGCGCAGCCGCAGCCACGGCTGCCCGCCGGACAGCATGGTCAGCTCCGGTTCCAGCTCCACAAAGCCGGTGTCCTGAGGGGGATCTCCGGCCTTGCCCAGGTCCTGCAGGGCACTCTGCTGGTAGGTCTCCAGCAGCTTGCGGGCCTCCTGGTCGGTGACGGGGGCGTCGCCCCGCCACTTGCGGCCGAACAGCATTTCCAGCCCGGAAGCATAGCTGTCCTTCCGGGAAGCGGCGGGGTTCAGCCCATCGGTGCCGCGCACCACGCCCGGGATGGTTTCCGGGGCGGCCGGTGCCTTGGGGGCTGGGTGCTTGGCCGCATCCTCCAGCAGCAGCGCGCCAATGTGCTTGCAGTAGGTGCCGTCACCGTTCTGGTTGTAGGGACAGTCGCAGGAGGCACTGACAAAGCTGCCGTTCTCCCGCAGCCAGACCTGTGTATAAAAACAGTCGGCTCCATTGCCCTGCACCAGCGCCGAGACATGGCGTACGCCATCCTCGTTGGTGGTGCAGCTGCTCTGCAGGATGCGGCGGCGGTATTTCTGGGCACGCTCAAATACCATTTCGCCCAGCAGTGTGCGGATCTCGTCTGCGTCCATGGTCGTTTTCCCTCCCCGGTCGATTCGTAAAACGGTTCTTATCTTATAAGAATACCGCACCCGCTGCCCGGATGCAAGGGCCAACCCCGCCCCGGTGCACAAAAAATACCGCCCTCTGTACCACAGGTACAGAGGGCGGTATCGTGCGAATTGCTGCTTATTGGGCGCTGCCGGTTTCGGCGTCAGTCTCAAGGGCGCGTTCGCGGATCTTTTCCAGCGTTTGCTCGCTGAGGATGTGCTCTGCCTTGCAGGCATCCTCAGCGGCGGTCTTTTCGTCCACGCCCAGCTGCATGAAGAAGTGGGTGAGCAGACGATGGCGGCTGTAGATGCGTTCTGCGATCTCACGGCCCGGCTCCAACAGGGTCAGGTTGCCTTCGCCGTCCACCGCGATATAGCCGTTTTCCCGCAGCTTTTTCATGGCGATGCTCACGCTCGCCTTGGTAAAGCCCAGCTCATTGACCACGTCAATGGAGCGCACCTTGCCCATGCGCTGGGTCAGCATCAGGATCGTTTCAAGATAATCTTCTGCGGATTGGTGGATCTGCATGGTTTGTTTGCCTCCTGCCTTGCCCCGCCCCACGGCGGGAAGTTCTCTGCCGGGATGCAAAGCACCACGGTTTGTATGTTACAGGATATCACACTTTTGCCGTTGATGCAAGCAATTCGCAGGAAGTTTGTGCAAACAAACCAACTTTCTTCTGCACAAAACAGCGGGTTTGCCAATTCCAGGCCGGTTTTGTTTTGTGCAAAGGGGACAAAACCCCGTTAGTTTTCGCTTTCCAGATACGCCGCCGGGCCGGACTGGTACAGGTCGCCGCCGTGGGCATCCAGGATCACGGTCAGGGGCATATCCTTTACGGTCAGACGGCGCACCGCCTCGCAACCCAGGTCCGGCCAGGCGATGACCTCCAGCGTCTCAACACTTTTTGCCATCAGGGCACCGGCACCGCCGAGAGCCGCCAGATACACGGCCCCGTTGCGCACCACGGCTTCCTTGACGGCGGCGTCCCGCTTGCCTTTGCCGATCATGATCTTGTTGCCCAGATCCAGCAGGCGAGGGCTCATGGCGTCCATGCGGCCGCTGGTGGTGGGCCCGGCCGAGCCGATCACCTCACCCGGACGCTCCGGGGTGGGGCCGACGTAGTAAATGGCGCTGCCGGTCAGGTCAAAAGGCAGCGCTTCGCCCTTGTCCAGCGCCTCGATCATCCGCTTGTGGGCCTGATCGCGGGCGGTGTACACCACACCGGACAGCAGCACGGTATCGCCCGCCTTCAGCGGGGCAAGGTCCTGCGCGGTGCAGGGAGTGGTCAGTCTGTATTCCATGCTTCTCCCTCCTTACAGTTCCGCGCTGGCGCGGCGGGTGACGTGGCAGGAAACGTTCACGGCCACCGGCAGGCCCGCCACATGGGTGGGCATCTGCTCAATGGCAAGGCCCAGGCAGGTGGTCCGGCCGCCAAAGCCCTGGGGCCCGATGCCCAAGCCGTTGATGGCGGTGAGCAGTTCCTGTTCCAGCTGTGCGTAGTAGGGGTCGGGATTGGGTACATCCAGCGGGCGCAGCAGGGCCTTTTTGGCCAGATACGCCACCTTATCAAAGCTGCCGCCCACGCCGATGCCCAGCACGATGGGCGGGCAGGGGTTGGAACCGGCCAGCTTCACGGTCTCCACCACGAACTTCTTGAAGCCCTCCACGCCGTCGGCGGGTTTGAGCATCTGGATGCGGCTCATGTTCTCGCTGCCAAAGCCCTTGGGGGCCACCGTGATGCGGCAGCCCTCGCCGTCCACCAGATGCACCGTGATGGCGGCGGGGGTGTTGTCGCCGGTGTTGCCCCGGCGCAGCGGGTCGGCCACGATGCTCTTGCGCAGATAGCCGTCGGTGTAGCCCCGGCGCACGCCCTCATGGATGGCGGTTTCAAAGCTGCCGTCAATGTGCACATCGGTGCCCAGCTCCACGAACACGCAGGCCATGCCGGTATCCTGACAGATGGGCAGGTCCTTCTCTTTGGCGGCGCTCAGGTTCGACCACAGCAGGTCGAGGGTGTTCCTGGCCAGCGGCCAGGGCTCTTCCTGCCGGGCCTTGTCCAGTGCGGCCTGCACATCCTGCGGCAGGCGGGTGTTGGCCTCGATGCACAGCCGTGCAACGGTATCGGTGATCTCCTGTGCAGAAATCGTTCTCATGGGCAGTTCCTCCGGTTACAGACGGGCCACGCCGGTGTCCCGGGCAGCCTGGGCCACGGCGTCGGCCACAGCCTGGGCCACACGGGGGTCGAAGGCACCGGGGATGATGTTCTCCTCGCTGCGGTCATCGTCGGTGATGAGGTCCGCGATGGCATAGGCGGCAGCCAGCTTCATCTGGTCGTTGATGTCGCGGGCACGCACGCTCAGGGCACCCTTGAACAGGCCGGGGAAGCACAGCACGTTGTTGACC
>UMCM01018699.1_pt1 | contig 12952 bp, 3 predicted proteins | sample 1964231 | NCBI WGS metagenome assembly UMCM01 (sample SAMEA4835968, study PRJEB28245) | human gut metagenome | biome: gut microbiome; material: fecal sample | place: Denmark | collected 2008
CTTCTGATCCAGGTCATCCTCAAAGTCATTTAATCGTTTCTTCTGATTCCGGTGATGTACCAGGATCATGACAACCAGTATAACTGCAACGATCAGTGCCGGTATATCCCAGGAATGTATTCCTAAGTTATGCACAAATTCATAATAACGCATATGTTTTACCTCCTTTTCCTGCTACATTTTCTACTGTTGCTTCTGCTCTTTCGTCGTTGGAAGTCCTCTCTTTGCAAGTTCGGTATCAAGTTCCTCTCTCACTTCGAATAACTTCTTCTGACGTTTCTTCAGGTTATGTGTAAAGAATCCATACAGGATTGCTGTTAACAACATAATCAGGAAATGGAGTACACAACACTTATGGTCATCCAATTTCTGGTTTCCAAGTGGTACATTGTTATCGCCTGCATTTACTAACTCACGAACCTTCGCGCCTGTTTCCTGTACTGCTTTTGCGATTCTTGAAGGTACGTTTCTTACAGAAGTTACAACTCTCTGAACAACATTTCTGTTCTGTGGTGTCGGGTTTGCCGGCGTATTCTGCGTATTCGGTGGTGTTACCGGTGCCGCTGCTGTAATTGTCAGCTTACCTTCTACCTTCTTAATGTTGTAGTTTGCTGCTTTTGTTCCATTCTTCAATGTGTAAGTAAATGTATTCTTGCTGGTTCCGGTATTGGTCCGTGTTCCGGTTACATCGTATGTAGCTCCTTCACCCTTCGCAAATCCTTCTCCGCTTACAGTTACTTTCTTGCTTGTCAGTGCTTTACCATCATATACTTTATTCTGGGATGCACTTGTCATGATCACTGTACGTTTTTCGATGGTTAATGTTCCATCTACAATGACGAATTTCACTTTGCTGAAGTTCTTATTCGTATTCTTGAAGTCGCCTGCTTTCACTTCCATATTGTAAGTTCCGGCATTTGTTCCTTTGACTGTTGCGTCTCCGCTGAATGTAAAGTCTTTCTCTGTGTAAAGCTTGTTGCTGATATTTGTTACATCATAGCCTTTTACAGTATGTTCTTTACCATCGTATTTAGCAGTGCCACTCTTCTCTGTAATTGTTACGACTACTTCATCTGCATTTTCTGTTACGGTCAGTTTACCGTTTACAGTCTTGATGTTGTAGTTGTCTTTGTTTGTACCTTTGTTCAGTTCGTATGTAAATGTGTTATCACTTGAACCTACTTCTGTCTGACTTCCGGTTACGTTGTATGTTGCTCCGTCATTTCCAACAAAGCCTTCTGCTGTTACATTTTTATTTTCCAGTGCTGTTCCGTCATATGCTTTGCTGTCACTTGCACTTGTCAGTGTAACGTCACGTTTGTCGATCGTCAGTGTTCCGTCGATGATCTCGAAGGATACATTACTGAAGTTCTTGTTAATGTTCTTGAAATCTCCCGGTTTCAACTCCATGTTATAAGTTCCGGCGTTTGTTCCCTTCACAGTTGCATCGCCGTTAAACTCGAAGTCTTTCTCTGCATACGGAAGTTTGCTGCTGATATTTTCAACAGTGTAACCGGTTACGGTCTTTTCTCTTCCGTCGTATGTCTCTTTTCCACTGTTTTCTTTGATCGTAACTACAACTTTCTGATCAGACGGTGTTACTTCGAGTTCACCATTTACAGTCTTAATATTGTAGTTATCCGGATTTGTTCCTTTCTTCAGTTCGTATGTAAATGTGTTATCACTCTTACCTACTTCTGTCTGACTTCCGGTTACGTTGTATGTTGCTCCGTCGTTTCCAACAAAGCCTTCTGCTGTTACTTCATCTTTTGTCAGTGCCTTACCGTCATACATCTTTGTTGCGGATGCAGAAGTCAGGGTGACATCTTTCTTGTCGATCTTCAGTGTGCCGTCTTTGATGATAAATTCGACATTGCTGAAGTTTGCATTGTTGTTAGCAAAATCTTTTGCTGTAAGTTCCATATCGTATGTTCCGGCATCTGTTCCCTTCACTGTATCCTTACCACTGAATGAGAAATCATTTTCAGAGTACAATTTATTGCTGATGCTTTCTACTTCATATCCTTTTACGGTCTTCTCTGTTCCGTCATAAGTGAACTTACCGCTGTTCTCCTGGATAGTTACTGTAACTTTGTCTGTTACCGGTGTTACTTCCAGAATTCCTTCTACCTTTGTGATCGCATAGTTCTTTGCAAGTGTTCCACTCTTAAGTGTATAACCAAATGTGTTCTTGCTTGTTCCCACAACGGTCTGTGTTCCGGTTACATTGTAGTCTGCTCCGTCGTTTCCAACGAATCCTTCGTTCTCACCTCTGCTTGCAACAACTTCTTCCTTCGTTAATGCTTTACCGTCATAGACTTTCTTCGCATCTGCTGATGTCAGTGTTACCGGTCTAGGTGTGATCTTGTACTCTTTTGTAACCGTTCCTGTGTAGTTACCTTTTCCTTTGATTGTTACTTTAATTGTTGATACATCTGTAAAGTTATCTTTGTCATAACTTACTTCGTAATCGGTTCCTTCTTTCAAGACATTTCCATCTTTGTCTTTTACTTCCGGCGCCCATTTGTGTGCTTCGCCATCGTAAATATGATCGGATGGATCATTGATCGTAATGCCTTTGTAAGAATCTGGATTTTCCGGATCCGGATCTGGTGTAATGCTCTGTGGTGTTACTACCAGAGTTCCTTCTACTTTCGTGATCGTGTAGTTGCCGACTTTTGTTCCATCGTTCAGTTTATAGTCGAACTTGTTCTTGCTGCTTCCGACTGCAGTCTGAGTTCCGGTTACATCATAAGATGCGCCTTCACCTTCCACAAATCCTTCATCCGTTACATTTTTATTTGTCAGTGCCTTGCCGTCGTAAACTTTCTTATCGGATGCAGAAGTCATTGTAACTTCTCTCTTCGCGATATCAAGTTTTCCGTCTTTCACTACAAATTTTACATTTTTAAAGTTCTTATTGCCATTTGTGAAGTCTGTTTCCTTAAGACCCATCTTGTAAGATCCGGCGTCTGTCTTCTTCACTTCGGCTTTTCCGCTGAACTGGATATCGGCTTCTGTATATTTCTTCTTATTTGTATTGTTAATGTCTGTAACCTTATATCCTGCTGCGGTTTTCTCTGTTCCATCGTAAGTATCGGAAACTGTATTACCAACAATCGTTACAACTACTGTATTCTCATCCGGTGTTACTGTCAGTTTTCCTTCTACCTTTGTGATGGTGTAGTTTTCTTTCTTTGTATTTGTGTTCAGAGTGTAAGTAAATGTGTTATCACTTGTACCTACTTCTGTCTGGCTTCCGGTTACATCATAAGATGCGCCTTCACCTTTCACAAATCCTTCATCTGTACCCTTGCTCTCTGTAACTTTCTTATTTGTCAGCGGATCGCCATCGTACGCTTTGCTGTCTGTTGCAGATGTCAGTGTTACCGGTCTCGGTGTGATCTGATATTTCTTCGTGATCGTTCCTTTATAGTCGCCTTTTCCGGTAATGGTTACTGTAATTGTTGTTACGTCTTTGAAATTATCTTTGTCGTAACTTACTTCGTAATCGGTTCCCTCTGTCAGAGCTTTGCCAGCTACATCTTCGACTGTCGGATTCCATTTATGATTCTTTCCGTCATATACATGATCAGATGGATCATCTACAGTGATACCTTTGTAAGATGGATCTGGGTTTTCCGGATCCGGTCCCGGTGTAATGCTCTGTTCTGTAACAGTTAATGTACCAGGTACTTTTGTAAAGTTGTAGTTATCTTCGTTACCGGTCAGCTTCTTAATCGTGAAGTTGTTCTTGCTGTTTCCAACTTTTGTCTGGCTTCCGGTTACGTCATAGGTTGCTCCTTCACCTGCTGCAAATCCGTCACCGCTTACTGTCACTTCGTCATTTGTCAGTGCAGTTCCGTCGTAAACTTTCTGATCTGTTGCAGATGTCAGTGTTACATCTCTCTTTGTAATTGTAAGCTTTCCGTCTGTAACTACAAATGTTACTTTGCTGAAATTGTCATTTACATTAGAGAAATCTGCTGCGGTAAGTCCCATCGGGTACTCGCCTGCATTTGTCTTTGTTACTTCCGCTGTCGCTTTTGCAAAGTGAATATCGCTCACTCTGTAGAGACTGTTGCTGATACTTACAATCTCATAACCATTTACTGTCTTGGCTGTTCCATCATATTTCTCAGTCTTTGTATTACCTTTGATCTGAACAACAACTTCTTTGTCATCACTTATTACAGTCAGTATGCCTTCTTCTGTTGTAATCTCATAGTTCGCTGCTTTTGTGTTTGCATTTAACGTATAAGTAAATTTGTTTGCGCTGCTTCCGACAGTTGTCTGACTTCCGGTTACATCATATGTTGCACCCTCGCCATTTACAAATCCTTCATTCTTGCCTGTGCTTGCTGTTACATTTTTATTTGTAAGAGGCTGTCCGTCATATACCTTCTGATCACTTGCGGATGTTAATTTCACTTTACGTTTTGTAATCTTGTAAGTCTTTGTTACAGTTCCTTTATAGTTGCCCTGTCCGGTAATCGTTACCGTAATTGTCTGGACATCTTTGAAGTTCTTGTCTTCTGTACCATACTTATAACTTACTGTGTAATCTCTTCCTTCTGTCAGAGCCTTATCGTCAGCATCTTTGACTGTCGGACTCCACTTATGTTCCTGTCCGTCATATACATGATCGGATGGATCATTGATCGTAATGCCTTTGTAAGAATCTGGATTTTCCGGATCTGGTGTAATGCTCTGTGGTGTTACTGTCAGTGTTCCAACAGACGTTGTAATCGTGTAGTTACCTGCTTTTGTATTCTTGTTAAGCTCATAAGTAAATGTATTATCGCTGCTTCCGACTGCTGTCTGGCTTCCGGTTACATCGTATGTTGCACCTTCGCCGTCTACAAATTCATCACCGCCAACAGTAATGTCTTTACTTGTCAGAGCAGTTCCGTCATATACTTTGCTTGCTGTTGCAGATCCTAAAGTAACTGTTCTCTTCTCAATTGTAAGACTTCCGTCTGTAACTACGAATGTTACTTTTGCAAAATCTGTACTGTTATTTACAAAGTCAGACTCTTTCAGTCCCATCGGATATGTTCCGGCATCTTTCTTCGTAACGTTATCTGTTCCCTTGAATGTGAAATCAGATGCGTGATACTTCTTATTATTAATGCTTACGTCATATCCTTTTGCTGTGTGATCTTTGCCATCATATTTTGCACTGTTTGTATGACCTGTGATTGTTACAACAACTTCGTTCTTATCCTGGGTAACTGTAAGTGTTCCTTTTACAACTGTAATGTTGTAGTTCTTTTCATTTGTGTTGTCTTTCAGTGTGTAAGTAAATTCATTGTCACTGCTTCCGGCTTTTGTCTGGCTTCCGGTTACGTTATATTCTGCTCCTTCGCCCTTAACAAATCCGTCACCGCTTACAGTTACTTTATCTTTTGTTAATGGTGTTCCGTCGTATACTTTCTCATCTGATCCGGATGTTAAAGTAACATCTCTCTTGCTGATGATCAACTGACCATCTTCCACAACAAATTCTACATTTGAGAAATTGTCGTTGATATTTGTAAAGTCTGTTGCCTGTACATTCATATCGTATGTTCTGGCATCCGTTCCTTTGACTTCTGCTGTTCCGCTGAATGTAAAGTCATCTATGCTGTACAGCTCGTTGCTGATGCTCTTCACTGTATATCCGGAATCTGTATGTTCGTTACCGTCATACTTCGCACTCTTGTCATTTTCTTTGATTGTTACTGTAACTTTATCTGTTATCGGTGTAACTTTCAAAGTACCAGGTGTTTCCGTGATATTGTAGTTCTTAGCTTTTGTATTATCCTTCAGCTTGTAAGTAAATGCGTTTGGTTTTTCACCTACATTTGTAATAGTTCCGGTTACTTTATATGTCGCACCTTCGCCATCGACAAATCCATCGCCGCCAACTGTCACGCCATCTTTGGTTAATGCTGTTCCGTCATATACCTTCTCAGCATCCGCAGTTTTTAAAGTAACGTCTCTCTTCGTAATTGTGAGATTTCCATCTGTAACTACGAATTTCACTTTGCTGAAGTTCTTGCTGGTGTTTGTGAAATCGGATTCTTTCAATCCCATTGCATAGTCACCGGCATCTGTTCCTTTTGCTTTTGCTGATTCTTTGCTGAATGTGAAATCATTTGTTGTATACAGACCTGTGCTTGTTCTTACATCATAACCTGTTACGGACTGCTCTTTACCGTTATACATCTTAGAATCTGTATGTCCGGTAATGTAAACCGTTACTTCCAGAGTGTCATTCTTTTTAACAGTTAATTTACCTTCTGTCTTTGTAATGTCGTAGTTGTCAAGGTTCGTTCCGTCTTTGGCAATGTAAGTAAAGCTGTTTGCGCTGCTTCCGACTTCTGTCTGTGCTCCGGTTACTGTATAAGTAACGCCTTCGTTCTCGACAAATCCGTCTTCACCGCCAACTGTAATCTCATTGCTTGTAAGTGGAGTACCGTCATACTCTTTGGTAGCATCCGCAGATGTTAATGTAACATTGCGTTTCTCAATAGTAAGCTTACCATCTGTAACTACAAATGTTACTTTTGTAAAGTTCTTATTTGTATTCTTAAACTGATCTTTTGTAAGACCCATTTTATAAGAACCTGCATCTGTTCCTTTTGCTTCTGCTTTTCCACTGAACGAGAAATCGTCTTTTGTATATTTGCTGTAAGCTTTCCCATTGCTCTGGATGCTTTCAACTGTGTAATCTGTTACAGACTGTTCTTTGCCATTGTATTTTACAGTCTTTGTATTACCTACGATATTAACAACGATTTCATTCTCGTCTGCTGTTACAGTTAATTTACCTTCTGCCTTACTGATGTTGTAGTTTCCGGCTTTTGTGCCGTCTTTTAATTTGTAACTAAATGTATTATCACTTGTTCCGACATCTGTCTGGCTTCCGGTTACATCATAAGTTGCACCTTCGCCTTCAACAAATTTGTCACCACCGACTGTAATCGTATCATTTGTCAGCGGATTCTTGTCGTAAACTTTACTGTCTGTTGCAGATGTCAGTGTCACGTTACGAGGATTGATTGTAAGACTTCCGTCTACTACTTCAAATGTTACTTTTGTAAAGTTCGCATTCTTATTCTTGAACTGGGATGTCTTAAGTTCCATCGGATAAGTAGCCGCATCCGTTCCGGCTGCTTCTGCTTTTCCGCTGAATGTGAAATCATTTACTGTGTAAAGTGTATTACTGATTTCTGTTACATCATATCCTGTAACTGTATGCTCTGTTCCATCATAAGTTACTGCATTCTGATGTCCTGTAATCTTAACCTTTACTTCCTTTTCTACTGGATTAACTGTAAGAGTACCTTCTTTTGTAGTGATGTCATAGTTGTTAAGATCTGTTCCAGCCTTTGCTTCATATGCTGGCTTTGCAAAAGTATTCTTGCTTGATCCTGCATTTGTCTGAGAACCATTTACATGAGTAGTAACACCTTCGTCTTTAACAAAACCTTCTGCTTTTACAGTCTCATTTGTTAATGCTGTTCCATCATATGTCTTACTAGCTGTTGCTGATGTTAATGTTACAGCTTTCTTTGTAATTGTTAACTTCTCTGTTCCAGTTAATTCGCCAACCAAATCATTGCTTGTTACGCGAACATTAACTGTCTTGCTATCAGATACATCTTTTGCAGTAATTTCTTCACGGTTTGTTGTCCAGCTTTTGTCTGCTTTCTAATATTCAACTGTAAGAGTTCCAACCTCATTCTCTTTTCCCTTCTTAGCAACAGCTGTTGCTTCTCCGGCTGCATGAGATTGACCATTATATACTTCTGTTACATCCTTTGTATTTAATGTAACGTAATCTTTAATATCTTTCTTTTCCCACTGTGCTGTAAGCGTTACATTTCCATTCGGCATTGTAAAGGTATCACCACTATTAATAGTAGTAGTACCACTCAGTCCTTCAACTTTCCAGCCTTTGAATTTGTAACCTGCACGTGTAGGCTGCTCTTTTACAACTACATCTGTATCTACATTATGTTTTTCTGTTGCGGTAGTTGAGTTATCGCTAAATTTACCACCGGCCAGATTGTACATAACCTGATATCCGGCAACATACTTCGCATAGTAATTAGCAGCACCTGTAACTTGAGCTGGGAAGCTTGGTGCAGGAGTTGTTAAACTCTGATCTGTATACCATCCAGAGAATGTGTAAGTTACGCCATTAACTGTCTTAGTTGTCGGGAAACTTTTATTTGTAACATCCGATGGTTTTGTTGTGGATCCATCTTTAACCAAGTAGTTCTTAGAACCTAACATTTCCCAGTTAGTTCCGTTCGCATCAAAAAGATAATATTTAATCAATGCTACTTTTTTACATTTAATGTTGACATTACAATCCAAATGCATATCTGGGGTTGTTCCATTATTTTTTGAAATCTTTGCCGGAACAAGTGAGATTTCTTCTACGTCATCTTCTGTAATAGCCACTCTCAGTTCCCTCTCGATTTTAGTCTTATATGCATCAAATATAAGTTGCCATGCATCATTACTTCTTGGAATTACATTACCATTTAAGGTTGTAGGCCATGATACTACACGCTGGTCAACATTATCAAAACAGTTTTTCTCACCTGTCCATGTAGCACCCTCTACATTGACAACAGCTGTTCCGATAGAGCTTGGTCCCCATTCGGTTGTTGCATTTGAATTTGCATCTTTGGTAGGATCTTTCAAATAATAAACCAAAGCTTCTCTTTTATTTGTAGGGCTTTCATTCTTCACAACTTCAATGGTCTTTGTAGCAGATAATGTTGCCTTAGCTGTTCCCTGTACACTTGCAGTAACAGTTGCAGATCCTTGACGTTTCGCTGTAACTAATCCATTGTCATTAACAGATAAAATCTGTTCATTTGATGAAGTCCAAGTTACATTTCCGGATGCATCTGCTGGTGTGAGGTTAGCTTTAAGCTGTGTAGTCTTAAACTGTGTAACTTTATCTGCTCCGGTGATTGAGATAGCGGTTGGTGATACGGCTGCAAGAACTTCGATATTGTACTTCTTTTCTTTTCTTTCAGCAAAAACCCCCCAGCCACTCGTATACGTATCTGTGACCGTTGTACGTCCTGCTTTTAATCCTGTTATAGTAATGCTTATATCAGTATCTTTATTTAACCTAACTAAACTATTATCTTTGACAGTCCAGTTATGATCAGAATAATTATACTTGTCCACATCTCTCGAATCCAATGTGATTGTCTCACCAACTCGGATTGTTCGAGTAGCATCTGTATCCGCTACTGTTGCAATCTTACCATTTTCAGATGCTGCAGATACGTTCTTATCCTCGTTCGCCTTCGAGTCTGACTCCCCATCGTCAGATGCATCAGCATCATCCTTCTTGTTGTCCCCAGACTTGTTCACATCCGTTTTGGATTTGTCTGAATTAGTTTCTTCCTTATATAATACATGAAATGTCTTATCTGATTTTACATCAGCAATTTTGTATGTATAAACATTTCCATCCACCTTCTTCGGCTGGATCGTATTATTATTCTGGTCTGTTACTTTGTCCAGCTTGAAAGAATTCTTTACAGTGATCTCAAAATTAAAAGAGTCGCCTTCTTTTACTTCTTTCATATATTTGCTGTCTGCCTGAGCAACAGTCTCTTTCTTTCCGTCAGAGCCCCATGCTTTAATATCACCGCCATCCAGTTTGGATTTCTGGATTGTAGCTTTATAGGCTTTCTCCTCGGAATCTTTCTTTGTATCGCCGGAGCTTGCATCTGCTTTCTTTGCAGTGTCTGCTTTCTTTGCAGTATCTGCTTTCTTTGCTGTCTGCTCCTGCTTTTTCTCAGTCTTTTCTGTAACCTGAGTCTTCTTGGAAGTGTCCGAAGTATTCTTATCTTCCTCCGTATTCACCTCCTGAACTTTGGCTTCTCCTGAGTCTTTTTTGTGTGCATTCGAAGCCGCCTCCTGCTGTGCTTTCTCCTCAGCAGAATTGTCCTGTTGCTGTGCTTCCGTTGTACTGTCCGATTCACTTGCACTCATATTGGTGCCAAGCTGATAGATTACATTCGAACTGACTAAAACTACAGCGAGAAGCATCGCCAACCAGCGTCTTGTCTTCTTCATACATGTTCCTCCTTACTTCTTTATCTATAAGTCTACATAAAATGTCTCTGTATACTTATTAAGACATTGGTTCCCGTCAAAAAGGGTCATTTTTTTATTATTTTTTTCATTTTTTCCTTAATATGATGATTAATAGCTCAGAAATCATTATTACTAATTAAAATACATTTCTGCTCTATTCCTTTCACTTCCTTTTACTAAAAATTGCAATCTTCTGCCTTATTGCATTTTTATCACTTAATATTAAAGAGCCCAGAATTAAATCCAGGACTCTTTATTCTCGCGGAAACACTTTTATTATACGTTAACTTTTTCTTTTTTCTTTTCCACTTCCTTTTCTTTATTCTGGGTACACTTTTTCTCTTCCGCTATTCCGTTTATCAGAAACCATATTCCCTGCCCCAGTAATACAAAAGGTAATAACATCTGTGCAAAATTTGTTACATCCACCATTTTTCATTCTCTCCTTTGTTCCTTATTTTGGTAAAATATGCTCGTTTTCAATCGTTTTTCTAATTTATAATGTCTCCCAAATGTGTTTTTTTATCCTCTGAATGATACTTTTAGCTGAACATAGAAAAAGCGGGGTATAAAATCTATTTGAATAGCTTAGACTTTATACCTCGCTTTTATTTTTTTGTCTCTCTTATCTGATTCTTATCTGATCTTTTTCACTGCTGAAAACGAACCGTATATTTTCTTATTTCCTGATTTCTTTAATGCACGCACTTTGTAAGAACCATTCTTCGGCGCATTTTTATACTTGTAAGATGTCTTACCTGTCGTTGTTACTTTCACCCATTTTTTATTCTTGTAACGATAAATTTCATAAGCAGTTGCGCCTTTCACTTTCTTCCACTGCAGCAGAACTGTTTTGGAAGAACGTCTGCATTTTCCCCAGCTTACTTTTGCAAGAGAAGATCCTTTGACCGTTACTGTAAATGTCTTTGCAAGAGACGGCGCAGCTTGCGGCGCTACTTTAATCTTTGTCTTACCTGCTTTCAATCCGGTTACTTTTCCGGACGCTGACACTTTACATACGGACGGTGTATATACCGTATATTTCATTCCGCCTGCAACAAGCGGCACATTTACAAAGCCGTTATATATACTGTAAGAAATGCTTCTGGACGTTCCTTTCTTCATGCTGAAAGAATATAGCGGATTGATATAAAACAGATTTCCGTCCTGCTCTTTCGTTACCTCTACGTTTACATTTGCACTCTTATTCTTATAAGAAGAAGCCGATGCTTTCTGCACTGTGGTCGTTGAAAAATTCTGTACCCAGTAATGCACGCCGTTTACGACAACTGCACCCACGCCGATTCCCGTATAAGCAGACGTAAGAATATTTTTCTTATGTCCCTGCGAATTCATCCATGAAGTCATGGCGCTCTTGCTGCTTGTCTGTCCGGCAGCAATATTCTCGCCCAGCATAATATAACCCTGTTTGCTGTCATAACAAACCGTATTGAAATCTCTTCCTGACGGACGTGTATGGGAAAATGCAATCGCAAGTTCCGCTGCACGAAGCATAGAGCCCTTAATCATCCGCTTATCCATCGTAAGCGTCTTAAGTCCTCTCTTGCTTCTCTCACTGTTTACTCTTTTTACAACATCAAATGCTGCACTGTAATCATATTTCACCTTGACCGGCAGTTTTTCCATCTTCATATAAGAGCCATCATCCATCTTTGCCAGGCCACTTATTCCGGTCATCACTGTGCCTGCCGGAAATGCTTCCGGTCCGATATAAGTGACAGAGGACGGAATCTTTACCTTTTTAATTCCGGTTCCGTAAAATGCTACCCGGTTAATCTTTTCCAGCGCTGATGGGAATGTCACTGATGTCAGTTTTCCACAATTTAAAAATGCCTGAAATGCGATCTCTTTTAATTTCTTTGGAAATATTATTTTTTCCAATGCAGAACATTCTCCGAAACATCCATTTAAAATCTGAGTCACATTGTCCGGAATTGTAATCTGCTGTAAAGATGTACAATATGCAAATGCCAGACTGTCCAGTGTGTTTAATGTACTGCCAAGCGATACTTCTGTTAAAGAACTGCATTTATAAAACATTCTATAGGAAAGGCTCTTAATTCCTTTTCCAATCGTCACCGACTGAAGTTCCGTGCAGTCTTCACACAGATATAATCCAAGACTTGTTATGGAACCAGGCAAATTCAACGTTTTTATTTTTGCTCCGGCAAAAGCACCTTCATTAATCGCACTGACCGTCTTTGGAATTAGAATTTCGGAGACATTCGCATTGTTAAATGCATTTTCTCCGATCGTTTTTACGGAACCCGGGATTTGATAGGATTCAGCCTGTCTTCCCATCGGATATAGAACTAACGTTGTCTTCTTCGCCTCAAATAATACACCTTCTGAAGCACTGTATTTCGCATTTCCGGCTGCTACCTGAAATCCCTGTAATCCACTACATCCATAAAATGCAAGTGATGATATATAGTTTACAGATGCCGGAAATGTCATCTGCGTCAATGCACAATTCTGGAATGCATAATCTCCGATCTGTTGCAGCTTTTTCGGAAGTACTAAATCAGCAAATGCACTGCAATCGGCAAATGCTGCTGTCGACAGTGTCGTCAATGACCCCGGTAATTCTGCACTTGTCAGTTCGCTACATCCGTAAAATGCCGCTTCCCCGATTTTCTTCAATGTTGACGAAAAATCAACTTCTGTCAAATTTGAGAAATTAGCAAACGCCTGTGTACCAATCTCTGTAATTCCATCCTGTAAAATAATTTTGCGAGCCTTATTTTTATAAGCACTCAGCGGATAACTGGTGTCATAATTCCCGACAACTTTTCCTGTTCCGCTGACT
>UMCM01005317.1_pt1 | contig 12724 bp, 8 predicted proteins | sample 1964231 | NCBI WGS metagenome assembly UMCM01 (sample SAMEA4835968, study PRJEB28245) | human gut metagenome | biome: gut microbiome; material: fecal sample | place: Denmark | collected 2008
GGAACAGGAAGACATCGAAGCAATGGGAACCTTCCTGAAGGAGGTTCCGTGCAGTGTCTGTGAGGCATCCTCTGATCTGATCTTTGATATTCAGATTACTTTATATCACGGAGAAGATAGAGCGAGTGTACGGATCACCGATTTCCACACGAATCTGGTGCATGTGTCCAGAAACGGGGAGATTCTTCTGGCAAAAGAGATTACCGGAAAAGAAGAATCCGCACTGGCAGACAAATCGACGCTTACCATAGAAAAAATCTTTGCATTTGCAAAGGAAGTGGACCTTGCGGATGTCCGGGAAGTACTGGAACGTCAGGTTCGTTACAACATGGCGATCGCCGAGGAAGGGCTCTGTGGTAATTATGGAGCCAATATCGGAAAGGTCCTGTTGGCCACTTACGGCGATCAGGATGTCAAGGTGCGCGCCAAAGCCATGGCGGCTGCCGGTTCCGATGCAAGAATGAACGGCTGTGAACTTCCGGTAGTGATCAATTCCGGAAGCGGCAACCAGGGAATCACAGCTTCTGTCCCGATCGTGGTTTTTGCAAAAGAACTGCAGGTATCGGAAGAGACGATGTACCGGGCTCTGGTGATCTCAAATCTGGCAACGATCCATATCAAAGAAGGAATCGGCAGACTTTCCGCATACTGCGGTGCAGTAGGAGCTGGATGCGGCTGTGGCGCAGGGATCGCCTACCTGTACGGAGACGGCAAGAAGGAGGGCGAGCATGCCATTGTCAACGGTCTTGCCATTGTATCAGGTATGATCTGCGACGGAGCGAAAGCATCCTGCGCAGCGAAGATCGCATCCTCTGTAGACGCGGGAATCCTTGGTTACTTTATGTATAAGAACGGACAGCAGTTTATCGGTGGTGACGGTATCGTAAAAAAAGGAGTGGAAAATACGATCCGCTGTGTTGGTAAACTGGCATCTGAAGGTATGCTTGAGACAGATCGGGAGATCGTTCATCTGATGATCCACGGATAATACATACAGAAAAATAAGCTCCTTTTGCATGAAAAGAACGGTTAGTTGCATGAAACCAAAACGCAAAGGGGGCTTTACTTTTTGGACAAAACGTGATAAAAGTATAGAGGAGTAACTATTCGGTAAGAATATCCTGTGAGTTCTTTTGACAGGAACTGTTGAAAGAACTCACAGGATATGCAGACAAAAATTCAGGGCTGTTTTAGAGAAAACAGCCCTTTTTGGGCGTTTTTCAGGAGGTAAAAAATATGACAAAGATTGACATTATTTCAGGATTTTTAGGAGCCGGAAAAACAACACTGATTAAAAAACTGCTCTCTGAAGCTTTAAAAGGTGAGCAGGTAGTGCTGATTGAAAATGAATTTGGAGAGATCGGTATCGACGGAGGATTCTTAAAGGACTCCGGTATCGAGATCCGTGAGATGAACTCCGGATGTATCTGCTGTTCTCTGGTAGGTGATTTCGGAACTTCTCTGAAAGAAGTGATCACAACCTATCATCCGGATCGTATCATCATCGAGCCGTCAGGTGTAGGCAAACTCTCTGACGTCATCAAAGCGGTAAAAGGTGTGGATGTGGACTGCGAGATCAGCCTGAACAGCTATACAACCGTAGCGGATGTAAACAAATGCAAAATGTATATGAGAAACTTCGGTGAGTTCTTCGAGAACCAGTTACAGTATGCAAGAACGATTATTTTGAGCCGTACCGATACACCGAAGGCTACTGAGGAGAAAGTAGCAAAAGCAGTCGCTCTGATCCGCGAAGTGAACAAGGATGCAGTGATCATCACCACTCCAATCGAAAAACTGGACGGTGCACAGATTCTGGAAGCTATGGAGCAGGGCAGAGAAGAAGACGAAGATTTCTGCCCGGTATGCGGTGGACACCACGATCATGAGCATCACCATGACGACGAGTGCGGACATGACCACGACCATGAGCATCATCATCACGACCACGATGATGAGTGCGGATGCGGACATGACCACGATCATGAGCATCACCATGACGGCGAGTGCGGATGCGGACATGATCATGACCATGAACATCATCATCATGACGGCGAGTGCGGATGCGGACATGATCACGATCATGAACATCATCATGACGGCGAGTGCGGATGTGGTCATGACCACCACCATCACCATGCGGATGAAGTATTTACAAGCTGGGGCCGTGAGACTGCTAAGAAATATACAAAAGAAGAGATCGAAGCTGCACTAAAGATTCTGTCAGAAGCAGAAGATCTTGGTGTGATTCTTCGTGCCAAAGGTATGGTGGACGGAAAAGACGGACAGTGGATCTACTTTGATATGGTTCCGGAAGAGTATGAGGTACGCACCGGTACTCCACAGATCACAGGTAAGATCTGTGTGATCGGTTCCAAGATGGCAGAAGACAAAATTGCTGAAATTTTTGGAGTGAATGAGTAATGATGAAGAGAGATGTTCCCGTATATTTAATTACAGGATTTTTAGAGAGTGGTAAAACCCAGTTTCTAGATTTTACCATTCATCAGAGTTATTTTCAGATTCCGGATAAAACGCTTCTGATTCTCTGTGAAGAGGGAGAAGAGGAGTACGATGAGGAAAGCCTGAAGAAAATGAATACGGTGATTGAGATCATCGAAGACCCGGAAGACTTTAACGCGGATACCCTGCAGATGTTGAATAAAAAACATCATCCGGGAAGAGTTCTGGTAGAGTACAATCCGCTGTGGTCTGTAGATAAGTTCTATCAGACCGATATGCCACGTTACTGGGATCTGGCACAGCATATCGTAACCGTGGATGCCAGCACCTTCCAGATCTATATGAACAATATGAAATCTTTATTCATGGAGATGATCCGAAACGCGGACTTGGTAATTTTCAACCGCTGTCAGGATGAACATCCGCTGGCAAACTTCCGCCGCAGCGTCAAAGTTGTCAATTCCAGAGCGGAAGTGGTATTTGAAAATGAAGAGGGCGAGATCGACGATATTTTCCAGGATGAGATGCCGTATGATATGAACGCGGATATCATTGATATCGAAGATATCGATTATGGTATCTGGTATGTGGATATGATGGATAACCTGGACAAATATGTGGATAAGACCGTCCGTTTCAAAGGACAGGTGTTGAAAAGTCGTGAGCTGAACGCAGGATTTTTCGTGCCTGGACGTATGGCGATGACCTGCTGTGCGGATGATACCCAGTTTATCGGCTATATCTGTAAGAATCCGGCAGCCAAGAGACTGCGGATCGGCAGCTGGGTAACGGTAACTGCAAAAGTTAAAGACGAATTTATGGAAGTATACAACGGCAGAGGTCCGGTATTGTACGCAACAGAGATTGAAGCGGCAGAAAAACCGGAGCAGGAGCTGGTATACTTCGGCTGATGAAGGAGTTATCATTATGTATCTGATCGTAGGCCTGGGCAATCCGGGAAAACAGTATGAAAATACCCGCCATAACGTGGGATTTGACGCGGTTGATCTTCTGGTGGATGAGTATCGCGTACCCTCTTCGGGAAAACAACATAAGGCAATGTACGGAAAAGGAGTGATCGCGGGTCAGAAAGTGATCCTGGCGAAACCGCTGACCTACATGAACCTGAGCGGGGAATCAGTGAGAGCCCTGGTAGATTATTATAAGATCGATCCGGAAGAAGAACTGATCGTGATCTATGATGATATCAGTCTGGAACCGGGAAAGATCCGGATACGGAAAAAAGGAAGTGCGGGCGGCCATAACGGGATCAAAAATATTATCGCACAGCTGGGCACCCAGAACTTCCAGAGAATCAAAGTTGGAGTCGGAGAAAAGCCGAAGGGCTGGGATCTGGCAGATTATGTGCTGGGACACTTTTCCAAAGAAGACCGGGGACTGGTGGATGACGCGCTGAAACGCGTGGCAGGAGCCGTGGAACTGATGGTACAGGGAGAAGTGGATCAGGCGATGAATCAGTTTAACTAGAAAGGGAAAACGATGGATGCATTCGTACAACCATTATATGAACTGGCCGATTTTGATGCGATCATAAGACAACTGAAGAAACCGGGAATCGTACAGGTTTCCGGATGCCTGGACTCCCAGAAAGCTCATTTTACCAATGGGCTTCTCCGGGAGTTTCCTTTTCGACTGATCGTTGCGGAAAATGATCTGAAAGCCAAGGCATTTTATGAGGATTTTCGGCTGTATGATCCGGAAGTACTGTATTATCCGGCGAGGGACCTGATCTTTTATCAGGCAGATATCCATGGTAATCTTCTTACCAGACAACGGATCCAGGTGCTTCGCGCACTGTTGGAGCGGGAAGAAGTGACGATCGTTACTTCGATCGACAGCTGCCTGGACTGTCTAGTGCCGCTTGCCGTGTGGAAGGAAAAAGTAATAAAGATTCGCAATGACAGCGAGATTGACCTGGATCGGATGAAAAGACATCTGGTGGAACTCGGGTATGAATGGGCGGCGCAGGTAGAGGTTCCGGGACAGTTTTCTATCCGTGGTGGAATCATGGATGTATTTTCTCTGACCGAGGATAATCCGTGGCGTATCGAACTGTGGGGAGATGAGGTGGATTCCATCCGCAGTTTTGATGCGGAAAGCCAGCGCTCGATCGAGAATCTGGAGGAGATTACGATCTATCCGGCGACGGAAGTGGTGCTGGATAAGGAGACGATCCGACAGGGCATCAAAGCCATTGAAAAAGAGGCGCAAAAGAGTCAGAAGAAGTTCCGGGATGAGATGAAGACAGAGGAAGGGGCGAGAGTCCGCCAGATCGCCGCTGAATTAAAAGACCAGTTAGAAGAGATGGAGCATATTGCCGGAGCAGAAAGTTTTGTCCGGTATTTTTATAAGAAAACAGAATCGTTATTGGAATATCTGCCGGAGAACACGCTGGTTGTGATCGACGAGCCGAACCGGTTGACAGAACATGCCAAGACAACAGAAGAAGAATTCCGGGAGAGCATGATTCACCGTCTGGAAAAGGGGTATCTTCTGCCCGGACAGATGGAAGTGATCCGAAACCATCAGGAAGTAGTGCATCGGTTTCATCAGATGCATACACTGTCATTGTCCACGATGGAGCCACGGGGAACCGGGTGGAACTTCACTATGGAGATGCAGCTGACTGTAAAATCAGTCAACCCGTACAACAACAGTTTTGAGATGCTGGTAAAAGATCTGTTGCGCTGGAAAAAATCCGGTTACCGGATGCTGTTGTTATCCCCTTCGCGAACAAGGGCGGCCAGACTGGCAAAAGATCTGCAGGATCAGGAACTGTCAGCTTTTTACAGTGAGGATCCGGAAGAACTGATCCAGCCGGGACAGATCAAGGTCACCTGGGGACGGGTAAGCCGTGGCTTCGAGTATCCGATGGTCAAATACGTGGTGATCTCGGAGACGGATATTTTCGGCAAAGAAAAGAAGAAAAAACGGAAAAAATCCCAGTACAGCGGAAAGCAGATCCAGAGCTTTTCGGAGCTTTCCGTAGGAGACTTTGTGGTTCATGAAAACCACGGGCTGGGCGTGTACCGCGGCATCGAGAAGATGGAAGTGGACGGCGTGGTAAAAGATTACATCAAGATCGAGTATGCGGGAAAAAGCAACCTGTATATCCTTGCCACCCAGCTGGACGTCCTGCAAAAATATGCCGGTTCTGATGCGGCAAAGACACCGAAGTTAAACAAACTCGGCGGACAGGAATGGAAGAAGACCAAGACGAAGGTCCGCGGAGCTGTAAAGAATATCGCAAAAGATCTGGTGGCACTGTATGCAGCCAGACAGCAGGAAGCCGGTTTCCGCTATGGACCGGATACGGTATGGCAGCGGGAATTTGAAGAGATGTTTCCGTTTGAAGAGACGGAGGATCAGCTGCAGGCAATCGAGGCGGCAAAGCAGGATATGGAGAGCCCGAAGATCATGGATCGGCTGATCTGCGGAGATGTGGGCTACGGGAAGACGGAGATTGCGATCCGTGTGGCATTTAAGGCGATCCAGGAGGGAAAACAGGTGGTTTATCTGGTTCCGACCACGATCCTTGCACAGCAGCATTACAATACATTTGTACAGCGGATGAAGGATTTTCCGGTGCGCGTGGACCTTCTGTGCCGGTTCCGTACCGCCAGCCAGCAGAAAAAGACGATCGGAGATCTGAAAAAAGGTCTGGTGGATATTCTGATCGGCACCCATCGGGTGTTGTCCAAAGATGTGCAGTTTAAAGATCTGGGACTGCTGATCATCGATGAGGAACAGCGCTTTGGTGTTACCCACAAAGAAAAGATTAAGCAGATGAAACAGAATATCGATGTTCTGACCCTGACAGCGACGCCGATTCCGCGAACTCTTCACATGAGTCTGATCGGAATCCGGGATATGAGTGTTCTGGAAGAAGCTCCACAGGACCGTACACCGATCCAGACCTATGTGATGGAATATAACGATGAGATGGTACGGGAGGCGATCAGCCGGGAACTGACACGCGGTGGTCAGGTGTATTATGTATACAATCGTGTCAACAACATTGAAGAGATCACCAATCAGATCCGAAAACTGGTTCCGGAGGCGAGCGTGGCATTTGCCCACGGACAGATGAGCGAGCGTGAACTGGAAAAGATCATGTATGGATTTATTAACGGAGAGATCGATGTTCTGGTCTCCACAACAATCATTGAGACGGGGCTGGATATCTCGAATGCCAATACCATGATCATCCATGATGCGGATCAGATGGGACTTTCTCAGTTGTATCAGCTGAGAGGAAGGGTAGGACGATCCAACCGGACCGCATACGCTTTTCTGATGTATCGGAGAAATAAGATGTTAAAAGAAATCGCAGAAAAACGCCTCCATGCGATCCGTGAATTTACCGAACTCGGAAGCGGCATCAAGATCGCGATGCGTGATCTGGAACTGCGTGGTGCGGGCAATCTTCTGGGAGCGGAACAGCACGGTCACATGGAAGCGGTAGGGTACGATCTCTACTGTAAGATGCTGAATGAAGCCGTACAGGAAGCAAAGGGAATCGAAGTACAGGAAGACTTTGAGACGACGATCGACCTGCAGATCAATGCGTACATTCCGGAAAAATATATTCCGAATGAATACCAGAAGCTGGATATTTACAAACGGATCGCGGCGATCGAAAACCGGGAAGAGTATGAGGATATGATGGAAGAACTGCTGGACCGTTTTGGAGAACCGCCGAAGATGGTGCAGAACCTCCTCGCAGTGGCAAGCCTGAAAGCCATGGCTCACCGGATCTATCTGACCGAAGTTAAGCAGCTTGATGACAGCCTGAAACTTACCATGTATGAGCGGGCGAAGATTAACACAGCGAAGATACCGGAGATCCTGAATCAGTATCCGGAAGAACTGCAGTTTAAAGTCGAAACAAATCCGTATTTTCTGTATCGTCCGAGAAACCGAAAGGCAAAGGAAACAGTGCCAATGCAGGAGAAGGCGACTGAATTACTGACGGTCATGCAGTGTCTGGTATAAGTGCAGGCAAATTCCTGAGAATAGGAAAACAAGAGAAGAGCGCTTGGTTACTGTTTACTGGCAATATCCCGCGAGGCGTTTTTTGTGAGTGAAAGTCACAGAAAACCCGAGACATATCGCGCGAGTTTATGCGGTCAGCATAAATTCTGTGCATCGCGAAGCGTGTTACTGAGAACGTAGTGAACAGTAACGAGCACTTGTGAAAAAAGATTGAAATAAAAGGAAAAAAGTTGCCCCATGGGAGGAAATAGTCTATAATAAATGCTATTAGTGAATAAATGTACTCCCGGAGTACATAAAAGGGTAACGGAGGAAAACATGAGAAAGTTAAATAAAACCGCAGCATGTGGGATTCTGGCAGCTGCTCTTGCAGCAGGTACACTGTCCGGATGCTCAAAAGCAATTGATGGAACAAAAACCGTAGCAACTGTAGGAGATGAAAAAGTAACATTGGGTCTGGCAAGCTATATGGTAAGAGACCAGCAGGCGCAGACCATGAGTTATTATAATATGCTGATGTCACAGTATGGTGTCAGCGGCTCTGCATCTAATGTGTGGGATCAGAAAGGAGACGACGGGAAAACTGTCGGGGAAAGCTCCAAAGATGGCGTCATGACGACAATTAATCAGTTGTATGTACTGAAAGCACATGCGGCAGATTATGACGTTACGATTACGGATGATGAAGAAAAAGCGATCAAAGAAGCAGCAGCGGAATTTATCAAAGATAACGATGAAAAGATCCTGAAAAAACTGGCAGTATCTGAAGACGACATCGTTACGTATCTGGAACTGGTAACGATCCGCAGCAAGATGCATGATCCGATGACTGCAGATGTAGATACCGAGGTCAGCGCCAATGAAAAAGATCAGACAAGAGTCACTATCGTAAAAGTTTCTACAGAAGGAACAGAAAAGGATGATGATGGTAATACCATTGATCTGACCGATGAAGAAAAAGCCCAGAAAAAAGACCTGGCACAGCAGGTGCTTGATAAAGTAAAAGCATCCGATGACGTGGCAAACGCAGATATGGATGCACTGGCAAAAGAGGTAGATGACAGTTTAAGTGCGACAGCACCGGCATTTACCACAGCGGGAAGTACCGATGATACACTGGATGAGGCGGTACAGGATGCAGCTCTGGAACTGAAAGACGGAGAAGTTGCTGACAGTGTGATCGAAGGCGACGACGGTTATTATGTAGTACGTCTGGATAAGATGCTGGACGAAGATGCGACAGAAAACAAAGAGAAGACGGTTATTTCAGAAAGAAAATCTGATCTGTTTGACAGCACACTGGAAGACTGGGTAAAAGAAGAAAAGATTAAAGTCAAAGATAAAGTATGGGATCAGATCACAGTCACCGACAGTGTATCTTTTGTATACAAGAGTGCCGACAGCAGCGATGATACAAAATCCAGTGACGTACAGGACAGTACAGAAGATACCTCTTCACAGGATAACAGTGAAGACACTACAACAGAAGACACAGCAGCAGAGGACAGCGCTGAGTAAATAAGATTTATAGAGAAAAAAGCGGAGGATACAGAGGATGAGTGTAGTACAGTGGACGACAGGAATCCAGCATATCGGAATTCCTACATCAGACATAGAAACAACGATCCGGTTCTATGAAGGTCTGGGATTTCAGACCATGCACACGAATCAGGTACCTGCCAACCAGGCAAAAGTTACTTTTTTGCAGCTGGGGAACCTGATGATCGAGACCTACGCCGAAGGTGGCAACGGCATTGGAGGCGCAATCAATCACTTCGCTTTAAACTGCACAGATATTCAGGCTGCTTATGCATGGATCTGTGAGCAGGGATATAAAGTGTTGTCGAATGGAATTGAAGAACTTCCATTTTGGGAAAAGGGTGTGGCTTTCTTTATTATCGAAGGACCGAATAAAGAACGGATCGAGTTCTGTGAACGGAAACAGTAATGGGACACTCCCTCTGTAAGTCCGTGGGAAGATAAAAAAGCTGATAATACTGAAATAGTGTTTTGGATATACAGAGGAAGGAGAAAACAATGACAAGACAGCAATTTGATGAACTGACAGCAAAAGGGGTAGTAATTCTGGACGGAGCCACCGGTTCCAACCTGAGAAAAGCAGGTATGCCGGTAGGCATATCTTCTGAGCAGTGGGTACTTGAAAATCCTTCAGTTTTACAGGAACTGCAGCGTGCCTATGTGGATGCCGGAAGCCAGATCGTATATGCTCCTACATTCGCAGCCAATCCTATCAGCCTGAGAAACTTTAGTCTCCAGGATCGGGTAGCCGAACTGAACACAAAGCTGGTAAAGATCTGTAAAGACGGAATCGGCAACCGGGCTCTGGTAGCGGGAGATATCACCACCACCGGACAGCTGATGGAGCCGAGAGGAACCCTGACTTATAATGAACTGTATGAGGCATATCAGGAACAGATGAAAGCCCTGGTGGATGCAGGAGTGGATCTGTTTGTTGCAGAGACCATGTTGAGCGTGGATGAGACGGTGGTTGCACTGGATGCAGCACAGGCAGTCTGCGATCTTCCGATGATCTGTACGCTTTCTCTGGAAGCAGACGGGAGCGCAATGTACGGAGGTAATGCCGTGGAAGCAGTTCTGACTTTACAGGAGATGGGAGCGGCTGCCGTAGGACTGAACTGTTCCGTAGGTCCGGATCAGCTGGAAGCAGTAGTTGCCAGCATGAAAGAAGTGGCAACTGTTCCGATCATCGCGAAACCAAACGCAGGCATGCCGTTTATCGATGACAAAGGCGAAGCTCATTACGATATGAATGCAGATGATTTTGCAAGACACACCAAACACCTGGTAGAAGTCGGTGCCGGAATCGTAGGCGGCTGTTGCGGAACCACCCCGGAATACATCCGGAAGCTGGCGAAGGCGCTGGGAAGATAAAAAATTTCAGAAATATAGAAAAGATGGTATGGAGAACTCCGTACCATCTTTTTTTGCAAAATAGAAACGAGACGTTTTTTATACAGTTGTTGTCTGAACAAAGGGAAAACTACACAAAGAAAAAGGAAAAAATTGTACAGTATTGTAATATGAAAAAAATGTATTTTCTGAGAAAATAAACTTGTATGGGAAAATCGTCAAAAGGACGGAAAGGGATTTTACAAGCATTTATGGAGGAAAGCAAAAATGAAATGTTACATCAAGGACTATCCAAGACCACAGTTTGTGCGAACTGACTGGGAAAATCTGAACGGAACCTGGGATTTTGGCTTTGACGATGAAAATGCCGGAGAAAAAGAGAAATGGTATCAGGAATTCAAAGGTGATAAAAAGATCAATGTTCCATTTACCTATGAGACAAAGTTAAGCGGCATTCAGGATGAAACCCGCCATGATTTTATCTGGTACCATCGGACGATCAGCGTGGATGGCGAAAAACTGGAGAACAATCGCTATATCCTGCATTTTGAGGGCAGTGATTTTATTACAAAAGTATGGGTAAACGGTGCCTATGCAGGAAGCCACAGAGGCGGCTATGCAAGATGCTCTTTTGACGTTACCAATCTGGTGCATGACGGAGAAAATGAGTTGACTGTCAAAGTGGAAGATTCTTATGATCCGCAGCAGCCAAGAGGAAAACAGCGCTGGATCAAAGAGAATTTTGGCTGCTGGTATATTCAGACTACCGGTATCTGGAAGACTGTATGGAGCGAGTATGTACCGAAGATCGGCCTTGCATCTGTCAAGATGACACCGGATCTGCAGAATGCGGCATTAAAACTGGAATATGAAGTAGATGCAGCGGAGGAAGTTCTGGGTGAAGATCTGATTGTCACCGCATCTGTAAGCTTCAAAGGTGTTCTGGTTGCAAAACAGTCTGTAATGGCAAACCAGAAACATGTGAGAACAACAATGAACGTATCCTATTATGGAAGTATTGGACTGGAATGGGGCGTTTGCACTTGGACACCGTCCCAGCCGGATCTGTATGATATTGATTTTACAGTTATATATAAAGGAGAAGCTGTGGATGAGATTGGTTCTTATTTTGCTATGCGTGAGATCCGCATTGACGGACCAAACATCCTGTTAAATGGTCATCCGTTGTACCAGAGACTGATCCTGGATCAGGGATACTGGAGAGATTCGCATCTGACTGCGCCAAGTGAAGAAGCACTGATCGAGGATATCGATAAGATCCATGCACTGGGATACAATGGTCTTCGTAAACATCAGAAAATTGAGGATGAAAGATTCTTATACTGGTGTGATGTGAAAGGAATGTTGGTATGGAGTGAGATGGCAGCTGCTTATCAGTATTCGGATTATGCAGTAGAAGAATTTGCCAAAGAATGGATGGAGATCGTTCGTCAGAACTACAATCATCCATGTATCATTACCTGGACACCGATCAATGAATCCTGGGGTGTAAGCCAGGTGGAAACCAGAAGAGTAGAGCAGCACTTTACAGAAGCAGTTTACCATTTGACGAAGAGCTTCGATATGATGCGGCCTGTTATTGTCAATGATGGATGGGAACATACTATTTCAGATATCATCACACTTCATGATTATGAAGAAGTGGGAGATACCTTGTACAAACGTTATACCGAATACAAAGATCAGATCATGACTACAGAAGTATATCACAGCAGTGGAAAATCGGCCTTTGCAAACGGATATGAGTATAAAGGACAGCCAATGATCATCAGTGAATACGGCGGAATTGCGTTCAATAACGATGATTCCGGATGGGGATATGGAAATAAGGTAAATACCAAAGAAGATTTCATCAGACGTTTTGATGATATCACAACAGCAGTGAAGAAGATTCCATATTGCTGCGGCTTCTGCTATACGCAGGTCAGCGATGTACAGCAGGAGATCAATGGCCTGATGGATATTGACCGGAACTTCAAAGTGGAACCGGAAGTGATCAAAGAAATCAATGAACGTCAGATTGGATATTGGAGATCGTTTATGTAAAGATAAGAAAAGATGGAAAAAGTCATCTGTGCAGCAGCCTGCGCAGATGACTTTTTTGCGCGGTATGTTCCCTGTGGTTTGATCTGTGTATAGGAAAAATTGGCTTTAACAGAGCAAATTTGATTGACAGGAAGTAAGCCAGTCCATATACTAAAATTAAATTCTTAGTTTATAAAAATTTAATAAATGCAAGGTAAGAAAAAGAAGAATTTTGCAAAGAAGAAACAGGGAGGGAAAGCGTATGGCAAAATTTTGTACCAAGTGCGGAAGAAAATTAGAGGAAGGG
>UMCM01037252.1_pt1 | contig 12716 bp, 8 predicted proteins | sample 1964231 | NCBI WGS metagenome assembly UMCM01 (sample SAMEA4835968, study PRJEB28245) | human gut metagenome | biome: gut microbiome; material: fecal sample | place: Denmark | collected 2008
TCATCTGCCGTAGAGCTGCGGGCCGCATATATGCGGCCCCTGCAGGGCGTCTCCCTCTGGGGGAAGACAATTTATTCAAATCAACCCAAAATGCGCCAGTGCCTTTGCAAGGCCGTCTGCGGTAATGTCGTCGGTGACATAATCCGCGGCGGCCTTGGCGGCATCGCAGGCGTTGCCCATGGCGACGCCGATCCCGGCATATTCCAGCATCGTCACGTCGTTGCCGCCGTCGCCAAAGGCGATGGACTGCTCCCGCGTCAGGCCCAGATGGGCCAGCGTGTGGGCCAGGCCGTTGGGCTTGCCGCCGCCCGCGGGTAGGATATCGCAAAAATCATCCTCCCAGCGCACAGCCAGGCAGCCGGGGCAGCGGCGCAGGAACTCGGCCTCCTTCTCCGGCGGCAGGAACGCGCTAAGCTGGTAAATATCCTCGTGCTGGATCAGCGCGGCAACATCCCCGGCCCCCAGCTCCAGCTTTTTGGCAAAGTCGCGGCTCAAATCGTTGATAAGGTTGAACCGGCAGAAGTCCTTGCCTACAAAACCGACGGACAGCTGTTCTTTTTCAATGTACGGCAGCAGCGTTTGCAGCGATGCCGCCGGGATGTACTTGGTGTACAGCAGCTCGCCGTCGGCCAGATAGCAGTATTGGCCGTTCATCGTCACATAGCTGTCAAACGGGATGCCGTCCAGCGCGTGCAGGTACGGCAGGTGCACCGGCGGGCGGCCTGTGGCAATAAACGTTTTGACGCCGTTTTCTCGCAGTGCGGCCAGCGCCTGCACGGTGGATTCCGGCAGGGCCTTGGCGTGGAACGGAAGCAGCGTGCCGTCAATATCAAAAAATGCGGCCTTGATTTGTGCCATGGCGGTGCTCCTTATTCGCGCTTGAGGCTGCGGCCCATCAGCGCCATCAGCGCGCTGCGGGCCTCAAGCTTGCCGTCCAGAATAGCCTCCACGGCCTGGACGATGGGCATTTCGACCTTATACTGCTTGGCCAGGCGGCAGGCGGCGGGCAGTGCGTTGATGCCTTCAACGACCTGGCCGACCTCGGTCTTGGCCTCCTCCACAGACTTGCCGCGGCCAATCAGCATACCGGCGTGCAGGTTGCGGCTGTGCATACTCGTGCAGGTGACGATCAGGTCGCCCATACCGGACAGGCCCGCAAAGGTCTCGGCCTTGCAGCCCATGGCGATGCCCAGTCGGGACAGCTCGGCGTTGCCGCGGGTGATGAGCGCGGCCTTGGCGTTGTCACCGTAGCCCAGGCCCAGCGCAATACCGACAGCCAGCGCAATGACGTTCTTGACCGCACCGCCCAGTTCGGTGCCGCGGCGGTCATCGTTGGTGTAGACACGGAAGGTCGGTGTGGTAAAGACCTTCTGCACGGTTTTGGCGGCGTCCTCGTCGGCACTGGCGGCCACGATGGCGGTGGGCATGTCGCGGGCGACCTCCTCGGCGTGGGTCGGGCCGGACAGTGCCACAACGCGCGCTTTGCGCCCGGCCTTGGCAAGCTCATCCTCGATGATCTCGCTCATCGTCATCAGGGTCTTGTCCTCGACGCCCTTGGCGACGTCAACGATCAGCTGGCCCTCCGGGATGTGCGGCGCGGCCTTTTTTGCGGTGGCACGCACAAACGGGGACGGCACGGCAAAGAGCAGGATGTCGCGGCCCGTGCAGGCCTCAGCAATGTCGGCAGTGTAGTGCATTGCGGCGGGCAGCTCCATACCGGGCAGGTTGGGGTGGCGGTGCGTGGTGCTTAAAGACTTCAGCTCGGCGGGAATGGCGCTCCATACGGTGACGTCGCGCCCGTTGGCGGCCAGCAGCCGCGCCAGCGCAATGCCCCAGGTGCCTGCACCGAATACTGCGATTTTTGTCATGGGAATAGTTCTCCTTGTTTGATGAAGTTAGCCGTGCCGCTTGGCAGGGGCCGGACGTGTCCGACCCTCCGCGTGAAAGGCAGAAGAATGCCCACGGGAAGGCCGAGGGCGAGGCATGCCTCGCCCCTACAGGGCATTCCGTCCCAGCAGCGAAGCAAACAGCCGCGGGCGGGGCTTGGGGACGGGGGCGTCCACGTCCAGATACACCCGCTCATAGCAATTGACGATGCGGGTCGCGCCGTACTGTTGCTCCCGCGGGATGGAGCAGCCGTAGTTCAGATGGATGTGCCCGTGCAGCATCAGCTGTGGATGGTAGCGGTCCAGCAGGACCGAAAACGCTGTGAAGCCGCGGTGCGGCAGGTCGGTCATATCGCCGTAGCCGTGCAGCGGCGCGTGGGTGACCAGTATGTCAATGCCGCCATGGCGGTCGATCTTGCCGCGCAGATGGTTGATGCGCTTTTTCATCTCGGCCTCGGTAAACTGCCAGGCGCCGGTGCGGTAGCGGCAGCTGCCGCCCAGCCCGGCGATGCGCAGGCCGTTGTGTACGTACACGTCGTCATCCAGGCAGATGACGCCCTGCGGCGGGCGGGTGTCATAGCTCTCGTCATGGTTGCCGTGTACGTACAAAAGCGGCACGGGCGCCATGGTGGCAAGGTATTCCAGATAATGGCGGCTCAAATCGCCGCAGGCGATGATGAGTTCGACGCCCTCGATCTTGTCGGGGGTGAAGTAGTCCCAGAGGGCCTTGCACTCCTCGTCCGCAACGGCCAGGATCTTCATAGCTCGGCCTCCTTCTCGACGGGAAGAAGATCGCGGTGGATGCCCTGCATCCGGTACATCGGCTTCGAGACCTCGGCCAGCTCGTCATATTCGGGGATGTGGCCGTCAACGGCGTCGCACAGCCAGTCCATGTGGGCAATCTGCTCCAGATCCAGCCCGTGGCGTCCGCTGTTCTTGACGCTGCCGTCCTGCCCGGTGATCCGGCAGTGGAACGGGTCGATCATGCCGGAGGTGACGCCGGTGCGCAGGATCTGCGCCAGATGGGTCACATCGGGCGGCAGCTCGCGGCTGAGCAGAACGTCCATGACGCCGCTGTTCATGCCCCACCAGTAGTTGACGGCGCGGCCATCGGTGCCGGACTTGTCCCGCACCCAGCCGCCGTTCAAAACGGTGCGGATGACGTTCTCATAGAACTGGCCCCAGTGCCAGAACGGCGTGGCCAGGTCCTGCAGCACGCCGCCCGGGCGCACCAGAAACGTGCCGAACTCCCGCTGCGGGCGGTTCGGCATCGGTGCGTCGCGGCCCGAGATGACCGTGATGCCCTTCTGGGTAAAGACGTGCAGCGGGTCAATCTGGTCGGGCAGACAGGTCCATTGCAGGTCGATGCGGACGTTGGGGTTCGTCATCCGCGCGCCGAGCGCGAATGCGTTGATGTTGGCAGGCACGCCGAAGCTGGGGTAGTCGGCCACATAGCCGATGCGGTCCCCGCCCGCCATGGCACCGGCAATCGCGCCGGTGATGAACTTGGCCTCATACACGCGGGTGTAGTAGGTGCGGATGCTGGCGTAGGGCATCTCCATCGAGCAGTTCAGGATGTGTACCTGCGGGTGCCGGACGGCGGCGCGCAGGGACGCGCCTACCAGCTTGGGGCTGGTCGTAAAGACGACATCCGCACCGTCGGTGATGGCCTGCTCGACAACGGCATCGGCGTTCTTGCCCGGGACGGCGTTGAAGTAGGCTGCCGTCTCGACCTTGCCCTCAAACACAGTGTCCAGCTGGGTGCGGCCAAACTCATGCTGGCTTGTCCAGGAGCTGGTGCCGGGGGTGCGCTCATGCACAAAGGCAACCTTCAAATGGCTGGGCGCGGTGTGCTTGCCGGGCAGGATAAAATCCAGCAGGCCGGTCTGCTTCGGGGCGGCGGGCTTGTCGCTGACCTGCACGGGGTCCGATTTCTGCAGGGCCAGTACGTCGTCCCACAGGGCGTCGAGCTTTTCGCTCAGCTCGCTGGGGCTTAAATTGGCCAGCTCCTCCTTGGTGTAGACGCGCAGCAGAAGCAACAGCACATCGCCGACGGTACACTGCAGCCGTGCGCCGCCGTGGGCCAGAAACGCCTTCTTGACCCAGTTGTACAGCGATAAGACCTCGGTTCGATCCTCGCCAGTCCACTTTTCGTCCGGCGCCTTGCCCAGAATTTTTTGCAGGCGGGCATAGCTGCCGGGCTTGGTGAAGGTCAGCAGATAGTTCTGCATGACCGGGTAAAAGTGCATGAACTCGTAGTACATCTGCACGGCGGGGTCGTCGCTGTACTGCGGCACGACGCGGGTGACATTGCTGGTGATGCTGCTGGCGTCAAAATACTTCAGCACGCTGACGCGCTTATTGCCCTCCTGCACGTAGAAGCGGCCCATGTACTCATAGCAGGTGATGGGGTCACGGATGCCCTCATCCAGATGGGACACGCACAGGTTGATCCACTTGGTGGCAAACTCGGTCTTGAGACCGAGCAGCGGCATAAAGTTGGACGCAAACGCCGCTGTGCGGCCCGAGGTCTTGGTACCAACGAGCAGCTCCAGCGGGATCTCTACCTGGCCGAGCGGGATCTGGTTCTCCACAGGGACGTTTTGCAGAATGTCGTCCAATACGGGCAAAAACGGCGACTGCCCAGCGTTCATCTTCTCGCGGTAATCGCGCTGGCCCTGTCGCAGGGCTTTCTGGTAGCAATCGATTCCATCTGCACGGTTCACGACCCATCGCCTCCTCAAAACTTATACATTAGCTACAAAATTATTATAGCACATCTGTGCGGAATATACAAAGAATTTTAAAAGGCTTCCCCATCGGGGGAAGCTGTCACCGAAGGTGACTGATGAGGGCTGTACCTGCCGATATTGCCCATGAACGGGTTATGATGGCACACTCGCCCCTCATCCGGCCCTGCGGGGCCACCTTCAGTCTACGCGCTAAGAGCCGCCTCCGGCGGTTGCGCTCCGACACGCGCCTGCGGGCGCAGCCCCCCAGGGGGAAGGCTTTAGGACGTATGCACGGCCTTGGGGTAGACCTGATTCATCCGGTCATTGCCGTAGTGCTCGTCGAGATAGACCTCGACGCTGTTGGACGCAGGTACGCCGTTCAGGCGGTCATTGTACCGCACAAGCGCGGCGGAGCTGACGGCAATGTCCGCCGCCATAAAGATGCACAGTGCCCAAGTCAGCACTCTGCCGCCGCGGGGCGGCAGCTTCTCGATGCAGGCGGAGATCGGCGGGAACAGCACCTTAAACCAGGCAATCGCCGCAAAGCCCCAGAAGAAGCAGTACAGCAGGTTGATGCGCCCGCCCAGGTTGAACGGGATCGCGCTGTAGTCCCAGAACACCGCACCGAAAACGACCTCGGTGAAAACGCTGCACAGGTACTCATACGCACCGCCCAGCAGCGTGCCCATGACGAACAGCCAGCTGGCGGGCTTGTCCTTGTAGCGGTAGAGCAGCTGGGTGACCATGGCGATGGCCAGGCCCCACACGATGGAGAACGGCCCCCACACGACGCTGGAACGGCTCATCCACTCGCCGCCGGTGACGCGGCAGAAGATCGTCTCGGTGATGTCGCCGAGGAACGCACCGATGAAGAACAGTAAAATAATTTTATACGGGCTGCACCCGGCGGCAAACGTGTCGGTCTGCTGCCGTTTGGGACGCACAAAGGTCAGTGCGGGATGAGACTTCGCCATACGGCGCTCGACGTGGTCAAGGATCCACATGCCGCCGCGGACGGTCAGGTTTGCCAGACGGTTTTCTACAGCCGCGGCGGCGGGCCAGCGGTAGCGCAGACCGGCCATGGCCAGCAGTGTGCCGACCAGATCGACGCAGAACACGACGAGCGCGGCCAGCAGCACAACAACCCAGATACCGCGCGGCACAAGGCTGTACAGCGCCAGCAGCAGCGGGTTGCCCCATTTGAGCACGACAACGCCGAGTGCACCCCAGGTCAACGACGCGCCGAGGCAGACATAGCCGTCCAGATTGAACGGCATGGCGCTGTAATCCCACCACCGGGTATGGGTCGTGTACTCCAGAATGTGCCCGCCGATCCACTCGATGACCGTGGCATAGACGGCGCTGAATACAAGCAGGAAGAACCAGCCCTCACGGATGTCGCCGAGGGCAAAGGTGATGACCAGCCCGCCGACGCCGTACAGAAGGCAGAGTGGACCGCTCAGCACGCCGCGGTCCTGATATTTGCGGTGTACGACGGCGGTAAAGAGGACCTCCCCCACCCAACCGAGGAACGAGTAGGCGAAGAAGAGAAAAACAATTTGATAGAAGGTCATAGGGGGCTCCTGTCATAACACGGTAGGGGCCGGACATGTCCGGCCCGCAGCATAAAATTTACAGCACAACAGTGGGAGGTGCAGGGCCGGGCATGCCCGGCCCCTACTTTGCAGTGGCTTCCCTCTCCCGCTTGCTGAACACGCACCCGCAGTAATCCTGCCGGTACAGGCCGTACTCGGCGCTCAACTGTAAGCTGCGCTTGTAGCCGTCCTTTTTGCGGAATTCACTGGGCAGGAACGGCACGCCGTACTGCCTGCCCAGCTCGGTGCCAAGCTCGTTCAGCCGCACAGGGTCCTTCATCGGGGAGATCGAGAGCGTTGTGCAGTACCAGTCAAAGCCGTGGTCGGCGGCATAGCGGGCGGCCTGCTCCAGCCGCAGCCGATAGCAGACCGTGCAGCGCGCGCCCTTCTCCGGCTCGTTTTCCAACCCCTTCACGGCGGTATAGAACTCCTGCGGGTCGTAGGGCAGCTCCACCACGGGGTAGTGATACCCGGCCTGCTCGACAAAGCGTTCCAGCTCGGCCTCGCGGCGGTGGTATTCCTCCGGCGGGTAGATGTTGGGATTGTAGTAAAGAATGGTCAGGTCAAAGTGCGCGGACAGGCGCTCCAGTGTTGCGCTCGAGCACGGCGCACAGCAGGCGTGCAGCAGCAGCTTCGGGCGGGTGCCGTCCAGCGTGTGCAGGACCTTTTCCATTTCAAGCTGATAGTTGATGCGGTTGGGCATGGGTAGTGACCTCGTTTACACAGTGGCAGGGGTGCGGCGCTTGCGGCGGGCAAAAGCGCCCCAGCCGATGACCCCCAGCAGGCTGACGGCGGAGAGCGCCTCAAACGCGCGCCAATACCCGGGGGCGTGGTACCGGACATGGATCGTGCCGGTGTAGCCCGCGGGGATCGTCAGTACGATGCGCATATTCTCGCCGCTGGTGATGGCAAACGGCGCGCCGCTCTCGTCGGCGGCATAATAATTGCCGTAGTTGTAGATGGGCAGCGAGATGGCCGCCTCGCCGCCGTCGTTCTCGACGTTGACATAGGCAACGCCCTCCCGCTTTTCATAGCTGATAAGGTGCAGGTCGCCGCTGGCGGGCTTGGGCTGCGCCCAGATGGCCTCATAGGAGCTGGCGCCGTCGATGAGGTATTCCGCCGTGCCGACGGAGTTGATGGTGGCGTTCTGGTTGTAGGTCGCGTAGGAGCTTTCGCCCTGGGCGCTCATGATGTTCGTCTCGGTGATGCTGGCGGTCAGCAGCGCGGCGCAGACAAGCCCCGCGGCGGCCAGCGCGGCGCGGCGTTCCGGCAGCAGCTGCAGCGCAAACAGCGCAGCGGCGCAGAGCAGCAGCGTGCCCAGCGAGAGGAAGCGGAACGGGAACTGGAACATTCCCACGACCTTGCCGACGGCGGGGCCGAACCAGCCCTCGACAAAATCCCACGGGAAGGCGTGGAGCGAGAGCACGAGCGTCAGCACGGCAAAGCCGGTGGCAGTGTACAGGTGCTTTGCGGCGGGGCGTGTGTCCCCGCGGGCCTGGGCGCGCCACAGGCAGTAAAACGCCAGCGCAAGCGCCAGCAGCAGCGGCAGACCGGGGGTCAGCGCCATGTCGTGGGTCGTGCCCTCGGCGGAGGAGCCGCCCGCCGTGCCGAAGAAGCTGAACAGCTGCACGGCGTACAGGCCGTGCTTTTGCAGCTTACCGACCAGATCACTGCGGTTGACAAGGAACGGGATGGAGCGGGTGGAAATAAAAAACGGGAAAAGATACCACGCGCTCAGCCCCACGGCCAACAGCGCGGCCTTGACCCAGGCCAGCAGCCGCGCGGGGCGGAGAGTCTCCCGCAGGCGCAAAAGACAAAACAAAATCAGCAGCAGCGCCGTCAGCTCACAGGAGAGCAGATGGCTCTGCACCATGGCCGCCATGCCCAGCGCCATCGGCAGCCAATCCCCGAAGCGGGGCCTGTCGCTGGTGTAGATGCCGTACAGACCCAGCAGCACGAGCGGGAAAAACGCCATGGCCGTGAACTCGCCGACGGCGGCGCGGGTGTAGACGCAGGTCAGCCGGTAGGCGGACAGCGTGTAGAGCAGTGCCCCCAGCAGGCCCAGCCGACGGCTGGCCGTGATTTTGGCAAAGCTGAAATAGGCAATCAAGCAGGTCGCCAGCGTGACCGCAAAGAGGTAGACCTGGTAGCAGGTGCGCAGCGGCAGCCACAGGTTGTAGAGCAGCGCGGGCAGCAGCAAAAACAGCTCACAGTAGCAAAGCGGGCTGGCGTAGCCATAGCCGTTCAGTGTGGTGGTGGCCAGCCGCACCGGGAACTGCCCGTAGGACAGCTCCGCAGCCATGGCGGCGATGCGCTGCATGTGAAATTCCAAATCATGGCCGAAGTACAGATAGTTGCTGAACAGCGGCAGGCAGGCCAGCAGCGTGATGCCCGCCAGCGCCAGCGGCAGACGCAGCGCACGGCGGCGGGCAGCGCCACGCTCCCCCACATGGGCAAACAGGAGCAGCAGTGCGGCGTCTGCGGCGGCAAACAGCACAAGGAAGCAGAGCAGCCGCGCCGCGCGGTAGATGGGCTGCTCGGTCAGGGTGATGCTGTAAATGTACAGCTGGCCCTGGTCGTAGGTAACGGTGGCGGTCAGGTCCTGCATCCGCGCACCGAAGCCGACCCAAAGCCGGGTCGTCAGGCTGCGGTGGCAGTCGTCCAGCCGCAGCGCGTCAAAGGTCACGGCGGCGGGGCTGCGTTCACTGGCAAAGGTCAGCGACCCGGCAGCGTTGAGCATATTAAAGGTGGGGGCGTCGGGCGTCTGGCAGGAAAAATAACGGACTGTGACCTCATACGCACCGGAAGGCAAAGCAATATTGTCTGCCGAGAAGGTCATCGGGTCGTCGCTGTGATAGCCGATCTGGTTCCAGATTTTTAAGCCGTCGTCGTCCGCGGCGGCAATGTCGGGCAGGGTGTTCGTAAAGTCGCCGGGCGTCAGCGCCAGCTTATACGGTGCGCCGAACAGCCCGGCTGCCAGCGCGCAGACAACGGCCAGCTCGGCGGCCAGCAGCGCCGCAAACAGCCGGTTGCGGCGGCAAAAGGCAATAAAGTGTTTCATCCGGGGCTCCCTCACAGTTTATCAGCCGTCCCAGATCATGAGCTTGGCGTTCACGATGGACGTGTCCTCAACAGTGGCCAGATAGTCGCCGTTCCGGTCTCGCGGGGTCTGGGTGCAGTCCAGCAGGCAGATGGCGCGGGCCTCCTCGGTGCCGTCGGCCAGACGGACCTTGTACTTGATGACAGCGTTGTCGGGGACATAGGCGCTCTGCACGTAGACCTGTACCCCGTCCATCAGGTCACTGTCGGCGCTTTGCAGTCTGCCGCACCACGCCAGATCGTAGCCGCCGTAATTGCGGTAGGTCTGGTAGGCGTAGGCGTCGCCGTCGGTGGCGGGGTTCTCGGTCCAAAGGACCTGTGCGTGCAGGGCGCGCCCGGTGAACCGGCTGAAGAAGGCGGACTCGGCCTCCGCGTTGCTGTCCCAGACGTTCTCGTTGCAGAGAATCAGGTCGTCGGATTGTACGGCATCGGCAAGACCGGCCTCGATCGTGCGGACAAAGAACTGATAGGCAGCGAGGTTCTCGGCATGGTGGGTGCGCACGACACCGCGCAGGTAGCCGCCGTTCAGGCAGAGACCCGCCGCCAGCGCCGCCGTCAGGGCCAGTCGTGATACCACGGAGAGAACTTTCGGCAGCTTACAGCACAGGCCCGCCAGCAGTGCCAGCAGCGCTGCGGCGAGCAGCGTAAAGCCGATGGAGCTGGCCGCCGCGGGAATGTAGCCCCACTGCCAGGTAATGGCCTCGGGCTGCTGATAACGGGCGGACAAAGCCAGCAGCAGCGCGGGCAGTGCCCAGACGGCCAGGCCGAACCCGGCCAGTGCGCCCAGCGTTCTGCCGCGCAGCTTTTTAAACGGCACGCCGAAGAAGATCAACAGTCCGGCCAGCACACCCAGCGCCAGCGGCCACAGCCGATCCCCGTTCGTGATGACCCCGGCATCCTCCTGCAAAAGGCGGGAGTTCAGCCCAGGGAGTGACGCGGCCATCTGCTGCACGGTGACGCGCAGCACAGCGGGAATATCCAGAGAAAGCTCGTTGCCGGTGCCGCCGTTGCGCCCGCACAGAACGTGGAACACAAGCGCCGCGCCCATGCCGCCCAGCGCGGGAGCCGTGTCCAGCAGGGCGTTTTTGACGCTGCGTCGGCGCAGCAGCCAGACGACGAGCGCCAGCAGCGCAAAGACATAGCCGATCTCATAGGTGCCGCAGGCGACAAAGGACAGCACCGCGCCCAGCACAGCCCAGCGGCGGTGCCGTGTCCCCTGCCACGCAAACAGGCAGAGCCAGGCCGTCATAGCCCAGAACAGCGCCCGCTGCGGTACGGCGTAGTAGCTGTACATGCCCTCGTTCCAGATGGGGGCCGCGGCCAGCGCCAGCGCAAAGCCGCCCAACGCCAGCGCATCCCCGCTGCCCAGTCTGGCCGCCACGCGGCTGACAGCGAAGGCCGCCGCGCCGGTCCAGGCGATGATGTAGAGCCGGTAGTGCGTCAGGCTGGTGTAAAACAGCAGGTCGACGGCGTTCGGGTAATGGAACGGGAAAAAACGGACCTCCTGCAGCGTAAAGTACCGCAGCCGCCCCTGCAGGTCCTGCAGAGCATACTGCCAGAACGGCATCCGCTGGAAGTCATACAGCCAGAGGTTCAGCGTCAGCTTATCGTCGCCCTCCGGCGGGATGTTGACCGTGACGCGCAGATACAGCACGCCCACGGCAAAAATAGCCAGATAGGCCGCAGCCAGCAGCAGCCGACGGTACCGCCGACAAAATGATTTGACCTGTTCCATAGGGACGGGGCCCTCCTCCACAAAAATCACATATATACTAAATTATAGCATAAAGCCCCGCTGTGCGCAACGCACAGCAGGGCTTTATGCAAATACAATTTGTATAAGACTGCTGAAAAATACGAATAGTAAAGCAAAAATCAATGCTTCAGCGGCTTTTTCAGCATGCCCAGCAGCAGGGCCGTGGTCAGGGTGCCGACAGCCAGCGCAATCAGAAAGCCCAGCGGGTTTTCCATGACCGGCAGCAAAAACAACCCGCCGTGCGGCGCGGGACACCCGCAGCCCAGCAAAATCGTTATGAACCCGGCCAGTGCACTGCCTGCGATGCAGGCGAGGCTGACCCGCAGCGGGTCGCGCAGCGCAAACGGCAGCGCCCCCTCGGTCACGAAGGTCGCGCCCATCAGCAGGGTCTGCGGCGCAGAGCAGCGCTCGGTGCTGGTGAACCGTGTCGGGAACAGCAGGCAGGCCAGCCCAATGCCCAGCGGCGGAATCATGCCGCCCGCCATGACAGCGGCCATCAGGTCATACTGCTGGTCTACCAGTGCCAGCGTGCCGCTGACGTAGGCGGCCTTGTTGATCGGCCCGCCGTAGTCGGTAGCCATCATGCCGCCCAGCAGCGTGCCCAGCACCAGACGGCTGCCGCCCTGCATCCCATCCAGCTGGATGGAAAGCCAGGCATTGAAACGCCCGAGCGGCGGATTGATGGCCATGACCATCAGGGCACCGACAAACAGCAGACTCAACAGCGGGACCAGCAGCCCGGTTTTGATGTGATACAGCTCCTGCGGAATGCGGCGGAACAGGTAATTCAGAAGCCGCACAGCCAGACCGGCAGCAAAGCCCGCGACAATGGCCCCCCAGAACCCGCTGGAGATCCAGCCCAACCGGGGGGGGGGGCGGTGGTTGTGCCGAGCTGTGCCAGGTAGCCGCCCATCAGGCCGGGCATAAAGCCGGGGCGGTCCGCAATGCTGTAAGCGATGAACGCAGCCAGCACGGGGTACATCATCCTGAACGCAGCGTTGCCGACGTTCGTCATCATGGTGGTGATGTCGCTGCGGCCAAAAAGGTGCTGCAGCAGCAGGGAAAGCGCCAGCATCACGCCGCCCGCCACAACAAACGGCAGCATGTGGGAGATGCCGCTCATCAGGTGGCCGTAGTATTCGCGGCCCAGCTCCTTCCAGTCGCTGGTGCGGAAGGCGTGCCCGCCGCGGTAGACGGGAGCTTTGCCGGAAACGGCCTTTTCCAGCAGTCTGTCCGCGTCGCGCACGGCATCCCCCGCCGAGGCATAGACCAGCCGTTTGCCAACGAACCGTGCCAGCGGGATCGAGCGATCCACCGCCACAATCACGCACTCTGCGGCCTGGATCTCGTCATCGGTCAGCTCGTCGTTGACACCGGCAGCGCCGTTCGTCTCGACCTTGAGCGTCAGGCCGCGGGCCTGCGCGGCTTGCTGGAGCGCCTCCGCCGCCAGGTAGGTGTGCGCGATGCCGGTGGGGCAGGCCGTCACGGCCAGCAGCTGATAGCTGGGCTTGGCGGCACCCGGCGCTGCGTCAGACGGGGCAGACGGCGGCTCCTGCGCGTCCTGCTCCTCCCGCGCGGAGATGGCGCGGCAGAATGCCTCGGGGGTCTCACTCTCCCGCAGGCGGGCGCAGAAATCGGTGTCCAGAAA
>UMCM01002597.1_pt1 | contig 12584 bp, 10 predicted proteins | sample 1964231 | NCBI WGS metagenome assembly UMCM01 (sample SAMEA4835968, study PRJEB28245) | human gut metagenome | biome: gut microbiome; material: fecal sample | place: Denmark | collected 2008
GGTCATCATGCCGGAGAGCTGGCAGCCTGTTCCGGTGATGCTTCCCATCTCGGCGCGTCCGTTGCGGATCACGTAGCAGGTGTCAGCATCGGCAACAAGGTCGATCGCTCCTGTGATGGCGACAACACAGTTGTGGTCTTTCGCAAAGTTTTTTGCAAAAGCAACGGCGCTGTCGAGGTTTTCGTCTGTTACTTTATCGGCAACGTCTGCGTCAACACCCTTTGTCGTTCCGCTTCCGAGTGCCAGTGTTTTGATTTCGGAAATATTTCCGCGGATGACGGTGAACGGGATTTTTTCCATCAGTCCGACTGCGGTCGAAGTACGTAAGTGGCTTGCGCCTGCGCCGACTGGATCGAGCAGGATTTTGTGGCCGAGCGAAGCTGCTTTTGCACCGGCACGGTACATGCCGTCGATGCTCGTTCTGTGCAGCGTTCCGATGTTGATGTTCAGACCGCCGCAGATGGAGGTGATATCCTCGACATCCTCCGGTTCATCGGACATGATCGGGCTTGCGCCGCATGCCAGCAGAATATTGGCGACATCGTTTACCGTAACGTAATTTGTGATGTTGTGTACGAGAGGGGTTGTTTTTCTGACATTGTCAAGACAAGTGCCTAACATGATTTTTTGTTCCTCCTGTGTGAGTATTTTTGCAGAAGCAAATTCCCTTGTGGTACTGGAAGAACCTGTTGATGATGTGTTCATAGAGATTAAAAAAGCAGATATACGTGGAGGTATATCTGCAGAAAATGTGCATATCGTATCTCCCTACGTTGGCATTACCCAAATCAGGTTCAGGGTCTAGGAGATGCATCCTACTCTCAGCCCGCTTCGCACGCGAGCTCCCCTTTGCTTTCTGCAGACAATTATATACGTATAAAAACAATTGTGCAAGAGAAAAACGGAAGATTTTAAAAAATTTCAGAAAAATAAAAAAGACATGCAAAATATTGGAAATGTAATGTTATTTGGGTTGACAGAGAAAATAATATCAGCGTAAAATGAAGTATAAAATATGCGTGGAAGTCATGGACGTGATGATGCCGCCTCCATTCCGATTTTCGCCATGACCGCCAACGCCTTTGTTGAAGACCGGCAGGCCGCAAAAGAGGCCGGCATGAACGTGCATATCGCAAAGCCGATTGATGCGGAATTACTGAAAAAGAAAATTGCAGAGTATTGCAGGTGAAAAGAAGTGCCCCTGCCCGGCATCTGATGTGTGCCGGGCAGGGGCTTTTGATGTACGAATCTTATTTTTCTTCCTCCGGGTACGTATAGCCCCAGGTTCTGCGGAAGGAGGTCATCAGATCCATGACGTCCTTCGTGTAGTCGAGGTGCATGGCAGATGCATCTCCATTGATGGCGCGTTCCATGTCGGCGAGCTCATAGGCGAGTGCATCGGTGTTGTCACCGGCTTTGATGATTTCGGATTCGCCGGTGGAAGCGTCTGTGATTTTTGCTTCCCAGGCACGCGGGTACTCCATGATCTCGATAAATCCGTTCTCACAGGAAACCATGCCGCGTTTCGGCTGTTTGGAGTGGAGAGAGAGCATCACACTTGCCATCTGTCCTTCCTGATTGGTGAGAAGGAGGCCGGCCTGCTCGTCCACACCGGTCGGAGCGGGCTTTACCTGGGAAAGGAGCTGATCCGGCTTGGAGTCGAAGAACCAGCGGATGAAGGAGAGTGCGTATACGCCGATATCAAGCATCGCGCCGCCTGCGAGATTCCGGTTGAAGAAGCGGTTCTTCATGTTGTACTCTTTGAAACTGCCGAAGTTCATCGTGATCAGATTGACTCTGCCGAGACGGCCGGAGTCGAGAATTTTTTTCAGCTCTTTGTAGATCGGCATATGGTAAATCGTCATTGCCTCTCCGATGATGACACCTTTTTCTTTTGCAAGCGCTATGGCCTCGTCGAGCTCGTCACTGTTCAGCGTAATCGATTTCTCAACGAGAATGTGTTTTCCATTGGCAATTGCCTCTTTCATAAAGCCAAGATGCGTGTTGTGCGGCGTCGTGATATAAATGACATCGACTTCCGGATCGGTAAACATCTCATGGAAATCATCGTAAACTTTTCCAATTCCATATTTCTCCGCAAAAGCAGCCGCCTTCTCATGGGTCCGGTTGCCGACCGCGTAAATATTCTTTCCGTTTTTCTGCAGTGCGACCGCCATTTCATTTGCAATCACACCGCATCCGAGTACAGCCCATTTGATTTCTTTCATCGTGAGATTCTCCTATCGTATCTATTTCGCCCAGAGCGGTTCTTCGCTTCCGCTGTAGTCAAACCGTCCGTCGTTTTTCTCTTCCAGTGCTTTGATCATATGGTACGTAAATTCATTGTAAGGTGTTGGAATTCCCAGCTCTTTTCCCATGCGGATCAGCGCACCCGAGAACATATCAATTTCCGTATGGCGTCCCGCATCGAGATCCTGGAGCGTCGAGTAGCGCGCCGTCGGCGGAACCGCACTTCCGCGTCCCGAGGAGACATCCGCCTTGCTGATATCAATTCCCTTTGCCTCCGCAATCGCCATCAGTTCTGCGCGGAGTCCGTCGCTGATCGCCTTCATATGCACACTGTCGCGGTAGCAGCCGACCCCGGCACCGAGAATAGCCTGCGGCAGGTTATTGCAGACATTCAGCCGGAATTTGCTCCATATTTCCTCTAAAATACAATCGGTTGCCCGGTAATGCAGCCCTGTGCCGGAGAACAGATCCAGAACAGCCTGCACACGCTCACTGTCGTACGGCGCCGAAACTTCGCCGAAAATGATGCCGAGCGTCGCCTCAGGGTTGAAAACGTAGCCGTCATTCTCTTTATGAGAAGCTACTTTGATAACAGCATGAATCAGATGCTCCGCACCGACTTTTTCCGCGATGATCTCCTCACTGTCCACGCCGTTCATCAGACTCATGATCACAGTATTCTCGCCGGTAATGGCAGTAATATCGTCAAGAGCCCCCGGCAGTGCGCCGTATTTGAGCGAGACGATCAGAAAATCCACGCCGTGTGCCTCTTCCGGTGTCCATACCTCCGGGTGATAAACCGTATCGTTAATTTTGCATCCTTTGTTTTTCAGACGCTTCGCCCGTTCCCCGGACGCGATAACGCCAAGCCGGATGTCCTTTTTCTCCGAAAGCCCCCAGATCACATAAGACCCAACCGCTCCGGCGCCCAGAACAGCAACTGATTTTATTTTCATAATAGCCTCCTTTGTAACTGTTTGAATTACCCTTACTATAACAAATTTTGCGGAGATCCTCAATTTGTTTTTCAAAATAGAAAATTTCGGAAAAGGAAGCCTAAATGTGTTGACGGAGCGATAAGGTAGATTGTAGAATGAAAAGAAAATGTACGAAGACAAAATCCGGACGAAAGAAGAACAGAAGGCAAAAGAAAAACAAGAGAAGAAATAAGAAACGAAGGAGAAACGAAATTCGAACATTTCTCCTTCGTTTTTTGCACGCATTTTTACCGGGAAATCATATTCTAAGGTTAGAATGAAAAAACAGGAGAATCTGTTGATGAAAGGAAAATGGCTGACAGGTGCGCTTGTACTGGCAATGGCGGCAGTGACGCTGGCGGGATGCGGGGCAAAAGATGAGACAAAAGAAAAAGTGGAGCAGGTGACATTAAATGAGGTTGCCCACTCCATTTTTTACGCCCCGCAGTACGTGGCAATTGAGGAGGGGTATTTCGCGGACGAGGGCATTGATCTGACGCTGATAACAGGATTTGATGCAGATAAAGTGCTGACGGCGATGATTTCCGGCGAGGCGGATATCGGGTTTATGGGGGCGGAGGCAACCGTTTACGCGTACCTCGAGGGAACCGCAGACCCGGTTGTGAACTTCGCGCAGCTGACGCAGCGGGCGGGAAACTTTGTTGTGGGAAGAGAGAAAGACAATTCGTTTACCTGGGAAAAATTGAAAAACAAAGAGGTATTAGGGGGAAGAAAAGGCGGTATGCCGGAAATGGTCTTTGAGTATGTTCTGGCGCAGAAAGGGATTGATAAAAAAGACGTAAACATCAACCAGAGCATCGATTTTGGTTCCACAGCTGCCGCGTTCTCCGGCGGACAGGGGGATTATACGATTGAATTTGAACCGTCCGCGACACTGCTCGAGCAGAAGGGCGACGGCTATGTCGTGGCATCGGTCGGAACGGAATCCGGGTATGTGCCGTATACGTCGTACAGCGTCAAACAGAGTTATCTGAAAACGCACGGCGCAACCGTAGAAAAATTCACGAAGGCACTGCAGAAGGGAATGGACTTCGTGCAGACGCACACACCGGAGGAGATTGCAGAAGTGATTGCGCCGCAGTTTGCAGAAACCGAGCTGGAAACCATCACCGCGATCGTGCGCCGCTACTATGAGCAGGATACGTGGAAAGAAAATCTGATCTTTGAGGAAGAAAGTTTTGATCTTCTGCAGGAGATTCTGGAGCAGGCGGGAGAGCTGGAGAAAAGGCACCGTACAAGACACTCGTGACAACAAAATACGCCGAAGAGGCCGCCGCCAAAGGCTGATTCCGGCGGAATAGAAAAGCGAAAAAAGACAGAAAAAGACACTTTTCGACATTCGTCGACAAACAGCGACATTTCATTCGAAAAAAATAAAGAAAATTGTAAAAGAAAAGAAGAAAAATAGAGAAAAAGTATTGCAAAAAAGTAAATTTTGTTGCATACTATGGGTGTCGCATATATTTTTTACAACACAGGTATACGGAGGCGAACAGACATGAAAGTAGGTTTTATCGGCGGCGGCAACATGGCGAGTGCCATGATTGGCGGAATGATCCAAAAAGGAGTTGTATCTGCAGATGACATTCTGGTATCGGTCCGCACGGAGAAAAGTGTGGAACGCTTGACCAACCAGTTTGGAGTCCAGGCGACTATGGAGAACGAAGCGGTCGTAGCCGGATCCGATCTTGTATTCCTGGCAGTAAAGCCAAACCAAATAAAAAATATAATAAACCTCGTCAAAAACTTCATCTCACCCGAGAAGATTATCGTATCGATTCTTCCCGGTAAGTCTTTACAATGGCTGGGTACAGAAATCGGAAAACCAACAAAGTTAATTCGCACCATGCCAAACACACCAGCACTCGTCGGAGAAGGAATGACCGGCGTCTGTGCCAATGATCTCGTGACGGAGGAAGAGCTGCAGCTCGTTTTAACCCTCCTGAAAAGCTTTGGCCGCGCAGAAGTTGTTCCGGAGTATCTGATGGATACCGTCACAGGTGTCAGCGGAAGCTCGCCGGCGTACGTATTTCTTTTCCTGGAGGCTCTTGCAGATGCGGCCGTAGCCGAAGGAATGCCGAGAAAACAGGCATATGAATTTGCTGCACAGTCTGTCCTTGGAAGCGCCAAAATGCTTCTCGAGACAGGAATGCACCCGGGAGAATTAAAAGACATGGTCTGCTCGCCAGGCGGAACCACCATCGAAGCGGTTGCCGTACTGGAGCGGGAGAACCTGAGAAGTGCTGTTATTGATGCAACACGAGCCTGCATCCGGAAATCAAAGGGAGTGGATTAGAAGGAGCAGCACCGCCGCTTTGACAGAATGACGCTAATGTGAAAGCAGCAAAAATAAAGAATGTATGCACAAAAAAACAAACCAAAACAAGCAAAAAGCAAGCACAAAAAAGAGTAAAAAAACAAACGAGCGGAAAAATCCCGGCAGCCGTGGAAAAGGCACCGGGATTTTTTCTGGTAATTTATAGTTTTTTTCCTTTACTGAGCGTACTGTTGTGATAATCGGAAGAATAGGTTACATCCTTTCCAAACCATACCGGAGGAACAAAGGCGTTTGCGGATGCTTCGTCCGGAAACTCCACCTCTGCGAGGTAAAGGCCTTCATACGGCGCATCAAAGACATCGAGCTCGATCGTCAGATCCGTTCCGGTAAGCGGCAGCAGATAGCGTGTTTTTGAGATGAGAACGCCGTCTGCCTTTTCCCGCAGATGCAGGTAGGATTCCTTTGTGAGCGGAAGATTATACTCTTCACGCACCATCAGCCCTTTTGACTTGTAGGTCAGATAATATTCGTCATCAGAGCGGCGGATGCGGACAACCGGTTCGGTGGAAAGATAGCCCTGCTCGATTTTTTTACATGGATAGCTTGTAAGATTTTCCGGAAGCTGATCCAGAAGGTATTTGCGTTCGATTTCCATAAAAGAGACTCCTTCTCGTGATTGCATCACTGCTTTTTTCAAGAGTTTACCATGCTTTTCCCGTGATGTTAAGCGAAATCCGGCTTTTTGCGAAAAAAAGTCCTGAAATTTTTATGAAATGCAAGCATTCTGCGGAAAAATGTGGTATAATAGCGGCGGTTTGTTACAAAGAAAAGCAGAGAATATCACGTGACAAAACACACGAGACTGATCATACAACACAGGAGGACAAAACCATGGCAAAGATTTATGTATTTCTGGCAGACGGATGTGAAGAGATTGAGGCACTGACCCCGGTGGATCTGCTGCGCAGAGCCGGAGAAGACGTATGCACCGTTTCTATTATGGGAAGAAAAGAAGTAACAGGATCCCACAAAATCACCATTCTTGCAGATGAAACCATCGAAGAGGGAGAGTTTGATGACGGAGACATGCTGGTACTTCCGGGCGGAATGCCGGGTACATTAAATCTGGCCGGAAACGAGACGCTTGCAGCGCTGATCCGTTCCTATGACGATCAGGGAAAGAAACTGGCAGCCATCTGCGCAGCGCCGAGCATCCTTGGTGTGATGGGCATCTTAAAAGATAAAAACGCCGTCTGCTTCCCGGGATTTGAAGAAAAGCTGGCAGGCGCAAACGTACTCGATGTACCGGCAGTCACCGACAAAAATGTGACCACCGGCCGCGGCATGGGAGTAGCCACTGACTTCGCACTGGAGCTGATCCGTGTTCTGCAGGGAGAGGACAAAGCAAAAGAAATGGCGGAAAAAATCGTATTTCATTGCTAAAAAAAGCCTAAAAACCACAGAAATATAAAAAAATCACTGGCGTTTTTGAAAAGAGTATGCTATACTCGATAAATGACTGTAGAATGGAGAGGTGTGCAGGTTTTCTGCCGCTTTTCAGATAAATCAAGGAGGAAATTGATAAAATGAGTGTACAGGTCGAAAATTTAGAAAAGAATATGGCCAAACTTACGATTGAGGTTCCGGCTGAAGAATTAGAGAAAGCACTGGAGAAAGCTTACCAGAAACAGAAAAAGAACATCAGCGTTCCGGGCTTCCGTAAAGGAAAAGTTCCGAGAGCTATGGTAGAAAAAATGTATGGCCCGGCAGTATTCTATGAGGATGCTGTAAACAGCCTTGTTCCGGAAGAGTATTCCAAAGCAGCAGAAGAGAGCAAACTGGACATCGTATCCCGTCCGGAGATCAACGTAGAGCAGATCGAAAAAGGCAAAGCTTTCATCTTTACCGCAACTGTAGCAGTAAAACCGGAAGTTACCCTTGGCGAGTACAAAGGTCTGGAAGTAGCAAAAGCTGACACAACCGTTACAGATGAAGAAGTAGAAGCTGAGCTGAAAAAAGAGCAGGAGAAAAATGCAAGAACCATCAATGTAGAGGATCGTCCGGCAGCAGACGGAGATACCGTTACACTTGACTTCGAAGGTTCTGTAGACGGCGTTCCGTTCGACGGCGGCGCTGGAAAAGATTATCCGCTGACCCTTGGCTCCCATTCCTTCATTCCGGGATTCGAAGAGCAGCTCGTTGGCGCAGCTCTGGAAGAGGAGAAGGAAGTAAACGTTACTTTCCCAGAGGATTATCAGGCAGAAGAGCTTGCTGGAAAAGCAGCAGTATTCAAATGCACCATCCACAAAATCGAAGCAAAAGAGCTTCCGGCACTTGATGACGACTTCGCAAAAGACGTTTCTGAGTTCGATACTCTGGATGAGTACAAAAAAGAAATCAAAGACAACCTGACCAAGAAAAAAGAAGAGCAGGCTAAGACAGAAAAAGAGAACGCTGTCGTAGATAAAGCAGTAGAGAACGCAACAATGGAGATTCCGGAAGCTATGATCGATACGCAGGTAGAGAACATGGTTGACGATTTCGCAAGAAGAATCCAGTCCCAGGGTCTGTCCATGGAGCAGTACATGCAGTTTACAGGCGCTACCGTTGATTCTTTAAAAGAGCAGATGAAACCGCAGGCTGTTAAGAGAATCGAGAGCAGACTGGTACTTGAGAAAGTTGCAGAAGCAGAAAACATCCAGATCAGCGATGAGAAGCTGGACGAAGAGCTGGCTAAAATGGCTGAAATGTACAAAATGGAGCTGGATAAATTCAAAGAGCTCGTTGGCGAATATGAGAAAGAGCAGATGAAGAAAGATCTCGCTGTTCAGGAAGCAGTAACTCTCATGGCCGACAGCGCAAAAGAGGCGTAAGACCTCGGAAAGAGAGGCAATTGAATGAGTTTTGTACCTTATGTCATCGAGCAGACAAGCAGGGGAGAGAGAAGTTACGATATTTATTCAAGACTGCTGAACGACCGTATTATTTTTCTGGGAGAGGAAGTTACCGACGTATCGGCAAACCTGATCGTTGCACAGCTTCTGTTCCTGGAGTCTGAAGATCCGGGAAAAGATATCCACATGTATATCAACAGTCCGGGAGGTTCTGTAAGCGCAGGACTTGCTATCTACGATACGATGCAGTACATCAAATGTGATGTATCCACGATCTGTATCGGTATGGCTGCCAGCATGGGAGCATTTCTTCTTGCCGGCGGTACCAAAGGAAAGAGAATGGCTCTGCCAAACTCTGAAATCATGATTCATCAGCCATCCGGCGGTGCACAGGGTCAGGCAACCGAGATCAAAATCGTTGCAGAACAGATTCTGAAAACCAAACGGAAATTAAATGAAATTCTGGCGGCAAATACAGGAAAACCGCTGGAACAGATTGAGATCGATACCGAGCGTGACAACTACATGTCCGCAGAGGAAGCAAAAGCATACGGTCTGATTGATAATGTAATTACGAACCGATAAGAGAGGAAAGGTGTCCAAAAGCGTAGTTCCGGCAATGAGGCTTTTGTGGCACCTTTTGCCTTATCCGGTGATAAGGTTTAGTTGTAATATGTTGAAAGGAAGAAAACGATGGCTATAAAAGGGAATGATACCAAGATCCGCTGCTCTTTCTGCGGAAAGACAGAAGACCAGGTACGCAAGCTGATCGCAGGCCCGGACGGGGCATACATCTGTGATGACTGCGTGGCAATCTGCTCGGAGATCATTCAGGAAGAGTTTGAGGATCTGTACGGCGAGCAGAATACCGACGAGATCAACCTGATCAAACCAAAGGAAATCAAAGCATTTCTGGATGACTACGTAATCGGACAGGATGAGGCGAAAAAAGTGCTCTCCGTTGCTGTTTACAACCATTACAAACGAGTGCTTTCCGGTGCATCCTCCGACATCGAACTGCAGAAGAGCAACATTCTGATGCTCGGACCGACCGGTTCCGGAAAAACGTATCTGGCACAGACACTGGCCAAACTGATCAACGTTCCGTTTGCAATTGCAGACGCAACGGCGCTCACCGAGGCAGGTTATGTTGGCGAGGACGTAGAAAACATTCTGCTCCGCCTCATTCAGGCAGCAGACTATGATATCGAGCGCGCTGAGCACGGCATCATCTACATCGATGAGATCGATAAAATCACAAGAAAATCCGAAAACGCTTCGATCACACGAGATGTTTCCGGCGAGGGTGTACAGCAGGCACTGCTGAAAATCCTGGAGGGAACTGTAGCTTCCGTTCCGCCGCAGGGCGGAAGAAAGCATCCGCATCAGGAGTTTATTCAGATTGATACGACGAATATCCTCTTTATCTGCGGCGGTGCATTCGAAGGACTCGAGAAGATCATCGAGACGAGACAGGATACGAAATCCATCGGATTCAACAATCCGATCGGCCATGCAAAAGATGAGAATGTCGGAGATCTGCTCCGTCAGGTCATGCCGCAGGATCTGACCAAGTTCGGCCTGATTCCGGAGTTTGTCGGACGTGTGCCGATTGTCGTTACGTTAAATTCTCTGGATGAGACGGCCCTGATGAAGATTCTGGTTGAGCCGAAGAATTCTCTGGTCAAACAGTACAAGAAGCTGTTTGAACTGGACGGCGTACAGCTTGACTTCAAAGAAGATGCACTCGAAGCGATTGCAAAGAAATCCCTGGAGCGGAAAACAGGCGCCAGAGGTCTCCGCGCAATCATGGAAGATACGATGATGGATCTGATGTATGAGATCCCGTCGGACGATACGACAAAAGAATGCGTCATCACCAAGGACGCTGTAGAAAAGAAGGCGGAGCCGGAGATTATTCACGGCGAACCGGCCCCTGTTCCACGGCGGAATATGGGAAGAAGATCCGGAAGACCGGAAACCGCCTGAAAAACGCAGGAGGAAACTTAAATGGAAGAAGTGACAAAAGTATTACCGGCGATTGCGCTGCGTGGAACAACGATTTTGCCGGATATGATTGTACATTTTGATATCAGCAGACCTAAATCGGTTCGTGCGGTCGAGGAGGCGATGCTGGGAAACCAGAAAATTTTCCTGATTACACAGAAAGACCCGGATACGGAAGTACCGGGTCTGCTTGATGTGTATAAAATTGGAACAATTGCGGTCATCAAACAGGTTGTGAAAATGCCAAAGGATGTTCTTCGGATTCTCGTAGAAGCAGAAAGACGCGCAGAACTGCTGAACTTCGAGGAAGAGGAGAGCGAGTATCTCCGCGCCGAGGTGGCGCTGTTTACCGGCTCGGACGAAATGCAGTTTTCCGATATCGAGCAGGAGGCAATGCTGCGCAACTTAAAAGAGCTGTTTGCCGTCTACTGCGAGCAGACGCAGAAAGTCAGCAAGGAACTGGCAGGCCAGATCCTCGGAACCGAAGAAGTTGGAAAGCTGGTGGACCAGATCTGCATGAATCTGCCCCTCGACTACGTAAACCGCCAGAAACTGCTGGAGGCTGTGGAGCTTTCCGAGCGGTATGATACGCTCTGCGTCATGATCGCCAACGAGATTCAGATTCAGGAGATCCGTTCGGAGATTCAGGGAAAAATCAAAGAGCGGATTGATAAGAACCAGCGTGATTATATTCTGCGCGAGCAGCTTAAAGTCATCCGCGAGGAACTCGGCGAGGACAATTCCCGGACCGAGATTGAAAATTATAAGAAGCAGCTTGAGAAGCTCAAAGCCTCCAAAGAGGTAAAAGAGCGGATTTCCGAGGAGATCCACCGTCTGGAAAATTCGGCCAGCAATCCGTCCGAGGCAGGCGTGATCCGCGGCTATATCGAGACACTGCTGGGGCTTCCGTGGGATAAGGCATCCCGTGACAATCAAGATCTGGCAAGAGCACGCGAGATTCTGGAGGAAGATCACTACGGTCTTTCGAAAGTAAAAGAGAGAATCCTCGAATTCCTGGCCGTACGCACCCTGACGAAGAAAGGCGAGAGCCCGATTCTCTGCCTGGCAGGCCCTCCGGGAACCGGTAAGACCTCGATTGCGAGAAGCGTGGCGCGAGCCCTGAATAAAAAATACGTCCGCATCTGTCTCGGCGGTGTGCGGGATGAGGCGGAGATCCGCGGCCACAGAAGAACCTACATCGGTGCGATGCCGGGACGCATTGCGGCGGGACTCCATCAGGCGAAGGTGAAAAATCCGCTGATGCTGCTCGACGAGATCGACAAAGTAAGTGCAGATTACAAGGGAGATACCTCTTCCGCACTTCTTGAGGTCCTCGATTCCGAGCAGAATAATAAATTTGCCGATCATTACGTAGAGCTTCCGATCGACCTTTCGGAGGTGCTCTTTATTGCAACCGCAAATGATATTCAGAACATTCCGCGTCCGCTGCTGGACCGTATGGAAGTGATTGAAATTTCAAGCTATACGGAAAACGAGAAGTTCCATATCGCAAAAGAACATCTCGTTCCGAAGCAGAAGAAGGCGAACGGTCTGAAAGAAGCACAGCTTGTGATCGAGGATGAGGCGCTGATGGAAGTGATCAGCGGCTACACCAGAGAGGCCGGTGTCCGCTCCCTGGAGCGCCAGATCGGCAGAATCTGCAGAAAGAGCGCGAGAAAGATTCTCGAGGAACAGGTAAAAGAGGTTGTTGTGACGAAAGAAAACCTGGAAGAGTTCCTCGGAAAAGAGAGGTATGAGTTCCAGCCGGCCAACGAAAAACCGGAGATTGGTATTGTGCGCGGTCTTGCCTGGACGGCAGTCGGCGGCGATACGCTGCAGATCGAGGTCAATGTGATGCCGGGAAAAGGAGAGTTTCTGCTGACCGGCCAGCTCGGCGATGTGATGAAGGAGTCTGCGCAGGCGGGCATCAGCTTTATTCGTTCCGTGGCAGAGCAGTATGAGATTCCGAAAGAATTTTTCGAGAAACACGACATCCACATTCACATTCCGGAGGGAGCCGTTCCAAAAGATGGCCCGTCTGCCGGTATTACGATGGCGACGGCGATGGTTTCCGCGATCACAAAGGTTCCGGTAAAAGCAGACGTTGCGATGACCGGAGAGATTACGCTCCGTGGCCGTGTGCTTCCGATCGGCGGC
>UMCM01061853.1_pt1 | contig 12540 bp, 10 predicted proteins | sample 1964231 | NCBI WGS metagenome assembly UMCM01 (sample SAMEA4835968, study PRJEB28245) | human gut metagenome | biome: gut microbiome; material: fecal sample | place: Denmark | collected 2008
ACTGGGACTGGATTATGATTCCTTAAAGGATAAATATCCGAGACTGATCGAGGCGAATATTTCCGGTTTTGGTGAAAAGGGACCGAAGAAAGATAATCCTGGATTTGATACCGTTGCATTCTGGGCAAGCAGTGGTTTTAACGCAGATATGATGGTAGAAGGACCTGGAAGTTATCCTGTATACAGTTCTGCTGGTCCTGGTGATATCGTAACTGCAATGGGTCTGTGCTATGCCATTACAGCCGCTCTTTATAAGCGCACCAAGACAGGAAAGGGCGACCGTGTAAGCTCTTCTCTTTACGGAACTGCACTCTGGTGCTTCCATATCATGGCAGTTGCTACTGAAGAACGCTATGGATGCCAGTATCCAAAAACCAGAGAAGTAAGTGCGCCTACAGGCGCTCCTTTCAGGACAAAGGACAACCAGTGGGTCATGACTACTATTTTAAAGATCGAAGAGCAGTGGCCGGTGCTGTGTAATGTATTAGGTGTTCCGGAGCTGGGAACAGACCCAAGATATAACACCTCCCTGCGTCAGAGAGATCCGGAAGTGCGTAAATATCTGATGAAACGTTTTGAAGAAATCTATGCAACCAAGACTGCAGATGAGTGGTGCAAGCTGCTTACAGAGGCAGATATTGTAAATGATAAGCTGGCTCATTACAAAGATATGGAGCACAGTGAGCAGGCATGGGAAAATGAATATATCCATGAAGTAACCTGTCCAAATGGCGGAAAATCCATTCTGGTGCGCCCGGCTATGCGAAGTGACCGTATGGGTATCCCGACCTGGAAGCGGGGCCCTATGTTAGGCGAGCACACAGAAGAGGTTTTAAAAGAGATCGGTTATACAGATGAACAGATCAAGACCATGGAAGAAAAGAAGGCAGCTGTTCAGATCGATACCACCCAGTTTAAACATCTGGATGAGGAAATGTAAAGAAGGGGATAAATGATGGAAGGGCAGTTTCATTCCTTGATCGATATATTTAAAACAGGAAAAGAGCAGTATCCGGAAAAGACCGCCATTATCATGGGAGAAGATACAAGGACATATGGCCAGATCTTTGACAATGCAAAAAGAATTGCCGGTTTTGTATTGGAAAAAGAGATAAAACCTCAGGATAAAGTGGCAGTGATCTCCCAGAACCATGTAGACTATATTGAGACTGTTCTGGGTATCATTATGGCAGGCGGGGTGCCAGTAAATATCAACTGGCGCCTTGCTGCTCCGGAGCTGCACCACCTTCTGCAGTTTAACGAAGTAAAATTGACCTTTTTCCGTTCCAAAGATGAGAGTATCCGAAAGGAAATGGGAGAACTGACGAAGGAAATGTGTCAGTGTGTGGATATGGACTGTATCAAAGAGGTTCTTGAAGGTGTAGAGCCTTTAGAACAGTTTATTGAGCGTGAGGATGAAGATGTTTTAATGCATCTGCATACAAGCGGTACTACCGGTATGCCAAAGACTGTTCGGTATACAAAGGGACAGTATATGCGGGAACTGACTACCTGTGTACATTCCCTTGGCTTTGACAAAGATACGGTGTTCCAACTGATGAGCCAGTTATTCCATTCAGCAAGTATTGGTCCTTATTCCATTTTTGCCTGCGGCGGAACCATTGTGCTGTTCCCGAAGTTTTCACCACAGGAATATTTAAAGAGCATTGAAAAGCATCATGTTACCAGGTTAAGCGCTATTCCTACTGTACTGACTGCTTTGCTTAACCAGCCGGATTTTGATCGCTATGACCTGAGCAGTATCCATACCATCAGTTATTCTACCTGTCCCATGCCGCCGGAGTTGATCAAACGTGCGTTAAAGCATTTTAACTGCGGCTTCCAGCAGTCCTATGGCATGACAGAAATGGGTTCTATTGTCACTATGCTTACAGAAGAAGAGCATATTAAGGACAATATGCGATACCTGAATTCTGTAGGACGTCCCATTGAAGACCATAAAGTAAAGATCGTCGCAGATGATGGTTCTGAATGTGCTCCCGGAGAAACCGGCGAAATTGTAGTGACAGGTCCTGGCATGATGAAAGATTATTATAAAATGCCGGATGAGACAAAGGAAGTTATGGTAGATGGCTGGTATCATACCCGTGATATGGGCTATCTGGATGAGAACGGTTATCTTTATATCAGCGGACGCAAGAGCGATATGATCATATCCGGCGGTGAAAATATTTTCCCGCTGGAAGTAGAAAATGTTCTGCGGATGAGAGAAGATATTGCGGAAGTTTGTGTTCTGGGAGTTCCGGATGACTACTGGGGTGAATCTGTCCAGGCAGTTGTAGTATTAAGACCGGGCAGCAAACTGACACCGGAAGAGATCCGAACCTTTTGCAGAGGTAAGATCGCCGGTTATAAAATACCAAAGAAAGTATATATCTGGGAAGAACTGCCGAAAAATACCACAGGAAAGGTTTGTAAGGCAGAAGTGCTTAAGAAGATAGAAATGTAATGTGTGCATAATAAAAGTGCTGCGGTTTTCATAGTCGCAGCACTTTTTAATGTCTGTTCTATCATCGGTGATTTTGCACATCCGACGGTGATTTCCCAAAATACCTTTTAAAAGCAGCGCTGAAATAAGCGGCATTTTCATAACCGGTCATAGAGGAGATCTCGTACATTTTCAGGTGAGTGTTTTCTAACAGATTTTTTGCCCGTTCCATGCGGATCTTGATCAGGTAATCTGTGAAGGTGATCCCGGTTTCATTTTTAAAGATGGTGCTGAAATAGGAAGTGCTTAAGCAAACAGTCCGGGCTACATCTTCAATAGAAAGAGTAGACTCGGAATAATGATGTTTAATATGGTCGATAGCCTGCTCCACCTGTTTGCCGTATTTGCTTTTTCTTGCATTTAAACTATCAATGATCTTAAAAAGATTCTGTTTCAGGTTTTCAATACTTTCCTCTAAGGTGGTGCTGGAAGCTACTTTTTTAAATTCTTCCATAGGATCATCAAATACATCCTGAAGTTCAATTCCCGATGATCCAAGTTCACTTGCAAGGTCTGTATACAGACGGCTGATGGAAAAGGTCATATACAGGTAGCTTTCCCTGCCGCACTGGCGAAGGTTTTCTTTCAGCTGTAAAAGTTCCCGTTCCAGTCCCTTTTTATCCTGTTTTTTGATCAGGGAGATCAGGGTGGTGCCGGAAAGGGGAAGCTTGGGAGAAGGATCAGCCTCTTTTCCAATATAGGAAACTACTTCCTCATAGAAAATATCAGAGTTGGTGCCTTTGATAAAATGCAGCTTTAATGCTTCTGCTACGCTTTTCATACTTTCGTTTAAACGGTTAAGTTCATGGCACAGGTTTCCGGAGGCAACGATCACATCACAGTTCTGACCGTCGTAAGGAAAGATCTTCCGGACAGAATCAATGAGTATTTTCCTCAAAGTAATCAGCTCCAGCTTGGAACCGGATAACAGTGCCAGAGTGTAGCTGTTGTGCCTGGAATCTAAAAGGTAACATCCAGGCTGGCATAATGATGTACTGACGGCTGAAAATTTCTGTTCTTCTTCATAGCGGATGTCGTTAGAACGTCTTTTCAGGCTTTCTTCGTCCATGGTAATATGTAAAGCACAGCAGTAGGAGCCGGGATCCAGATCCAGGTCAGGATCTGGTGCAGGAAGGTCAGAAGCATCCTGCGTGACAATGCTTCTCAGGTACTCTGTGATCATGAGACGTTTGTCATAATGAAGCTGGCTGCAGTGAAGAACTGCATTTTCAAGGACACGGCAGAACTGGTCTACATCAATAGGCTTTAAAATGTAGTCAAATGCCTGCAGGTGCATGGCAGTGCGGGCATACTGGAAATCATCGTAAGCGCTGATGATCAGGATCACTATGTTGGGATTTAGTTCCCGGGCCTTTTTGGAAAGTTCCAGACCATCCATATAAGGCATACGGATATCGGTGATCAGAAGGTCCGGCGGGTTTTTCTGGATCAGTTCCCAGGCTTCATTTCCATCGGCAGCAGTAGCTGTCAGTTCAATACCTAAGTCCTTCCATTTGATCTGACTGGAAAGTCCTTCCAGTATAATTTCATTGTCATCACAGAGTATTGCTTGGAACATAAGGTTCACCTCTCTCAAGTTTTGGTATTTTCAGTGTAATTTCGGTGCCTATGTCAGGATCGGAATCAATGTTCAGACCGAAATCGGGGCCATAGAAAATGCGGATCCTTTCATTTACATTGTAAAGTCCGTATCCGGAGTCCTGCTTGTCCGGCTGACGGGGAGCGTTTATCTGCTTTCGCAGTATTTCCAGCGTTTCAGGGGACATGCCCTGACTGATATCCTGTACAGAAAGAAGCAGGCAGTCTCCATTTTCACGGATGCTCACATGAATATGGACCTTTTCATCTGGAAGGGGAACGGCATGTAAAATGGCGTTTTCTGCCAGAGGCTGCAGTAACAGTTTGGGGGTCTGGTACTGATACAGGGACGGGTCACATTCAATGGAATAAGTGAATTTTTTGCTGTAGATCATATTGGAGATAAAAAGGTAACTTCCAATATGCTTTAATTCATCTTCGATGGTGATGATCTCCCGTCCTTTACTCAGGGAGATCTTAAATAATGTGGACAGCTCCGTTAACATTTTCTCTGCGTCTTTATTTTTCCCCATACGCAGAAACCAGATTACAGAGTCCAGGGAATTGTAGAGAAAATGGGGCTGTATCTGTGCCTGTAATGCCTTAAATTCCGAATTTCGCAGTTTTTTCTGTTCTTCATAGATCTGGCTGATCAGTTCCTGGATCTTATTTAACATGTGGTTAAAATTGTTACCCAGCCGTCCAAGTTCATCTGCGGGAGGCTCCGAATAACGAACGGAAAAATCCCCGGCTTCTACCGCCTCCATCATAGTACAGAGAGTCTGAATGGGGCGGTATACAGACTGGGAGATACGCAGGGAAATATACAGGGCGGAAAATGCAATGATCAAAAGGACCAGCAAAAGGATCGTGGTCAGCTCTTTGGTACTTTGTGCCAGATATCTGCGGCTGATCACACCTGCAATACACCAGCCGGAACGTTCTAATGTACGGCCTGCTACCAGATACTCTTTGTTGGGGATGATCACAGAACGGGTATCCGCGTCTTTGGTAGCCTGGAGGATCTGACCGGTGAGTTCATCAGAGAAGGAAACAGGAAAATGGGAATTATTTCCAGATTGGAAAAGGATATTTCCCTGGTCATCTAAAAGATAGATCGCACCGTTGTTTAAACTGTCCTGTATCTTTTTTGTCAGATCATCTTCTTTGATATCTGCACAGATCACGCCGTTGATCCGTCCGGTAGCTTTGTCAGAAGAGGGAAGTCCCACAGAGATAAAACGGTCTTCAATGGAACTGCGCACAACGAAACTGCCTTCATGTGGGGAAAACCAGGTGGTTTCAGGTGAATTTTTGATCTTCTGGTACCATTCGGAGTCTCTGGGATCGTCCGGTTTAAAAGAGTAATAGTTGGATTTGTAGCGGCCGCCATTTTCGCCTAATACATATACTCCGAAAATGTCTTTCCGGTAGGTGGAGATGGAAGCCATATCCATACTTCCGGAAAGATCCAGGGAATACTGACTGGATACGGAGTCAAATTTCATACGCAGGTTTTCCTGTATCTTAATATCACGGGTCAGTGCGTCACATAACTGCCAGGTATCATTTAACAGGCTGTCAATGTCATTACAGACTAGGTCAATGGTCTCGATGGAGGATTTTTCCATCATGTTGGTAATAAAACGGTTGTAGAGCCTGTAAGTAGTGATGCCGATCAGAAGCACCGGGATAAAGGAAAGGACAATGAAGGAAAGCAGGAGCTTTTTTCTGAAAGAGAGTTTGATGTGGAAATCATTCATAATAATGAAAACGCCTTTCTTTTAATATGCCGTTAATAAGCAGTAGGAAAATAGCTGACGGCATTTGCTTCTGTAATAATATTGTAAGGGATGATCACCGTAGGAAATGGAGTGTATCCCCGTTCCCGCTGATTGATCAGGGTTTCTACAATAAATCCCCATTTTGGATTGCTTTCCACCGTTCCTAAATATTCCCCTGCAATGATCGCCTTGCACACATCCTGGATCCCGTTGATGGATACAATAGAAATGTCATTGGGAGACAGACCGGCTGTTTTGATTGCCTGAAGGGCACCAAGGCCGTCTTCGTCGCTGTGAGCGAAAACTGCCTGGACGCTTTTGTGGGAGTCACTGGTTTTTACCAGGGCATTTTCCATGGCTTTCTGGGCTGTTACACGGTCAAAATTTCCGTATTCTGTGTCAATGATATGCAGCTGCGGATAGTTTTTCAAAGCCTGGTGAAAGCCTTTGGAGCGGGCTTTGGCAGAGGGAGAGCTTTCCGTACCGTAGATCTCTACAATGTTGCAGGAGCGGCCGGCATATTTTTCAGCTAGCAGCTGGGCGCAGATCGCTCCTTCCCGCAGATAATCCGCTGAGATCCGGGACATATACAGATCCCGGTCAATAGTATCAGCAGATTGTTCAATAAGGATAACAGGTATTCCTGCTTCTTTTGCACTTTCAAGGGCAGGAACAAGGGCATCCAGATCTGCAGGAACGATCACAATAATCTACTTTTTCACGGATCAGCTTTGTAATGTCTTCCTGCTGCCATTTTGCGGTGTATTCTTCCGGCTCATGGTAGATAAATTCAATATTACTGGGGCCAAAGGCTTCACGGAAACTGTTGATCTGGGTAGTCCGCCAGGGATTATCTGTTTCAATCTGTGAAAATCCTACTGTTATGTGATCGTCAACGTGATTCACCACATCAGGCAGCGGAATGGAGCTGGTGTAAATAGTGTAGACTAACAGGAACAAAAGGGTGGTAATGATCATTAAACACCAGTTCTTTTTAAGAAAAGCCATAAATGAACCTCCCAGAGTTATTCCCTAAAACTCGGCCCACATGGTGACAGGACAGCTGTCAATTCCCACAATGATCAGCGGAATGGCAGCAGCCTGTTTTAAAAAGCCTTCAGGCAGTTCTTCCATGTTAATGTCTTCTACAATACAGATGTAGCCGGGCTGGTACATGCCAAGCATGATCTGATGGGCAAGATCGCCGTCTTTTCCGTCACTGTAGGAAGCCAGGGAAACAAAATCCAGTCCAATGGCTTTCAAATCCGGGAAGTTTTCACGTAAATAAGCGGCGGCCGTGCTGCCAACAGCAGGTCCGTTATTTTCATAAACAGAAGGATCACTTTTGCGTTTCTTCCAGAAGCCGGTGCGTAAAAAGAGAAAATCTGCCTGTGCGATCTGGTCCTTGTAAGGGATCAGGTCTTCGGTCAGGATCTTCTCACCGGCTTTTTTGGGAATGTCGATCACAAGCGGCTTCTGATAGAAGAAACGCTCCATAGGGATCTTGTCCAAAGAAATGCCATTTGGATTAAAGTGCATAGGACCGTCCAGATGAGTACCGTAGTGATTAAAAAGATGGATAGTAGCCGTATTTGCGGTATCTCCTTTTGCAATGGAAGTATGAGGTTCCAGAGAACAGGTTGGGTTTCCCGGCCAGGTAGGTTCGCCGTCTTTAATAGGATATGAAAGGATCTTAAACATAAAAATACCTCCTGCGTATTTACATATTTTAATCTGTAAACATTAAAACATGATTTTGTATGAGCGTCAATAAAATCAAATGAAATCAAAATATTTTCAAATGAAATCACATATACAGAAAAATATGTACAGGCTATACTAAGAACAGATCAGAAAACACGAAAAAATGTACAAAAACACAAGAGGTGTGAAAAGAAAGGTCAATGTTATGAAAGTCATCGACATACATGCTCACATTTATGAAAAGGTAGCTGGTATCACACAGGGACAGCCAATGTCATCTACCAGCCAGGGAAAGGTTACGATCGGTAACAGGGAGATTCAGTTTCTTCCCCCTTCCTTTGAACGCAGCTGTAGTACGGCAGAAGCGCTGATCGCCTATATGGACTGGTGCGGAATTGAAAAAGCGCTGCTTATGCCAAATCCATTTTATGGCTATCACAATTATTATTTTAAAGAAAGTGTAAAAAAGTATCCGGACCGCTTAAGGGGCGTAGCTCTGGTGGATATTATGAAAGGTAAGGCGGCAGCAGAGGAACTGGCTCAGATCTATGACGAAGGCATCCTTTTTGGTATGAAGATCGAAGTAGACAGTACGTTTCAGTGCGCACCGGGAACAAGGCTTGCAGATCCAAAACTTGCACCTGTATGGGACTGTTGTGAACAGTATCATCAGCCAATGTTCATCCATATGTTCCGCAGGGAAGATATTGTGGATCTGGAACTGCTGGCAAAGACCTATCCCCATATTACATTTGTAATATGCCATATGGGAGCAGATATCTGCTTCAGGGCAGGGATGCCAAAGAGAAATTATGAAAAAGTCCTTCAGATCGTAAAAGAATATGAAAATGTTTATATCGATACATCTACAGTTCCGGACTATTATGAGGAAGAGTATCCATGGAAAACATCTGTGAACATTATCGAAGAATGTTACCGGAAGGTAGGCGCTGATAAGATGATGTGGGCTTCTGATTATCCGGGAATGTTAAAGAAAGGAACTTTAAATCAGCTGATCCGTCTGGTAACAGAGGAGTGCAAGAATATTCCGGAATCAGCCAAGGAAAAGATCATGGCAGAAAATGCCAGAAGGTTGTTTTTTTAAAAGCTGTTTTTAAGATTGATATGGTTCTGCAGGCAGCAGAATGAGATAAAATCATTAATCACATCAAAGGAGAGGTAACAGTATGAGAAAAAAAGTAGTAGCAATGGGGTTAGCAGCAATGATGGCAATGAGTCTGGCGGCTTGCAGCTCAGGAGGATCTTCCACATCAACTACAGCAGCAGGAAGCTCAGCAGAGGCAACTACAGCAGCTGCGGCTGCATCTTCTGAAGAAAGCAAAAAAGAAGAAGCAAAGGGAGATGGTAAAGGATATGTAGTAGCGCTTTGCAACTATTCTATCGGAAACTCATGGCGTGCCCAGATGGAGCAGGAATTTGTATCTGAAGCAGAAAAATTAAAATCAGAAGGCGTTGTAAGTGAATATTATATCACCAACTCTAATGAAGATATTAACAAGCAGATCAGTGATATGCAGGATCTGATCACAAAGAAGGTAGATGCTATTGTAATTACTGCAGCATCTCCAACTGCTCTGGCACCTGTTGTAGAAGAAGCAACAGAAGCTGGTATTAAGGTTGTATCTTTTGATAACGTAGTTGATACAGACGAGCAGGTAGCAACTGTTGGTATTGATGAAACAGAATTTGGACGCATTGGTGCTGAGTGGCTGGCTGAAAAACTGGATGGCAAGGGCAAGATCATTGTATTAAATGGTATTGCCGGTGCAGCAACAGACTCCTTACGTTGGGGCGGTGCTGAAGAAGTATTTAAGAACTATCCGGATATTGAAGTTTTAGGTTCTGCAAATGCATCCTGGGACTATGCACAGGGCAAGGCAGCTGTTGAGTCCATGCTTTCCGCTTATCCTGAGATTGATGGTGTATGGTCACAGGGCGGTGCTATGACACAGGGAGCAATTGATGCTTTCATCGCAGCAGGACGTGATCTGGTTCCTATGACCAGTGAAGGCAACAATGGTGCATTAAAGGCATGGTATGAAAATCGCGATAACGGCTTAAGCTGCATCGCTCCTTCTAACCCAACTTACACCAGTGCAGAAGCTCTTCGTACTGTAATTAAGGCTTTAGATGGTGAAGATGTTCCAAAGAACGTAGTTATGGATATTGAAACAGTTACTGAGGATAACCTGGAGGATTACTACCGCCCGGATATGCCAGACAGCTTCTGGGTATTAACAGAGCTGGATGATGAAGCACTTCAGAAACTTTACAAGTAATCCGGAATAAAAGAAATAAACAAGGGGCTGCCGCAAAGAAACTTGCAGCAGCCCTTTAAAGAATATGTCCTCCCGGAATCTTGGGAGCATATGGATATGTTGAGGAGGAGGTCTATCGTGGCAGAAGAGATACTGAGAATGACAAATATTACAAAGCGTTTTGCTGGGATCACCGCTCTGGACCGGGTAGAATTTTCCTGTAATAAAGGTGAAGTACACATTCTTGCAGGTGAAAATGGTGCCGGAAAGAGTACCATATTAAAAATTCTGGCTGGCATCCACCAGGCAGATGAGGGTGAGATTTATTTCCATGGCAAAAAGGTTACTATTAAAAGCCCGGAGCACTCCCAGAAAATGGGAATTGCGATGGTATTCCAGGAACTGACACTTGTAGGAGAGATGACAGTTGCTGAAAACGTATATCTGAACCAGGAGCCGGTAAATGCCCTGGGAATGATAGACAAAAAGAAGATCCATGAAGAGATCGAAAAAGCAATGGATAAGTATGGGATCCATGTAGATCCGGACGCTTTAGTCAGCACACTTCCTGTTGCAAAACAGCAGATGGTAGAGATTTTAAAGATCCTGGTAAGAGATCCGGAACTGATCATCTTAGATGAACCCACATCTGCGCTGGCAAAGAAAGAAGTTGTCCAGCTGTATCAGATCATCCACAACCTCCTAGATAACGGTAAGACCATTATTTTCATTTCCCACCGTCTGGAAGAGCTGTTTGAACTGGGTGACCGAATTACCGTATTTAAAGACGGTCATTATGTGGGAACCAGGGATATGAAGGAAATGAACGAGGATGAGCTGATCAAAATGATGGTAGGCCGTTCTCTTACTAATATTTTCCCGCCGCCAGTCTGTGAGCCGGATTATAGCAAAGTAGTATTTGAGGCAAAGAACCTTACAGATAACGATGGAAAATTAAAAGATGTAAGTTTCCAGGTATTTAAAGGAGAAGTTCTTGGAATTGCAGGTCTTCAGGGACATGGTCAGACGGAGCTTTTAAATGCCATCAGCGGACTTTATCCGCTGACTAAGGGAGAGATCATAGTCAATGGAAAGACCGAAAAGATCAAAAGCGCAAGCCAGGCCATCCAGTGCGGCGTAGCCTTAGTTCCTGCAGACCGTAAGAGACAGGGACTTATGCTGGAGCTTTCCAACCGTCACAATCTGGCTGTTTCCAGTATGAAAAAAAGAATGAATGGACCATTTATCGATCAGAAAGCAGAAACCAGTTTTGCGGAAGATATGGTAAAACGCCTTTCTATTAAATTAGGCGGTTTAGAGCTTCCGGTTTCCAGCCTTTCCGGTGGAAACCAGCAGAAAGTAGTACTTGGAAAAGAACTGGCAACAGAACCGAAGGTGATCCTGTTTGATGAACCTACCAGAGGTATTGATGTAGAGGCAAAGCGTGAATTTTACCAGATCATGCATGAGCTGGCAGCCCAGGGAGTAGCCGTGATCATGAATTCCAGTGACATGATGGAAGTAATCGGAATGAGCAGCCGTGTTATTGTTATGTATGAAGGCAGGATTTCCGGTACATTACAGAAAGAAGAATTGTCAGAAGAGCTGATCATGCAGTTTGGCATGGGCATGAAGAAGGAACGGACAAAGGAGGAGACAGAAGGATGAAGAACAAGCTAAATAAAAACTTCTGGAACAAACATGGACATGTGGTGATCATATATGTATTCCTGGTCGCACTTATGCTCCTTGTAAGTGTGTTCAGCCGTGACTTTTTCACTATAGGAAACTTTAAAAACCTGCTCAGGACTTCTTTTCCTCTTTTGATGGTAGCATTAGGACAGACACTGATCATTTTAACAGGTGGTATTGACCTGTCATTAGGCGGTATCGTGGCACTGGCCAATGTAGTCTGTGTTATGACTATGAATACAGAATCTCCTGTTGGATTTATTTTACCGCTGATCGCAGCAGTAGTCCTGGGATTGGTTTGCGGTGCTTTAAACGGAGTGCTGGTAACAAGAGGAAATCTGGCTCCTATTATCGTAACCATTGCAACAACAGCAATTTTTGATGGCTGCGCATTGCTTCTTATGCCAAAGCCGGGCGGTTCTGTACATAAGGCATTTTCTAAATTTCTTACAAGAGGTTTAAAGGGAGCGGTTCCGCTGATCTTATTCCTGGTGATCCTGATCCTTGTGAGAACCTTAACAAACCAGACTCCATATGGAAAAGCTTTAAGAGCTATTGGCGGCAGTGAAAACGCTGCTTATTCCACAGGTGTAAAGGTAAAAAAGGTAAAATTCATTGCTTACTGTCTGGCAGGTCTTCTCTGTGCAGCTGCCGGGATCTTCCTCAGTGCCCAGATGAACTCTGCAGACGCGACGATCGGAAAGAACTACGCAATGAATGCTATTACAGCAACTGTAGTAGGCGGAACTGCCATGACCGGTGCAGTAGGTGATCCTCTGGGAACCATAGCAGGCGTATTTATTATTTCCATTATCAATAATATGCTAAACCTTTTTGGTGTATCGTCATTCTACCAGTTTGTATGTCAGGGTCTGATCCTGATCCTGGCACTGTCCTTAAGTGCAATGCATAAGAAACATTAACAGAAGAAAGGAAGGTGTTTAATCGTGAAGAAACTGTGCAGTAAATATTT
>UMCM01042218.1_pt1 | contig 12533 bp, 9 predicted proteins | sample 1964231 | NCBI WGS metagenome assembly UMCM01 (sample SAMEA4835968, study PRJEB28245) | human gut metagenome | biome: gut microbiome; material: fecal sample | place: Denmark | collected 2008
TTGGGATTCTTACGGTAGATGGTCTTGGAGGAGGTCTCCTTAATGGAGATGGGCAGGATCATCTTGTTGGTTTTGGGCGATACCTCCACCTGATCCTTGAAGAAGGAGAATTTCTTGTAGATGCCTTTCTCCATTTTCTCCGGCGTGACGTCGTTGACGGACATCTTCATCTTCTCGTACTTCTGGTACTGGTAATAGTCGTTCTCCTCCAGCTTCAGGGCTTTCTTGTTCTCGATGACTTTCTTCATGAACTCTACGGCAGGGTTGTTCTTGCGCGAGTACTTCTCTTTCTTGGGCTTGACAACAACCTCGGAGAGCATCACGTCGGCAGGAGCCAGCTCCACGTTGAGTACTTTTGTGCCGGGGGCGAATTTCACTTTTTTGGTGATGTAACCTATGGCGGAGAATGTCAGCTCATTCCAGCCTTTACGAGTCTCTACCTGGTATTCTCCCTCTGCATTGGAGATGCCTCCCACGCCTTTTCCTTCATATTGTACGGTGATGTACATCAGCGGTTCGTGGGTGAGGGAGTCTGTTATGACCCCTTTTATCTGCGCCGACACACCGGTGGAGACGGATAACAGAAGCAGGAGAAGCAGAGCTATGCTATATATTTGTTTCATACATTTCATAATCAATTTGCAAAGTTAGCAATTTGCAGTTAATCAAGAAGCAAATATTTTTTAAAGAATAAGAGGGATACTTAAGAGAGAGCGAGAGCTTTTCTATATCTTTTCTCCGTTTATCAACGTCTGTACGATGCGCTCGGCTGTACGTCCGTCCCAGCGGTCGGGCAGGGTGGTGTGTTTCCAGTCGCCATGCAGCAGTTTGTCGAGAGCGGCGGAGAGGGCAATGGAGTTCTCCCCGACGAGCTCATTGGTTCCGAAACGCCACGTTTCCGGGTGTTCGGCGTAGGTGTTGAGCGTGATGCAGGGCACATCGAGGAAAGTGGCTTCTTCGGCAATGTTGCCGGAGTCGGTCACGATGCCCTTGGCCTGGTTGATGAGGAAGCCGAAGTGCAGATAGCTCTGGGGCGGCAGGATGTGCAGGTGGGGCATGTCAAGCCTCAGTGATTTTATGGCGCGTTCCACGTAGGGATGCATGGGGGCCACGACAGGCATGTCGCCAGCCTTCGCTGCCAGCGTCTGCATCAGGGAACAGAGTACGGCTTTCTTTTCCAGCAGGTCGTGGCGGTTCAGGGTGAGCAAGAGGTAGTTTCCCTTGCGCAGTCCGAGGGTGGAGAACCATAGCGGCTGCATCAGGCGGTGGCGGTTGTAGCGGATGGTGTCGATGAGTATATTGCCCACGTAGTGGATGTATTCCGGTATCATCCCTTCTTGGTTGAGGTTGCGGTTGGCCACCATTCCGGCAGTGAAGAGGTAGTCGGAAATGGCGTCTACGATCGTGCGGTTCACCTCACGCGGCATATTCATATCGAACGAACGCGTACCGGCAATGACATGGGCTACCTTCAGACCACGCTTCTTGGCTACGATGGCGCAGCTCATGGTGGCGGTCATGTCGTCCACCACCAGCACTACTTGGGCGGGATGTCCGTTGAGTTCCTCTTCGAAAGCGAGCATAATGGAAGCCGCCACCCGCGAATGGTCGCGTCCGCTGATGCCCAAGTAAGCGTCGGGCTTAGGCATGGCGAGGTCGGAAAAGAGCGAGGCATCCAAAGTGGTGTCGTCCTGAGGACCGGTGTAGACTATGCGATAGGATATGTTTTTACCCGCTTCTCTGGCTGCGTCTATGGCGCGGCACAGGGGGGCAATCTTCATGAAGTTGGGACGTGCGCCCGATACGATGGTTATTTTCATTGCTCATATAAATTGGTGAGACAAAAATACATTTTCTTAGGGAAATTATTTGTTACTTTGCAAAAAAAGAAATCCTTTCATGCCTACATTTGTTCAGATACTCGACTTTATTGGCACATTTGCCTTTGCCATCAGCGGCATACGCCTTGCTTCGGCGAAGCGCTTCGACTGGTTCGGCGCTTATGTGGTGGGGTTCGTAACAGCCATTGGAGGCGGTACGATACGTGATCTCCTGCTGGATGTCACTCCCGGCTGGATGACAGATCCTATTTATCTGATATGTACCGGACTGGCCTTGCTGTGGGTTATCTTCTTCGGGAAGCACCTCATACACCTGCACAACACGTTCTTCATCTTCGATACTATCGGCTTGGCACTGTTTACGGTGGTGGGAGTGGGCAAGAGCCTCTCTCTGGGCTATCCCTTCTGGGTGGCAATCATCATGGGCAGCATTACCGGAGCTGCGGGGGGCGTGATACGCGATGTCTTTATCAATGAAATTCCTCTCATATTCCGTAAAGAGATTTATGCAATGGCATGTGTGGTGGGCGGTACGGCCTACTGGATATGCGAGCTGGCGGGCATGCACTCCTACGGTTGCCAGGTGATAGGCGGGATGTCTGTGTTCATCACCCGTATCCTTGCTGTGAAATATAAGATATGTCTGCCCATACTCTCCGGAAACGACGGGGAGGAAGAGGGGAAAGAAAGCTGACTTTTAGATGCCTTTTCCGGTGCTTGTGTTTGCCTGTAATGACGGTGTGCTTTCATTACAGGCAAACATTTCTTGTGACCCCAACCTGTGTTCTTCTCTTCATAGGGTCTGTTTTTATTTATCTTATGGTAATATTACTATAATTTAGCGCTAAAATCACCTCTCACGCCCGTTTATGTTGTTTCCGCATCGCCTGAAAACTGCCAAAACAGGGGGTAATATCTGTCAAATGTTAGTTTTCACCCCAAAGACTACCCGTATTCCATCCCTCCTGATTCGGAAATTTCCGTATACTTGCAACCACTAAACCTAAACGAATATTAACCATAAAAAAAATTAGCAAAGTATGAACACTTACAGTTTTAGAAAAGATTTGCTTGCTGTGCAAGAAGAACTGCTTCGCTTTGCATACAAATTGACGTCCGATCGGGAAGAAGCGAATGATTTGTTGCAGGAGACCTCTCTTAAAGCCTTGGATAATGAAGACAAATACGAGCCCGATACCAATTTTAAAGGTTGGATGTACACCATTATGCGTAACATCTTTATCAATAACTACCGCAAGATAGTACGTGAGCAGACGTTCGTCGACCAGACCGACAACCTGTACCACCTGAGCCTGCCGCAAGATTCCGGCTTTGCCAGTACCGAAGGAGCTTACGACCTGAAGGAAATGCACCGCATCGTCAATTCATTGCCACGTGATTATAAAGTGCCGTTTTCCATGCACGTCTCCGGATTTAAGTACCGCGAGATAGCCGAACGCCTGGGACTGCCTCTTGGAACAGTAAAAAGCCGCATCTTCTTCACAAGACAGAAGCTGCAGGAGGAATTGAAGGATTTCATTTGATAAATTAAGAATTAGAAAACTTTTAATGCTCGATTTACTAAATGATATAAAACATATCTTTTGAATGAATAATTATAGGGTTATTTTGACTATATGTCAGAATAATCCTTTATATTTGTATATACCAAGTTAACCTGATGAACAAATCGTAAATTACCTATTGCAATGAAAAAAGAAATCAAATTCAGTCTTGTTTACCGCGATATGTGGCAGTCGTCCGGTAAATATCAGCCGAGAGTGGATCAGTTGGTGCGCATCGCCCCGCTGATTATCGAAATGGGATGCTTTGCCCGCGTCGAGACCAACGGCGGAGCTTTCGAGCAAGTGAACCTTCTCTATGGCGAGAACCCGAATAAAGCGGTTCGTGCCTTTACCCAACCCTTCAAGGATGCAGGCATACAGACCCATATGCTCGACCGCGGGCTGAATGCGTTGCGCATGTATCCCGTACCCGCCGACGTGCGCCGCCTGATGTACAAGGTGAAACATGCGCAAGGCGTGGACATCACCCGCATCTTCTGCGGACTGAACGAAACGCGCAACATCATCCCTTCCATCCGTTATGCACTCGAAGCCGGAATGATTCCGCAGGCAACGCTCTGCATCACCCATTCGCCTGTGCATACAGTGGAGTATTATGCCCGCATAGCCGACCAACTCATTGAGGCCGGAGCACCCGAAATCTGCTTGAAAGACATGGCGGGCATCGGTCGTCCGGGGATGCTGGGAGAACTGACGAAGACAATCAAAGAAAGGCATCCCGACGTATTGATACAGTATCATGGGCATAGCGGACCGGGACTTTCGATGGCTTCCATCCTCGAAGTCTGCGAGAACGGCGCCGATATCATAGATGTGGCCATGGAACCCATGTCGTGGGGAAAGGTGCACCCGGATGTTATTTCCGTACAGGCAATGTTGCGCGATAAGGGTTTCCAAGTGCCCGACATCAACATGAAAGCCTACATGAAAGCTCGTGCCATGACGCAGGAGTTTATAGATGACTTTCTCGGCTATTTTATGGATCCCACCAACAAGCATATGTCGTCCCTGCTCTTGAAATGCGGGCTTCCGGGCGGCATGATGGGCTCTATGATGGCAGATTTGAAAGGTGTACATTCCGGCATCAATATGATACTGAAAGGTAAGAACCAGCCCGAACTCAGCATAGACGACCTGCTGGTGATGCTCTTTGATGAAGTGGAATATGTATGGCCCAAACTGGGGTATCCGCCTTTGGTAACTCCGTTCAGCCAGTACGTCAAGAATGTGGCGCTGATGAACGTGATGCAACTGGTGAAAGGTGAAGAGCGCTGGACAATGATCGACAATCATACCTGGGACATGATTCTGGGCAAGAGTGGCCGCTTGCCGGGCGAACTGGCTCCTGAAATCATTGAACTTGCCAAATCCAAAGGTTACGAGTTTGTCGATACCGACCCGCAATCCAACTATCCGGACGCTTTGGACGACTACCGTAAAGAAATGGACGAGAACGGCTGGGAATATGGCGAGGACGATGAGGAGCTTTTTGAACTGGCCATGCACGACCGGCAATATCGTGACTATAAGTCGGGTGTTGCCAAGAAGCGTTTCCAAGATGAGCTGGAACGTGTCAAGGATGCATCTATGATGAAGAACGGATATTCGGAAGAGGAAATAAAGAAACTGAAACGGGCCAAAGCAGACCCTATCATAGCTCCGTCCAAAGGACAGGTGCTTTGGGAGGTTTCGGTAGAAGGGCCGTCGGCAGCACCGTTCATCGGACGCAAGTATCAGCATGACGAGGTGTTCTGTTATCTCTCCACCCCTTGGGGAGAATACGAAAAGGTGATGACCGGATTTACCGGTCGTGTTGTGGAAATATGTGCCCAGCAAGGCGCCAATGTCAATAAAGGAGATGTGATAGCATATATCCAAAGAAGCGATATCTTTGCGTAAATAAAAGAATAAGTGAAAAGGGCCGTATCATTGCCCTCCGAAAGGGAGGGAGGATACGGCCCTTTTATATTTACCTTTTACAAGTTGCGGCTTTCCCCGGCACTCATTTCTGCTTTTGCACATCTTTCTCTTCCAAATGTCTTTCTATCACTTCTTTAAGTTCCTCTTGCTTGTAGGGCTTTGTCAGGAACTCATTGCATCCGGCCTTCAGGGCTGCTTGCCTGTCACACTCGTAGGCATAGGCGGTGAGGGCGATAATGGGTATTTTAGGCGAAAGTTCACGAATGATTTTCGTAGCATCCAGACCGTCGAGGTTGGGCATCTTCATATCCATCAGGATGAGGTCGGGATGCAGCTCTTCAAACATTGTTACGGCCTCCATACCGTCCCTGGCACGTTCCAAATGGTATGACTTTCCCAAAATGGCCCTGACGAGAATATAATTGCTGTCTGTATCTTCCGCCACCAGTATGGTGGGAAGACCGGGCTTTGAGGATTCATGGGGCTGTTCGGAGCCTTGATGCTCTTCGCCGGAAAGGGAAGCATTGTTTTCCTTTTGGGCATAGGTTGGGGCGTTGACGCCCGATTTATGTATGTCGGCATGCTTGTCTGCTGTTTCTTCTTGTTTCTCAGGCAGGGTAAAGGTGAAAGTGGTTCCTTTGCCCATTTCCGAGCTGGCAGAGATTGTGCCGCCCAACCGTTCAATAATGGTTTTGCAGATGGACAATCCCAGTCCTGTGCCTTGTGCGAAGCTATTCATCTTGACGAAACGTTCAAAGACCTTGTCCAGCTTGCCGGCTTCGATGCCGATGCCGGTGTCGCTGACGTGGAACTCTATCCCGTCTCCTTTGCGGCGATACCCATAGCTGACTTTGCCCTGGGTGGTGAATTTAAAGGCATTTCCGATAAGGTTGGATATCACCTGGAAGATGCGGTTCTTGTCTCCTTCGATGGTTATCTCTTCGTCCGAAGGCTCGTAGATGAGTTTCACCCCCTGCGGACAGCGGAACTTCAGCGCATCGAATATCTCCCTGCAGAGTGAATGTAGGCGGACGGGAGTGATGGTGAACTCCACTATGCCTGCTTCAATCTTGGAAAGGTCGAGAATCTCGTTGATTAGTTGCAGCAGCCGTTCGTTGTTGGCTTCCACAATGTCGTAGAAGCTTTTCCGTTCTTCGGCATCGGTGCTTTCGGCAATGATTCTGGAGAAGCCTACAATGGCATTGAGCGGGGTGCGTATTTCGTGGCTCATGTTGGCAAGGAAGGCGGACTTCAATTGGTCGGAAGCCTCTGCTTTTTCTTTGGCAACGAGGAGTTCCTGCTTCATCCGTTCCATTTCGGTGATGTCCCATTCGATGCTCAGCAGGATAGGGGAGAAGTCTTTGCTCTCGATGCGCATTTTCCGTTTGTCGAGGATGATGGATTTGCCGTTTTGGTCGTACTCCTCGGTGATCCAATGCTTTTCGATGCCGGTTTCGGCTATCTCCATGTCCTGCTTTCTCTTTTTCTGTGCGATGTCAAAGGGGTAGAAGTCGAAGTCGTCTTTGCCCAACGCTTCCTTCATGGGGATGTTCCGGTTGTACGATTCACGATTACGGTATAAGTACTTGAAATTGTTTTTGATGTCTTTCACGACGATGCCTGCCGGAAGATTCTCAATGGTCTTGTCCATCACTTGGCTGAACCGTTTGATCTGTTGCTCGTCCTTGATGCGCTGCGTGATGTCTTTTCCGAACGCCCACAGGCTGTATTCGCCTTCGTCGCTTGTCACCCAAAAGGCATTGCCTTCCATGGCCAGCACTTCCGGGTGGAGGGGCAGAGGGTCGTAGAAGATGAACCCTTTGCGTTGGCTTCCTTTGGGTATGGACGTTTTTATTCTGTTCCACTCTTCCTCGCTGCGTGCGTGCGAGTTCACCTGATAGATTTTCAGTTGGGTGATGTCATCTGTCAGTCCGATGTTGTGGTGCTGCCTGAAGAAGCGGTTGGCAAATATGAGGGTTCCGTCTTCGTGGGCGGCAAAGATGTCTTCGGTGGCATTGTTGATGGCATGCGTCAACAGGGTGATGTCATTGCGCCGCTGCTGGATATCGGTGATGTTCTGTATGTATCCTTCGAGGACTGTGTGTCCACCGGGGCGTTTCTCGCAGGAGAAGGTCTTTTGGCGGATATAGAACACTTTTTGCCGGAAGTGGATGCGATACTCCACGCTTTCTTTCATGTCTCCTTGCAGGTTCTCGTCGAGCCATTTGCAGAATATCTCCCTGTCTTCGGGCAGTATGTGTGTTATGTAGCTGTCGAGTGAGACGGTCTGTTGTTCCTCATCGAGCGTGATGTCGGAGTATCCGGAGTAGCAGATGCATTCCTTGCCGGAGTCGTACCACCACCTTCCGATGAGCGCTACTTTCTGTATTTCGTTCAGCTCGTAATTCTTCTTTTCCAACTCCAGTTTGCGCTGGCTTCGTTCTGTGATGTCGCGATATTGGCAGAGCACCATATCTTCGTAGGGGCGCATGATGCACTTGAAGAAGTAGGTCTTGCTGTCGGTGGCAAGCTCATAGTTCCGGCTGGAGACTTCTCCTCGCAGAAGCACTTTCTTGAACTCCGGGTAGATTTTCCGGTAAGTGGAGGGTGGAAGCAGCTGGAGTATGTTCTTGTCCAACAACTGGTCTTCTGTCAGAAACCATAGGTTGATGTCGTGCACTGCGATGTCCACGCAAACGCCGTTCCGATCCAGTAGGATCATGGTGTCTGACGTCAAGTTCAACAGCTTTTCGGCATTCTCTGCCTTTTTCAGGATGTTTTTCATTTTTCTATCGGTTAAGCTCTTTGTGCCTTTTCCCATGCGCCATTGGTCTGTCCCCGGCGTTTGCGCAGGTAGTTGAAGCCACGTACAACGTTGATGTTCATGAAAAGGAAATAGTAGGGAACAAAGAGTATCTTATTTTTGATGCGTTTCTTTGACAAATAATATCCCCAGCTCGCCATGAGGTAGAACAATGTTTGCAAGAGCCAGATGACGGCATAGAACAAAGGGGAGTCTGTCGTAAAAATAAGAATTGTGTTCAGAGGAAGTAATGAGAATAGTAAAACAGGTGTCAGCGACCACCGTAGTACGCGGTGGGAGATATATTGGAAACAAAATGTGCCGTAGCGCAACGGGTTGAGCAGTGTGCGCAGGCGCCAGACGGACTGTAAACCGCCGGCAGCGATCCGCACTTTCCGTTTTTCCTCTTCGTGCATGTCTGCCGAACCGCTTTCGGTGGCATAGGCGTCGGCACAATAGGCGATGGTGTATCCGCGCATCACGATGCGCAGGGAAAGGATGAAATCGTCCAACAAGGTGTCAGCAGGCATTTCCTCGAACAGTTCGCGGCGGATGGCAAACAGCTCGCCGGCTGCTCCTACTGCGGAGTAGAGGCGGGCATCGAGTTTCTTGAGAGCGGATTCGTATTTCCAGTAGAGGCCCTCGCCACCGGATGCGGCGTTGTCTTTGGCCTGTACGGCGATGCGCTTTTCTCCTGCCACGCAGCCCACTTTGGGGGTGGCAAAGGCATGTACTATTTCGCGCAATGCTTCGCGGTTGAGGTGTGTGTTGGCATCGGTGAAGACAACGAGCGGTGTGGTTACGAAGCGGATTCCCCGGTTCAGCGCAGCGGTTTTTCCCTGCCGTTGGGGCTGGTGGAGTACGGTGGCTTGCGGCCAGTGCGAAAGGCGTTCGTTGGTACGGTCGTTGCTGCCGTCCGTCACCCAAAGTATATGCAGTTTGTCGGCAGGATAGTCCAGAGCAAGGCAGTTGCGCATTTTCTCATCTACGACGTCTTCTTCGTTGTAGGCGGCGATGAACAGCGTCAGGTCGGGGAGGGAGTCATCTGCCGGTGGGGGTGGGGCGGCTGTTTTGCGAAAACATTCCTTCAGTTTGACAAGGGCATAGAGGAGCATTCCATAACCTATATATGTATAGAACACAATGAATAAGCCGATCCAAAAGATGATTTCGAGAACCCCCATCAGTATTAGAATATAAATAATTATCTTTCAGTAATTTGAGATTAACGTCCAAAGATATGTATAATCTTTTAGTGCTGCAAGGGAAAGGAGGAATATATTGTTGATTTATGGTGAGCGGTTAATCATCAATCATCAAATTGCCAATGTCAATCACCCAATTGTCAATGTCAATCATCCAATTGTCAATGTTGATTACAGACTTGTCAATGTCAATCACAGAATAATCCTTTTTCTTAAAAAGCCTCGGTCATGTTGAAGTAGAACAATGTTTGGTTGTTTACTGTGTTTTTACCCAAATCCAGACGCACGTTCATACGGGGCTGCACTTCGATGCGCAGGCCTACGCCATAGTTGGGCAGCACACCTTCAATCTTGCCCATGGTGGGGCCCATGAAGCCGCATCCGGTCCATGCCACGAAGCCGATGTGGTGCAGCATGCGCTTCATCCAGTTGCTCCGGTCGGTATTTATCATCTGGCGGTATTCGGCCATGATGACATGAGAGGATTTGTCACGATATTGTCCCATGTAGTAGCCGCGCAGGTCGAAGGGAGTGCCGGTCAGTGAATATTGGGTGAGGGGGACGTTGCCGAACACGTTTTTGCTTTGCGCTGTCCAGGCGAGCACCTTGCGGCGGCCTACGGACTTGTACTGGCGGTAGTCCATTTCCAGTCGGTAGAAGTTGTTGTCGCTGCCAAACGCCTTGCTGTACATCATACCCCGGAAGTCAAGGTAGACGCCTTTGTAAGCGTTGGCGGGGATGTCGCGGCTGTCGTAGGTGAGGAGGAAGCCCAGGCCGGAGTTGAAGTTCTTGTAACCGCTTGCCGTACCGCCGGCTGCCACGTAGTCTGGTTCTTCTATGAGATGTTTGGCGGGATCGGTGATTTTGTCGTAGTTGATGTCCACTTGGGGGCCGGCAAACACGTTGCTTTCGCCCAAACGGAACAGAAACCAGGGATTGATTTGTATGCCGCTGTAACGATATTTGCTGGTGCTGTCGCTACGGATGTAATTCTTGTTCGTATTGTAGCCTATGCCGTAGAAGTTGTCCTCAGTGTTCTTGTAGACGAATTTTCCGAAGATGCGGAAGCGGTCGCCTTTAAAGAAGAGTTGCGGTTTCACCATCAGGTTGACGCCGCCCTTGAACATATAGGCTATGGACATCGGCAGCACCGAACGCAGTTGTGTGGTGTCGCCGGGATTCATACGGAAGGTCATCAGGGCGCTTCCGCCTATCAGCGCACCGAAGTCGGGTGTATAGCTTGGGCCACCCAATATGTTGTAATGGAAATTTCTGCGAGCCACCCTTTGTTTGCGCAGTTCCTTTTTGCTCAGTGCGGGAGTTGTGTCGTTGGTAACCGTAGGGGACTGTTCTTGTGCTGAAACACTTACAGTTGTCAGTATAATAGTAAATATACCCAGTATATATCTTTTCATATCGTACGAATGTGGCTGCAAAGAAAACTATTTTATTTGAATCGGTTTTTAGAAGAATAGATAATAAATCTAAAGAGGGCGCTAAAATTATCAAAAAAGACATTACATTTGCCTTTTCATCGGTCTCGTGGTACGGAAAAATCCGTTCCGTAAGATGAATTTGTTTGCCTTGCGGGATGAGACGGATCATCTCACGAGATGATTTTTGGGGGCTCGTGGGATGAATTTGTTTCTTATATCAACATACATAATACATACATATATACATCTTGACATGAATAAACGTTTTTTATCTGTAATTGTTTTCGGCACCGCACTGCTTTCGGTGCAGGCACAGGACGGCCAAGGCGGAATCACTTCTGCCATGCTCAGTCAAATCCAGCAAAGCTATCAAGGGACGGCGTCCGACAAGGCGCTGCGCAATGCCATTGGCAACAACGACATCCGCAAGTTGGCGCTCAATCAGGAGAACATGCAGGGCATGGATACCCATTTCTCCATTAAGGTGGACTCCAAAGGCATCACCGACCAGAAGTCCTCAGGGCGTTGCTGGCTCTTCACAGGGCTGAACGTGATGCGTGCCAAAGCCCTTGCACGCTATGGTTTCCGGTCTTTCGAGTTCTCGGAGATATATCCTTTCTTTTGGGACCAGCTGGAGAAGTCCAACCTTTTCCTGCAAGGCATCATCGATACTGCGGAAAAGCCGTTGGACGACAAAACAGTGGAGTGGCTGCTGAAACATCCGCTGAGTGACGGAGGCACATTCACCGGAGTGGCGGATATCGTTTCCAAATACGGCCTTGTGCCCAAGTGTGCCATGCCGGAGACCAACAGTAGCGAGAACACCGCCCGTATGGCCAATCTCATTTCTCTGAAGCTGAAGGAATACGCCCTCCGGCTTCGTGACCTTGCTGCCAAAGGCGCCAAGCCTGCCGCCCTGGAGAAGGAGAAAACCGCCATGCTCGGCACTGTCTACCGCATGCTGGTGCTGAACCTGGGCGTTCCGCCTACGGAGTTCGACTACGTGCGCACCGACGCACAAGGCAACCCGGTGGAGACGGAACATCACACCCCGATGTCTTTCCTTGAGAAGTATGGTGACAAACAACTGCTCACCAACTACGTGATGCTGATGAACGATCCCAGCCGCGAGTATTACAAATGCTATGAGATTGACTACGACCGCCACCGCTACGACGGCAAGAACTGGACTTACGTCAACCTGCCCGTAGAGGACATCAAGCAAATGGCCATTGCTTCTCTGAAAGACAGCACCATGATGTATTTCTCCTGCGACGTGGGTAAGTTTCTGAACTCGGAACGCGGTCTGCTTGATGTGAAAAATTATGACTACGAATCACTCATGGGAACCACCTTCGGAATGGATAAGAAGCAACGCATTCAGACCTTCTCCAGCGGCTCCTCGCATGCCATGACGCTGATGGCTGTGGATTTGGATAAAGACGGGAAGCCGGTCAAATGGATGGTTGAGAATAGTTGGGGCGCCGACAGCGGCTATAAAGGCCACCTCATCATGACGGACAACTGGTTCGACGAATATATGTTCCGTCTGGTAGTGGAAACCAAATATGTCCCCGCTCAAATAATGGAACTTTTCAAACAAAAACCTGTCCGCCTGCCGGCATGGGACCCGATGTTCGCAGAAGAAAAAGATTAGTGGTTAGTGATTAGCGATCTCTCCGTCCTAATCGCTATTCACTCTTCTCGTGTTCGTTAACGAAAGGAATTACGGAAATTTCTCC
>UMCM01036660.1_pt1 | contig 12454 bp, 9 predicted proteins | sample 1964231 | NCBI WGS metagenome assembly UMCM01 (sample SAMEA4835968, study PRJEB28245) | human gut metagenome | biome: gut microbiome; material: fecal sample | place: Denmark | collected 2008
AGGTGAACTTGCTAAAAGTCTTGATGTCGCAAAGAATCTTCTTGCATTAGGTATGTCAGTAAGTCAAATCATGCAAGTTACAGGCTTGACTAAAGAGCAAATAAGCAGTTTGCAGGCTAAATAATAATGTAAATTCGGCTTTAGAATCCTCAAGAAATAAAACGGAGAAAAGTTTTATAAAGTATCTTATAATCAAGGCTTTTGCTCTTTATTGGGCTTTGGATTGTTTCTGAAAATAAAAGTCACAATACTCAGCACCATCTGCCGGGTATTGTGACTTTACTTTCTTGTTATACAAATCTTTTCTATTCTATACTTTCTTCTATTGACTTCAATACATAGTCGAGAATCTCATCGGTGTGGCAGAGGGAGATGAAGTTGCCCTCAAACTGGGATGGACTCACGTAGATGCCACGGTCCAGCATGTTGCGGAAATAACGTGCGAAACGTTCCTGATCACTCTTCTTGGTATCTTGGAAATTGCGGACAGGCTGGTCGTTGAAGAACATCGTGAACATCGTGCCCACGTGGTTCACCTGGATGCCCTTGCCTTCTACTATCTTCTCAAGACGGGAGAGGAAATGATTGCTGCGTTCTTCTAAGAGTTCATAAACGCCCGGTTCGCCCAACTGCTTCAAAGTTTCATAACCGGCTGCCATCGCCACAGGATTTCCACTCAAAGTACCTGCCTGATAAACTGGACCCTCTGGGGCTAATACGCTCATGATATCCGCTCTACCTCCGAAGGCTGCGGCAGGGAATCCACCACCTACTATTTTACCAACTGTTGTCATATCCGGTGTGATTCCGAATCGCTTCTGTGCTCCGCCGTATGAAAGACGGAAACCGGTGATGACTTCATCGAATATCAGGATGGCTCCATGCTCTTGGGTTACCTTGCGGATTGCTTCAATAAACTCACGGGTAGGAGGAACCACACCCATGTTGCAGGCTACAGGCTCAATGATGAGGGCTGCCACTTTGTCTCCGTTTTCTGCAAAGTATTTCTCTAAAGCCTCGGTATCATTATAAGGTAATACCACGGTATATTGAGTGAAACCAGCTGGAACTCCGGCAGACGAAGCATTGTTCAGCTTGGCTACTGCAGAACCGGCACTTACCAGAAGATGGTCGGCATGACCATGATAGCATCCTTCGAACTTCACGAGAATATCTCGTCCGGTAAAACCACGTGCCACACGGATGGCTGACATCGTTGCCTCGGTTCCGCTGTTGACGAAGCGAAGTCGCTCCATAGAAGGAAATGACTCTCTTACCTTCTCTGCCAAGGTGGTTTCTGCAAGAGTCGGGATTCCGAAACTGCTTCCGTGGAAGATGGCATCGGATGCAGCCTTGCTTACCTTATCATTATTATGACCCAAGATGAATACGCCCCATGACATACAGAAGTCGATAAACTTGTTGTCATCAATATCGTAGATGTAGGGACCTTTGGCATCACGCACGAAGAGTGGGGTAGTTCCCACGCTCTTCAATGCTCTCACTGGCGAGTTGACTCCGCCAGGAATTATCTGTTTTGCCTCCTCAAAAGCAGCGGCAGATTTGATTCTTTTGTTCATATTTCAGTAATGTTTAGTGTTATTTTTTTTGTATTTACTGAATGGAAATTGCTCTTAACCTATTTTAATATTCCACTCTTCTGCCTTTTCGATGATTTCCTTGGCATAATAAGTGATAATGTATTGTGCGCCAGCTCGCTTGATGGCGATGAGGCTCTCGAATGCCACGCGGCTCTCGTCCAGATAACCGAGTTTGGCTGCAGCCTTGAGCATCGAGTATTCACCGCTCACCTGATAAGCTACCATTGGGATGTTTGGGAACTTCTCTACACCTCTGGCAATCATGTCGAGATAAGGCATCGCTGGTTTTACCATCGTCCAGTCTGCCCCTTCCTCTATGTCGGCTGCAATCTCTTCAAGACCCTGATCGTGGGTGCGGAAGTCCATCTGATAACTCCTTCTGTCTCCAAAGCTTGGGGCAGAATCTGCTGCATCACGGAATGGACCATAGAAGGCTGAGGCGTATTTGGCAGAGTATGCGAGAACCTTACACTGTTTGTCAAGACCTCCTTCTTTAAGTCTCTTCTTGATGGCTTTCACCTGTCCGTCCATCATGGCTGATGGGGCTACGAAATCAGCGCCAGCCTTGGCATGAACATAAGCTTCTTCAGCAAGTAATGGGAGGGTGGAATCATTATCTACATCGTGATGATGCAGAAGACCGCAATGTCCGTGATTGGTATATTCGCAGAGGCAGACGTCTGTGAAGACGATGATGTCCTTGCCAAACTCTGCTTTGATGGCCTTCACGGCACGGGCGATGAGTGCATCATCGGCATAGGCAGCACTGCCTCGCTCATCTTTCTGTTCATCAGGAATCACTCCGAAAAGAAGAACCTTGTTGATGCCGAGGTTCTTGATTTCTTTGATATCCTTGAGAAGAGTATCTATACTGAAGCGATAGATGCCAGGCATGGTGGAAATCTCTTCCTTTTGGTTCTCTCCCTCTACTACGAAGTAAGGGTAGATGAAGTCTGCGGCACTCAATGAGATGTCGGCATACTTGTCGCGAGTAGCCTGGTCTTTTCTAAAATCTCTAAATCTTTTCATAATCTATGTCGGTTTTATTATAATGTTAAATTAAAAATGAGAAGTGAGAAAGATTAAAGAATGAGAAATGACAAATGAGAAATGAGAAATTAGGCTGCGCCCTTCAAACACTTGAATTCTTCACTCTTCACTCTTCGTTCTTCACTTTCTATTGCTCTTCGTTCTTCACTTACTCTTGTTCTTCACTCTTCGCTTCCAATACTTCTTCCAGGTGTTTCTGAGTGATAGGACCACGGGTGATGAACTCAGAATCCTCTGGCAATTTACCATACAGTTCGATGAAGTTGTCGATAGTGGAAGGCGATGTGAAGACAATCCGCTTGAAGTGATTGAGATTCACAAGGCGAGGATGCTCCGGCATCACGTTCTTGTAAGCGACGAAGCTCTTTACGCTAAATCCTAATTCTTGCAATGCCAGAGGAATGTCTTCTGGTGACAATGAGGAATGAGGATAGATAATATCCTCGTATCGTGCATTGGCTTCATCGTATTTCTCTTTCTCTTTTTCGAACCATTTTATGATTCCGAAGCGATTGTCTTCCTCTACCTGTATCACATCTTTGATGCCTGCATTATGCAAAGCTTCAGTCGTGGTATCCCCAATGGAAATAAATATATAATTTTCTTGCTCATCGAGTAATTCAGGTATGCATTCTATTGTTGATGATATGCTATGTTGACTTGTAAAGACTACATATTTCGGCTTCTTTTCATCATCGTCATCCCAAGCTAAACCTTTTCCTTTGTAATACTCATAGTTTTCTTCATCATATAATGCATCTTTTAAACTGAAAATAGAACTATTATTGATTTCTATCAGCGGGGTATATGTGTAGTCGGTATTTCGTTTCTCTATATTAGGTAATGTGCCCGTGTAGAGTGTTGGCTTGATGTCTGAAGCTTGATGATGCTTCAGTCCAGCCACGTTACCGATGAGGGCGATGAGAGGAGTAGGGAGATCTTTTTTCTCTCCGTTTCTGAGTTCCCAAAGCGTAGTTTCAAAGGTCTGTTCGTCCTGACGGCTCACATTGTAGGTGAGGAGAACCGGGGTATTGAAAGCCCAACCCTCTTCGTCGATGAGTTGGGTAGCGATAGCCTGCAACTGTTTGGCACCCATGTAATACACCAAAGTTTCTGCATCAGGAGTGACTGGCTGTGGGGTATGTCCGCTTACCAATGCTACGCTGGAGGAAAATTCGCGATGGGTGAGACTGATCTTCTGAGATGCGGCAAGGGCCGAGGAAGTGGTAATGCCCGGAATGACATTTACTTGAATGAGATTACTCTCTAAGAATTCGATTTCCTCGCTTCCATGAGCAAATATCATAGGATCTCCACCTTTCAGGCGAACTACGTTCTTACCCTTTCTGGCTGCATCAAGCAGGAGACGATTGATCTCAGACTGCTCTTTATGATAATATCCGGCTCTCTTTCCTACATATACTTTTTCTGCTTTTTTATCATTGAGATAAGTCTCGTCAATCAAGTCATCATAAAAGATGATGTCGGCGGCTTCAATGGCTTTTGCTGCCTTGATGGTAAGGAGGTCCGGGTCGCCAGGACCGAAGCCGACGAGGGATACGGAGCCTTGCTTATCGAGAATGCTTTTGGAAGCGAATGCCTGCTTCAAAGCTTGGCTGCTGATAGCTTGCTTGACGTCGGATTGCAAATCCGCCGGAACCTTCGTTCCTCCAGCGTTTCTATTGGCAGCGCTTTCTTTCAAAGCTGTGATGGCAAGGAAACCTTGAAGAGGATGGGGAGGGAAAGGGAGTACTTCGGCGATTTCATCCTCCATTCCCAATCGCTTTAATGCACAAGTAGCAACGATGGCGGCATCATATTTTCCGTCTTTTACCTGTTGTACTCTATCTTCAATGCAACCGCGTATCCCTTTGATAGTCAGGTCAGGACGTAATTCGTTTAAACCTTTCTTGCGAAGTGGGCTACTGGTTCCAATGATACTTCCGGCAGGGAGTTCTGCCAGTTTCTTGTGGTCTCTGCTAACGAGTGAATCGGTCGTATCGAAAGCAGGAAATAAGGCGATGACCTCCATGTCCTCAGGCAGAGGATAAGGCAAGTCTTTCGCTGAATGAATGGCGATGTCTGCATCTCCTTGGCGGATGGCATCGTCAAGCTCTCTCGTGAAAATATCAGCAGGAGCTTCACCATTTAATAGTGAAATCTGCTGGTTCTTGTCGCCATAAGATTCCAAATATTTAATCTCGTAGGCGAGTTCCGGGAAGTTCTTGAACACTTCCTCAACTTGCAGCCGGGAGAGTCGGCTGCCTCTTGCAATGACTCTAATCTTTTTATTCATCTTTAAAAATGTCGGTTATGTTTATGAATAAAATGAACAGGAAGTAAAGATGTTTGAGATGATGACAACTGACTTTAAGCAATAGAATTGGCTTTCCCTTCGGCCGCCGAACGTTGTTTCTTCACTCTTCGTTCTTCATTCTTCACTTCTAAAAATTTCTTTCTTCTTTCTAAAGCCTCCTGCATCTCCTGAATTTCTTCTTCGATGATGGCTTCGGCTTTCTCTACTTCGGCTCCTCTCACTTCGATGTTCTCACGTACTTTTCTTTCTACGTCTCTGATATTGTAGAGCTGAACATTTAGGAGTTCGCTAAGGCGTGAATCGATATCTCGAGGAAAGGCGAGATCGATAGCGAGTAGGGATTTCTGCTCAGGAATGTCTTCCTTGCGGATGATGAGATGTGGGGCTGAGGTAGCGCTGATGAGGATATCTGTCTTTGACAGGAACTCCTGCTTCTCATCCAATGTATATACTTTGATGCCGAGGGGATCAGCAAGGTAATGTGCCTTAATCTGGCTGCGGTTGGCGAGGAACACCATCTTTGCTCCTTTATTCTGGAGGAACTTCAGAATGTCTGCGGTCAGTTTGTTGACACCGATGATGGTGATTCGGGCATTCTTTAGATCAATATTGCCATCCTCAATAATCTCCAAGGCTGCGAGACTGTATGATACGGCACCATGCGAAATCTCGGTTTCGTTGCGTACCCGCTTGCCTACCTGCAATGCACTTTGGAAAAGTCGATGGAGTTCGGCTGTCAATGGGCGCTGGTCCTTGGCTGTATAATATGCTTCTTTCACTTGTCCCTGAACAGCTCTTTCTCCAATGATGGTAGATTCCAATCCTGCTACCACACGGAAGAGATGGCGCGCTACCACATCCGGGACTTCGCCTTCACCATAGTATATTTCGCTGCGGTTGCACGTTTTCAGGGAGATATAAGGAATGGGGGAATGATTGTTGATATGACTTCCCTGTATTTCCAAGAGTGAATCTTGTAGAAAATCATCGAAGACTTTCTCCTGCTCCTTGATGTCGATTCCTTCAGCGAACTGGCTTTGGTCAATCGATTTGTAATGTACCATTTTCTATCAATTCTTTTATTCTGTTTCTTACTCGGATGCTTCTTTTTACATCCTTGGAATCACTTCCAACGGCAATGGTGAGGTTGTCATCGCGATAGATGGCTGGGGATATGAAATCACATTGAGCCGGGTCATCGCAAATGCTGGTTAGAATATGCCGTTCTGCTGCAAGTTCTTTGATATGGTGGTTCAACTCATGATCTCCTGTACATGCAAAGAGGAGTTGTACTCCATCCAGATCTGCAGCTTCGAAAGTTTTCTCTTTGATATGGAAAGGTAGTGCCTTCAGCTCTTCTGTAATCTCTGGGGCTACAACCGTTGCGTGAGTGGTGAAGCGGGCGAGTATCTGAGCCTTGTGGGTCGCTACCTTCCCTCCGCCAACGATAAGTATGTTGGCGGAGACGATTTTAATCGTTATAGGAAGATAGTCCATATTGACATAGATTAATGAATTTCTACTTTTTCCTAATCAATACTTTCCAGTAGTTCTCTATCTTTTCAGTAGAGAGTATGGTGTGGCCTTCGCCTTTCACGCTGCCTGGAACGTTTTCGATAGGTGCACCATCATCGAGAAGAATCTCCAGTATCTGTCCACTCTGCATTGGTGTGAGAGCAATCTTTGTCTTTACAAAGTTCATCGGACACATCACGCCTCGGAAGTCTTTCTTTACATCCGGGGATATGGCTGCAGATTCCGCAGATTCTTTTTCTTCATTCTCGCTTCCGTTTTTTTGTCCCACAGATTTCACAGATGACACAGATTTATCATAGGCATTCTTGCTTTCGGAAACGAACACAGATTTCACGGATTTTTCTTTCTGATTGTCCTTTTCCTTGGAATCTTTTGCATCCGTCTGAGAACTATCGCTTGACAATTTAAACTGCAATGAATCATCCATGTTCTGATAGAGGTCATTGAGCAGCTGTGCGAGTTCATCAATCAATGGCTTCTCTGCTATCAATGAATTGTTGTTTCTTGCCTTTTCTGTCAATACTTTGAACTTCTGAGGGATGATACCGGAAGCGATGAATTCCTTCTCAAATCCATTATATACATCCTCGTCGGTGCGTGGGTCGAGACCACGGGTAACGAGCAGCATTCGGTTCTCCGAGAACACAATGTCGTGGAGGAGTTTCTCTATCTTCTTTGCGTCCTCTTCGTTTACAATATCCGTGAGATCTGTGTGCGACTTATCATCGCCCAATATCTTGTCTATCTCTCCGAGTTTCTCCCTGATGGTATCCTGGTCGATCTCGATGATATCAAACAGACCGGCTGAGCATTCTGCTTTACCATATTTGATGAGTGAGAACTTTTCGTCGTCGCCGAAATCATAAAAGGTATCCGGTTCTTCTGTAAACGGAGCTATCTCCTTGTACTTGGCTATCAATTCCTTGATAAAACCTGCACCACGCTTTGCTACATAATCGTAGTAGTCAGCATAGTTGGCTTGCTCCTGGATGACATCTCTCAGATAATCTTCTACAAAGGCAGGAATCTTCTTGGCTGCGATATAACCCTGTTGGAGGTCGATCTCATGTTTGCCCTTGACTGGCAACCAAACCGTATAGGCAGGGTATGGATCATCTCCTACACGTCCCACACGTCCACTGAATCCCAAGTCGCCCCATGTGGCCAATGCACAGATATTGGTACATCCGTTCATTCGGAGTTCGAAGTCAGGGATGGTATCCAGATTCAAATCACTGCTGAGGAGTTGCTTGGCAATTGCATCAATCGCACCCTTAGGTAAACAGATGCCAAGTCGGCAGGTGTCTGCACCGGTACAGCATGTGAGGTTGGTGACAACTACAGGATAATCTACCTGATATACGCCTAATTTCTTGAAGAAGGCATAGATATCTGGAAGATATTCTTCTGGGATATTTCTCACCTGGATTTGTTCCTTCTTGGTGAAGCGGATCACATCGTTGCCATAATTTCCGAGATATTCAGCCACTTCTGTAAAGAAATCGGTGGAATTATTGCCGTGTCGAAGCGGAATGTAAGCATACCACAGATTCTCTTTCAGACCTTCCGCATTGGTTTGCTTGTGGGCGTAGCGACGTTTCCAGGTTTCGAAAGCTTCACGGTCAAAGTAAGTACTTGCATTATTACCTCCTTTCTCTCCTAATGGTGAAAAGGATGGTTTGTGATGTTCCTGAGGAAGTGCTGGAGCTACAAAATCGATGGACGGATCTTTCTTGAGTGCCTCAAACTCTTCCAAATACAAGCGTTTGGCTTCTTCTGTGCCGTATTTGTAGAATACGTATCTCATACGGGCCTTGTGGCGGTTGCGCCGGTTGCCATATTTGTGGAACCAGTTTTTCAGTGCTTTAGCAGCACGGTAAAGGTCCTTTTCAGGAAGGAAGTCAAATACTTCCCAACCAGTATGGGCATTGCTTGCAGCGCTACCAGCTATCAGTACTCTGAATCCTCTCTTGCCATCCTTGATTCTTGCTTGTAATCCCAAGTCTGCAATATAAGAGTAGTTGGCGGTATCTACACTGGTGTCTATAGCCACTTTATATTTTCGAGGCATCGTAAACGAATCCTTTTCTGCAATGAGGCGGGATGTTAATTCCTCTACATAAGGATATACATCGAATTCCTCTTCGGCTGTCAGGCCACTTCGGTCGTCCACCATCATATTGCGAACCGTATTTCCTCCGCCACCAGCACTGGATATACCTATTTTCTCCAATTTTCTCAGCGCAGGAACTGCATCCTCTATATCAACATTGTGTATTTGGATTTCCTGTCGGGTGGTTACGTGGAGATGAGAGGTGGATAGCTGATGACCCACGAAAGCTATCTTGGCGAGTTGTTCGGGAGTGACTAATCCACCTGCACAACGAAGTCGTAACATATAATGTTGATTTTTGCGCTGTTCGTAGATTCCCATAGGAACGCGGTTGGATTTCAACTGTCCTGCCTGTATCTTGCCAGCCTTAAACTGATCGATGAGCGACTGAGTATAATCCAGGTCTCCCTTTAATGTAGAAGGTATTCTATACATGCTTTTGTATCGTTTATTGTGGATGAACTTTACCATTTTGCAATGAAAGAGTGGCATAACGGATATTGGGATCGTTGGCCAATCTTAAATCCTCTTTTGAAGGACGGGAAGGTGATGTCGGATGACTGTGCCAGTTGGCAAGAATCTTAAGTCCCTTGCTTCGTGCATATTTCAATGCGGCAAACTGGTCTTTGGGTGAAAAGGAAAAATCCTTCTTCGCCTGCTTTAAAATAACTTTGATTACGTTGTCGTTAATTTTCATAAGCTATAGCGAGTCTTTATCTATTTACACTTTACACTAATATATGAATAGTGCTTTTTTAAGTCACAGGCAGCCTGCTCGTAGTCAATGAGGTTGTCGATGGTTGGATGATCACCACATATTTCACATGAAGCACGTTTCTTCACATTGATGGTACGGAAGTTCATCGTCTTGGCATCGAATGTGAGCAGTCTGTCTGTCAGGAGATCGCCTACGCCCAGGAAATATTTCAATGCTTCTGCAGCCTGAATGGTTCCTAACATACCGGCAATGGCTCCTAAAACTCCTGCCTGACTACAGGTCGGAACGACACCTGCTGGAGGTGGCTCCTTGAAGAAACAGCGATAACATGCTGTTCCTGGCAGATGTGTAAAGGTCTGACCCTGGAAGCGGAGAATACCGCCATGAGAAAAGGCTTTGCCTAATCGAACACAGGCATCATTGATGAGGAATTTTGCTGGGAAATTGTCTGTTCCATCAATGATGAAATCCCAAGGCTGGATGATTTCCTCTACATTGTGGGAATCAAGGAAATCATGATAGGTTGTTACCTCTACGTCCGGATTGATGGCAATCATCTTCTCCTTGGCACTTTCCACTTTAGGTCTTCCCAAATCTTTGGTCTGATGAATGACCTGTCGTTGCAGGTTGCTCAGATCAACAACGTCTGCATCTACAATACCAATATGTCCCACTCCGGCTGCTGCCAGATAAAGAGATACTGGTGAGCCTAAGCCTCCTGCACCGATAATTAGGACTTTGGCATTGAGGAGCTTTTCCTGTCCTTCAAGGCCTACATCCTGAAGCAGGATATGTCGGCTATATCTCTCAATTTGTTCTTCACTTAATTCTATCATCTTACACTGTTTTTCTTTTACGGATGAATACTATCACTTATTAAATACGTTAACGATACAGAATGCGTACATTAACGACAACGTAATCTAATATATTAAACTATTTAATAAGCATTTTATTGTACTGAATTTCTGTCTTACTTTTTAAAAAATGCTACTTTTAATAGTTTTTTCTCTTTAAGAATTTTTTCTTGCTATTTTGCATACAGTTGATTCCTGCATGACGACAGAGATTCTATTGAATTTAGCAAGCGCCTCCTCCCATGAAACATAGGAAATCTACACGGTCACCTTCTTTCAGTTGTATTTTCTCATAGTCTTCTCTTTCTACGAAATCTTCGTTTACCTGAATGGTTACCATTTCTGGCTGGAACACTTTATTGATTTTTATCAGTTCTGCCAATGTGAGAGGAAGTGTTACTTCCTACTTTTCGTCGTTTACAACAATCTGTGCCATAATCTTATTTTTTATTTGTTATTTTCTGGGGTGCAAAGGTACTGCAATTTTGCGACCTATACCATACCACCCCGGGGGTATTTTGGGTCACATGATGATAGTATGGTATATACCACAAATGGGGTAGAAGGATACTATATAAGTATAAATAAGACTACAAAGCTGCAGATATACGCTTAAAGTAACCCAAAAATAGATATAAGTAATAGTAAAAAAAAGGTGGTGCACCCTCTTTGTGATGTACCACCTTATATAGATATTTACTGAAAATCAGATTAGATCTGCTCGCTCCAGTCCTCCTGGCTCTTACGAACGTAAGTCTGGTAACGGAGCTTAGCCATCTTCTCTGCCTGAGAGAAGAGTTCATCAGCCTCCTTAGGGAATGCCTTCTGTACAGAGAGGTAACGAACCTCACCGAGCAAGAAGTCGCGGAAGTTCTCCCACTTAGGAGCCTTAGAGTCGAGTGTGAATGGGTTCTTACCCTCATCAGCCAACAGTGGGTTGTAACGCCACAAGTGCCAGTAACCGCACTCAACAGCCAACTCTTCCTCGTGCTGTGAACGACCCATACCGCCCTTACGCTTCAAACCGTGGTTGATACATGGTGCGTAAGCAATGATGAGTGATGGACCTGGATAAGCCTCAGCCTCGCGGATAGCCTTCAATGTCTGAGCATTGTCAGCACCCATAGCTACCTGAGCTACGTAGATGTAACCGTATGTAGTCTGCATCAAACCGAGATCCTTCTTACGGATACGCTTACCCTGAGCAGCGAACTGTGCGATAGCACCGAGAGGTGTTGACTTAGAAGACTGACCACCAGTGTTAGAGTAAACCTCAGTATCGAGTACCAAGATGTTAACATCCTCACCAGAAGCCAATACGTGGTCGAGACCACCGTAACCGATATCATAAGAAGCACCGTCACCACCGATGATCCACTGTGAACGCTTAACGAGGTAGTGATCCAAAGTCTTAAGCTCCTTGCAGATAGGGCAACCCTTCTCAGCGCCGGCAGCGATGAGAGGCTTCAACTCTGCAGCAGCCTCCTTAGAACCCTCAGAATCGTTCATGTTAGCAATCCACTTGTCAGCAGCAGCTACGAACTCAGCAGGAACATGCTCGTTAGCCTTAGCCTCCTCGAGCAAGTGAGCGATGCGCTCCTTCATCTTCTTGTTACCCATTACCATACCGAGACCGAACTCGCAGAAGTCCTCGAACAATGAGTTGTCGAATGCAGGACCCTGACCCTTAGCGTTCTTTGTATATGGAGTAGATGGGATAGAAGCTGAGTAGATAGAAGAACAACCTGTAGCGTTAGCGATCATCTGACGATCACCGAAGAGCTGAGAAATCAACTTAACGTATGGAGTCTCACCACAACCAGAGCAAGCACCAGAGAACTCGAACAATGGCTGAGCGAACTGAGAGTTCTTAGGGCTCTGCTTGATGTCAACGAGATCCTGCTTAGAAGCTACCTTGTGTACGAGGTACTCCCAGTTAGCTGCCTCCTTGACCATATCCTCTGCGTCAACGTTGAATGGAACCATTGTCAACGCCTTCTCACCCTTCTTACCTGGGCAGACGTCAGCACAGTTACCACAACCCAGACAGTCGAGTACTGAAATCTCGACGCGGAAGTGCATTCCAGCCAAAGCCTTAGGTGCCTTAACATCCTGAGTCGCGAGACCCTCGATGCCTGCGAGCTCCTCGTCAGTCAATACGAATGGACGGATAGCTGCGTGAGGACAAACGAATGAACACTTGTTACACTGGATACAGTTCTCTACGTTCCATACAGGTACGAATGCCTCAACACCACGCTT
>UMCM01059570.1_pt1 | contig 12446 bp, 10 predicted proteins | sample 1964231 | NCBI WGS metagenome assembly UMCM01 (sample SAMEA4835968, study PRJEB28245) | human gut metagenome | biome: gut microbiome; material: fecal sample | place: Denmark | collected 2008
GTGTGGCGTACAGTCTGAAAAAGTTACATATAAGAATGTCTGGATCGTTCCGGGAGAATCGGGTGGGATGGATGTGTATATTGGCACGATCGTCCGGACATTTCCAGAGGAAGAAAAGCTCAAGGATCGTACCGATGGCGTGCTGGCGGATGTCGAGCTGGATAAGGGCAAGATCCGCAAGTTGTCGCTCAAGGAAGACATGATCGAAGGAAAGGTACTCTCGGTCAAGGATGATACGATCGAGATTGACGGGTACGGAACGCTGAAACTGGACGATGATTTTAAAGTATATAAAACATATGGAGTCGTCAAGGAGCAGAAAAAGCGGGATGTGCTGGTCGGCTATGATCTGGGAAAATTTGTCGTGGCTGGCAAAAAGGTTTGCGCAGCACTCTTAAATCATGATTTTTCAGCGACGAACATCCGCGTGCTGATCATGAATGATGATTATTCCTCCTTGTTTCACACGAAAGTGGTACTCCAGTCGGACAGCACGATGCATGTGACCTGGGGCGAATCAGAGGAGACTTTGAGCCCGGGAACGAAATTGTCCGTGAGTCCTGGCGATGACCGCCTGAAAGAAGGGCGCATGACGATCACGCTGGAAGATCCGCAGAAGGAGATCCGCATCCTGAGTACCAAGCGGGCGCAGGGAACGCCGTCGTATTTCGGCAGCTTCGAGTTGAGCGAGGAGTCGGATGGGCTGCTTCTGATCAATGAGCTGGACGTCGAAGATTACCTGACACGCGTAGTGCCGAGCGAGATGCCATCCAATTATGAGCTGGAGGCGCTCAAGGCGCAGGCAGTTTGCGCACGGACGTATGCCTACCGGCAGATCAAGGCGAATGCCTACAGCCGTTACGGCGCACACGTTGATGACAGTACGAACTATCAGGTGTACAATAATACAGAGAGCAGTGAGCGGACGAATCTGGCAGTCAAGGAGACGGACGGGAAGATTGTATATTACAACGATACCCCGGCGGAAACGTATTATTTTTCAACTTCCTGCGGATATTCGACCGATGGAACGATCTGGGGCGCCAGCAAAGACGAGGTTCCGTATCTGAAAGGGATCGGTTTGACGGAAAAGAAGAAGATTCCGGATTTGACGGACAACGACACATTTCTCAAGTTTATCCAGGGACAGGGTGAGCAGAATTATGATTCCTCGTTTCCGATGTACCGCTGGAAAACAACGATCACGAATAAGAAGCTGCAGCAGAAGGTAGATACCATCGGCGAGATTCAGGGGATTTTTGTGACTTCCCGCGGTACGGGTGGTATCGCCCAGACGGTGCAGATCGTCGGAAGCGAGGGAACCAAGACGCTGAAAGGTCAGAGTCAGATCCGGAGTATCCTCGGCTCGGAATCACTTGTTTATAAGAAAAATGACGGAACCGAACTGACAGGATGGAGTACGCTTCCGAGTGCCTTTTTCTCGGTGGATGAAACTGCCAGGGATGAGGAAAAAGACATCCGCACATTTACCATCTGGGGCGGCGGCTACGGTCACGGAGTCGGCATGAGCCAGAACGGCGCACAGGAGATGGCGCGCGAAGGCAAGAATTATGAAGAGATTCTGATGTTCTTTTATGATGGGGTTGAAATTCGAGATTGTGAGGAAGATTAGATTTAGAAGATGGCTACGCTGAAAGGGCACGGTCAGGATTCCTCCCCAAATGATAAGAGTGTGTGATTGGGGTAAATTAGAAAAAAATTCAGGTATTATGTATTATTAGGTAGAAAAGAGACGCATCCGTAAAATGAAAGGAGCGTCTCTTTTTCTGTTGCTTGTATGGATTTCAAGGATGAAGCAGTTATACTGCGTGACGGACTATTTGCGGTACAAATATTTTGGAAGTCCGTTTTCCATAATATGGGAAACGTCTCCTTGGATCAGCGGCTGCGAGTAAGCCAGGAAATCATCGCTGACATCGGTACCGTTTTTCGTGATCCACTCAGCAGGTACTTTCTTTTCCTGATTGCAGATCAGATTGACATCCTTGAGAACTGGATGAATTTTATATACAGTGTTACGATGTTTTACGCATGAAGCGGATGCTGCGCTTAAGTCCGCAGCGTTTGAAACGGCAGCAGCTGCATGAACAGGTTCAGAAGCAGCTGTATCAGTCTCACGCTCAAATGCGACCATCTGTCCAGTGTGACCGTCCAGGGCTGCCTGGACGCCGAAACGACCTGCCATTTCAGCCTCGTTTAAATCAGTACCGGAAACGGTGAGACCGGAGCAGCGCTGGTTGACGTTGAGCTCGACCGAGCGCACCTTGATGCCGAACTGGTTGCGGATATAATTTTCCAAAATTTTGCCGCATCCGGCTAACATTTTGTGACCGAAGGTGTCGACCTGGGCTTCGGTTGAATATTCGCAGATAAAACGACCGCCGTGGTCGCGGATGCCCTCGGAGACGCAGACGATGACATTCGCTGTCTTTTCAAACGCTTTCTTTAAGTCGTCATTAAATTGTGCCAGCTCAAATGGAGCTTCCGGCAGATAGATTAAGAGCGGATTGTCACCGGCTTCCTTGCGTGCTAAGGCAGAGGCAGCCGTCAGCCATCCGGCATGGCGCCCCATGATCTCAACGATGGTGACCGATTTCTGCTGATAGACAGAGGCGTCCAGCGCAATTTCACGGACGGATGCAGCGACATAGCGGGCAGCACTGCCGTATCCAGGCGTGTGATCGGTCAGAACGAGATCGTTGTCGATCGTCTTAGGAATGCCGATAAAGCGGATCGGACTTTTGATCTGCGCTGCATAGCGGGAAAGCTTGCTGACGGTGTCCATCGAGTCGTTGCCGCCGATGTAAAAGAAATAGCCGATGTCCAGCCGCTCCAGTTTTTCAAAGAGGACGCGGTAGAAGCTGTCGGAGAGGTTCTCCGGGAGTTTAAAACGGCAGGAACCCAGATACGCCGCCGGAGTCAGGCGAAGAAGTTCCAGATCGTCATCGGAGAGTGTTTCTGAAAGGTTCATATAAGAATCCGCGAGAAAGCCCTCGATTCCATTTATCATACCGTAGACGCAGCCAACCGCATCGCTGTGGCGCGCACCTTCGCAGATAACGCCGTAAAGGCTCCCGTTGATAACCGCGGTCGGTCCGCCGGACTGTCCGACTAAGATGTTTTTCTTGTTCATAAGGTAAATCTCCTTTTTGTGAGGTAAGTACAAGGTTTACGATATAAAAAGTTTTAAATCAATATAAAAATGTACATAAAATGATTTGCTGGAGTTGTATTTTTCATAAAGGCAAAAACAAATCAAAAAGTACAACTCAAAACGTATCTATTGTAGCGGAAAGAGAGGAAGAAAGCAAGAGAAAAAGGCATATATGATAAATAATATGAAAAGCGGATACTCGGGAAGTGGATAAAGGGCTTATAAAAATTAGGAGATTGATGTATAGAATAGCAGAAACGGGTCATACTGTTAGTATCACAAAAGAGAAATTTTTGAATAGAGCTAATCTGTCACATATCAAAAACACTTGAAAAACCTAGTAAAATCAATGCTTCCGAGGCTTTTTTCTTTAAACAAAAGCTATCGTAACTTATCGCCAAATAGTGTATTTTGATGCCAAAATGGTGTAAAAAATGGTGTATGAAAACCAGTGGGAAAGAACCATATTTAGGATGTTGAAATAAGTCCAAGTGCTTGCTGATACAGTAGGTACGTGGGCTTATTTTAGTGTACTAGACTTTAGAACATTAAACTGAAGAAGCAAAAATAGGTATCTATTTGATCGCAATTTTTATATGGAAAAAACAAGGTATCTCCAATTCAGAGATCCCCTATCCCAAAATCATACTACGCCTATGGAGTCGCAAATTGCTACGCCTGTAGATTTTTCGCAGTTTTGAGAAAAACTCTCATATTATGCCAAAAGGGTGTCGCATTTTGCTACCCCATCTCAAGTATCAAAACGGTATCCGAGTCTCAATGATAAAACGGTGTTGAGCTTCCATCATAATTTCTTAGTTCATGCCATTTCTGGTAAAATCTATCCTAAATTCATCAAAATTCCTTAAAATTATCAAAAAAACCAAAAAACACAACGAGTTTTCCCTTATATACCAACGTTTTTTGAACCCGATGAAATCCACGTTTCAAATCACATGAGATAAGACAAATCAATCTATTATCCCAATCAAAATCCACATATACCTTTGTGACGCAATAGAAGCCATTTTAAGCTGTTTTACACATTAGACAGTAACTTCTGTCAATGAATCAAATAAAATCCAACCACAGGTCAAATATGAAGTCCATCCCCCTGCTACCACAGCTAAAAGAAGAAAAGGAGTGATACACGATGTACAACAAAATTAATACGGGTCAAGTCTACAAAAAAGAAATAGTTACCAAGATAAAAGAAAAAACCGGATTCTGGAAGAAAGATATTGAGTTAATGTTACTGGCTTTAGGAGAAGTAATCACAGAAGCAGTAGAAGAAGATAAATCTATTTCTCTGAAAGGAATCCTCACAATTACCCCCATCATGACGAAGGACAGAATGAGATACAACAGATATAAGGGCGAAATGGTTCAAGAGCAAGGACACCAGAAAGTAATCATCACAGCAGGAGAACAGCTAGATAAAGCAGTTGTGAAATCATTAGAACGAAAAGAAAGATTGGAAGAAGAGAAGAAAGCTAGAAAAAGAATCTATAATCAGACCTATTATCAAAATAGGAAAAAGAAGAAAGCTGAAGGGAGAGCATAAGTATGAGAAGAAATTTAAACATTGAAACTATCACAAAGGAACTGGTTGAGAGAATTACCAATAATTCGGAAGTGCTGGAATTTTTCAAGAAATCAGAGACGATAGAAGAATTTGGAATTAAATACTTTCAAAATAATCTTGTATGTGGTTATGATCTTTCGTCAACAGGATGTAAAGATTTTATATCTGTTTTAGTTGATGAATACGAAGGTAATAGACACGTTACCGATCAAAGCATAAGTATGACGTATAAAGTGCAAATTATTGTGTTTCATGAAGATAAGAGTCTGTTGGATAGATTATCTATGCTGATAGGAGATATTGTTACTGAAGCCTATCCTAATAGAGGCGGATATAGTAATTGCTCCACCATGACTGATATGGGGAACAATTATGCAAGAATCATTAATTTCACATTATTTTCTACACGTACAGACTCATAATCTCATCTGAATAATATTTCTGTAAGAGAATGAAAAGTTGTCACTCCTTGAGTAATACATATTAAGTTGTCCTTGCGGACAAGAATCTGGATCTTGGGATGAGATATTTCAAATTTGTCTCTTGAGAAGGACATATTAAATGATTTTTAAAAGTGATAACTTTTGAAAAATGAAAAAGTGAATATAGTAGAGAAGGATATTGTATGTGCTTCAGCATAGACAACTTGATCTGTGTAAATCAAAAGACGAAAAGGAGAACGAAATTATGTACTTATGTAGAAGAATGAAATTGTGTGGATTCTTATTAAAAAAGGGATTTAACTATGAGAAGATTATTGCTGATAAAGAATATTATTCTATAATGTGGTCACGAATGAATGGTTTTTTAAAAGAATTAGGTTTCGCACACATGTGTGCGAAAGATGATTTTATACCAGAATCATAATTTTATTTAATTGGAATGATTTTATCTGTCTTGTTGTCGTGAAATTTGGACAACTATATACATTAAAAGGGCAAGGTTGTCGCCCTAGAAAAAAGGAAGAAAATCAAATTTGATTCTGGACTGCGTCAGCAGTGCAAAGGGATCTTTTGTTATTAATTAATCTTATGTAGTTGCAGTACTGAAATCGCCACAAATGTGACACTTTTTTCGAAGTAACTATGAAATTTTGTCACGTTTGTGTACAAAATGGTACTTAGGCTAAAATTTAAGGAGGAATGAGAGAATGGCAACGAACAAACAGGGATTGCATTATAATTATGATATTCCAGAATGTAACTGGATCATCAAACAGGGAGCAAAAGTGATTGGCTGTGGGAATCATTCCATAACAGGAAATACTTTTATTGTTTTCCAAGTGACAGATTTTTATAAGTCTCTGTGCGAAGAGTATAGAGCAAAACATAAAGAATAATTCAAAGAAAGATTTTAAAACTTAATAGCATATAAGTAATTGGGACAGTATGGGAGTAATACTGCCTTTTTTATTGTTCAAATTTATCGGAACGCTGTTCTTGCGTTCTGTCTATGGCTGAAATAAGCCGTCTTATTTTTATTCAAGGAGGATTTTTAATAACTATGTCTAATATTAATAAAACAGAAAATTTAGAAGAAACAAGAGTATGTAAAGAATGTGGTCGGGAATTGCGGATGAGTGAGTTTAGAACCAAAACAATAGGATGGACAACACATACATATCACATTTGTAATAAATGTTTTAATGATAAAATTCTAACTGCACGTAAACAAACTTTCTACGATAGAGGTATCACTCTATATAAGTCTAATAAATCCATGAGAACGGTTAGGAAATATAAGGCTGTTCATCCATCCAGAATTTTACCAGAATCCGTGTCTGGAATAGAATCAATGGCATCAGATGAAGTATTTGCCCGACTGCTTGATTATAAAGATACATGGGTATCAAATTATGGCAGAGTGATAGAGAAGAGACAGGACAGCTATCAGTTGCTTAAATCCACCTGTTCCAGAGCAGATAAGGAGTTATATTATACTCTCAATAAGAATGTATACAACGATAAGAAAGAAGAGTGGGAATATAAGAGGTTCAAAGTCAGAGTGTGTGATCTAGTGGTTCAGACGTTCATTGTGAATGAGGATATGAAGAATAATACCGCCTGCTACCATCGAAACGGCGATAGACGAGACAATTATTATAAGAACCTCTATCCTGTGACAGAAGCACAGTATGGAGCCATTGAAGCTGAATATTTGAAGAAAGGTACAGTTTCAGAAGATAAGATCATGAAGATTGTGAATGATATGAAATATAAGGCTGACGGTTGGAATCCTTGGTATTATCGCCGGAGTTTTGAAGGAGTAGGTTATCTGGGGACAGATGATATTGATTATTGTTCTGATGCATATAACAGATGGACAAACATGATCCAAAGATGCTACAACTCAAAGATTCATGCGTACAAACCATATTATAAAGATACAAGAGTATGTGATGAATGGCAGAATTTTTCCAACTTCAAAATCTGGTATGATGAACATTATATTCCGGGAAATGCGATTGACCTTGATAAAGATCTTCTGTGCAATGAGGCTAATATATACAGTCCAGAAACGTGTGCATTTCTTTCTCATTATCTGAACACGGTATTTGAGGACAGAGAAGCACCTAACACCACTTTGAATGATGATGGGAAGTATGAGGTCAGCATAATGATTTTAAATAAGAAAATTGACTTGGGTACATATGATACAGAAGATGAAGCAAAGAAAGGTGTGATTGAGGGTAAGAAGAATTATATTGATGAGCTGGCAGAGAAGAGCAAGGGGAAAGTTCCAGATTGTGTATATGATGCTATGAAAAATTGGTAAAATACTTTAGTGTACGAAAGTGAAACTATAATACATAAGGGCATATTGGATGTGATAATATATCTGATATGCCTTTTTTTCGCCGTTTTGGGGTAAGTTATCTGAATGTGCCAATCCCAAATTTATGTTGCATTTGATACTCCTTTTGAGTATAATATTAATAAGGATAGACGTATCCTTTTTCATCACACTATGAGTCCTGTGACTGTTCCGACAGGACGGTAAACAAAAAGTGACAGAGCGATGAGAGGTGTGACGGTTCTGACACCTCGGTAAAATAAAAGTGACCGAGTGATGAAAATTTTAACAAGGAAAGAAATGAAGTATAGGGTATATTGGATAGAAAAATCCGGTATACCCTATTTTTACGTTTTTTAGTATGGTAGCAGGAGAGAAGAATTAATTCTGCTTCATGGCTTTTGTAAGATTTAGTAGAGCATCGACCTCTGGTTGTGTCAGACCGGAAAGATTCTTTTTTATATCCAAATTTCTACAATTTTCTGAAAATGTATGGTATAATTGTGTAAAAGCAGAAAGAAGGATAGCATATGAATGATATAGATGTGTTTTTAAATATGATGGAAGATGATAATTATAAAGACGAAGATTACTATGAAGCATTTAGAAAAATTTGTCTTAATTATGGGGATAAGTCTATAGAACCTTATTGTCTTTACATGGATATTATAAATGAAGAGATACCTTGCGAAAAATATTATATGCGAATGCTGATGGATGTGTATTCTGATTATGGCATAGGGGAAGATTTCCTTGAGCAGTTGCAGATGCTTATAGATGAAGGGTATTGTGTAGAATCACAGAAAGAAGCAAGAGAAATAATCAAGGATCATATTCAAGATGGATATATAATTGCCTATCGAGGTGAATTTGCAACAAAGGAATATCATAATTTAGATTATAAAGAATCTGTTAGTTATTCTTTAACATATGATAAGGCAAAGCATTTTGCAACAAGATTTAAAATGCTACCATTGGTAAAAAGTATTGTATATACGGTAAAAGTTCCGGTTGAAGATGTACTTGCTTATATCGACAGAGAGGATGAAGTTGTATGCTTACCTATTTGTATGGATGGTAAGATGCAAGTAATAAAAGAAGAGTCTTTCTTATGATGAGATTATAAAAAGATAGATAAAATTTTGAAGTGGTATTTTAATGGATGGTGGTACATATGAAATTAGATGATAGTCAAAGAATGATTGGGATTAAAAGCACTGTATTGACAATCTTCAGATTGGATATTTGGGATAAAAGATATAATGAGTTACAACAGGTTTATGAAGCGTTAAATTTAAAAACGAATAGCAAGTTAGTAAACAAATTAACATTAAATGAACATAGAGATATTGCATCATTTTTCACTGATACAGTTTATATGGATATTGCATTTGTGATCGATGATTGTATCAGTACGCGTACCGATATAATAGAGTTGGTTGATTCGTTATATGCTAAAAGATTTCCTTCTGTCAAACAGTATTTTGGAGAGATGGAAAGGCAATATGCATTATATAAAAGCGCTACTAATTTGAAGGTAAAAAAATTATTAAGAATAGAGTATGAGTATATTAAATTTTTAGCATATAAATCGAAAATTATTGATGAGCCAGAAAGAGTAATAAATGGATTTGATTTTGAGGAAGATAGAAGTACATTAAATTATTCTTTTTATCTTGCTGATAAAGATTTGATTGATGAAACAGTTGTTTTTCGATCTATAGAAGATAATAATGAGAAAGAATATGTATTCCAATCAACAGCATATGGTAAATATTTAAAAAAGCGAAGAGAAGATTTGGCAGAATTTTTAAATATCAAAGAAAGTTTTTTGGCTGATTATATTCATGAAACAATGAGATCTCATAGCATAGATGGTGTGGCAGAAATTAGACTAGGAACAGAAGGAATGATTGAAACACTTACGAAAAATATAATTGCAAATCATAATGGTGGTATGGCATGGTATAATGAAATGACAAGTGTCTATAATTCTTCTGAATTTTTGAAATATATTCCAGAAATTGCATATGTACCAAATGTGGATGGACTGATTGAAAATTATTTTAAATCATATGTAACAACTTGTTACATGGAGGAATTGAGAAAGAAAAATCCATTTACTAAGATTACATTGTCAAGAGAATGTATACCAAATAATTACAGAGAAGTGTATATAACTATTTTGTGTATGTACGAAATGGATGTATTGTATAAGATGTTCGCAATTATGCAAAAACAATATTATATGGATTTTTCGTGGGAAAAAATCACAAATCAAAGTTTATCTGTGCGCTATGAAAGTCTAATATCTAACTTGGAGCAAACGATAGCAGATAAAAAAAGTAAGATAGAATCCTTAGATAGAAAAAATAAAGTATTATCGCTTCAATTGGAATCAGATAAATCAAAAGAGCTAACACCCATAATAGCGGAAAATAATAAGTTGTTAAAAATAATTGACAGCAAGGATTTTGAAATTGAAGAGTTGAAGAAGAAATTGCAGATTCAAGAAGAATTTACTGCGGAATTAAACCATATAGATGTAGACAAAGAAAATAATAATTATAATATTGATATATTAAAAACTAAAAGATATTTATTTGTTGGACGCTTTGAAGAAGCCTTACCGGAATTAAAACATGATTTTCCAAATAGCTTATTTATGGAAGGTGAAACATATAATTTGCTTAATGTTAAAGTGGATGCAATAGTGATGTTAGTTAGATGGATGTCACATAGTATGTTTTATAAAATTAAGGCTACAGGAAGCTTGACAGATACAAAAATAATTATGTGTAATACAAAAAATAAAGATACAATTTATCAAAAGATGTTCAATGAAATTATATAATACAAAAAATAATGGCGATGGATTTATTTGAATCAGTTACAGATGTATTAAAAGCGTTTTTAAACGCTTCTCCAATTTCTTTGAATGATTTTTTATAAATGCCAATTTTAGATAAAAAGCCATCATCATTATTACTGAAAGACCTAAATATCGCGTATTATTATATTATGAACAAGTGTTTGAAGCTTGTTTATTTTTATTTATGATGATATACTATTCTTAAATTGGAGGTAGAGAATATGTTAATGTATTGTAAAAAATGTGGTAGAGTTTATATGGGTGATAACGATGATACAGAAACTTGTGATATATGTAAATCAAAAATGTATCCTGTTCCAAAACAATATCTTGATGTAGATGAAAATGGTGAACTCTTTGATGATTTATTTGGCGATGACATGAGAGATAAATTCATCGAAGAATGTGTTAAAACTGCTCCAGAATTCGACCAAGAGCTATTTGATGAAAGACCATATATCCAGAAAAAACGTAGCCAAGAATATAATCGGATGCTTAACGCACATGAAGCTATCCGCGCAGGAGCAGATCCTAAATTAGCATTTAAAAATGGTGGACAGAATTTACCGAAGTGTCCTGCGTGTGGTAGCTTAAATGTAAAGAAAATTGGTAGTGTAGAACGTGCCGCATCAGTTGGATTATTTGGGCTGTTCAGTAAGAAGATTGGTAAGACTTTTGAATGTAAGAATTGTGGGATGATGTTTTAAATGTTTTACTTAAAGTAGTTCATCCACATGATTTAAAGCCTTGACAGTCATATTATCGGCATCGTGACATTTATGTTCGTTAAAATAATCGTCAAGGCTATCATATTTTCTTATCCGTAATATAGTATCTTTCTATAGAGGACAAAGTTTATATCCTGAACAGAAGAGAGCTGTTGTTTTACAGATTGAAGTTCTTCAGCAGAAAGAGAAGTATCATTGAGTTTCTGACCCAGTTCTTTGTATTTGGAAATATTCTCATCAAGTGTGCTTCTTTCGCTTTCGTAGGTAGAAAGTAATTTTTCCTATATTGTCCATACCGGGGCATCTGGTTAGGTACTTAAATTCTACAGGTTTGAACATACCCCCCCGGTAGGGTAGGAGATGGAGTCCTAAACCGATTGCATTGGTTTTGAAATTTTCATCAAATGGGATGGCAGAAAGCTAGATTGATATGCAGAGCAATGGGGGATTTTCTAGTTATTTCTGTCGGAAATCGCGACGGAATTTTCAGCAGTGAAAATCTCTTGCATATTCAACAGTAAAATGATATATTATATATAAAGGATGCTACCGATAGACGGTTGTCCTGAATAATTGTGTTATAAAATAACCGCTCTTGTTTTCTCAGGACAGGGGGCGGTTATTTTTGTGTCTTATTACTATCTCGACCAACTTTGTAGCCGAGACTAAAGCACATAAAGCATAAGCCTATCAGTGCAATAACATCTGCTGTACTCATTGGTTAAGCCCTCCTTTCCCTAGATTCTGTTTCCAGTTTCTATGTAATCAGAGGGTCACAGTCCCTCTGGAGAAGGACAACCGCCTACCGTGATATGGTAGCACCCATGAAATTATTATAGCATAGGTTAGGGGAGATTGGAAGAGAAAAGGGTGGGTTTATCGAACGCTTGTTTTTCTGGATGCTTTGCTGGATTGTGGTGTTGATAGGATGTGATGGGAGATTCATTTTATCGAACGCTTGTTTTTTGACCGTGTGTAAAGATGAACCTGCTATTACCCAAATCAAGAAACCGTTTAGAATCAAGAGTTTTAATATCCCCCGATACCAACAACCCACTAAATCACTAGGAATAAAATTTACACCCAAGCATCACACCACCACCAGAGCATACAAAAAAACACAGCCTATAATATAAGACCGTGCTTTTTATTCAATCATCATCAAATTATCATCAAATCATCATCGTTCCCAGTAATACCCCGATCCATCTTCCAGATAGATATATAAACCTGTATCAGTTGCGTTGTAATTAGTGACTTTCCGCATATCAACGAAATTATTTTGGAACTCTT
>UMCM01063380.1_pt1 | contig 12327 bp, 8 predicted proteins | sample 1964231 | NCBI WGS metagenome assembly UMCM01 (sample SAMEA4835968, study PRJEB28245) | human gut metagenome | biome: gut microbiome; material: fecal sample | place: Denmark | collected 2008
CTTTCACATCGCCCCGGATGTCAGAAAGCTTCTCTGCATTCTCCTGCTGCTTTAACATATACAGCTTTGCCTTTAACATCTGCATCGCCTTGTCCTTGTTCTGGAACTGGGAACGCTCATTCTGGCACTGTACAACAACGCCAGTCGGGATATGGGTGATACGGACCGCGGAGGATGTCTTGTTGATGTGCTGTCCACCGGCACCGCTGGAACGGTAGGTATCAATCCTTAAATCATCCGGATTGATCTCGATATCAAGGTCTTCCTCGATATCCGGCATTACATCGCAGGATACGAAGGATGTCTGTCTCTTTCCGTTGGCGTTGAACGGAGAGATCCTTACAAGGCGGTGCACGCCTCTCTCGGACTTTAAGTAACCGAACGCATTCTCTCCGTTGATCTGGATCGTAACCGACTTGATTCCGGCTTCCTCGCCGTCCAGGAAGTCGAGTACCTCCACCTGGTACCCTTTTCTCTCTGCCCAGCGGCAGTACATACGGTATAACATGCTGCACCAGTCACAGGACTCTGTTCCGCCCGCTCCGGCATTCAGTCTTAAGATCGCGTTGTTGTTATCGTACTCCCCTGTGAGAAGTGTGCGGAGACGGAGTGCGTCGAGCTCAGATGTGAACTCGTCGAGCATCTCCTGGATCTCCGGAACGATCTCCGGATCATTTTCCTCATACCCCATCTCGATCATCAGACCGATCTCTTCGTACTGATTCTGGAGCTTGTTGTACTCTGCGACCGTATCTTTCAGGTTTTTCGCTTCCTTCACGAGTCTCGTGGATTTCTCCGCATCCTCCCAGAAGCTCGGCTCCTCCATGGTCTTGTCCAACTCGTCGATCCTTCTGATCTTCGCTTCCAGATTCAGGGAGTCCCTGACCTCCTTCAGTGGAGTTTCATATGTGGATAATGTATATTTAAACTGGTCTAACTCAACCATAGAATCTGTCCTTTCTAATAACATTTCACCAAGGCCGCCTGTTCCCTGTGCGGACCATACGGAATGTTACCTTTCTTATAATGATTTAACAAGGTCAGCGCAGAGGTTCCGCGCTGACCATCATTTCATAAAACAATTGGTGTTGATCCTAGGCTAACGGTTTTCTTCCGCAGCACTGTTTATATTTCTTGCCGGATCCGCACGGGCACGGATCATTCGGGTAGATCTTCTGTGTCTGACGTCTCTGCGGAGCTCTTGCCGCGGAATCGTCACGGTTTGTACCTGTAACCTTGGCAGCCGGCTCTCTCTCCACCTTCTCCTCTACACGGATATGGCAAAGAATACGGATCGTATCTTCACGGATCGCCGCTGTCATATCGTCGAACATCTCGTAAGCGTTCATCTTGTACTCTACGAGCGGATCACGGTTGCCGTAAGCCTGTAAACCGATACCTTCACGGAGCTGATCCATATCGTCGATATGGGACATCCACTTGTTGTCGATCACCTTCAGGAGAACGACACGCTCGATCTCACGCACCTGCTCTGCATCCGGGAATTCTGCCTCCTTGGATTCGTAGAACTTCGTTGCCAGTTCTTTTAACATGTGCTTGAATTCGTCCTTGCTCATCTTGCTGATCTCGTCAGTCAGCTCGATCGGCTTTAACGGGATGATCGGAAGAAGAAGATCATTTAATTCCTTGAAGCCCCAATTCTCCGGAGTCTGCTCGTCACTGATGGACATATCCACAGCGCCCTCAACGATATCGTTGAGCATCTTCATGATCAGCTCACGCATGTTCTCACCGTCAAGTACCTGACGGCGCTCAGCATATACGACCTCACGCTGCTCGTTGTTGACCTCATCATACTTTAAGAGGTTCTCACGGATACCGTAGTTGTTCGTCTCGATCTTCTGCTGTGCTTTTTCAATCGCGGAAGATAACATCTTGTGCTCGATCTGCTCGTTCTCCGGGACACCGAGGGCATTGAACATACTCATTAACTTGTCGGAACCGAAGAGGCGCATCAGGTCGTCCTCGAGGGAGATATAGAAGCGGGACTCACCCGGATCACCCTGACGTCCTGCACGTCCGCGGAGCTGGTTATCGATACGTCTGGACTCGTGGCGCTCTGTACCGATGATCTTTAAGCCGCCGAGAGCCTTTGACTCGTCGTCAAGCTTGATATCGGTACCACGGCCTGCCATGTTCGTCGCGATAGTCACCGCGCCGTGAATACCGGCCTGGGCTACGATCTCAGCCTCCAGCTCATGGTACTTTGCGTTTAAGACTTTATGCGGAACCCCGCGCTTCTTTAACATCTGGCTTAACATCTCAGATGTCTCGATGGTGATCGTACCGACGAGGACCGGCTGTCCTTTCTCGTGGGCCTTTACGATCTCCTCAACAACTGCGTGGAATTTTTCTTTCTTTGTCTTATATACCGCGTCATTTAAGTCTTTACGGATAACCGGACGGTTTGTCGGGATCACGATAACGTCCATACCGTAGATATTACGGAACTCTTTCTCCTCCGTCTGGGCTGTACCGGTCATACCGCCTTTTTTTGCATACTTATTAAAGAAGTTCTGAAATGTGATCGTTGCGAGGGTTCTGGACTCTCTCTTAACGTTTACATGCTCCTTCGCCTCAATGGCCTGATGGAGACCGTCGGAGTAACGGCGGCCCGGCATGATACGTCCTGTGAACTCATCAACGATCAGGACCTCGTCATCCTTGACCACATAGTCCTTATCGCGGAACATGAGGTTGTGGGCGCGGAGGGCAAGGATGATATTGTGCTGGATCTCAAGGTTCTCCGCATCTGCGAGGTTGTCGATATGGAAGAATGCCTCGACCTTCTTAACACCCTGTTCTGTCAGGTTTACGACTTTCTCTTTCTCATTTACGATGAAATCACCGGTCTCTGTGATCTCCTCGCCCATGATGGCGTTGAGCTTGTTAAACTCGCCGGATTCCTCACCGCGGACTAACTGCTTTGCGAGAACATCACAAACCTCATAGAGCTTTGTGGATTTTCCACTCTGTCCGGAAATGATAAGCGGGGTTCTCGCCTCATCGATCAATACGGAGTCCACCTCATCGATGATACAGTAGTCGAGATCACGGAGTACCATCTGCTCTTTGTAGATCGCCATATTGTCACGAAGGTAATCGAAACCGAGCTCGTTGTTTGTAACATAAGTGATGTCACACTGGTAAGCGGCTTTTCTCTCCTCGGAGGTCATGGAGTTTAATACCACACCGACCTTTAAGCCGAGGAACTCATGAACCTGTCCCATCCACTCAGCATCACGTTTTGCCAGATAGTCGTTGACGGTTACGATCTGAACACCTTTTCCAGCTAGGGCATTTAAGTATGCCGGACAGGTGGAAACAAGAGTTTTACCTTCACCTGTCTTCATCTCAGCGATACGTCCCTGGTGAAGGACGATACCACCGATGAGCTGTACCGGGTAGTGCTCCATCTTTAAAACTCTCTTGGCCGCCTCCCTGACGGTTGCGAATGCCTCCGGCAGAAGATCGTCCAGGGTCTCCCCCTGTGCGAGGCGCTCTTTGAATTTTCTTGTCTGATCCTTTAATTCTTCATCAGACATCGCCTGCATCGTCGGACGCATTTTTTCGATCTTATCGATGATCGGGTAAATATACTTTAATTCCCGGTCACTGTGCGTACCAAATACTTTTTCAACAAAATTCATTCTGCTTGTTCTCCTACATAAATAAATATACACATGCAGCGATACCCCTTTATCCATCTCGCGGGAGTTATCCACGGATACACGGTCTTTCAAACGCCGGAGCCGGATTTTATCCACATGACGCATGGTTCATCTCACATCAGGCCACTGCATACAAGTTTCTATATCTGAATCGTTTTTGATGTCCGCTGCTCCGTCCTGCGGGATTTTACCGCATAACCGCATACGTCTGCATCGTACAATCCTTAATATTTTAACACCTTCCGGGTTTTTATTCAATGACTTCATGTAATTTTAACATTTCGTACATAAATCCTTATCTCTGCCTGCGCAATTCCCGATAAAACTCCCTGCTACATCTTCTCGCAGCCGCATCGTCCATCTGCGCCGCATCCCTGCTGTTTTTTCTAAAACCGTTTTGACAATTTTTCGACAATTCAATTTTTTCCTCTTCGACATCTCCCTGACTCCTTCCCCCGGCTTCTCCCTCACTTCTGTCTATTTTTCTCTCTTCCTGCCGCTTTTCCCCTTTAAATGTACAACTTGCACAAACCATACATTCGATTGTCTGGTTATCCACTTTATCCACACTCATCCACCGAAATTATGTGGAAAGTTGTCCACCTCGAGAAATGCCGATTTCACGCCATTTCGCAGTTATACACCAAGTTATCCACATTATCCACAAGTTTTTTCCTCCCCATCGGTGGATTTTACGGTTCCTTAATATTTGTTTTATTTTTGTGAACATCTTATAAAATTTACATTTCCGACAACTTTTTTGCCCAATCCCATTGACAAACCGGGAAGGCTTCATATAGTTTTTGAGCTTTTATACACCTTTTTTTACCTTTTTAAATTTTCTCATTTTTTATGTATTTTGGTTGTCTTTTACAGAATTTTGTGTTATACTTAAGTCATCCCAAACAAAGGAGTTGATTTTATGCGTTACACGATCAGCGGAAAAAATATCAACATTACACCAGGCTTAAAAGATGCCGTGGAAAGTAAATTAGGAAAACTGGAGCGCTATTTTTCTCCTGATACTGAAGTACAGGTAACATTGAGCGTAGAGAAAGGACGTCAGAAAATAGAGGTTACGATTCCTGTTAAAGGCAGCATTATCCGAGCTGAGCAGGATTCCAGCGATATGTATGTATCTGTTGATCTCGTTGAAGAAATTATCGAGCGTCAGATCAAGAAATATAAGACAAAGATCGTTGACAAAAAGCAGAACGCCTTAGCATTTAACGAAGCCTTCCTTCAGGAAGAATCCGAGCCGGAGGAGACCGTTAATATCGTAAAGACAAAACGTTTCGCAATGAAACCGATGGATGCCGAGGAGGCTTGCGTACAGATGGAACTCTTAGGACACAACTTCTTTATGTTCCTCAACGCTGATACAAACGAAGTCAATGTAGTTTATAAGAGAAAAGGAAACTCTTACGGACTCATTGAACCGGAGTTCTAAAGAATCCTGAAACTTAATAAGAATGAATAGCCGGGCGGCAGCGTTGATGTGGGAAACCGCACAGTGACTGAAATGCCAGGCAGCAAAAATACAGGCGGTACTTGATTAGATTAAGTACCGCCTGTTTATTATGTTTAGATGCCCTTTATCAGTTGCCAACTATTCTTTTCTTCATTTTTGAGTTTCCTTTGCACATGCCGCGCAAGCCTCACATGCGCTCTTTGCGACCGCCATACCGCCCATGGAAGTCTCCCTGAGTTCTGACGGAATCGACCGTCCCACCGCATACATGACACCGATGGTCTCGTCAATCGGGGTGATGCTCTTGATTCCCGCCATAGAAAGTTCCGCGGAGATCAGGGCATTTGACGCCCCCATGGCATTCCGGTTCTGACATGGATTTTCCACAAGTCCGCCGATGGGATCACAAACAAGTCCCAGAATATTCACGATCGCGAAGGATGCCGCGTCGAGACACTGCGCCGGTGTTCCGCCGAAAAGTTCCACAGCCGCTGACGCTGCCATGGCACTGGCCGCTCCCACCTCCGCCTGACATCCGCCCTCTGCTCCGGCTGTCGTGGCATTTCTCGTAATGAGGTATCCCACTGCCGCCGCGTTAAATAACGCCTGGCAGATCTCCTCATCCGTAAATCCGTAGTTTTCCTGCAGGGAACAGCAGACTCCCGGAATTACACCAGAAGAGCCAGCCGTCGGTGCCGCAACGATGAGTCCCATGGACGCGTTGACCTCGAGAACGCCCACCGCATAGGCGATCGCCTTTGAAACCACATCCCCACAGAGATTCTTCTTATTTTCCCTCAGCGTGTGGAGCTTTCTGCTCTCCCCGCCGATCATGCCGCCCATGCTGACGATATTTTCCTTTAACGGCTTCTTCGCCGACGTCTGCATGATGGACCATGCTTTCTTCATTTTCGCCCTTGTCTTCTCCGGATCCTGCTCCAGAAACGTGGTTTCCCGCTCGAACATGGCCTCGGAGATCTTTTTATTTTCCTTTTCGCAGTACTCTAAAAGTTCTGCACCATTTATAAAATTCATCGTTTCTCCCCCCATCAGTCCAGATTGATCGCCGGAACCAAAAGAACGTTTTTCACAGCCTCAAACCCCCGCAGCGCGTTAATCACCCGGCCGGAAACCATGGTATCCACCTCGATGATCGCGTAGGCCATCTTGCCCTTGCTCTCGCGGTAAAGGCGCAGGGAACCGATATTTAAGTCGTAAGCGCTCAAAACGGCCGTCACGAACGCCAGCGTACCCTTTTTGTCGATGTGCTGGACAACGATGGTGCTGTAATTTCCGGTAAGATCAACATCGACGCCGTTTAACCGCGTGATGACCGCATTTCCGCCGCCAATGGACTTTCCGCGCAGGGACATCTCATTTCCATTTTCGTCCTTTACATAGATGTCCACCGTATTCGGATAGATCTCCTTATCTGTGAAGTTTTCCTCGAAGGTAAAGTCAAGTCCTGCCTCTTTCGCGTGCTCAAAGGAATCGCGTATCCTTTCATCATCCGGGTGATATCCAAGGATTCCGCCGACTAATGCACGGTCTGTTCCGTGTCCATGGTAGGTACGGGCGAAGGATCCGTAGAGCACAAAGCGCACCACCGCCGGCTTCTCCACCATTTTTCCGGCAATAAAAGCGATCCTCAGTGCCCCAGCCGTGTGGGAGCTTGATGGTCCGATCATGTTCGGCCCCAGAATGTCGAACGTTCCGATCTCATTCATACGTGTTTCCTCACTTTTACATATTGTATTTTGTTGTTCCGCAGGTCTGCGCACCTGCCGCGCTGACCATAAAAACATAAGCTGAATGGCAAAAATTCCTATCTAAAATGAATTTTTACATACCACTTTAAAGGCTCTGAGAAGTTATATCTTCTGCCTTCATATTTTGGATTTGTATCCGGCATTTTCCCGGAACCCGCATAAATGCTTGCGAAGCGCGTATTTAAGCCATTTTTCGCATATGCAGTAACTTCTCATATCGTGGCATAAAGTGGCATATTTTGAAAAATTTTGTCGTAAATCTGTCGTAAAAAATCCATCATTTCTGACTATGAAAGTCTCAGTTTTCCTTCCAGATTTGCAAAAGAATTTTTCTTTTTCTATGCCGTTGCTTCCGCATAGATATTCATCGTGGTCGAGATATCCGAATGCCCCATGATTTCCTGAATGACTTTCAGATTGGTTTCATTTTCGCAGAAGCGGGTACAGAACGTGTGCCTCAGATTGTGAACTGAAAAATCCCGAATCAGCAGTGGCTCCCGTTTTTCCTTTTCAGCCAGTTTCACTTCATCCCGATTGTGATCTCTTATAATCCGTTTAATTGCACGATTTATAGTCATCGGGTTATGAAGATTCTGCTCCCTGTTCAGAAAAACAAAATTGGAATATCCATCTATCGTCGGAGATTTCAGCTTGAACCGTTTCTGATTCTCACGTTCCTGAAGCAACGCTTCCCTCACCTCTGACAGCATCGGAACTACACGATTGCCAGCGTTCGTTTTGGGCGTTGTAAGACGGAACCGCCAACCATCGTAGTCACGGAAACGGTAAATAACATTATGGTTGATGAAAATCTCATTATTCTCAAAATCACAATCATTCCATCGAAGACCAATCGTTTCACCAATCCTACATCCTGTTCCAAGCCGAAATGTAAACAGTGGCATCCAGTGGCTATAAATCGGCGAGGTTGAAACAAACTGAACAAATGCTGCCTGTTCTGCCTCTGTCAGTGCATGCCTTTGTGGCTTCTCCCAACAATGGCTTTTCTTGATATCACCCTTAAGCCCGTCTGATGGATTACAGCGAATATAACCATCTCTCACCGCCAGTGTAAATGTCGGATGCAGCAATGAATGGATAATCTCCAGGCTGTTCGGTTTAAAACTCAGGTCATTGATCAGGTAATTATAAAATTCCCGAATATCAGAATACTTAATCAAGCTGATTTTCCGCATTCCAAATTTCATACGTACGAACTTATCGTACATATACTTATAATTCGATCTGGTGGATTCTTTCAGTTCCGTCTTGCCACTGAAATAGATATCAAAAACATCATTTAAAAGGATGTTCTGATTTACAAAAAGGATTCCATCCTCCACGTTTTTCTCGGCCTGTTTCCGCTTCTCCCGAAGTTCCTTTAACGTTCCAGCATACACACTATGCCTGCGGCCATCTGCACCTTTATATTCGTAGCTGCCATCTTTTCTCTGGCTCTCACCGTCTTTTAAAACGCGTCCCTTTGAATCTTTTCTTGAATCTTTCATAAGTTCTCCTTCCATTTCCATGGAAAGAGCTTTGCTTAAGATATATTTTTGTTTAGCAGAGTTTGGATCCAACCGGAATCTTATCATCCAGCATTAACAGGTTCACAATCTCATCTTCCCCTTCTTGCATTCAGCAGAAAGAAACATGCCATGGGATTCAATTCCCATCATAGCTCTCGGCGGGATGTTGACAATCGCAACTAAGGTCTTGCCAACCAGTTCCTCCGGCTCGTAATATGGATGCATTCCGGAAAGAATGGTACGATCTGTTCCGCTACCATCATCTAATGTAAACTGCAGCAGCTTTTTGGATTTTTTCACTGCAACACAGTCTTTTACTTTTACCACTCTCATATCTGATTTGCAGAATGTATCAAAATCGATATCTGCCGCATCATAAGGCTCTACTACAACCTTTTCTGCATCTTCTGTGGAAGTCTCAGCGGTTACTTCCTCTTTCTCTGCCATTTTATCCATTTCCGTTGGCTTTGCCTCCTTTTCTCGTCTTCTCAAACAATATTTTACACTAAGGCGGTATGATCGTAAACAAGTTCGATTGATCCTGTGAATTTTGAATTTTTCGTTACAACAATAAACATACTATGATTCATCGTGTAGCAACCATGTACCCTTTTTGGAAGGACCTACATGTTCCACCAAACCATCTTTCTTCATTTTATTGATATGATACCTGACTCCGGCCACTGATAATCGCATCTGATCTGCGATTTTCTTCACAGTAATCGTTGGCTGTTCTCGCATGATTTCCAGAATCCTGGTTGCGGTTTCCGCATTAGCTTTTTGTTTTTTAATGTTAGTGTTAGTTTTTATGTTAGTGTTAGTGACTTTTTTTGTGTTAGTCTTTATGTCCGTATCTCTTTTCCGATACATGTTTACCCTAAAATCCCCATCAAAATCAATCAGTTCTGGTTCAGGCAAACCATATTCCGCACAGGCCTCAAACAATCTCGGTATTCCGGTTCCCCATTTCTCAATAATTTTCATATAGGCAAAGGCTCTTGCAATTGCAGGATTTCTCGGTTTTGAATACCCCACCATCATTTTAGAAATGGTGACATTATTTAGGAGCATCCCAGGCGAAGTTACTTCCAGTCTATCATCAAACAATGCCACCTGAATACTCCCCTGTTCGAGATAGCTACGATGTGCTACAGCATTTGCAATAATCTCGCGAATGCTGTCTGTTGGCAATTCATACACATCCTGTCTGTACATACCCTTTATCGTCATTCCCATATTGATTTTTTCAAGGACATACCGATATGCAGCTTCCATCTGTTCCTGAATGGGACCCTCAAATTCTCTCCTGTCAACAAAATACGCACGGTTTGTTCCTTTAAACACACCACACTGGATAGTAGGCTGCTGTGGCATTCTTCCAGTTAAAAGAGCATATGCATTTGTGGGATATACCACCTTCAGACTCCTTCAGTACACCCCAGGAAATCAATGTGTTCTTGGTTACCTCTTTTATCTTCGCCTTCTCACTCTCCTGCCATGTGTTGGCAAGAGCAGTTTCTTTCATACTTTTGCAAAGTTCATTGATGTCACTATCTGAAACCGTCATGTTCTGGCATATTTCACTATCAAAGTGGCGATTCTGCCCTTCTAAAATCAGTTCCTTTAGCATATACCCTTCCACATGTCTGGTTGTGCCAGATACTCTTACATAAGTACCATCAATCATCCCCTGTGATTTTATATAATATGGACGCTGTGCACCTGGTAAAATTTCTACAACAATCACCGTTTTATCTTTAACTGTCTGTAAAGCCACATCCGGTCTGATGGCTGGTTCACACGCATCAGAAATTGCGTTGGTAATGGCATCCATGGTTTTATAAATATTTTCCGTATTCATTCCCACAATTTCTAATGTCTTATCGTCTACTCCGAAAAAAATCTTGCCACCTTTACCATTGGCAAAAGCCACCACTGTTTTCATATATTTTTCGCTCTTATCAGGTACCGTCACCTTATACTCGATATTCTTTGATTCGCCAGAAAACAGCATGTTTTCTTTCATAGCAATTACCTCTTAGAATTCTATGTTTACAATGCTTCTCATCAATTCATAATGCACCAATCACTTTTCTATCCTTAATCAGTTTATTTATTCTTTATCATCTTTTCTGCATCTTCTCTTCTAATACAATAATATATATAATATACAGGGGGTGGTAATCATACCTTAGCCAAGCGCTTCCCAGGTTTTTCAATATCCTTTTTTATGCTTTTGTCGTAAATCTGTCGTAAATGACCAATTTTTCATCATCGAAACACCCTGCAAAGCCTTATTTTAAGCTATTCTAACTTATCAACAGACTTCATTGTCGGGATTTTTACACACTGCACTATTTCTTATTATACACAATAAGGAGCTGTTTTTCCACAGCTCCTTATTTTTTCTTTATGATCTTTTCTTTTATCTTTTGCCCAGTTATCCTGAAGATCAATGGACATCTGCTGCTGGAACAGATTGCTGCATAATAAATTCCTGCAGCTCTTAATCTAAGAAGGTAACCGCTTTCGCCGGAGTACGGTAGTACGCCGTAGAAATAATAATGCCGGTCTTTGATGCGCTGGCGTGGATGATCTTTCCGTCGCCGATGTAGAGGGCAACGTGGTTGATCGTCTTTCCGCTTGCGTAGAATAACAGGTCGCCCGGCTGGATCTGGTCGAGGGAGATTTCCTTGCCGTTTGCCGCCTGGTCTCTTGAGGTACGTCCGGTCGTCACACCGAAATGCTCAAAGATACGCATCGTAAATCCGGAGCAGTCAGCTCCGTTCGTTAAGCTTGTCCCACCGTATACATACGGATTGCCAAGGAACTGTTTCGCATATGCAACGATCGCGGTGCGGACTGCGGAATTGTAGACTGCGCTTCCCGGACCGTTCTGGGTACTCTGATATGAGCCGGAGGTTCCTGTGCTGCTGCCGGTGGAAGTTCCGCTTCCGCCGGGTCCTGCGGTACTGCCGGTATCCTGATTTCCGGTATTCTGGCTTGTGCCGGTCTGGGTGCTCTGGCTGCCCTGACTATTCTGTTCTTTCGTCGTTCCGTTATCCGCGTTCGGATTCTGGGCAATCATTCCGATCGTGGAGGACGGGGTGTCCTTATTTGCAGACGCAGTCTCCTGTCCTGCTTCTTTCTTTAACGCTTCGACCTTCGCGATAGCGTCCTCCGCCTCTTTCCTGATCCTTGCGTCCTCTTCCGCTTTCTGGCGCTCTTCCTCGACGCTCACGGCCTGCTTGAACTCCACGCGCTGGGTGACATAATCTTTATGTACATATCCGCTCAGGGATTCATCGACCTGGATCTCGATGAAGTCTCCCTCTTCCTTCACTTCCAGGTACTCAGCGTCCTTGGAAAGTGTGGTGAGTACCGCACTGTCGGTACTCGGCTGCTCGCGGAGTCTTAAGCTGTCAGCGCTTACCGTCACATAAACCGTACCTATATCTTTCGCGATCCTCTCCGCATCAGCGCCGGTAATAAAATATTCGGATTTTATGTAACCGGTCACGTTACCGGACTTGATCTGATACCAGGTTCCGCCTTCTCCGTCCACTGTAGCTAAGATCGTTGCTGCGCAGTTGTTGTAGATCTTACCTACGATACTGCTGGAGGTATTCGCCTCGGAACGGATATTTACATAGTTGCTGACGTGGGAGATTGCCACGTTGTCATAAGCCGACTGTTTATTTCCGACGGTGGTAAGTCCCGTTCTCTCACTCACCTGCACCGAAAGGGTTTCCGCCGCATAAGCGATCTGCGGCATCATGAGCGCCATACTCAGACCGCAGACCGCGATGATTCTTCCTGCTCTGTTCATAGATTGTTTTTTCTCCTGTCTATCTGCTGCCGCTGCC
>UMCM01034899.1_pt1 | contig 12267 bp, 9 predicted proteins | sample 1964231 | NCBI WGS metagenome assembly UMCM01 (sample SAMEA4835968, study PRJEB28245) | human gut metagenome | biome: gut microbiome; material: fecal sample | place: Denmark | collected 2008
AGATCTGCACGTCGTCTGCCAGCTTATGGTCGCCCAGCATGGTGGCGTCTGCGCTCACCGTGCCGCTGATGGTCCGGTTTTCAATAGCGGTCACGTTCTCACCTTCCGGCGTCACGTCGATGCGCACCATCCAGCCGGCGGGGTAGTTCAGGCTTTTGTCCACATTCACGGTGCGGGTGATGCCGTCGGTGCACATCACTGCTACGCGTTGCAGCACGTCGGCACCGTTGTCCTCCACAAGGGAGCGGGTGGCCGTCTGCACCACGCCGTAGAACACGCTGTCGGCCTCTTCGCCGGTGACCACATCCGCCACCTCATTGTCCATGCCCAGCAGCAGGGTGACCACTTCGCCCACGCCGCCGCCGTTCAAGGACGAGATCTTGGACGCCACCGCCGAGCTGCCCAGCTGGTAGCTGGTACCGGCCACGGTCACTGCCGTGGGAGCGCTGGCGCTGGGCGAAACTGCTGTGATGCGGCCTGCGGCGCGGCGGGTATAGATCCATACCGTCTGCAGACTCTCGCTGTAATAATACACATCGTATTTGTTCAGTTCGCCGGACTCCGACACCTTGTCGTTGCGGTACACGCTCACCGGTGCAAAGGGCAGCTGGGTGCCCTCCGACGCCACAAAGGGTCCCTTCAGGCTGTTGAGCAGCACCGTGGAGGTGTCCACCTGACCATTTGCCACGGTAAAGCCCAGGGTGCTGCCATAGGCTCCGCCGGAGGCCGTGTTGGCCGTGAGGGCATTGTACAGCAGCATGGCGCAGTCCTCATAGTTCATGGTCTGGCCCTGTGCCCTGTTCAGCTGGCTGCGCAGGCCCAGTTCCTGAGCCTTGTTCAGCTGCGCCGCCGGGAAGGCACCGTTCAGATCTGTCATCTTGTAGCCCAGCAGCTTGAGCACGGCCGTGCAGGCTTCTTCCAGCGTGACGGCGTTGTCCGGGCGGAAGGTGCCGTCCGTGTAGCCGTTCATCCAGCCCTGCTGCACCGCAATGCGGATGTAGGGTGCCCACTGCGAAGAGCCGGGCACGTCCTTATACAGGGTGCCCACAGCCCCCTGGGAGGCTGCGCTCTCCCGGTACGCCGAGAACGCCACCAGCATGCGGGCAAAGGCCCCGCGGGTGACGGCGGCGTCCAGGCTGCCGGTCTGCCCGGCGTCCATACCGCCCAGCGTGATGGCCGTCTGCACGGCCGTGTTGCTGGCACTGCCCAGCGCAGCCGCCGGCATGGCCAGCATGGACACCGCCATGCTCACCGCCAGCAAAAGTGCGAGAAAACGTTTTTTCATAGGTATTCCCCTTTCTTCGGGCTCAGTCGTAGCGCAGCGCCTCGATGGGATTGAGACGTGCCGCGCGCCGGGCCGGCAGATAGCCGAACAGCACACCGATGCCCACCGAGATGCCAAAGGCCACCACGATGGAGTTGAACGACGGGCTCACCGTGATGGCGGTATCGCTCATGAACATGGGCAGCACCTTGTTGGCCGCCATGCTCACCGCATAGCCCAGTGCGATGCCCAGCGCACCGCCCAGCGCCGAGGTGGTGGCAGCTTCCACCACGAACTGCGCCAGAATGGTGCGCTCCTTGGCACCCAGTGCCTTGCGGATGCCGATCTCACGGGTGCGCTCGGTCACCGACACCAGCATGATGTTCATGATGCCGATGCCGCCCACTAGCAGCGAGATGCTGGCAATGCCGGTGAGCACCACGATGACCATGTTGATCATCTTGTTCATTTCCTCCAGCCACTCGCTGGCGCTGTACACATAGTAGCCGTTTTCGGTCTTGAGGATCTTCTGCAGCTCCTCTTCCATCGTGGTTTTGGCCTCGTTGGCAAAGTTTTCGTCCGTCATCACAGCCGTGTAGTTATTCACCGCGCTCTGGCTGGAAAGCCGCATCACGGTGGTGTAGGGCAGGTAGACGCAGTCGTCGTCGCTGCCTTGCTGCATGGTGGGGTTGCTGACCTTGGCCGCCAGCACGCCCACAATGCGGAACTTGTTGGCACCGATCTTCAGCGTCTGCCCCACACCGTTGCCGCCAAAAGCCACCCGGTTCAGGTAATCGCCAATGATGCAGACCTGCTTGTTGTCCTGCATATCCATGTACTGCAGGCCGCGTCCCTGTGCGATCTGGTAATTTTTCATTTCGGTGTAGTTCTCGTCCACACCGCTGATGTTGGACCAGCGGTAACTGGTGGTGCCGATCTTCAGCGTACCGCTGGCGTTGCCGCTGAATTCGATCTGGGGCGACACTGCCTTGATCAGGTCGGAGTGCCGCTGGCAGATGTCGTACATATCGTCCACCGGTACGGTGCGGGAGCCGTAGCCCCAAACCTGAATGCTCAGGGTGTTGGTGCCCAGCGCGGAAAAACTGTCCCGCATGCTCTTGGTCATACCGTTGCCCAGACCCACGATGACGATGACCGCCATCACGCCGATGATGATGCCCAGCATGGTCAGAAAGGTGCGCAGCTTGTTGCTCCACACGTTCTGGATGGCCTGCCGGAAGGTTTCAAAGATCATGCCTGTTCCTCCTTTTCCGGCGTTTCGGGCAGCAGAGTGGGCTGCACCATGGCCTCCGGTGCGTGAGAGTCGCCGTCATACACCACCCGGCCGTCCTCCAGCCGGATGATGCGGTCGGCCTGCACGGCAATGGAGTTGTCGTGGGTGATCAGCACCACGGTATGTCCCTGCTTGTGCAGTTGCTGCAAAAGCCCCAGCACCTCGCGGCCGGTGTGGGAGTCCAGTGCACCGGTGGGCTCGTCGGCCAGGATCACCGGCGGGTTGCGCACCAGTGCCCGCGCAATGGACACACGCTGCTGCTGGCCGCCGGAAAGCTGGTTGGGCCGGTTTTTCAGTTTGTCGCCCAGGCCCACCTGCTCCAATACTTCACGGGCACGGGCGTGCCGCTCGGCGCGGGAGACGCCCGCGTACACCAGCGGCACCTCCACATTCTCCATCAGGTTCAGCCGGGGCAGCAGATTGTACTGCTGGAAGATGAAGCCCAGCATCTCGTTGCGGACCGAGGCCAGTTCGTTGCGGCTCATCTTACCCACGTCCCGGCCGTTGAGCCGGTACACCCCGTGGGTAGGCACATCCAGACAGCCGATGATGTTCATGCAGGTGGACTTGCCGGAGCCGGACTGGCCCACGATGGCCACGAACTCGCCTTTGTCGATCTTCATGGTAATGTGGTCTGCGGCCTTTACCGTGGTGTCGCCCATCTGGTAATACTTGCAGACCTCTTCAAATTCGATCAGAGCGCTCATGCATTCCTCCGTGTCAGGTCAGGATCACGCCGTCGGCCTCGCCGATCACTTCGCCGTCATTTCCGGCGTCCACCGGCTCGTCAACGGCCGGTTCCTCGGTCACGGTGCTTTCTGCACCTTCCCCATCGGCCGTGCCGTCGGTGGTCTCGCCACCCGTCGTGTCGGTGGTGCCATCGGTCATGTACTCATAGCCGCCGTTGTCGTAATAGGTATCGCTGCTCACCGAGCTGGGGTCGTAGCCCACGGTGTCCTGCGCGGTCAGGCCGCTGACAACCTGGGTGTAATCGCTGTCACTGACGCCCAGCTTGACCTTGACGTACACAAAGCCGTCCGGTGCGACCATGTCCGGGTCTGCGTTGACCGCACTGGGGGAATCCTGGGTCACCAGCACATAGCTGCCGCGCACCACAGCTGCATTGGGCACCGCCAGTGCGTTCTTGGCCTGGGCCACCACGATCTCCGCGTTGGCGTTCATGCCGGGGCGCAGGCCGTCGGTCTCGTCGATGCGCACGGTGACCGGGTAGGTGGTGGTGCCACCGCTGGTGTCGCCCTTCATGGACACGCGGGTCACAACGCCCTCATAGGTCCTGTCCTGCACGGCGTCGGCGGTGACCTGCACGGTCTGCCCCACCGACAGGCTGCTGACCTGCAGCTCATCCACATTGATGGTCATTTCCAGGTAGCTCAGATCGTAGATGGTGCACAGGTCGCTGCCCGTGCTCAGGGCATCGCCCACCTTGGCGGCCTTTTCGATGATGGTGCCGCTGATGGGCGAGGTGATGGTGTAGTTGTTCATGGTGTCCTGGGTGCTCTGCATGGACAGCTCCGCACCGCGCAGGGTCTCGGAGGCAGACTGGATGGACTCGCTCAGGTCGTCACCGCTGATCTGCAGCACGATGTCGTCCTTGTTCACGCTGTCGCCCTCGCGTGCATGGATGGCAGTGACCGTACCGGCGGCCAGCGTCGTCAGGGTGCGCTCGGCCTGATACTGGAAGGCGGCCGCGCCGATGGAGCTCACGCCGTTCACAGTAGCGGTGGCCGCCTGGGCGGTGGTCAGGCCGCCTGCATTGCGCACCGAGATGGTCACGGTGCGGGTGAGCAGGTTGCCGGTGCTCAGGGCATCGGTGCCGGTGACGGCGGTAATGGTGCCGGTCAGGGTCTCAAAGGTACCGTCCAGCGTCACGTCCGCGCTCTGCCCCACCGAGAAACCGGCTGCGTCTGCCGCCGGGAACTCCAGTGCCAGTGTCATCTTGGAGTTGTCGCGGATCACGGCCACTTCCTGGCCGCTGGTCACCTCGTCGCCCTTGGCGACCTTCAGGCTGCTCACGACACCGGCCACTTCCGCGCGCACATACTGGCGGTCCACCGTCTTGTCGTAGTTGCGCTGGGCCTGCTGCAGGGTGATGCCCGCCTGCTCCGCCTTGGTGGTGGCGTCGGAGGAGTCCACCGTGTAGAGCACATCGCCCTCTTCCACGTTGTCGCCTTCCTCAAAGCTGCAGGTCAGCACCTTGCCGGACACCAGCGACTTGACATTATAAGTATTCGCCGGTTTCAGGGTGCCGGTGCCGCTCAGGGCATTGACGAGGTCCCGCTGTTCCGGCGCGGTCTCCACATAGCTGGTATCCACGCTGGCAGGCTTGTCGGCCTTGGGCTTGAGCAGCCACACACCGCCCAGCACGGCCACGCAGGCCACCGGGACCAGCCACTTCCAGTTCTTTTTCAGGAACCCGGCTGCTCCGGCACCGGCCGTTTTCCCCGTCTGCGGCGCTCCCGCAGCATTCTGCTCGGTTTTCTTTTTCATAGATCCTCCTAAAAATGAGCAGGCGGCGCTCCCACCTGCAGGCATCCGGTTTACGGTTCAGTTGATTGTAGTGTAGCGCATTTTGGGGCAATACACAAGCGTCCAAATTTCGTACATCCATCTTTTCAACAAAATTTAACAAAGCCGGGGCACACCCGCAGGCATACTCCGGCTTTTCCCGTTTTTCTTCGGTTTTATACGCGCACCATATCGGGGGTGATCTCTGCCAGACTGTGAGCGCCGCACATCTGCATGGTGTCGGCCAGCTCCCCGGCCAGCTTGTCGATGTAGCACTTCACGCCTTCCTCGCCGCCGCCGTACACGGCCGTGACAAAGGGGCGGCAGATCAGCACGCCGTCCGCGCCCAGAGCCAGAGCCTTGAACACATCCACACCGGTGCGGATGCCGCCGTCCACCAGGATCTTCACGCCGGTGTCCTTGAGGGCTGCAGCGATCTCCGGCAGGACTTCAGCGGTGGCGGGGCACTGGTCCAGCACACGGCCGCCGTGGTTGGACACCACGATGGCGGCGGCACCGGCCTCCCTGGCCTTCAAAGCACCCTTGACGGTCATCACACCCTTGACGATGAAGGGCCGCTCGGCCAGCTTCACGATCTCGGCCAGCTCTTCCACGCTCTTGCTGCCGGCCGGCGGGGTCATGTTCTTGAGGAAGGGCAGGCCTGCCGCATCCACGTCCATGGCCACGGCAAAGCAGCCGCTGGCCTTGGCCTGGGCCATCTTCTCCCGGATGGTGTCGATGTTCCAGGGCTTGATGGTGGGCACACCGCAGCCGCCCGCCGCACCGATGGCCTTGGTGGCCATCTCCATCACGGTGGGGTTGGTGCCATCACCGGTAAAGGCGGCAATGCCGTTCTCGGCGCAGGCGCGTACCAGCACGTCGTTATAGGTCATATCGGTGTAGGTCTCGGAGTAGTGCAGGTTCACCGCACCCACCGGGCCTGCAAAGAAGGGGTATTTGAACTGCTTGCCAAACAGTTCAAGCGTGGTGTCCGGGGTGCCGCCCTCGCACAGGGTGTCCATGTTCACCCGGATGTCCGCCCACTTATTATAGTTGCGGATTGCCGTGTCGCCCACGCCCTTGGCACCGGGGCCGGGGATCTGGTTTTTGCAGGCCACGCCGTTGCACACCGGGCAGGCCTTGCAGTATTTGCCGATGCACTCCCGCGCATTGGCCAGCACGTCAGCATAGTTCATACAGAGTCCATCCTCCTTGTTTTCCATTTTTGCGGCAGGAAATGCCCTGCTGCAGCACTCTCTGTTCCCATCATAGCCTTGTTTTGGCTCCCCGTCAAGGGTTCTGCACACCTTTTGCCCGCCTCTTGTCATTTTGCAGTACGATGGTACGTCATTTTGAAAAAAGTCTGATTTTTTTCAAAAAAAATCCTTGACAAAACAGCTGGTTTCAGGTATTATAGTGGAGCGCCAAGGGCACCCGCCCAAAGGCAGAACAAAAGATGTGGAAAGATGGCTGAGTTGGTCTAAGGCGCACGACTGGAAATCGTGTAACGTGTCAAAAGCGTTCTGGGGTTCGAATCCCCATCTTTCCGCCAGAAACCTGAAACAGAGATGTTTCAGGTTTTTTGTTTTATTCCAAAACGCTGTCCTTGACAATCGCCCTGCGTTCCGCTATGCTGAAAAAAAGATTTTCCTGAAGGAGGAACATTCTATGGCTGCATCCAAAAAGAAACGCACCGGTGCCCGCGCTGCGGTCGTGGTGGTGCTGTGCCTTGTGCTGGTGTGCGTAGTGGCCGCCGCCGTCGCGCTGGGGCTGGTGAGCCGCCGCGTGAAGAGCTTTGCCGGCGGAGCCAGCTTTTCGCTGGACTACCAGATCACTTCCACCGCTGCCGAAGAGCCCGCTTTATATAAGGTGCTGGCGCAGTTCGGCGGCACCTCCGGCCGGGTGGACGGCCAATATACGCCGGAAGCCCTGCAGCTGGAGCTGTACCCGCAGGCCAGCGGCAGCAGCCAGCCCCTCACCCGCCTGTACATCAGCAAGGACGAGACGCTGTACGATGCCGGGCAGCTTTACCGCACCCTGCGCAGCAGCATCACCGACAACTATCCGCTGGCCGGTGTGCTGATCCCGGAATGGAATATGGGCAGCTACATCTCCCAGACCCAGCTGGCCAGCCTGCTGGGCGTGGATGATACCGCCACCAGTCTGCAGTCCATGAACGACTTCCAGCTGGACCTGAAAAAGATCAAAAAGGTGCAGCCGGAAAATGCCAAAGCGGGCTACCTCTACTTCCGGCTGGAAACCGACGACACTGCCGCCGATTCCCCCGTTTTGACCCTGGGCGTGGAAAAGAGCGGCCTGCTGCGGGCTGCCTCCCCCGCCGTGCACATCCTGCTGGACATCCCGGCCCACGGTATCCACACCGAGCTCACCGGCACCGTGACCCCGGCAGCCCCGACTCTGACCGCTCCCACCTCCCGCATGCAGGACAGCGACATTGCTTCGCTGGTGCAGCTGCGCCAGACTGTCGAGAGCGTGGTGCAGTTCGTGCAGGGCGCTGCTTCCGGCACGCAGAGCGCCTCCTGAACCTCCTTGATATGCAAAAACGGCAGACGCCTTGCAAAGCGTCTGCCGTTTTTTGATGCGTTTATCGGTCCAGGATGCGGCCATCGGTGGAGATGGTCACCACCTGCCACGGCACGAACTTGCCGCTGTTTTTCAGGGCGGTCACGGCGGCGTGTTCCAGCCCGCCGCAGCAGGGCACCTCCATGCGCAGCACTGTCACGCTCCGGATGTCGTTGCTGCGGAAGATCTCGGTCAGCTTTTCGCTGTAGTCCACAGCATCCAGCTTGGGGCAGCCGATGAGGGTGATCTTGCCCTTCATGAACTCTTCGTGCACATTGGCGTAGGCGTAGGCGGTGCAGTCGGCTGCGATCAGGAGCTTTGCCCCGTCAAAATAGGGGGCGTTCACCGGCACCAGCTTGATCTGGCAGGGCCACTGGCGCAGCTGCGACGGCTGTGCTGCGGTGGGGGCAGCAGGTGCGCTTTCCTCCCGGTGGAACTGGCGCATGGCGCTGCCCGGGCAGCCGTGGAAGGCCGGTTTTGCGGCCTGTGCGGCCTTTTTCTGCTTGTTTTCCAGCACGGCCTGCTCGTCGTAGGCGGCTGCCTCGCGCTCTTCAAAGGTGATGGCACCGGTGGGGCAGCCGGGCAGGCAGTCGCCAAAGCCGTCGCAGTAGTCGTCCCGCATGAGCTTTGCCTTGCCGTTCACCAGACCGATGGCACCCTCGTGGCAGGCGGTGACGCAGGCCCCGCAGCCGTTGCATTTTTCTTCGTCTATATGAATGATTTTCCGGATCATAGAAAAGCCTCCTTGTGTTTGTGCTTTGAGTATACTATAATCAGGGCAGACCTTCGGTTGTTATAACCACGAAAGTGAGGCTTTTTTATGAGACCCGTTGCATCCCCGCTGTTTCAGGGCCTGTCGGCAGAGGAGTGGGCTGCACTGGAGCAGTCCGGCTGCCTGCGCACGAAGAGCTACCCCCGGCACGCCGTCATTTTTCATGCCGGAGAGCAAGTGTATGCTCTGGGCGTGGTGCTGCGCGGCACCGTCCACATCGAAAATCTCGACCTGTGGGGCAGTAAGAGCATCCTGAGCAGCATTTCTGCCGGGCAGGCCTTTGCCGAGACCTACGCGCTGTGCGGCGACGTGATGATGGTGGACGCCGTGGCCGCCGAGGAATGCGAAGTGCTGTTCGTGAACATTTCCGCCTTTTCCGGCGGCGCACCCGGCACGGTGCACGAAAAGCTGCTGCGCAACCTGCTCACGGTGTCCATGCGCAAAAACCTGAGCCTTTCGCAGCGCATCTTCTGCACCACCCCCAAGACCGTGCGGGGCCGTCTGCTGACCTACTTTTCCGCACAGGCCGCCCGCAGCGGCAGTCTGCAGTTCGAGATCCCGTTCAACCGGCAGCAGCTGGCCGACTACCTCAATCTGGACCGCAGCGCCCTCTCCAAGGAGCTGTGCAAGATGCGGGACGAGGGCCTGCTGACCTTTGAAAAGAACCGCTTTGCCCTGAACGAACTGCCGGAGTGAACCTCCCGCAAACGCAAGAAGCACCCGCCGGGTCTCACGATCCGACGGGTGCTTCTGGTTTTTACGGGTTCAGCCTTGCTCAATCTGCCTTTTTGGCAGGGGCCTTACGGGTGCGCTTGGGCTTTTCGGCCGGGGCGGCAGCTTCTGCGGCGGCTTCTGCCTTGGGTGCAGCCTTCTTCCGGGCAGTGGTCTTGCGGGGAGCCTTGGCGGGCTTCTCTGCTGCTTCCGCCTTTGCGGCGGGCTCCGTCTTCGGCTCTTCTGCCTTTTCGGCAGCGGGCTGGGCGGTCACAGCCGGTTCCGCAGCGGCCTTTTTGGTGGTGCGGGGCTTGCGGGCGGCAGGCTTTTTGACCGGTGCCTTCTTCTCCTCTGCCTTCTTCTCCTCTGCCGGAGCAACAGCCTCAGCGGCGGGTGCGGCTTCCACAGCAGGCTCGGCAGTCTTTTTAGCGGTGCGCTTTGCGCGGTCCTTCACCTCAGCGATGGTCCACAGCTGGTCGGCACCGGGCACCTCCTGCCAGATCTGCAGCACGGCACCTGCTTCGGCACCCATGCCCACGGTGTCCACGCACTTGCCGCCGGCCCAGGACGAGCGCAGGCGCACGGTGCCTTCCGGCGTGGGGCAGAGCTCCCACATCTGGGAGGTGCCGCCCACATCCTCCCACAGGTGCAGCCAGGTGCCGTTGGCGGTGCCGGTCATGGTCAGGTCCAGCAGCTTACCGGAGGCGCGGTTGCGGATGCGGTACACACCCTCGCCTACCCGGACAAAGCTCCACTCCTGTTCGGGCTTGTGGTCATACTTGCCCAGACGAACGGTGCCGCCGTCCTTGCTTGCTTCCACGGCCTGGATCACATTGCCGGTGTGGGCGGCAATGGTATAAAAACGATCGGCTTCGATCACGGTCTGTGCTACGGTTTTCATGCTTCAGTTCCTCCATCTGTCACGATGCCGGGCAGGGTCTGCCAACATCTTCCTGCCTAAATGATACCACATATCGTGATTTTCCACAAGCAATTCGACCTTTCTTTAGCAAATCATACAGAATCGCCGGTTCTTTCGGCGTCATTTTCGCCCCTTCGCACCGGTTTGCGAGCCGTTTTTTCACACGGTTTCCCTCTCGACTTTTTGCCGTACTTGCGTTATACTATGATGTTGCTGATTTCCGCCGTCCGCTTTTGGCGGCGGCTTTCCCTACTCCATCCCATTCAAGGAGGCTTTTTATGACAAGCGATGACCGCAGTGCGCTGCAGTTTCGCCGGATGACCGAGACGCCCATCCCGCAACTGATCCTCAGCCTTGCTGCTCCCACCATTTTAAGTATGCTGATCACCAGCATTTACAATCTGGCCGACACCTTTTTTGTGGGCCAGATCTCCACCAGTGCGTCCGGTGCCGTGGGCGTTGTTTCCAGCCTGATGGCCATCATCCAGGCGCTGGGCTTTATGCTGGGCCACGGGGCCGGCACCATCATCAGCCGCAGCCTGGGCAGCCGCGACACCACCGCCGCCACCCGGTTTGCGTCCACCAGCTTTTTCACGGCTCTGGTGTTTGGCGTGGTGCTGGCCGTGGCGGGCCTTGGCACCCTGCCCCACTTCATGATGCTGCTGGGCAGCACCGAGACCATCCTGCCCCACGCCTGCGCCTACGCGCGGCCCATCCTCATTGCCGCCCCGCTGATGATCTCCAGCCTGGTGATGAACAATATCCTGCGCTATGAGGGCAAGGCCAGCTTTGCCATGATCGGTCTGGTCACCGGCGGCGTGCTGAACATCGCGCTGGACCCGCTGTTCATGTTCGTGTTCGGGCTGGGCACCGCCGGGGCCGGTATTGCCACCGCCCTGAGCCAGAGCATCAGCTTCTGCATCCTGCTGTCCATGTTCCTGCGGGGCAAAACGGTCAGCCAGTTCCGCCTTTCGGCCGTCACCCGCGAGGCCCGCGATTTCGGCCGCATCTTGCTGGGCGGTGCGCCCAGCTTTGGCCGTCAGGGCCTGAACAGCATCGGCGGCATGCTGCTGAACCTTGCCGCCCGCAGCTACGGCGACGCCGCCGTGGCCGGTATGAGCATCGTGTCCCGCATCTTCATGTTCATCATCTCGGTGGCCATCGGCGTGGGACAGGGCCTGCAGCCGGTGGCATCCTTCAACTACGGTGCCCGCAAATACCGCCGGGTGCGGCAGGCCGCCATCTTCACCATCGAAGCGGCCTTCTGCATGCTGGTGGTGCTGGTGGGCCTGTGCTGGGTGAACGGTGATGTCCTCATCCGTCTGTTCCGCGATGACCCCGCCGTCACCGCCGTGGCGCTGCCCGCCTTCCACTACCAGTGCCTGGCCATGCTGCTGCAGCCCATCATCGTGGTGGCCAACATGACCTTCCAGAGCGTGGGCGCGTCCGGCCGGGCCACCTTCCTAGCCTGCTGCCGACAGGGCGTGTTCTTCATCCCGCTCATCCTCATCCTGCCCCGCACCCACGGGCTGTTCGGCGTGGAGATCTGCCAGCCCATCGCGGATGTGCTCACCTTCCTGGTGTCCCTGCCCTTCCTGCTTGCATTTCTGCAGCAGCTGGGCCGGATGGATGACGCCGAGCAGGCCAAGGCCTCGTCCTGAAATTCTGTCATAAATCTGTAACCATCCGCCGCGCATTTTCTGCAATGGAATGCGCGGCCGTTTCGTATTCCAGATGAACCGAAACTTTCTTCCGGGTGCGTTTTTTCATTCCAGACAGTAGCATCTGCATTTTGCATTGCTTTTTGTATTGTTTTAAGAGGAGTGATCCCATGAAAAAGACCGTTCCCCGTCTGGGCAGTGCTGCCCTGTGCGTGACCCTGAGCCTTGCGCTGGGCTGCGGCTGCGCGGTAATGCCGCCTGCCTCCTCCGAGAAACCCGCTTCCTCGACAGTGTCCGTTCCCACCGACGCCGAGGGCAAGCCCCTGTACGATGCCACCCGGCTGGACGACGGCCGCCTGCGCATCCTGTACGGCTACGACAACTCCGGCGACAGCCGCACCGTCCTGTGCGGCAGCAAGGTGCTGTACCAGTCGCTCCGCAGCGAGACCGTGAACCTGCTTACCGACACCGTCACCGGCGAGACGAACTACTGGTTCCGCTCCTGGTCGGACTCCACCGGCCGGGGCGGCCGCC
>UMCM01019410.1_pt1 | contig 12232 bp, 8 predicted proteins | sample 1964231 | NCBI WGS metagenome assembly UMCM01 (sample SAMEA4835968, study PRJEB28245) | human gut metagenome | biome: gut microbiome; material: fecal sample | place: Denmark | collected 2008
ACCTGGGCCGCGTGCGCCGGGACAGCCTGGTGGAGGACCCCTTCTGCGGCAGCGGCACCCTGCTCATTGAGGCCGCCCAGAAGGCCATGAACATCGCACCGGGCCTCAAGCGCCGCTTTGCTGCCGAACGCTACAGCTTTGTGCCGGCCGCTGTGTGGGCCGAGCAGCGCCAGAAGGCCTTGGCTGAATCCAAGCTGGATGTGGGCTTCGAGGCCTTTGGATATGATATCGACCCCGCCGCCGTGGCGCTGGCCAACGCCAATGCCAAGCTGGCCGGTGTGGAAAAGCGCTGCCACTTTGAGGTGGCCGATGTGGCGGATTTTGCCGCAAAGCAGGAGGCCATCGTGCTGACGAACCCCCCTTACGGTGAGCGCATGAGCACCATTGAGGGCGCGGCCAAGCTGGCCCGCACCCTGGGCCGTCAGATGGAGGCGAACCCCTGCGCCGGTGTGTACGCTATCACCGCTGACATGGACTTTGAAACCCACTACGGCAAGCGTGCCAACAAACGCCGCAAGATGTACAACGGCATGATCCCCTGCCAGCTGTATATGTACTACAACGCCCCCAAGTTTGAGCACACCGCAAAGCCCATGCCCAAGTCCGGCTTTGACGGCAAGCGCCGTTTTGACAAGAAGGACTGAGCCTGAAAAAATGTGCCCGGCCTGAAAAATAAGCCCTGCAAGCCGCACCGGAACTGCCCGGCGCGGCTTTTTGCATGGTTGCCGGAAAAATCCGGGAAATTCCGGAACGAATGACCTCACGACCCCTGCCGGAGAAAAGGACGAATGCAAACAAAGTTTTATGAAATGTTATGAACAAGTCTAAAACAAGATGAGACAAATTCATGGAGAATTTACACTCCTACCGTTGCACAGCGGAACAAAATAGATTATACTTACCTTATTACCATGACCTGTGCAACCTGTGGCGGAAAGGAACGGTGCCCCCTATGAAGGGTCGAATGAAACCCTATCTTCCGGAGTTGACCATCCGTGATTATAATATCTACCTCCAGTATCTCCGAGGCGTGCGGCGGCAGCTGTACACCGAGTTTGGGTGGTATTCCTGCCATCTGCTGCGGTACAATGGCGTGGTGTTTGCCATTTTGTCCGACAGCCTTGCCGGGCGCACAGCCACCTGCCAGCGTCAGCGGGTGCCGGGCACCCTGTGCTGGCGCAGGATGATGTGCCAGACGCAGGGCATCCGGCAGGCGGCACAGGTGGAAGTGCTGCTGGGTTGGCACAACCTGCAGGACCGACGGCCGGATGAATTGCGGCCCGCCAAGCGGCTGCGCCGCGCGCTGGACCGGGTTCTGCTGCGCCGTGCCTACGAGCGGGCCGTGCAGCAGAACCCGGCCCTGGAACGCCTGTTCGGGCAGGAGCGGGACCAGGCCGTGGTGCAGATGAACCTGAATGCCAAGAACTACAACCTGGCTGCAGAGCCCATGAGCAACGTTTACGGCGCGCTGTATTCCACCCTCGCCACCGATGACCCCAACCAGCGCAAGAGCATGCGCTACATCGGCAGCAGCATTGGGCGCATCTTTTACCTGATGGACAAGGCCGAGCGCTTTGAAGCCGACAAGTGCAGCGGCCGGTACAACGTGTTTGTGGTCAATGACCTGATGGGGCAGGCCTCGGCTGTGGAAAATGCCCGTCGGCAGGCGCTGGCCGCCGCCAACGACCTGATGCGGGTGTACAGCATGCTGGATGTCAAACTCAACCGCAGCCTGCTGGATAATATCATGCTGCTGGGCCTGCACCACGCGGTGGAACCGCTGGAAGTGGGCGCAGAGCAGGAAAACTGGGAGATCCCATGAAAAAACAAAACCGAAAAAGCTGGACGATGGCCTATTGCGGCATGGCGGCGGCGCTGTGCGTCGCGCTGATGCTGCTGGGGGCCGTGATCCCCATTGCCATGTTCATTGCGCCTGCGCTGGCAGGGTTTCTGATCGCGACAGTGTGTGTGGAGTGCGGGCGCACCATGGCGCTCACAGCCTACGCGGCGGTCAGCCTGCTGGCGCTTTTGTTTGTGCCGGACAAGGAAGTGGCCCTGATCTTCGTGTTCCTGCTGGGGTATTACCCGCTGGCAAAACCCCGGTTCGACCGCATCCGCCCGGCCGTGCTGCGGTGCGTGTGCAAGCTGCTGCTGTGCAACGCCGCCGTGCTGGCTATGTACGGCCTGCTGCTGGTGCTCATCCCGGCGGGCAGCATCTCACAGGAGCTGCGCACCACGGCGTGGATAGTTACCCTGTCCACGCTGGCCATGGGCAACGTGGCCTTTTTGCTGTACGACCGGGCCCTGCACAACCTGCTCATGCTGTACCGGTTGGTGTGGCAGCCCAAGCTGCACCGGATGCTGGGCATGCACTGAGAACGGTTGTTGCACAGCAGTTGCACAAAATGGGAAGGTGTGGTATACTGAACCACCAGCAGCCCACAGGGGCCGCAGAAAGAGGGAATGCAAAACCGCCAGTTGACGCAAAGCGCCGGGCCACGCGGGTGACAGCCGCGAGGGTGACGAGGAGAGGAATCATCGAAAATTTCGGCGGATGTTTCTCCGGTTGAAGGCTAGACCAGCCGCAGAGAAGGGCAAAAAACGGCAGTGATACCGCAACAGATCCCTTCAAAGAAAGCCATACAAGAACATAAACTGATAGGGAAGCTGACGGCCCCGGCTGTGCGTTTTTTCTGCGCGGGGGACGCCGGCATGGAGGTGTTTTGTATGTGTGGCATTGTTGGTTATGTCGGCAAGCGCAGCGCACAGGATGTGCTGCTGGACGGTCTGGAAAAACTGGAGTACCGCGGGTACGATTCGGCGGGGGTTGCGCTGGCGCTGGACGGCGGCATCCGCGTGGTAAAGAGCAAGGGGCGGCTGACACAGCTGCGCCAGAAACTGGCCGCGCAGGCTCTGGCACAGAGCTTCTGCGGCATCGGGCACACCCGGTGGGCTACCCACGGTGAGCCCAGTGACGTGAACAGCCACCCGCATTCCACCCCGCGGGTGAGCATCGTGCACAACGGCATCATTGAAAATTACGGCATCCTCAAGGAGCGTCTGATTGCCAAAGGCTATACCTTTGAGAGCGAAACGGACACCGAGGTGCTGGTCAAGCTCATCGACAGCTGCTACACCGGCGACCCGCTGCGGGCGCTGCAGGAAGCACTGGCCAAGGTGCGGGGCAGCTATGCGCTGGCTGTGCTGTTCCGGGACCGCCCGGACACCATCTTTGCAGTCAAGCGCGAAAGCCCGCTCATCGTGGGCTGGGGCGAGGGCGAAAACTTCGTAGCGTCGGATATCCCGGCCCTGCTCAAGTATACCCGTCGCTACAGCGTGCTGGAAGAGGGCGACATGGCCGTGTGCACGGCCGAGGGCATCCGCTTCTACAATGAATTTGCCGAGCCGGTGCAGCGCCCGGTGCTGACGGCGGACTGGGATATGGAGGCAGCCGAAAAGGGCGGCTACCCGCACTTCATGCTCAAGGAGATCAACGAGCAGCCGACGGCCATCACGGCCACGGTCAGTCCCCGCGTGGAGGACGGCATGCCGGACCTGCGCATCCCGCAGCTCACCGATGAGGTGCTGCGCGGCATCGGTACGGTGCATCTGGTGGGCTGCGGCACGGCCATGCATGCCGGTATGGTGGGCAAGGCAGCCATTGAGACACTGGCCCGGGTGCCCGCCGAGGTGGACATCGCCAGCGAGTTCCGCTACCGGGACCCCATCCTGAACCCCAACGATCTGGTGATCATCATCAGCCAGTCCGGCGAGACCAGTGATACGCTGGCCGCCCTCAAGCTGGCAAAGAGCCGGGGCGTGCCGGTGCTGGCCATCGTGAACGTGGTGGGCAGCTCCATCGCCCGCGCGGCAGACTATGTGCTGTACACCTACGCCGGGCCGGAGATCGCCGTGGCCTCCACCAAGGCCTATATGGTGCAGCTGTGCGTGCTGTATCTGTTCGCGCTGCGTCTGGCCTACGCCCGGGGCCGCCTGAGCGAGGCAGAGACCCGCCGCTATACGGCCCAGCTGCTGCGGGCACCGGAGATCATCAAGGCCCGTCTGGCGGACTGCGAGCAGATCAAATACCTTGCCAGCCGCTATATGAACACCCAGAGCTGCTTCTTCATCGGGCGCGGGTTCGACTACTCCCTCTCACTGGAGGGCAGCCTGAAGCTGAAGGAGATCAGCTATGTGCACTCGGATGCCTATGCCGCCGGTGAGCTGAAGCATGGAACCATCAGCCTGATCACCGACGGTGTGCCGGTGATCGCGCTGGCCACCCAGAAACAGGTGTACGAAAAGACTATCTCCAACGCCAAGGAGACCCGCAGCCGCGGTGCACGGGTGCTGCTGTTCACCACAAAGGATGCCGTGGTGCCGGAGGGCGTGGCCGATGCCGTGATCCGGTTGGACGAATATGAGGACATCCTGATGCCCCTGCAGCTGATCGTGCCGCTGCAGCTGTTCGCCTACTACATGGCGGTGCTGCGCGGCTGCGACGTGGATAAACCCCGCAACCTCGCCAAGAGCGTGACCGTGGAATAAACTGCTGCTTACGGGAATTACGGGAACTCCCTCAGGGATGGAGCCTTTTGACAGTACGGCAACCAGAATATAATTACAACAAAAGCGAGGCCCCTCTGAGCATTTCAGAGGGGCCTCGCTGTATCTTTGTTTCAGATGAGGAAGAGCGGCTTACCAGAACCAGTAACGCTTCTTGAACGCGATGTAGGCCACCGCAATGACCACCAGCACCGCGCCGCCAGCGATGAAGAAGGTCCAGTTGATGTTGGCGAAGCGGAGATTTTCGTTGGTCAGCAGATAACGACCGGCGGTGTCCAGCGTGATCACGCCGTCTTTGTAGCTGTTCAGGTACTGCCACTTTCCGGTGGTCTCGTTGTAGAGGTACAGACGGGAGTAATCACTCTTGTCCAGATCAATGCGGGCCGAGCAGGGGACCGTCTTGCCGTCGTTCACCACGAACTCCAGGCCCTGCTCCACCTGCTGCAGTTCCAGCGAGGTGTTCAGCTCGCCGGTGGTGTTGCGCACGTCCTTGCCGGACACCTGCAGGGTGTAGCCGTCGCCCACCACGCACAGGGTCTTGCCGGTGGTGCGCAGAGAGTTGAGGATGTCGCCGGTGATCACCGGGACTTCCGACTGAGCAAAAACGACCTCATGGTCGGCGCTGTCCTGAATGGTCTGCACGGTGGGGTCCAGCGTGATCTTGTCATCGTCGCCGTTGGCAGCGTCATCGCCGTTGCTGCTGTCGCTGCCCGAGGAAGCGGAAGCAGAGCGGTTCACGATGACGGTGACCAGCGCCGTGGCTTTGCCGTTGGAAACCGTAATGGAGGTGGAGCCGGTGCCCACGGCGGTGATCACGCCGCTGGGGCTCACGGTGGCCACACTGCTGTTGCCGGACTTGTAGGTGAAGCTCTGGGAGGCCGAAGCCGGGGCGGCCTTGGCCGACAGGGTGCGGGTGGCACCCGGCTTGAGCACCACATAGGAGGGGGTTACCGTAATGACCTGACCGCTGTTGGTGGAGGTGGTGCCGGAACTGACCGTGCCGCCGGTGGTCGCCTCGGTGGGGATGGCCAGCACGGTAACGGTGGTGCTGGCGGTGACCGAGCCGCAGGCGGCGGTGATGGTGGCGGTGCCGGGGCTCACGCCGGTCACGCGGCCAAAGCTGTTGACGGTGGCCACCTTCTCATTGGAAGAAGTCAGGGAGATGGTGGCGTACTGCGAGGCGGACGAGGGCCGCACCTGCAGCGATGCCGACACCGAGTTGCCCACATAGATGGTGTTGGAGGACAGCGCCAGATCCATCTCGGTGACGATCATGGTGGAGTCCATGGAAACCGAAATGGTGTAAGCACAGATCTGGTTGCCTGCGGCGGCCGTCACGGTGGCGGTGCCCACGCCCACAGCCTGCACCACGCCGCTGTTGCTCACGGTAAGCACGCTGCTGTCATCGGTGAGGTAGATGACGGAGTCGGTGCTGTTGCGGGGGCGTACCGTGGGCGACAACTGCTGGGTCTCGCCCAACAGCATATTGGAAGAATAGGTGCCGGCCTCAATGCTCTCGGCAGGCACGCTGTTGTCGCTGTTCCAGGGCAGCGACACGGCGGTGCCGGTCAGGGGCACGGCAGCCGATGCCGGCAGGGCCATGCCGCCGGCCAGCAGGCAGAGCAGTGCCGCGCCAAGGGCCAGGGTCTTTGCGGTTGATTTCATGGTTCGTGTACCTCTCTGGGTGTTAAAAATGGAGCGAAATTCAGCGCCGGAAACGGTGCCCGCATCAGCGGAACAGCACACCCAGAGCCTCCATTGCATATTCAAAGTAGGTGACCTGATCGTATTCCACGCGGGCGGTCACGCTCATGCCGTTGGAAAGATCGACCTTGTCGCCGCTGCGGCTCACCACATAGGTGCTGTCCGGCTTGATGGTCATCTTGTAGTACGAAGCGCTGGTGCTGGTGGTCACGTCGCTGTCGATGGCGGTCACGGTACCGGTCAGGGTGCCGTAGGAATACTCCGACAAGCCGGTGATGGCGATCTTGCACGGGTCACCCACATGCAGCAGCGGGCGGTCGTTCACGGTGACCATGGCCACGATCTCCAGGTCATCGTTCTCGCTGGCAACGGTGGCCAGCGGGGAGCCTGCGCTCAGCACCATGCCCTCCTTGTAGGGGCTGTCCATGTGGATCACGCCGGAGGTGGGGGCATACAGATAGTAGTCGTTGGCACCGGTGTTCAGGGCGTCGATCTGCGCCTGCACGTTGTCCACGTTGCTCTGGGCGCTGGTGATGCTCTGGGAGATGGACTGCATGGTGGAGTAATACAGGGCCTGGATCTCGCTCTGGTTCTGCTCCATCATGGTCTTGATCTGGGCGTCGGTGTAACCGGCCGCCTGATAAGCCGAAGCGTCAAAGGTCTTTTGCTCCACCTGGCTCTTGTAGGTCTCGTACTGGTAGTAGTAGGGCTGATCCTCGACACTGGTCTCACTGAAGTAGTTCGTGTCGTCCTGGATGCACTGCAGCAGCTTATTGTACTGGTCCACCTGGGTCTGGTAGATCTTGAGCTGGCTTTCCAGGTTGTCCTGCTGCATGTCCAGGTCAGTGCTCTTGATATGGGCCACGAGGTCGCCCTCGTTCACATAGCTGCCCTCGGAGATGTACAGCTCGGTGAGGGTGCCGGAATAGCTGGACATGATGTAGGTCTTGTTGCTGGCCTGCACCGTGCCGGAGTTCTGGCTGACGTAAATGCGGTTGGTGCGGGTGCTCCACACCAGCAGAAAGATCATGAACAGGCCCACCAGAATGACAAAGGCGTACCCGTAGGGAGGTACGTCCCGGTCCATCATAATGCGGCGGTCCTGCAGATCATCGAGGTTCTGGATGGTCGTTGTCATAGTTACTTGGTCTCCATAAACACGTCAACCACGGCGTCATCATCGTCCTGGCTGACAAAAATGGTGTAGTTGTCACCGGTGAGCTTGAGGTCCTTTTCAAAGGCGAGGATCTGCAGCTTGGAGCTTGCCAGCTGGCTGTAGGCCATGGGGCCGGTATAATGAGCGTACAGGCAGTTCTTCACCCGCAGCACGGCGTCCACTTCGTAGCCGGGCTCGGTCTGGGTGATCAGCTGGGTGGCCTGCTGCATCAGGTACAGCTCCGGGGCATGCTCCGGGGCCGGGCCGATCTTGAGGGCCTGCACCAGCGGGCCGATGGGCTGTGCGTTGTGGCTCTTGATAAAGTTCTGCAGCTGGGTCAGCGCCACCATCATGTTGCCCAGTTCTTCGGGGGCGATGCGGCGTGCCACGACATTGGTCAGTTTGAGGGTCTTGTTTTCAGCAACTTTGATCTCGTTCATGTTGAAATACCTCTTTGTCCTATCGTTGAATTTCCTCCGCAAAGGGGAGGCCGTAATAGGCAATCACAGACAGAGAAAGGGCAGAGCACACCTTCTCTGCTTCTGATCACCTATTACTGTAGCAGTAATGGGTGATGCGAAAAATAGAATGTGCCCGGAGGCAGGACGCCTCCGGGCACACCATAACGAGGCATTGTCACCGGTCCGGCGCTTTGCAGCGGGGCCGGAAAACACACTGCATATCGTTTTTTGTCGGGGCTGAGATACCACAGGGCACTCTGCCGTCTGCCATACTTGTCAGGCACCTTGCGGCTGCGCAACCGCAAGGTACTTTTTTCGGCAAACAGGTGCGCACCTGTTTGCCGAAAAGTCCTGCGCGGCAGGGAAACCAGTGCAATTACTTAACCCCGGAAGCCAGAATCAAACAGTCTTAGGCAGGGAAGACGGTCTCTTTCTTCTCGAAGTCAAAGAGGCTGGGCAGACCGTTCTTGACGTTGCCGGTAGCCAGGTTGTAGATGGCAGCAGCAGAGCCGACGATACGCAGGCCAGCGTTCAGGACGCCGTTAGCAACGTCCAGACCGGGCAGGCGGCTAAAGGTGGGATCCTGGATAGCGTCACGGCCGTTGTTGTAGTACTTGCTGACAGAGCTGAACCAGGCCTTGCCCAGGTTGCCGGGCTTGTAAGCGCCACCAAACAGAGTGCCAACGGTGTTGTTGACATAGTCGCCCAGGAAAGAGTTGCCGATAATGGTGACCATGTTCTGGTTGAACTTCTGCCAGTTCTCGAGCTTCAGCTCGGGGGCCAGGATTTCGGACAGGCTTGCGCCGCCGTTGACGTAGGTCATCTCGTTCTCAGAGATTGCGGAAAAATTTGCAGGCATCATCATGATGAATTACTCCCTTCAAATAATGAACTTTTGTCGGTTCCTCCCCGGCTGCGCTGCCGGGAGGGAACCGGTTTTATGTAATCGGGTGCGCACCCGACTGCAACGAATCAGTAGGTAAAGGCTTCGCCGTCATCGTCATCCTCTACCACGGCGGCAGCCGCAGGCTGCTTGGCCACCGGCTCACGGCGGCGGTAGATGCCCTGCTGCATGTTCCACAGCTCAGCATACTTGCCGTCCTTGGCCATCAGCTCGTCGTGCGTGCCGCGCTCCACGATCTTGCCGTGATCCATCACAAGGATCAGGTCGCAGTCGCGGACGGTGGACAGACGGTGGGCTACAATCAGCATGGACCGGTCGGCCAGCTGCTCGTAGATCATGTTGAAGATCAGATTCTCGGTGGCAAAGTCCAGATTGCTGGTGGATTCGTCCAGGATGTACAGGCCGGAATCCTTCAGGAAGGCACGCGCCAGCGCAATGCGCTGCTTCTCACCACCGGACAGGCCGTTGCCAGCTTCCTCCAGGTAGGTGTTGTACTGCAGCGGCAGATGGCGGATGAACTCATGGGCATCGGCCTTCTTGGCAGCCTCTTTCACTTCCTCCATGGTGGCATCCATGCGGGAAATGCGGATGTTGTCGTAGATCGTCTTGCTGAACAGCTCAATGTTCTGCGGCACATAGGCAATGGCACGGCGCACGGAATCGTGGGTATACTCGGCCAGATTCACGCCGTTGAAGTCGATCTCGCCCTCTTCGGGGTCGTAGTACTTCAGCAGCAGCTTGGTAATGGTGGATTTGCCGCTGCCGCTGCTGCCCACCAGGGCAACTTTCTTACCGGCAGGGATGGTAAAGCTGATGTGATCCAGCGCCGGGGCACGGTTGCCGTAGCGGAAGGTGACGTCCTTGAACTCGATGTCGCCCTCCACCTTTTCCAGCGGGATCAGCTCGCTGCCTTCGTTGGCCTCGTCCTCGGCGGGGTAGTCCATGATCTCGGTCAGACGCTTCATAGAAATGCCGGCTTCCTGAATGCTCATCTGCAGACCGATCAGGTTGCTCAGCGGGGAGGTAAAGTAGCTGGACAGGGTGCTGAACGCCATAAAGCCGCCCAGCGTCATCTCACCGTGCAGCACCTGGCTGATGCCCACATAGGTGGTCAGCATGCTGAAACCGGTGGAGATGAAGGTGGAGATCAGGCCCTGGCCCGTGCTGATGCGGCTGGACCGCAGGCTGATCTTCAGGCTCTTGATGTACTCTTTTTCCAGATTTTCCAGCTGGGTGTCCTCGTTGGCATTGCACTTGATGGTCTCGATGCCGCGCAGGCTCTCGATCATCTGGCTGTTGAGGGCAGCCGACTGGATCATGGTCTCTTCGTTGATGCGCTTATAGGGCTGCTTGAACACCAGCACCAGCAGGATGCTGACCAGTGCCATGAACAGCGAGATGGAGAACAGCATGGCGTTCATCCGGAACAGGATGATGCCGGTGATGATGGCCATGGAGATGTCCATGATCAGGCTCAGCGCGATGCTGGTGAAGATGGATTTGATGGTGTTTGCGTCCGAGTAACGGGTGGTGATATCGCCCGTCTTGCGGGTGGCAAAGAACTTCATGGGCAGATGGAAGATGTGCCCGAAGTAGCCCAGCATCAGCGGGATGTCGATCTTGATGGACAGATGGATCAGCACCCACTGCCGCACGAAGCCGATGAGGGAACTGGTCAGGCTCACCACACTGAACACGATGATCAGCGTGACCAGCAGGTTGTCCAGCCCGTAAGGCAGGACCTCATCCATCAGGATCTTATTGAACATCGAGGACGCGATGCCCAGGATGGTGGTGATGACGGAACTTAAAATGGCGTAGAAGAACAGCTTCTTCTGGGGCAGCAGCAGGTCGATGTACCGCTTCATCATGCCCCAGCGGTTGGGCTTGCCGTCGTCTTTTTCGCTGGCCTGCTGGGCTTCATAGCCGGGGGCACCGGGTGCCAGCTTTTTGCGCTGGCTCACGCTGAACTCCGAGGTGGGGTTCAGCAGCAGCAGAACACCGGTAAAGTTCTTGTAGAACTCGTCCAGGCTGATCTTTTTCAGCTCAGTAGCAGGGTCGCCGATGATGACGTAATCCTTGCACTTGTGCTTTTTGCCTTTTTCCTCGGCTTCCTTGACCTGCTCGGCTTCGTCCAGCATGTGCTTGCGGCGCTCGCCGTCATCGCGGAGGGTGGTCTTTTTGAACACCACCACAAAGTGGGCCAGGCCCTGGTCGGTGATGACCTGCGCAATGCAGGGCAGCGAGAAGTCGCTGAGGAAGTTTTCACGGTCCACACGCACCGCGGCGGTGGTGAAACCCAGCTCGTTCGCGGCCTTCTGCAGACCAACGAGGTTTGTGCCTTTCAGGTCCGTACCCATCATATCGCGCAGGCGCGTGATGGTGATCTCCTTTTTGTAATGGAGGCACACCATTGCGAGGCAGGCAGCCGCACAGTCGGTAGTGTCATGCTGCCGGACATAGGTATAACGCATAGATGCTTCCTTTGAAACTATACAAATTTATTCAAACACCATACACATCTGCCAGACACACGGACCGGAAAACATGCAGTGAATTTGACAAAACCGCCAAAACCGGAAGGATTTACCGCCTCTGAACGCCCGGGAATGGGGCAGAATGCTCAGATTTCCGGCTTGCAATGCCTGCAAAGTTTGTATGCGCAGGCGTTACAGCTTATGTGCAGTATACCACAATATGACAGCATCTTCAAGAACTTCTTTTTTAAGAAATCGTGAGAAATGAAAAAAGTGTGAAAAATTAACACTTCTGAAACATGCGGCACGGCAAACAAAAAAGGCAATGTTCCAAAGAACATTGCCTTCGTGGCGCCTCTTGCCTGACTCGAACAGGCGACACCCTGATTAACAGTCAGGTGCTCTAACCGACTGAGCTAAAGAGGCAGATCACTTAAGTGACTGCGAGTGATATTATACCGCATTCTTGGCCGTTTTGCAAGCCCTGATTTCAAAAAAGTGCAAAAAACAAAAAGCATCCCGGCAGAAACGGGTCGGTTTCTGCCGGGATGCGGGAGACTATTATAATAGGTAACGCAATTACTTCATGCGGCTCTTGGCCTTCATGCGCTGCTCATGGTTCAGGATCTGCTTGCGGATGCGCAGGTTCTCCGGGGTGACCTCCAGCAGCTCGTCCTGTGCCAGGAACTCCAGGCAGCCCTCCAGGCTCAGCTTGCTGATGGGGATCAGGCGCAGAGCGTCGTCGGAGCCGGAAGAACGGGTGTTGGTCAGGTGCTTGGTCTTGCAGACGTTCACGTCCACATCCTCGCCGGAAGCGGTGTAGCCGATGACCATGCCCTCGTACACCTTCTCGCCGGGGCCCACCAGCAGGGTGCCGCGCTGCTGAGCGTTGAACAGGCCGTAGGTGACGGCCTCGCCGGTCTCAAAGCTGACCAGAGAACCGGTGGAGCGGTTGGCGATCATG
>UMCM01023849.1_pt1 | contig 12200 bp, 7 predicted proteins | sample 1964231 | NCBI WGS metagenome assembly UMCM01 (sample SAMEA4835968, study PRJEB28245) | human gut metagenome | biome: gut microbiome; material: fecal sample | place: Denmark | collected 2008
TATGTAAGTCGGTGCATGGACAAGGACATTGTCACCCTGTGAGCAGACTGCGTGAAGTGCACTTGCCACGCCGCCTAAAACTCCATTCTCATAACCGATATGTTCTTTTTTCAGTCCGGTCACATGATTCCGTTCTTCATGCCACTTGATGATGCTGTTGTAATACTCATCTCTGGTAATAAAATATCCATAGGTCGGATGTTTCGCTCTTTCAATGATCGCTTCGGTGATCTTCGGGAGTGCCGGAAAATTCATGTCCGCAACCCACATCGGAATGTAATCCAGCCCTTCTCTTACTTCTACTTTTTTCCCCGGCCCAAGCATATTTGGAAGGATATCCACTGCAAGGGCATCTTTTCCTTTACGGTCAATAATACTTGTAAAATCGTACTTCATTTTTCTTTCTCCTCTGTTACATACATTTTTTTCTTTTAGTCATCATACAGGTGACATGCCACCTGGTGACCTTTGGATACTTCTTTTAATTCCGGACGGACTTCCAGGCAGATATCCATGCATTTGCTACATCTTCCGCAGAAACGGCAGCCTTTTGGTGGATCGATCGGGCTTGGCACATCTCCGGTGAGAAAATGACGTCCCCGGCTTTTTGCCAGATCCGGATCGGCGATCGGAATTGACTCCAGAAGTGCCTGCGTGTACGGATGATACGGCTTTTCATATAATTCCGCAGCCGGTGAAATTTCCACCAGCTTTCCAAGATACATCACTCCGATATTATCGGAAATATGCTTTACCATGGCAAGGTCATGGGCGATAAACAGCATCGTCAGATGCCGTTCTTTCTGCAAGGTCATCAGGAGGTTCATGATCTGCGCCTGGATAGATACGTCAAGTGCTGAAATCGGTTCATCACAGAACAGAAATTCCGGGTTAACTGCAAGTGCCCTTGCAATTCCGATTCTCTGGCGCTGTCCACCGGAAAATTCATGGACATTTCTGGTAGCATGCTCGGCATTTAAGCCAACCATCTCTAGAAGTTCCATCACCCGTTTCTGCTCTTCTTCTTTACTTTTTGTCAGATGATGGATCCGCATCCCTTCACTTACGATCTGATACACTTTCTGGTGTGGATCCAGCGAAGCATACGGATCCTGGAAAATGGTCTGCACCTTCTGTGTAAATGCATTTCTCTCTGCTTTACTCATCTGATGCACATCTTTTCCCTGATACAACACCTGTCCGTCTGTCTTCGTAAGGATTCCGGTACAGGTTTTCCCGCAAGTCGTCTTTCCACATCCTGATTCTCCTACGATTCCGAAAGTTTCTCCTTTATGAATCGTAAAAGACACGTCATCAACTGCCTTTAAAACACGTTTATGACTTGCCGGAAAATATTTTTTCAGATTTTTTACTTCTAATACAACTTCTTTTTCTATCATGCGTCTGTCCTCCCGAACGGAACACCGCTTCTGTCAGCACGTGGATCCATCAGCCAGCACGCAACGCTGTGCTCATCCGTAATGTGCGTAACTTTCGGTTTTTCTTCTTCACAGATTTTCATTGCATATGGACAGCGCGTGCAAAAACTGCAGCCTTTTGGCGGGTAGATCATATCCGGTATATTTCCCTCAATGGTATTTAAAATTGTTTTGTCTTCATCATCGATCCGCGGAACGGACTGGAGAAGTGCCCATGTATACGGGTGCTGCTGGTGATAAAAGATATCCCTTGCCGTTCCTCTTTCCACGATTTCTCCGGCATACATGACGATGATCTCATCAGCCATATCTGCAACCACTCCAAGATCATGTGTGATAATAATGATGGACATACCAAGCTTTTCCTGCAACTCTTCCATCAGCGCAATGATCTGTGCCTGTATTGTCACATCCAGTGCTGTTGTCGGCTCGTCTGCGATCAAAAGCTGCGGATGTGTCACCATAGCGCAGGCAATCATCACTCTCTGACGCATTCCACCGGATAACTCATGGGGATATTTGTTCATACACCCTTCCGGATCCGGAACCCCGGTCTGCTTCAGCATTTCCAACGATTTCTGATAAATTTCTTCCTTCGAAAGACTACTCTCGTGATTCTTCAGATTTTCTGCAATCTGCTTTCCAACCTTCATCGTCGGATTTAAGGATACCAGTGCATCCTGGAAAACCATCGAGCATTCTTTTCCACGGAAGGTATTCCACTCTTTTTCCGTATACCCGGTAAGCTCTTTTCCCTGGTAAATGATCTTACTTTCCGGCTTTACCTTTCCCGGTTTCTCGATCAGTCCCATCAGGGATTTGGCAGTTACGGATTTTCCACATCCTGATTCACCTACCAATGCAGTTGTCTTTCCTTTTTTTACATCAAATGAAATTCCTCTTACAGACTGTACTTCGCCTGCATATGTAAAATAGGATACAGATAAATTCTCTACTTCCAATAATTTTTCCATCTTCTATCCTCCAGGCTTACTTTACAATCTTTGGTTCCAGTGCGGTTCTAAGGACATCACCAAGTAAATTGAAACTCAGTACTGTACACAGAATCAGAACTCCCGGAAATACCGCAAGTCTCGGTGCATCCAGAATATGTCCCTGCGCACTCTGCAGCATACTTCCCCAGGAAGCTCTTGGAATCTGTACTCCAAGTCCAAGGAAACTTAAGGACGACTCCATCAGAATCGCATTGGCAATTCCAAGGCTTGCCGCTACGATGACCGGTCCCATAATATTCGGTACAATATGTTCCACTGCAATCCGGAAACTTCCGGCTCCCAGATTCCTTGCGGCGGTCACATAATCTCTTTCTTTGACAGACATGGTTTCCGCCCTTGTAATTCTCGCCACCTGTGCCCAGGAAAAAAGACTGAGTACCGCGATCAGAGTAAACAGACCCGGACGCAAGATCGTATTCAGTACAACCATCAGAAGCATACTCGGAAGTGCCAGGAAAATATCGGTGAAGCGCATCAGGAACATATCCACTTTTCCACCAAAATATCCAGAAGTAATACCGATTGCCGTTCCGAGGATTACAGTCATGATCATCGAACAAAAACCAACCGTAAGAGAAATACGTCCTCCGTAAAGTGCTCTGGTAAAATAGTCTCTTCCGTATTCATCTGTCCCGAAAATATGCTTTGCAGAGATTCCCTGCAGTTTTTCAGCAACATTGATCTTATTCGGATCATATGGACTAAGCGGTGCCAGAATGGAAGCTATGATAATGATCAGGAGAATGATGATACTCACCAGTGCAATCTTATTAGAAAAAAGCTCTTTTTTGATATCTTTCCACACACTGTGATCATATGAAATCAACTCCTGGGTTTTCTTTTTTTCAATTCGTTTAAATCTTGTATCAGTCATTTGCCATATCCTCCCTCTTGATTCTCGGATCTGCAAATGCATACAGAATATCTGCAATAAAGTTACCGACAACCAGAATAATTCCGGACAACATGACGTATGCCATAATCACCGGATAATCACGGACACCGATCGCAGTCATTGCAAGGGTACCTATTCCCGGCCATCCAAAAACACTTTCAATGATAAACGATCCACAGACTATGGATGCCAGATTCATTCCAAGCAATGTGATGATCGGAAGCAGTGTATTTTTCAAAATATGTCTTTTTAAAAGTTTTCCACCTGTCGTTCCTTTTGCTTTTGCTGCAAGAACGTATTCTTCTCCAAGCTGTCCGATCGTATTAGAACGGATATAGCGGATAAAGACTGCCAAGTTGGAAAGGCTCAGGGTGATACATGGCATGATCATATGCTTCACCGTATCCAGGAACGATTCATTTCCCACCGAATGCATCCCCGATGACGGAAGAATATGAAGCTTTGCTGCAAACACAATAATCAGCACCATTCCAAGCCAAAAAGACGGAATCGACATACCAATATAGGAAAGTCCACTGATGATATTATCAATCCAGGTATTCTTGCGGTATCCCGACCAGAGTCCGAGTGGGATTGCCAGAAGCATAGAAAGAACCAATGCGGCTCCCATCAGCTGCAGGGTTGCCGGAAGACGCTTGATGATCTGCTCAGATACGGAAGTATGGTTTGCAAGAGAAATTCCGAAATCTCCTTTCAGCACTTCTTTTGCCCATCCCCAATACTGCTCCGGCATACTTTTGTTAAGTCCGAGATTCTCTCTGATTGCTTCTTTTTCCTCATCTGACATCTGTTCATTCAAATACATACCGGAAATATCTCCCGGTGCTGCATAGATCACGGCAAATGAGAAAAAAGAAATCAAAATCGTGACAATAATCAGCTGAATCCCTTTCTTTACGAAATATTTTGCCATATTGCTTTTCTCCTTTAAAAGAGGGACCGGCACAAAGGTCATCTTGTGCTTCAGCCCCTCTTCGTCTGCTAAAATACGATATAATTAGTCTACTTTGATCTTCAGGTAATCAACGAATTCCGGAACAACCGGTACTGCATCCAGACCTGTTACATTTTTCTGAGATACCATCACATAATTGGTGTAAGTAAGTGGGTATTCCCAGTATTCTGATAAAGTCAGATCCTGCAGATCATTTGCAAGCTGCTTTGCTTCGTCTTTGTCTGCTGCTGCGTTTACCTTTGCTGCAAGCTGTCCGGCTTCATCACTGAATCCCCATGCTTTGGAGCTGCTGTTGATGTAGCTGTAAGCCTGTCCAAGACTGCTTCCACGCTCAGAATCCCATCCATTTGTACCAAGATCCCACTGATCTTCTTCCCCTGACTGGAACATAATTGCGAAGAATCTCTGGAAGAATGCGTTGGAATCCAGACCTTCTACATCAAGCGTTACGCCGATTTCTGCGAGCTGCTGCTGAAGAACTGTTGCAACTTCTTCCATGTTCGGACGGTCTGCATTGTAAACATATTTCAGAGTTGTTCCTTCGATTCCTGAAGATTTGGCAAGTTTCTTTGCTTCTTCAAGATCTTGCTCGTAACCTTTGCAGTCTTTGTTGTAAAGAGACTGATCTGGTGTCAGAAGACTGTTTGCAACCGTTGCAAGTTCGTCACTTCCGTATGCGGTATCGATGATCTCATCTGCATTGATTGCAAGGAAGATCGCTTTTCTTGCATCTTCTGTAAGTTTATCTTTTGCAGGTCCGTAAGGATTGATCTGCAGGTAATTCAGTCTTGCTTCTGAGAAGGAGCTGATATTGTAATTATCGTCACCTTCATATTTTTTCAGTTCTTCCGGAGTTGTAATTCTCATGTAAGAGATTTCTCCGTTTTCAAATGCAACCTGTTTGGTGCTTCCGGAACCGATCGTCTTCATAACAACTTTCTTAACGCTCGGTGTTTCTCTGTAATAATCATCACGTGCAGTATATACGATACTGTCATCATTGATCTCTGCTACCGTGTAAGCTCCGGAAGTAGCCACATCTGTGGAATTAAAGTATCCGCTTCCTTCTACTTTTGTATAATCATTGTCAAATGCGTGTGACGGATAAATCATCATTCTGCCAATTGCTGCTGTATAAGTTGCATATGGTTCAGGAAGGACAATTTCCAGTGTCTTATCATCTTTTTTGTTAAATACAACTTCCTGTTTATTGATTGTATTATAAGAAGATTTTCCACCAGAATTTCTTCCGGCATAATTCATTGTAAATAAGATATCATCTACAGTAACCGGTTCGCCATCGCTCCAGTTTGCTTTCTCATTCAGATGAATGGTGTATGTTTTGGCATCTTCTGAAATATCAAGCTTATCTGCCAGATAATATTCGATTCCATCCTTTGTTTCTACAAATAATGGTTCAAAGATCGGACGAACCAGAGAGGTCTGGTCATCACTGGCTGTACTTGGCTCCAGAGATGTTGGCATATAATTCAATGCAACTGTAAAAGTCCCATCACTTTTTGCCTCTTTCTTCGTGTCTTCTGTCTTTGCGCTGCTGTCTTTGCTGTCAGAACTTCCACTACATCCGGCAAGCATACCGACTGCTAAAATTCCTGCACACAATAATGCAAGTGCTCTTCTTTTCATTTTCCTTTTTCCTCCATAGTATTTTCCTTAAGTTGTTCTGTCTGTGTATCCCCTCGTTAACAACTCTTCAAAAATACTACCAAAATGTTTTTTTCTTTGCAAATTGCTTTTTTCTATCAATTTTTGCACTTATTGCTATCGTTTATCAATAATTCCAGAAAACGCTGATTTCCCGTTATTTTTATATCTTTTAACAATTTATTGCTTTTATCTATAGTAAAAAATATAACTTTTTTACAATTTCTTTTACCTTTTTTGCAATGTGTATTGTATAATGATTACAAAAGATTTGTTAAATTTTATTCAACATGAAAGGTTTATAAATGAAAAAATTATATGAGCAAAGCCCTGAAATGCAGCTGTCCGGCAAATGCCAGCTGCGCCATGTAAAATGCACGCACCACAAAGGATATCTGATGGAAGATCTTTCCATGATCAAAAGCGGATTTTATGAGATCAGCTTTTGTAAAAGCGGAGATTTTCTGTTCCGCATCGGCCAGAAACGGCATTTTATTACAAATGGTGATATTCTGGTTATTCCACCGGATATTCCACACTACTTTACTTCCAGTGATCTCGTTGCAAACTATTATGATTTTATCACTGTATGGCTGGAAAAATCATATATTTCCAATCTGAAAAGCCAGCTTCCGGCCCTTGAGGAATCGGTTTTCAATATTGACACACCTCATCTTCTTCATACTACCAATAAGCTGTGTAATTTTGAGGAAGAATTTGAAACCTTTTACCGGGAATATGCTTCTTATGGGGAGCTTTCTGAAACCTATGCCTGTGGTGCATCCACCTGTCTTCTGGTAAAAGTCATTAACTATGCCCTGAAATATTCCAACGAATTTATTGAGATCGAATCCGATCAGACCAATCAGATCGTCCGCTATCTGGATCAGCATTTTCTGAAAGAAATCGGTGTGGAGGATCTGGCGCGTACTTTCCACATGAGCAAGAGCAGTCTGAACAAATTTTTTCAGAAACAACTGAATACGACCTGTCATCAGTATATTTTAAAGAAACGGCTGGCACTTGCGGTCTCGCTGATCCGGCAGGATGTTCCGCTTAAAACGGTTGCTGTCCAGTCCGGTTTTGGAGACTATTCTTCATTTTTTCGTGCTTTTAAGAAAATGTATCATATTTCCCCGACCGAATGTCAGGCAGACAATGAAAAACTGAAAAAGATCAAACATTAGCCGGGAGAATGACTTGTCTGAATAGTGTAGACATGCAAAAAACTTCGGATATTCTGGATTTTCGCCAGTGATCCGAAGTTTTTCTTGTTTAATATTTCTTTTTTTGATTGTCTTTATTTCACCAGATGTACTTCTGCCTTCTTCTCATTCAGCTTCTGTGCAGTCTCATGCTCATTGACATAGATACTGATATGTTTTTCTTTACCGGCAGTATCGTAATCTTCTGCAGTAAATACATGTCCGTCAATGATCACCTTTGTTCCATACGGAATCTCATCCGGGTCAACCGCAATGGTCTGCCCTTCAACAACCGGAGTTCCGGTTGCTTTGACTTTGCTTGCCTTCGCACGGCAAGTCTCGCAGGAACAATAATAATCAATGGTATACTCACCAATACTGTCTCCATACTGTTCGGCTGTAGCGTTCTGTTCGTTCACATCCGTGCCTTCCAGATTATAATTTTCTTCCAGGATTCTGGTTGCCCAGACAGCTTCCGGAATATATACCGTTCCGGAAATGATTCCCTGGTCTTCATTTGCAGCTTCGATGGTCTTTCCGTCTCCTGCATACATCACAACATGATGGACATAACCATCTTTTGCATAGAAAATCAAATCCCCCGGCTGTGCGTCTTCAACCGGAATCTTGGTTCCATACTGGCTCTGATCTTCGGCTACTCTTGGCAGATTATAGCCAAAAGTCTTATAGATCTGCTGTACAAATCCGGAGCAGTCCGCCCCTTCTGTCAGGCTTGTACCGCCCCATACATAAGGATTGCCAATGAACTGTGCGGCAAAATCCAGCATTGCCTGGCGGATCGCATTCCCCGGTGTTCCCGGCTTTACAGAAGCATAGCTATAATAAAGTGCCCGGTTATCTTCCGGTGCGATCAGTTCTGTAGCTGTCTGGTAAGCACCTTCGCCTGCTGCTTCTACCTGCGCTTTTACTTCATCCCCAGTCTGAACAGCCTCTTTAGAGACAAACCCTCGGACATCCCCGGACTCCACATAGATCCAGTCTTTCTCTGCATCCGCAAGGATATAACACAGATTACCCTGGGACATGGTTCCGATCACACGTGACTGTCCATTTGCCTCTTCCTGGATTGCTACAGTTCCATCCGACTTTGATGCATCTGCCAGTGCATATTTTTTCGTAGCCAGTGTCTGATTTACGGTTGCACGTACATGGGTAAATGCCTGATTTTCATTTGCCGGAACCGTTTCTTTTGCAAGGGATGCTGTTCCTTCGATTCCAGTGTATGCAATCTTGGCTTTTTTTGCAGCTTTTTTTGCCTGCTTCTGGTATCCACTCAGCAGTACCTGTGCGGCATCTCCGGTATAAAGCTCGGATTCTTTTACAAATCCTCTGACCTTTCCGGATTCTACATACAGCCATCCATTCTTTTCTTCTTTCAGAATGTAGAGAAGTCCATCCTGTGAAATTTCTCCGACAGAACGCACCTTTTCGGTCAACTGCCGGGATGCAAGGGATGCATTTAAAGTATCATCCTGCAATGCTGTAGCAGTATCCGAGTTTAAGGATGACTTCTTTCCCGAAGTGTCTGCTGTGTTTTTTAATGTCCCGGCAGAAAATGTATTAAGCTGTACTTTCTTTGCTGTTTTCGTCTTTTTCGCAGAAGATTTCGTCTTTGATTTCTTCGCCTTTACGGAAGTTTCCTTATGAAACAGTTTTTTAGCATCAGCTGTTGCTTCCTGAATATCACTTTCTGTCCGATCAGTATCAACGGCTCCACTGATATCCTCCGGAATTGCCTCACGTATGCTGATCTTTGTCTTTGCAAATGCATATTTTCTCGCAACTGTCCAGAAACGGAAATCTTCTTCGTATTCCGGAAGACTGACGATCTGCTGTCTCTTGACCAGTTCTTCATTGGTCATCTTGTGTTCACTATCCTGCGCATTTTTTTCCTGCTCCTGCGCTTTGTTTTCTTCTGAGTCTTCTGTCTGGTCTTCCGAAGGCTGCTGTTCATTGTTCACATTGCCATCTGAAGGCTGCTGTGGTGTATCCGGATTGACCGGATCTGTCGGTTGCTCCGGCGTAACCGGCACATCTGGATTAGCCGGGATTACTTCTACTTCATCTCCTGTTATCGGATCAACCTTCCATCCTGTTTTCGCTGCATCACGCAGACCGGTATCTTCCAGATATCCAGTCTCTTCATTGTATCTGATTTCTTCATTATGAATCATCTCCAGGACAAGATCTGATACTTCTGTAAGTGTATCACGCCCATCAATGGATTTTGCCTGTAATTTTTCTCCATTTTCTGATCCATTAGAAGTAACCTCTGTAAGACCGCTCTCTGCTGCCCAAGCTGTTGCCGGAGCGCTGAAAGTAAGTCCGAAAACAAGTAATCCTGCTAGAATTTTTACTCCTGTCATTTTTGCTACCTGTATATTTCTATATTTCAAAATCTGTTGCTCCTTCTTACAAATTCTGTAAAATGCAGTCCTTTTAGTCGAAACGCGACATTTTTATTTTACTACTCTTTGACAAAACCGTCCATATTTCATTAAAAATATTTCTGATAAAATTTTTCAAACTCAGAGAGTAATTTCTTTCGGAAAATATTTTGGTAAAATGAAAAAAAGGAAATGTCCTGACATATTTTACGTCAGAACATTTCCCTATTTTTATGGCTTTAGATAAACTCCGAAAGAACAAATTATCCTTCGCTTAATTTTTATTTAACCAGATATACTTCTGCATTCGTCACGCCGAGAGCAAGTGCTTCTTCATGGCTGTTTACATAGACATCAATGTGGTTTTTCTTGATCGCACCACCACAGTCTTCAGCAGTAAATACATGTCCGCCGATGATGACTTTTGTTCCGTAAGGGATTACACTCGGATCCACCGCAATGGTCTGTCCCTCAATGACCGGAGTTCCGGTTGCTGTGATCCCGTCTGCTTTGTTACAGCAGATTTCACATGCACAGTAATATGTAATCGTAAAATTGCCAAGATCCGTTCCGTACATCTCCTGCGTTGCATTGACCTCGCCGATTCCTCCACCTGCGACGGTATAATTATCGTCCAGAATCCGGGTCGCCCATACTGCATCTTTGTCGTAAACAGTTCCGTAAATAATTCCAACATCTTCATTTGCAGCTTCGATCGTCTTTCCATCTCCGGCATACATCACAACATGATATACATAACCGTTCTTTGCATAGAAGATCAGGTCTCCAGGCTGTGCGTCTTCTACTGGAATCTTGGTCCCATACTGGCTCTGATCCTCGGCAACACGCGGAAGATCATATCCGTAAGCCTTGTAAATCTGCTGTACAAATCCGGAACAGTCTGCTCCGTTTGTCAGACTGGTTCCGCCCCACACATAAGGATTACCGACAAACTGGGATGCATATTCAATCATTGACTGGCGGATTTCACCACTCGGCGTTCCTTCTTTTGTAGAAGTCAGCGTATAGTAAAGAGCTTTATTATCTTCCGGATCCATGTTTTCCTCTGCCATTGAATAGGCATCAGCGCCTCTTTCTGTCACCTGTGCTTTGGTTTCAGCGTCTGATTTCAAATACTTCTTTTCCGCAAAACCTCTGACATCTCCGGATTCTACATAAACCCAGTCTGAATCTTCATCTGCGAGAATGTAGCAGAGCTCTCCTGCTGTCATTGTCCCAACAACTCTGGAATCCGCATTCTTCTCTTCTTGAATATTCAGGATTCCTTTTTTATCGGTATCTAGCTGATCGCTTACCAGTGCCGGTTCTTTATCTGCAACCGTCTGCTTCACCGTCGCGCGGAGATAGGTATATGCCTGATTATCTTTTGCATCTATCAGTGCCTGTGCCGTCTTTGCGGTTCCCTCGATTCCGGTATAGTCTTTGTTTTCTTTGGAAGCTTTTAACCTGGCCTGTGTCTGATAGACATCCAGAAGTTCCTGTGCCGCATCTTCCGTATAAATTTCAGACGCCTTTACAAATCCCCTGACATTACCGGATTCCACATACAACCAGCCATTGTCTTCTTCTTTCAAAATATAAAGAAGCCCGTCCTGCGAAATCGTTCCGACCGAGCGGACCTTTTCTTCCATCTGCTGTGCTGCCAGGTCAGCAGTCACTTTTGCCGCCTGTTCTTCTTTCTGCTTCTGCAGATCCTTCTCAGCCTGTCTTGCTGCTTCAGCTCTTTTTCCAGCTTTCAGATTGGTCTGATTCGGCGCCTCTGTTTTTAATTTCGCTGATGAAAAAATGTTGAGTCCGGTCAGTTTGATCTGTGTAGATTTTTTTACACCTTTTGTCGTTTTTGTACGTTTCACTTTTTTCGTGTTGTATTTTTGATTCTCTATATCAAATCCGGTTCTCAGCTCTTTTGCATCTTTTTTTGCCGCTTCAAGCTCTGCTTCTTTGGCTTCCTCGGAAGTATCTGCCCTGCCATCTGCAGCTTCCGGAATTTCCTCCCGTACATTGATCGCTGTTCTGGCAAATGCATATTTTCTTGCCACAGTCCAGAAACGGAAATCCTCTACCATCTCTGGCTGCTTCACAATCTGCTGACGGCTGATCAGTTCAGAATTACTGACTGCAGTTTTTGATTCGTTCTGACCGGCTGCTTCTTCTGCTTTGCTGATCTCCTGTGTATGGTCGATCTCACTTCCCGGAATTGGGTCGGTCTTTGTATCTTTCCGGTCTTCGGAAGAATCTGCCTTATCAGTATCCGGTTTCTGAATCGGATCTTTGGAATCGGATTTGCCGGAATCCGGGCTATCCGGATTTTCCGGAGTGCCTGGTTTTTCCGGTGTCTCTGGATTTTCCGGTGTATCCGGCTTTTCTGGAGTTTCTGGTTTTTCCGGTGTCTCTGGATTTTCCGGTGTATCCGGCTTTTCTGGAGTTTCTGGTTTTTCCGGTGTATCCGGTTTTTCTGGAGCCTCTGGAATTTCTGGATTCTCCGGGGTTTCCGGAGTCTCTGGATTTTCTTGATTTCCAGGGGTGTCCGGTATGACTGGTGTCTCCGGAACATCCGGTGTCTCTGTCAGGCGTT
>UMCM01054116.1_pt1 | contig 12161 bp, 23 predicted proteins | sample 1964231 | NCBI WGS metagenome assembly UMCM01 (sample SAMEA4835968, study PRJEB28245) | human gut metagenome | biome: gut microbiome; material: fecal sample | place: Denmark | collected 2008
GGCAGAATACCGACCCAGAGCAAAGCCAGCAAATAACATAACTCCCATAATAGCAACCATTTCTAATAATTTAATCATTCTTTTCATGTGTTCATTCTCCTTTTTATGTGTAGGGTGTCATCATTCCGGTGACACCCTTTTTTACATCTGTTACTGTTTACCGTTCAGAATGTATTCAACCGCTTTTTCTGCCCTACTTGATGCAGACACGATCCACCGTGGTTCATTCTTTAATGCATTCAACCAGCCTTGAATGTATGCAGTAGAATTTCTAAAGGTTTTATTTGTTTCTATTCCTAAGATATTCATAAGCATTGCAGATCCAAATTCTGCCGTGAGTTCTTCTTTAGAATAGGTATCTGATGCAAATCTCAAACACTCATTACTTGTTAATCTGTTGAGTCTAGTTCTGTGTCCTGTGCTGTGAATCATTTCATGAAACAAAGTGCTGTAAAATTCATTTGCTATCTGATATTGTTCCCTACATGGTACATTAATCTGATCGAATAATGGATAATATCCAGCGTCATTTGTAACTACTTCCTTAATCGGGATATGCTCACGTTCTTTGTAAGCATTCTTGATCTTTTCCGCTTCCTCAATTGGTTCTATCTCTGTGTTGAGTTCTTCCTCTGGTAAAGGATCAACGCCCTCAACCTGTGAAATATGAAAGACGTTGTAATATCTCAATAATGGAATCTGTTTAGTTATCATTGTACCGTCTTCCTGTTCCTCATCGACTGCGGTTATCTTCCAGAAAGTAACAAATGAGGCTTTTTCTCCTTTTCGAACGTGACCGCCTAAATCTTGCCACTGTTTGAAGCTCGCCCATTCTCCGGCTTTTCCTAATATTAATTGATTCAGTAAAGAATAAGGTTTCTTTGTTATTCTGTTATATGCTCCGCTTCTAACACCTGTCCAAGGTCTTTCCCATGGGATTCTACCTTTTTCTAATTCAGCGATGATTCTGTCTGTAACCATCTGGTATACATTAGTTCTTTCTTTTCTTTCGATTGTTCTTTCTTTCGTTCTTTCTCTCATATGGTTGTCCGTCCTCTCTTAAAAGGTTCTTTATTGATTTCTTGACTATATTATATATTAGTACTAATACATATTCAATATACATTAGTACCAATATAAAGCGGCGGTATTTAGTCATGATCTATAAAAAAATCAAAAGTATTAGTACTAATGCATAAATAAATGATATTGGTACTAATACAATCTTGTACATTCTGCGAATTGAAATAGTATTAGTACCAATGTATAATACAGCCATAAGGTTGATACAGAGCAACACCGAAGAGGTCGAAAACCTCTGAACTTCAAAACCATATACCTGTGAAGGACTGACACACAGCATAGTACCTAATATACAGGAAGATGATTGAAGCGGTGCTACTCATTCAATCAGATAAACCGGAATCAAAAGGAGGATCTTATATATGTGTAGAACAATGAAAGAATTAGAAAATGTGGTTGCTGATTATCGCGAAATGAAAGTGTTACTTGATGAGGTATCCGAACAGGTCAAAGCATTAGAGCGTGAGATCATCGGTTATCTGGATACAAACCAGAAAATCACAGAGACAGGAAAAGATTTTACCGTTAAGGTTTCCACCTGTGAACGCCGGACACTGGATAGCAAGAGACTTGAAGCAGATTTAGGAAGTCTTGCAGAGTATCAGCGGATCTGCCAGTATCGCCGCTTGTATGTCAAGTAAAAAACTTACATTATATAAAATCCTTCCCACTCATTCAAACGGGTGGGAAGGATGAAAGGAGAAAACAGAATGATGATGATGAAAGAGGATGAAAGAAAAGTATTGAAGAAGATCCGTGAACTGATGGGATCGCTTGGCTCTGATAGTTATGTAGCAACAGCATTTGAAGGATGTGCAGATATAGCAGAATCCAACATTGACAATGATTTTATGTGCAGTATGAAACAACGCGCAGAATCAGCGGAGGAAGAATCAAGAAAGGCGTTCTTGCTTATATCAGACCAGCAGAAAGAGATCAATAAGCTGAAAGCGGATCTTGAAACTGCTAACAATGAATTAGAGCGTTTATGTAATGTTAATTCAGAACTTCAACGCGATACGACCGGGACAGAAAAGGCTCTATCTGATTTGAGAAAGTTTAGTAAGACCGCTGAAGCGCAGTTGAAAGAAAAGGATGCAGAGATCATCCGCCTTAAAGCACGGTTGTTTGATTATATGACGAAAGATCAGCAGTAGGAAAGGGGATCAATTATGAAGCGGTTTAGAGATAATACAGGAAAGCTCACGATGTGCGTTGAAGCAATTAGAACAGAGACAGCCGGAGAAGCAAGAAATTATTATCAGATAGGTGGTAAATACATTTTCGCCAATGATAGCAGAGTGTACACCTATATCAAGAACAATGACGAAATAGCACAGTTCCAGAGTCCAGACGGCTTTACTCTTCTCATTCCATTAGAAAGTTTAGGAATGTATTTGCCGGATGTATCGAGTGTTGGTATGGAATTAACCAGAGTAGAAGAATAGGGGGATCAGTTATGCAGAAAATATCATATGAATTTGCAACAGTCACTAAAAATGGAGTAGTAGAACAGATTGGACGGAGTAGCATTTTACAGCCAAAAATTAACTATAAGGGCGGTTCTATCAAGTGGTATGAGGATAAATTGAAACCAGAACAGCCGGAACCAGCAGAAAAATAATTATATGGGGAGTGACGGTCAAGCCGTGGGAGGTTCAGTCCTCCGCTTCCATTCAGCTATAGCTTGTGTAAATCAATCATATTTATATAAGGAAGGAACGGGAACGGATATGTTCAATTTTAGAATCATCACAACAGCAGAGGGGTTAGAAATCATCGACAGAACTTTAACTACATCATCTGATTTACTGAATCCATTTGAACTGATGGACTATGTGAAGCTGGAAGACACACTTGCATTTATGGACAGGAAAAGAAGAATTTCCAGAAAGAGATCTAGACGCAAAAGAAAACTTGCAAGGAATCCGCTATATAGATTGCTTGGCATCATCGGGTTAATTTAAGAGATAGGAGAGGGAGAAAATATCATGGTTCAGTCAAAATTTTTCAATATGGGTCAGATTCTTATTACAAGAGGGATAAGCGAAACAGTCGGAGAAAGTGAACGTTTTGCCGCAGAAGTAGTTCTTGCGTTACATCGGTTCGCTGTGAAGGACTGGGGAGATCTGGATGCAGAAGATATTAAGGCAAATGAGGAAGAACTGAACAATCCAGATGATTTATATTTACTTGCGGCATATAAGACTTCAAAAGGCAGAATCTGGATCATCACAAATCGTATTTCAGAGAAAGCCGGAGATAATGCAACTACAGTTCTTTTCCCATATGAGAGATAGGGAAAATTAGATTTTGGGTATAAAGGTGGCAAAAGGGGTCACTAATTCAGTGACTCCACCACCAGAGAAAAGGAGATAAAATATCATGGCTATTGTAATTACAGACGGAATCCACTATTTAAAATTTGTGGACGGAGAACTTGCAACAACACGGAAATTAGAACTTGCGTATCGGTTCGACAGTGCTTCAGATGCTATTAATATCATGAAAAATTTATCCGGCAGAAAAGCAGAATATTATGTATATGATACCAATACTGATTACATTCTGTGGCGGCTCATGACAGAAGAAGAGGTAGAAGCGAGAAGAGAAGCCAGACGAAGAAAAAGACATAAACAGGATAATATTATTGATTTAGAACCAAAGGCAAATGAAAATATTCCAAGAGTACAGATCCTTTCAAAGGGAATCCGTAAAAAGTTCTCTCCAGATGTACGAAAATTGTTATATATTCATGCCGGAGGACGCTGTGAGTTATGTGGTAGGGAAATGGCGCTGGAAGATGTGACAATCGATCATATCAAGCCGCTGGCGATGGGTGGCACAAATGACGTTTCTAATCTGGCGTGTACCTGTTTTGGATGCAATCAGTTGAAAGGTTCTGCTGTGCCGGAAAGTTTTTTTCAGAGAGTAAATGATATATTTATGTTCCAGATGGAAAAGAAGTATAAGAAAAATGTATGGTGGAAGCTGGTGCGTGTGATATTAGGGAAAATAAGCTAATGCCTATATGTGATTAACTTATAAATTGATTAATTAACTTAAAAGTTGATTATCCATCTTTAGGTTGAATAAATAACTTATAAGTTGTATACTAATATAAGTAGTCCTAATATTTGGGATTGCTTATATTAGAGAAAGAGAGGGCGCGATGTTGGCACTGACGGATGCAAGAAAAAAGGCGAATGAAAAATATATAAAAAACAATTATACACAGGTCAAATTGTCGATGCCTAATGCAGAAGCGAAAACTTTAGAAGAGTACTGTACTGCTAAAGAATGTTCGAAGGCTGGCTTTATTCGACAGGCGATAAAAGAAAAGATGGAGCGAGAACCACTTACAGAGGTAAAAACGGAAAATGCTGGCGTTTTGTCGGAAGATTGACGCAAAATCAAGGAAATTAGCATTTTTCACGATTTCTCAAAAATGCGACATGGCAAAAACCGTTGATTTTATTGGGTTTTTCGAGGGTCGGTTTTACGATGAAATTACCATTTCATGTGATACCAAAAAGGGTACTTGAAAATCCAAGCACCCCATAGTATAATCTAATTAGAAAGTGAATCGGATGTGATTGTCCGATTTGCCCTCTGTAGAATAGTTATATAAGAATAAACATCCTAGTCTTTGGGCGGAAGAGGATGTTTATTTCTTTTTATCGTGATGGTTGTCTATGTATGACAAAGCCGCGAAGATTACCAGTAACAGCGTCAAAAGATCACTTAGGCTAATCATAGGGCATCCCTCCTTTTGTAGACTAGAGGGCATCAGATAAATGGAAAGTCACATCCTACTTTCTGTTCAATTAAGGGAAACAGAGAGAAAGTCACGGTCGAAAAATAGACCGTGACTTTTTGTGATCTTGGATGGGGGTAACGAAACGTTACTCCGTAGAGGGAAAACTATTAAAATTGACTGTGAACATATCTGACAGTGACAATATGCACCTCTTTTTTAATAGGGAAAACTTTGTAAATTATGACATAGTTTCGAACAAATATTTGCCGATAACCTTTATAAGCATATGTCCCTGTTTTTCGTTGGCTTCCGCGTTCTGGTGTATTTTCCAAACTCAAAATAGCCTTTTCTATATCTTTTATGAGATTATCAGCGGCATCCGGCGCTAGTAATTCATTCATAATATAAGCATAAATTCCGTCTAAATCCCTAGCGGCTTTTGCATATAATTTAACAGAGTAATTAACCAAAGTATTTTCTCCTTAGTTTCATTAATTCATCTTTTGCATCGAGCAGAACGCCATCTGTGTTGTATTCTGCTTCAGCCGCTCTTATAGCTTCGTCGGTGGCTCTATCTTCCAGCATTTCTTCATATGTCTCCATAGACATAATAACCATATCCCCATATCCATTTTTTGTGATAAAAATAGGCTCTTTTTTGGAGTGACAAATGTCTGAAATTTCTGTTGTTTTTCTAAGATCTGTAATTGGCTTAATTAAAGGCATAATTTCAACTCCTTTCTTGACTATAATTATAGCAGAATAATGAACAAAATCAAGACGATTTAATAAACTTTGTAGAGATTTGTAATCAAGAAAACGCTTGTGTTTACTAGGCGTTCGTTTTAAAACGAATGTATGTTTAAAATCCTGTTCGAGCGCAAATTGAACGTATGTTCTGGAGCTTTTTTGCTCTTGGATGGAGATATATTAGTATTTTAACTGTTCTGTTATTTAATCATCATTAAGTATTTTGTCTACAGCGGCTTCAAACTCATTAATTTTTTTGACAATATGAGAGGACATTTTACCCATAATTATAATGGAGGAATTATTTGGTAAAGGAACGATTTCGGATAAATCAATCCACCCATGCATAAGTTGTCCGTCTATTGCTATATTTTCAAAATATAGGCAAAATGGAGATCTTGGAATGACAAGAATCGGACAAATAGCATATCTATAAGCATCGCCAACAGGGGTATGCTCAATAATCATTTTAATAATAACATGGTATTTGGCAGTATAATCTTTTTCTTTGGATGGTTCAGTATTGGATGTTGTAATAATAGAACCTATTTCAAGTGGTTTCCCTGTTTGTAGGGGAGTTAAAATAATATCTGGGATATGCTGAACAACATTTTCAATCCGGCATTCTAGGAGGTTGCATATTTTATTTATGACATTTAGATTGACAGGTTCGTTTTTGCTTAACTTTGCAAGGGTAGTATTTGAAATGTCAATAGCGGATGCAAATTCCATTTTGCTTATATTTTCTTCTTGAAGTAAATCCCATAAAGGCTTATACGAAAAACTCATAATAATAATATCCTTTTCGATTGATATATACTATATTACATCATATTTCTGAAAAAGTAAATTTAATTCTGAAAAAAACTTGACATGGAGTTGTAGATGTAGTATGATTAAAAACGTAAAAAACAGAATTATTTCTGAAAAAAATAAAAGGAGTTGACAAGAACTAATGTTCGATGTATGATAAAAACAGAAAACAAAAAAGAGCCGATGTTACCAGCACCGACTCTCATGTTTCGACAGAAATGTATTACCAGTACAAATCTGTCAATATGTAATTTTGAAACTGCACAGATAAGATCTATGCTATGTTCCTCGCAAGTCATAGTATATCATGTTATTTGAGAAAATTCAAATAGAAATCTTATAGGGAAAATCTTCCCACAGTTTCCAAATTATATTTTATCCTCGATTGATGGGGCAGACGGCAGAAAGAGCCGATTTTTTTACAACTCATGGTGTTATTTCACATCTACATGTTGAAGTATTCGGATAGATCTGCTGATGCACTAGGGTTATTTCAAAATTAAATAAGGAAAGGAATGGTGCGTATGGTCGAAGAACTGGATCGTACAAAGTGGATGATTCTGTTTACTCTGTATAATGCCAAGTCATTTGACAAGTATCAGGGCAGGACGATCGCTGAAATCGAAAGTGCAAATGAAGGGAGCCTCGGTGTCCATATGACGGCGTGGCGTAAGATTAGACAGCTGACTAAAACAGGCTACATCACTAAAGGTGTGATGGACGGAAAGAGCGATACATATTATCTGCTTGATAAAGGAATACAAATTTTTACAGAAGGAGAAGAAAAATGAGTTTAAAATCGAATATTTTTTGTCTTGGCTTGGGATCTGCTGGTGGGAAACTCTACAAGAAGATGCTGGATTTTCAGTACAAAGGAGCGGCAGGAAACGGCAGTGAACAGGATTTGAAAGCATTAGGGGATGTTCCAAGTAAATTCAGACTGCAAGGGTTTGATGGATTTGGCGGTCATAGGGATAAAGCTGTAGACTGCCTGGCAGAGAATGAAGAGTTCTTGGATTTCGTTGCCAGCATCAAAGAAGAGATAGTCTTTGTTCTCTTTGGTGGTGGCGGTTCTACGGGTTCTGGATGCGCCGCGCCAGTCATTGAGACATTGTTGGAAGAAAGAGACGAGAGTGGTTATCCGAAGAAAATTGTTTGCCCGGTCATTGCTTTACCCTCATCGAATGAAGCGATCATCAAGCATCGTAACGCATATCAAGCTGTATTGGAATTACAGGACTTGGACGGAATCGGAGCGACTTTCTTCATTAGAAATGATGTGAGTGAAGATTATGAGTACATAAATGCGACTTTCACAAAGATGCTGGATGCTTTTCTTTCTAATGAGAGTGTAGGAGAGACGAATAACTTCGATACATCTGAAAAGAAAGAAATGTTAAGGAATGGCGGTGCATTTGTCCTAAGTCTCTTTGGTTCTGGAAAAGATCCGAAGCTGATGTTAGATAAGCTGACACAGGACGGTATCTTTGCACCGATAGAAGAGGACAAGGTGTGTGAAAATATTGCTATCGTTCACGCCGGAAGAGATAGTCGGGATATTACAGATAGTGACGTTATTGCTGAAGTAGGAAAGCCGGGAAATGTATTTGAGGGATTTAACGGCAAGCAAACGGTCATAGCTGTAAGCGGTTTAACATATCCTGTCTCTTATGTAAGTAAGCTGGGAGAATTGGCACAGGAGGCGTTCAAAGAGCGTCAGAGGAACAAGAAATCGTCAGTAAAGAAACTAGGAGCATTATCTTTCATGGAGACGGAGCCAGAAAAGCCGGATATTCAGAATATGCCTAAAAAGGTAAGTAAGCTGGATATGATTAAGAAGATGCAGGCGATGAGAGAGAATCAGTAGGAAAAAGAAAGCGAGGATAAATATTATGAAGAAAGAATTTCAGTACATGAATAGGGATGAGAAAATCAAACTGTTACAGAAAACAGCAGAGAGTTTTGTGGATAAGGAAAGCTATACCAGACAGAAATTTATTGGTTTATTCGATTTCAAAAATTATACAATGAGATCAGAGAATGTTCTTTCAAAGTGTAAAGAAGTTCTTGCAGAGAAAATCTTATCACTGAATCCAGATTATACACTGGAATCAGAAAAGGTGCAGGAACACATTAATGATAGCATCGAGGAATTTGTGATTTGGGTAAAATGTAGAAATTTAGATGGAGAAATTACATGGGATGAATTAGTGGATAATATAGAATCTATTCGGTGGGCAGAAAGTAAATTTGGTATTAGAATACAGCGTTTTGGAAGTGTGTATTATGAACTGCATTTTAACTATCTGGATAACCGTGACGAACATTATCTGAAATTTTATAATGCAGTATATTCAGAAACACCAGAAAATTCGTGTCCAAGAGACTGGGATGAAATACTTATTGACACAGCATCTTATGTTGGAATTTCATCAAAAGATATTGCATCCATTCATATGAACTCTGCTGATCTTCTGTATGATGTGGGACTGCGTGACTACACGATTACCTACACAAATGGAGATCAAGTATTTCTCCGTTTTTCCGAAGAGAATTAAAATAGGAGATTGATATGTTAGATGGTCTGCCAGTTAGGAAGATAAAAGAGAATTATATGGATAGCTATATCTCTACCAGTAGTCATAAAAAAATAAAAGGAGAACAGAAATTATGAAATTAAATGAAGGTTATCAGATTGCAAGATTGTTGACAAGAGGGATGCTTCAGCATTGTAGAAGATGGCGTACAGTGTTACACAACCAGATTCAAGGATGGAGCAAGTCTGGCGGCGTTTCGTAGTCCTCATAATGCACCAAATAACATTATTCATCTGTGGAACACATATTCTAAACCATTGCAGAAGTATTTTCCTAACATCGGAGATAACGTGATTGTGTTTAATGCCATTGGAACTGATACACAATCAAGACTGTCTGGACACGATGTAGATTCTGACTTTGTTCTGGTTACGGATCAGCCGGATATAGCGGCGTTATCAGCAAAGGCGTATAAGGAATCAAAAAGAAAGATAATGTATTTGATTATTCTATTCTTGATGATAAGAATTTCAAAGAAAATTTCTCTGGTTTCACAACAGAGTATAATGATTTTATCAATACGGTTTCTGAAAATCCTAAAAATATTCAAGCCTGTCAGGAGGCATTTGATAATCTTGCTACTGCTTTTCTTTATAATTCTGATGTATTAGATGGATTAAGTGATGATACGGCTAATGTAACAACTAAGTATCTTGAACTTATGGGGGTTCAAAACTCCGAGGAGATTGTATCTGCAAATTTGGCAGCTACTCATTCTCTCAAGTTCAATCTTTAATAAAAGAGGCTCCTTTTGATAAAACATTTAGAGCCAGAATTATGAAGAAAATAAGTGATGGTAAATATCAAATTGAATATAAAGGCGCAAAGTATACTGCCAGAAGTTCTCAGGTATTAAATGAGAATGATATAGTGTATGTTTGTGCGCCTATGAATAAATGGGAAGAATTATTTATTCTTTCTGCGTGACAAAAATAATAGAAAATTTTCAAGGAGGAAAAAATCATGGGAAAAATTGAAATGATTCCATGTATGGAATATACAGAAAATAATATGACAGAGCGTTTCTGCAAGGGCGATATTGTCTATTGCAGAACAGGGGACAGAGAGTGTCTTGGAACAATCCTTGATATAGGGTTAATGTCAGAAGAGGACGGCGAGAAAATAATCATGGTTGTGATTGATACCTCTTCTGGCAAGTGGAGCAGATCGTATGAATATGTCAAGCCAGATGAGATTGTGTTCATGAGAAGAGTGACGCTGGATGAAGAACAGGAGCAAGAAGAAAAAGTAGAAAAAAAGCCATGCTCACTAATTGAGTCTATGAGATGGTCTTATGGTAGAGATGAAAATTATCGGAACAGATTCATGGATGGAGTGATAGGTATAAGAAAATAGTAATTGTAACAGGGCAGGAGTGGAGAAATGCTTCTGTCCTTTTATGTTGGGTAGATGTAAGGAGAAGTTATGATGGGTATAGATACAGTATATGTAGATGAGAATAAAGCGTTATTAAATGTTAAGGAAATGTGTACTTATCTAGGAATTGGACAGACAAAGGCTAGGGAATTGCTGGGAAATCCACGGAATAAATTTACTCTTCGTATTGGAAATCGCTTATATGCACATAAAAAGAAATTGGATGAGTGGTTATTGAATCAGATTGAGTAATCTGTTTTGGTAGCAGAGATAAATTGAAAATTATCACAAAAGATGGTAAGATGATGGGGAAAATCCTAAATATGGATTCTTTCCCCATTTTAAATTGGAAGGAGACAGAATGGGAAAATCATTAAAGGGGAAAGAATTAGGTCAAGGCATTAGTCAACGTCAAGATGGTACATATCAGGCTAGATTTGTTAATCGTTTTGGAAAGAGACAAACGATATATGCCAAGAAATATAAGGAAGTTCTTCAGAAACTTCGTGACGCACAAGCAGAAGATGAGAAGAAATTAAATGTAGTGTCAAAAGATGTGACACTGGATGAGTGGTTTGATATTTGGCTGGACACTTGTAAGAAGAATTGCAGAGAAACAACGAAAGAATGCTATGGAACATCCTATAATCGAGTGAAGAATGAACTGGGATGGAGAAAATTAACCAGTTTGAATCTGGTTATTATGCAAAGGGCATTGAATGGATTATGCTCTGATAATGCCAGAAAAACTACAAAAGGTCTTCTGTGCGATATAATGGATAAAGCGGTAGATTCGGATTTGCTTGTTAAAAATGTAGCAAAACAATTAAATACTGTGATTACAAAAGAGGAAAAGAAAGAACGGAGGGTTTTAACCAAAAAAGAAACAGAGTGGTTTTTAGAAGAAGCTCAAAAATCAAATTATTATAATATGTATGCGGTTGCTCTTGAAACAGGAATGCGTCTGGGAGAGCTGTGCGCTTTACAGTGGCAAGATATTGACTTTGAAAAGAATATGATTTATGTAAATCATACGCTGTGCTATTATAATAAAAACGGTAAGTTTGGATATGAGTTTCATGATACGAAAACGAAATCTGGAAAACGAAAAATTCCATTAACCAAAACAGCAATAAAATTTTTAAAACTCCAAAAGTTGCAAAAACAGCGGTTGATTGCATCGGGGAAAATAGCTGAAAAGCCATTTCAAAACTTGATTTTTACTAATAAAGACAACCGCCCCATAAACCGTCATGTAGTTGACAACAATATAAAATTGATATGCAAGAGTATACAAAAGGTACATGAAGAGTTTGAAGAGTTTGCGTCCCATACGTTTCGTCATACATTTGCCACCCGTGCTGTTGAAAACGGTGTACAGCCAAAAACACTAAGCAAAATATTAGGGCATTCTAAAATAGAAATAACAATGAATCTTTATTGTCATGTAACGGATGATAGTTTAGTTGAGGCGATGGAAAAAATGGAGACAGCGGTATGATTCGTGTTGATGTTGCTGAAATGGTGTAAAAATGGTGTAAATCGGTATTTTCGTAAGTTGGCAATAGAAAAAAATCATAAAAAAACATTGATATGTATAGAATAGCAGAAACGGGTCATACTGTTAGTATCACAAAAGAGAAATTTTTGAATACTTATCCTCCCCTTTTTAATACCCTGTTCGTTGGCTTTGTGCAGCGGACGGGGTGTTTTTTGTTTCATAGGAAATTACCGAAAAGCCTTTTTTAACAACACTTTGCAAGAATTCTCCCATCCTCTCT
>UMCM01052722.1_pt1 | contig 12126 bp, 8 predicted proteins | sample 1964231 | NCBI WGS metagenome assembly UMCM01 (sample SAMEA4835968, study PRJEB28245) | human gut metagenome | biome: gut microbiome; material: fecal sample | place: Denmark | collected 2008
GACCAGCCGTGACGGCGTGTACGCCGGCGGCGATGCCGTGACCGGTGCCGCCACCGTCATCAAGGCCATGGGCGCCGGCAAGGCTGCCGCCAAGGCCATGGATGAGTACATCCGCAACAAGTAATCTCTGCCAAACGGCGCAAATCCCCTGTTTCCTTTGGGAAACAGGGGATTTTTCCTTTTTTAGGAAGCCTAGACAGATTATCTATATTTCATTTACAATTCGTCCCACTTTATGGTATACTATTTCCATCTTACGAAAGCACCAGGGGCTGCCGCAGCCCTTGCTCTGTTTGCAGGAGGTGTGCCCCATGCACTCGTTATTGATCCTGGTCCTGATCCTGGACGCTCTCATCGCCATTTCCTCGATACTGAACCTGGTAAATATGGTCCGGGTCAACCTGCTGGTGGAAGAAAAGCAGGCCCAGGCCCTTACGGTGCAGCTGGTGCGCGTGTGCAAGACAAGCGCTGGCAAGGGTGGGCTGCTGTCCTCCTGGTTTGGGGTGTACGCCTGCCCCGGGGAGATCGGCACTGGTGAGTTTACCTCCACCAACCCCTACGGCAGCCCAGAGGCCGTGCCCAAAGCCACCACGGTGGTGCCCATGAAGGCCTCCGGGGTGCTGGAACACTGCGATATCGGAGCTCACCTGGGCCGTCGTCTGGTGCCGCTGTGGCTTACGGCAGGAGGTTTTTCTCTGCTGCTGGCAGCGTTTATCCGCCTGTAGGGCATTTTCTCTGGACTTTTCGGCGTAGTGCCGACGGCCTGCCTGCTGACCCACAGGCGGACCGCCAGCACAGCGCCGGGAAAATATAAGTATAAAGGAAGGCAATTATGGAACTACTGAAACTACTTGGCATTGTCATCGTCATCGCTGGCTTTGCACTGAAGCTGGACTCCATTCTGGTCATTCTGGTGGCAGCCGTTGTGACTGCACTGGTTGGCGGTCTGGGCCCGGTCACCCTGCTGGAAACGCTGGGCAGCACCTTTGTGGCAAACCGCAGCATGGCCATCTTCATCATCGTGATGCTGGTCACCGGCACGCTGGAGCGCAACGGCCTGCGTGAAGCAGCCGCTGCCCTGATCGGCAAGTTCAAGGGTGCCACCTCCGGCCTGGTCATCGGCATCTACGGCGTGATGCGCTCGATCTTTGCAGCCTTCAACGTGGGCTTTGGCGGCGTGGCCGGTTTCGTGCGCCCCGTCATCATGCCCATGGCCGAAGGTGCCATTGTGGCACAAGGCTATGAGCCCAATGAGGAGCATGTCGAGGAGCTGAAAGGCATGGCTTCCGGCATGGAGAACATCACCTGGTTCTTCGGTCAGGTCCTGTTCGTGGGCGGCTCCGGCGGCCTGCTGGTGCAGAGCACTTTGGCCGGCCTGGGCATCGAGGTGGAGCTGGCCCAGCTGGCTGCCATCGAGATCCCCGTGTGCATCATTGCCACTGTGGTCGCCATCGTATTCTATGTGATCAAGGATCGCAAGATGATCCAGAAGTACTATAAGTAAGGGAGGACAGAAGAATGAGCTTTTTTATGAGTGCTGATTACAGCCTGTCCACCAAGGTGATGGAGATCATCTACTTTATCATCGGCCTGCTGTGCATCTACTGCGGTGTGAAGAACCTGAAGGATAAGGAGAACCCGGAACCCGTGGGCACCTTTATCTTCTGGGCCGTGCTGGGCGTCGTGCTTGCCCTGGGCCGCTGGCTGCCCTCTCTGGTGAGCGGCATCCTGGTGGTGGTGATGTGCATCCCCGCCATCCTCAAGAAGGTCAAGAAGGGCGCTGTCTCTGCTGCCACCAAAGCCGAGACCGAGGCTACCTATGAGAAGATCGGCATGAAGATCTTTGTCCCCACCCTGAGCATCGGTATGCTGGCCGTCGTCTGCGCCATCACCGGCCTGGGCATCGGCCTGTCCGCCCTGAACGGCGTGGCTCTGGGCGTTCTCGTGGCCATCATCCTGCTGATGATCATGAACCGCGACAACAAGCCCTCCACCTTCCTGAACGATTCCGAGCGCATGCTGTCCACCGTGGGCCCCCTGTCCATGCTGCCCATGCTGCTGGCCTGCCTTGGCTCCGTCTTCACCGCTGCCGGTGTCGGCGATGTGATCTCTGACCTGGTCAGCCACATCATCCCCGAGGGCAATGTGAACGCCGGTATCGTGGTGTACGCCATCGGCATGATGCTGTTCACCATGATCATGGGCAACGCCTACGCCGCCATCACCGTGATGACCGTGGGTATCGGCTACCCGTTCGTGCTGGCCCACGGCGCAAACCCGGTGGTCATCGGCATGCTGGCTTTGACCTGCGGCTTCTGCGGCACCCTGTGCACCCCCATGGCTGCAAACTTCAACACCGTGCCCGTGGCACTGCTGGATATGAAGAAGCCCATGGGCGTCATCAAGAATCAGGTTCCTGTCGCCATCATCATGATGGTGGTCCAGATCGTGATGATGATCCTCCTGAAGTAATTTTTTGTTGTTAGATCGAGTGATTCAATGGAACAAGCAATACAGCACGGGGCCGATGTCATTATACGGGACTGGGTCCGGCTCCGTGCAGGCGAACGCATCCTGATCGTATCCAGCCAGAAGTATGCTGTCGAGGTGGCAGCCATGCAGCAAGCCGCACAGGCGGTGGGCAGCGTGGCGGACGTTTTGATGCTGGACGACCTGCACGAGCAGGTGGGCCAGTATTTCGACGACCGCGAGGACGCCTTTGACCCCTACAACGCCGTGATCGGTGCTGCCGAGTATTCCCTCATCACCACACGGGCCGTCAAGCGGGTCATCGCCCGCCGCAACCGGTTTTTGTCGCTGCCGCTGAGCACCAGCAACGGGCAGTCACTGCTGAGCTACGACTTCCTGAACATGAGCCTGCCCAAAAGCAGGATCATGGCCAGCATCATCATGGCCTGCTACCAGAACGCCAGCCACATCCATGTGACCACGGAGCTTGGCACGAACCTGGATTTCAACATCGAAGGGCGTGTGCCCGGCTTCTTCAACGGCTGCTGCCACGACGGCAAGGGTCTTTCCTCTGCCAGCGTGGAAGTGTATGTGGCACCGGTGGAGAGCGACACCAACGGCACCCTGATCCTGGACGGCTCCATGGGCTATATCGGCATCGTGGACAGCCCCGTGCGGGTGGAGCTGCGCGGCGGCCGCATCGTGGAGATCGAGGACAATGCCAGCGGCAGGCGGCTCAAGCAGTTTCTGGCCCGCTTCCACGACCCGGAGAACATGGTGGTGGCGGCGGAGTTCGGCATCGGGCTCAACACCCACTCTCGCTGTGCAGGCAACTGCTACATCGAGGACGAATCCACCTATGGCACCTTCCACATCGGGTTCGGGCGCAACATCGCGCTGGGCGGTGTGCAGGATGCTTCCGGCCATTACGATCTGGTCACCCACGCTCCCTGCATCTATGTGGACAACCGCATGATCATGGATCACGGACAGCTCACCGTTCTGGAGCCGTCCATTTATATCTGAGAATCGAGGCTTTTTACTATGAAAATTCTGCTCACTGGTTTCGACCCCTTTGGCGGCGAGACCGTCAACCCCGCTTTTGAGGCGGTAAAGCTGCTGCCCGACACCATCGCCGGTGCCGAGATCGTCAAGCAGGAAGTGCCCACCGAGTTCATCCGTGCCGGTGAGGTGCTGGAAGCTGCCATTCAGGCAAACCAGCCCGATGTGGTCATCTGCATCGGTCAGGCCGGCGGCCGCTCCGCCATCACCCCGGAAAAGGTGGCCATCAACCTGATGGACGGCCGCATCGCCGACAACGCCGGTTATCAGCCCATCGACGTGACCATCCAGGAGGACGGCGAGACCGCCTACTTCACTTCCCTGCCCGTGAAGGCCATGGTGCAGAACATCAAGGACGCAGGCATCCCCTCCGCCCTGTCCTACACTGCAGGCTCCTATGTGTGCAACTACCTGATGTACACCCTGCTGTACCTCATTGACAGGAAGTACCCCAACATCCGGGGCGGCTTCATCCATGTGCCTTACGCCATGGAGCAGGTGGTCAACAAGCCCCTGGGCACCCCCAGCATGGACCTGCACCAGATCGCCCGCGGCCTGGAGAAGGCCGTGGAGGCCGTTGTGAAGAACGACGCCGACCTGGCTGTGGACATGGGCACCACCCACTGAGCACCCCCGCAGAGCCCTTCAAGGCACCCGCTGTGCATCCGCATGGCGGGTGCTTTTTTTGTGGACGCTGGCGCGACAGTTCCCTGTACGCTTGCGGGAAACCGGAACAGGACGATTTAAAATGGCTCCGCGTGCGCTGCGCCATAATTAGAGGAAATATTATTTTTTATTGCAACTCCGGAAAATCTGCGGATTTTCCGGAGTCGCCTTTTCACCAGAGGGGTCATGGCGGGGAGTGGCATCTGATACCGGAATGACATCGCACCGGGAGGGACGTTACGGGATTCCTTTCCGCAAAACGCGAGTTCTCCTTCTGCGCTTTGGCCGCAGGCCAACAGCAGCCGATGCCGCTTCCCGTAACGCCCTCTCCCGTGAAAAAGCAAATCCGGCGGGGCCGCAGCCCTGCCGGATTTGCAAAATCTAAAATAATTTTTCTGCTATTTATGCCCAGAGCAACGCGGAGGGCATTCTAAATCGTTTGCCTTCCAGAGAACAGGCCACTTTCCTTAACGCCCATCCGTGAAAAAACAATCCCGGAAAATCCGCAGATTTTCCGGGATTGCATATCTTTAAAAATAATTTTCCGCTGATATTGCCAGAGCAAAGCGGAGGCAATTCCAAATCGTCCTGCTTACTCCGTGATCCGCCCTGCCGCGCTGGTCTCCAAGACCGGGTAACCGGTGCGGGTGCAGCGCACGGCGCAGCGGGCGCGGCCGCCGGTGGTGCAGGTGAACAGGGTCAGGTCCCAGGCGTCCTCGTCGCTGGCCGTGATCATCTTGTCGATGTCGGTGGGCTGGATGGTCTCCACGTTGGACACCTCATAGCTCCAGCGCTGGCCGTCCATGTCGGTAAAGTACACCTCACTGCCCAGGGCCAGCCACTTGATGGGGCTGAAATGCTTGGCGTAGTTGTGGGCGCAGACCACCATGTTGTCAGCGTAGGTGGAGCCGGAGTAACGGCCCGGGGCCACCTTGAGGCCCGCATAGCTCCACTCGCTCATCACGGGCAGTTCCAGCCCGATGGACGGGATGGACAGATAGCCGATGTAGCCCCAGCCGTCGATGTCGGTGACGGTCATCTCCTGCTCCGGGTCCAGCTCCGGCTGGACCACCGGCTCTTCGTCCTTCGTCTTGTCCTCAATGGTCTCGGTCAGGGTCTCTTCCAGCTTGCCCAGGGCGTCCTGGGAAGCCTGGTCGGCGCGGTTGGCGTCCCACTGGTTATAGCCCAGCAGGGCCAGTGCGCCCAGAATGAGCAGGATGCCCACGATCATGCAGGCGCGGCCGATCTTCTGCTTTGTATTCATGCCAGCGTCTCCTTCCGGTCCAGCACCCAGCCGACGGCAAACAGCAGCACGCCGCTGCAGGCCATGAACGGGATGGGCCAGTTCAGCTGGCCGCTCTGGGGCAGTGCATTGCCGTCCGGGCGGCCCGGAGCCACGGGGTTGTCCGGGTTGCCGGGGGCCACGGGGTTGTCCGGGTTGCCGGGGTTCACCGGGTTATCCGGCGTACCGGGCGACACCGGGCGGTTGGGGTCGTTGGGATCCACCGGCATATCCGGGTTGTCCGGCTCATCCGGGGTGCCGGGCTGGGTGGGCTTGTCCGGTTCCGAGGGCTTCTCCGGCTCGGACGGTTTGTCCGGTTCCGAAGGCTTGCTGGGAGTTTCCGGTTCGGGCGGGGTCACCTCCTGCGTGGGCGCGCCCACCTTGGGGGTGGCGTCCACGGTATAGAGCCAGCCGCTTTCGTCCGCCATGGGCAGCGACACCAGGAAGGAATTGATGGCCTCGTAGCCCTTGGAGTTCTCGGTCTGCACCACGAGGTACAGGCCCAGCGGCAGCGCGTCAAAGGAGACGGTGCCCTGCTCGCTGATCTTATGGGTGGTGCCGGCGGCGCGGGCGGGCAGCTTGGCTTCCAGCCTGGAAGCCAGCGTGCTGTCCGTCAGGTCGCCCAGCGCGATGCCGCAGCCCGTAAAGTCGGCGGTGTACACAAAGTGCAGGTCGCCGTTGGTGCGGGCCACGTCCGCCACCTTGTACACGGTGAGTGCGCCGCCCCGCAGGGGGACGTCGTTCTGGTGGTCGTACAGGGTCACGTCCATGCTGCCGGTGCGGCTCAGGTCGATGTTGGCGCTGGCCGCGGGGGCTGCCAGCGCGGGCAGTGCACAGCACACGGCCATGCACAGCGCCAGCAGAAGAGCGGCAAACCGGTTGTTTTTGTTTTGTTTCATGGCTGCTCACTCCTCCTCGTTCTGTTTCCGTTTGCGGACCAGCAGCAGGGCTGCTGCAGCGGCCAGTGCGCCGCCCAGCACCCCGAAGGGTGCCGTGCCCATGCCGCCGGTGGACGGCAGCTCGTAGCCGGTGTAGACATAGTTCTGCACCGTGATATTGCCGGTCTGCACGCCGTTGTTGTCAATGTACACGTTCCAGTTGCCGGTGGTCACTTCCTCCACCAGGTAGTGGTACACATTGCCCTTCTCGTCCGTCAGGGGCAGTTCCTCGCCGGACCAGGTAGCAGTCCAGTCGTTGTCTGCGTTCAGGGTAGCTTCCCGGAACAGCTCTTTGCGCTCTGGGTTATCGGTATAACGCCACACCCTGATCTCGATATTCTCTGCTGCCGGTTCCACCGGCTGTTTGGTATCCTGGTCCAGCCAGAGCTTGCTGACGGTCAGGTTGCTGTACACGTTGCTGTACTCAGCAGTGGTGGTGCCGGCGTCGCTGCCCACCTGCACATTGCGGTTCAGGTCCACCGTCTCACCGTCCACAGTCAGGGTCGTGGTGCCATCGGCCTGGCCGATTGCCTTTGCAAAGGCCTGCTGCTCGTTCTCCGCGCTGGCGTTATTGCGGAACAGCAGGTAGTGCGGGGTGGCATCCAGCTGATAGTCCGTGGGTGCTTTGGTCTCCACGAGCTTATACAGCACGTCCGGTTTCAGGCAGCTTGCAGTCTCACTATCCAGCACAGCCAGACTGGCCTGACCGTTTTCGTCCGTGGTCAGGGTGCCAGTGCCGTTGCCTGCCCACTTCGTCCACCCTTCAATCGCTTTGTCGTACTGATAAATGGTGAACTCCGCGCCCTTCAGCGACACGCCGGAGTAGCTGTCCTTCTTGCGCAGCACGAACTGTGCGGTGGTGGCCGTTGCATCCGCCTTGACCTGGTAGGTGATGCCGCTGTCGCTGGATTTGCTGCCGTTGCTCAGGGTCACGGTGTTGCTCACCTGGTAGCTGGCGGCAGCACTGCCATCCTTCACATTGCAGTCATACACAAGGATCAGGGCCGCCATATTGGGGATCTCCATATGAAGCCAGCCGCCCTTGTCCGCTTCCAGGATGCGGTACATGTTGCGCGGCACCTCTTTGCCGGTGGTCACGCCTTCTGTTTCGTCGTAAGCGTAATAATACAACTTGACCGAGTTGATATCGCCGGTGGCGATGGCACCATTGGTGGTGCTGATGTTATCCCACAGCTCGATCTTCTCCGCTTTGTTCTGCCCGGCCGACAGATCATCGCCGGCCGGGTTGATGACCACCTGATAGTGCAGCTTCCGGTCGTTGTCGCGGTCCTGCCAGCCGGTCTTTTTCACCTGCTCCACATCGCGGGTGACGGTGGTGGTGGTGGTCTCGGTCCGTTCGCCCCAGGTGGCGCTGTTCGTATAGGTCAGCTCGCCCACCGAGGGGTTCTTCCACGCAAACTGCGTATCTGTTCCCACATCCACCTCGTACCGGATGCGGATGCGGTGCGGCTTGTTGGCACCCGGGTTATAGTCCTTGATATTGACGGTAAGCTGCCGCGTGGCCGGGTCATAGGCTGCCGTGGCCTTGGCCGTGGTCAGCTGATCAGGCTTTACAAAGGCGTCCTCGTCCAGCGAGATCTGCACACTGCTGGTCTTGAAGTCCACATTTTTCGGCAGGATATCGGTGACTTCGATGGCATCCGCATCGTCCTGATCGGTCTGCAGTACCAGCTGGTAGCGCAGCTTGTGGCCGCCGAGGTCGTTCTTTTCAAAGGTGTTGCTGCCGGTCAGATAACCGGTCTCGTCGCCGCTGCTCGTTGCAGCCACGCCCTTTTCAAACTTCTTGTAGCTGCGGTAGGTATCGGTGTCCGAGGCATCGCCGCTCACGCCGTCGATATGGATGGTGTTCTTATAGGTCCACACCTCACCGGTGGGCACGTCGTCGCGCTCCTCGTGGGTGGGGATGCCGGTCACCGAGATGCTGCGCACGGGGTTCTGGCCGTCCCCGGCTTTCACATGGATGCTGAAGCTGCGCACACGGGTGGACGAGTTATTTGCGTCCACCTCCTCGGTACCGTTTTTCTGTGCATAATAGGTCATCTTGATGGTGTTGCCCGCCGCGACGGCCTGCTCATAGGTCAGCCTCGTGTTGTCGTGCATGGTCAGGGTCAGATTGGCCTTGATGGCGTCATCCAGCTCTTTTGCAATGGCATAGTGGGTGTCCTCTTTTGTCTCGCCTTGGTCGTTCTCAGCGTCGTCCAGCACATCCCACAGGGTAAACTCTGCCTCACCGGCCTTGTTGGTGGCCGAGAGGTTCCAGGTGGGCGTCTCGCCCCTGGTGGCAATGGATTTGCTCAGGCTCCAATCGCCCTTCCCGATGTTCACAGTATCCGAGGCCTCAAAGGTATGGTTGCTCTTGGTCAGGATCTGTGCCGTGTTGGTCACCGAGCCGCCACCGATGGGGGTGGTGGTCTCAAAGGTGATCTTCAGCTCTGTTTCCCCATACTCCGCCGGGATGGTATAGCCGTTTTTCTGGAATTCCTCTGCCGATATCGTATCGTTGCCTACCTTTACATCCCCTACGATTTTCACACCGTCTGGCAAGTCATCTGTGATCTTGCAGCCCTGCAGGAGATAGGGCCCCAGGAAAGAATGGGGTACCTTTACAGTGATCGTCCACTGGATGCGGCCTGTTTTGGGGTCGTACTCGCCTTTCTTCTCAATGCGAGAGGTTTTACATGTGTACCATGCGTCAGCCGCATCTTTTACATTGCGCCCTGCCTCGGCTTTCGCCGTGTTGTTGATGATAGCGACGCCGTTGGGCATCTTGTCAAAGTCCGCATAGTCCCGCTGAACGTCGTAGTTCCAGATGTACTTCTCTCCGGCCTCCAATGCAGGCAGCGGAGCAAGGACCACCTGGGGGTTGCCGTTGCCGTCGGTTTTCAGTTCATGCGCAGGGACGTCAATCTCCGTTTTTGTGCCCGAAGCATCCACCTTGTAAAGTTTAAAGGAGTCTACCAGATATTTTCCGCCCTTCAGGTAGTCGCTACGGTTTTCGCCATTCCTATTCGTGTTCAGGGTATCCGTAAGGATCACCGGGTCTTTGGTGCCGTTGGTGGTCCCCACCGTCACCTCATAATTATTTACAAAGGTGCCGTCCTTACGGTTCGTAATCAGCGGAGACCCACTCCCTTTGCTGATCTTTATATCTGCCGTTTTCTTCTTGATGGTCAGGATGCAGTCGTCCTTGAATTTGATCTCCTTCTCGTCCTCAAAGTTGTCGGCGCTCGCCGTAACGGCGGCCTTGAAGGTACCGGTGAATGTCAGGCCGCCCTTGTCGTCGGTGCCGATGAACTTTTCGTCCGTAAAGGTCAGGGTCACAGTGCCGTCGGTGTCAACGGTGAAGCTGCCCACGACCTTTGCATTGCCGGCCTCGTCCTTGTCGGACTCATCCACGATGTTGCCCGTCGTCACATCCGGCATGGGCAGGCCTTTGGGCAGCTGGTAGGTCAGGGTATTGTGGTCGGGCGTCAGCACACCGGCATTCACGGTATACTTCAGGTTCACGCGGACGCGGGTGCCGCTGTCCACGGTCACGCTGCCCGCGCCGATAGACGTCCATGTTTTTCCGTCGGTCGTCTTTTCATAATTGACATCCGTGATCCAGGTGTTCAGGTCGTAGGGGTCCCCGGCAGCCAGCAGGGCGATGCCGTAGGGGTCGGCGTCACCCACCCATTCCACGGTGGCCCCAAAGCCCTCCTCATCTTCCAGCAGCGCATAGCTGCCGTCCAGCTCCTCCTGGGAGCCTGCCGGGTCCTCCGGGGCCGCAGCGGTGGTCTCGGCGGCATAGGCGCCGGTCACCGAGATGACACTGGTCACGTCGGACATGGCAGCGGGCACCTCGGCCACCTTGCCGTCCACGTTGCCGGAGATCACGGTCAGGGTCCCGGCGTCGGGGTCCACGGCGGACACGACGCCCACCGTCTCGGTGGTCACGGTGCGGGTGTCCACCTGCGGCTCGGAAGCCGTGAGCTGGGCGGCGGTGTCGGGGTCCTCGTCCAGGTCCAGCAGGGCGATGCCATAGGAGCTCTCGTCCACGGCCACCTGCTCGGTGGTGAGGGTGTTGTAGATGACGATATCGCCGGGCCTTGCGGTGGAGCCGTCGGCGTCGGTGAGCCACTGGGAGCCGCGCAGGTCACTGTGCAGGGCCATCACGCCTGCACGCTGGGGCACCACCGTCTGGGGCACACCCGCAAAGTGCAGGCAGTAGGACAGGAACATCACGTCCCAGGCGCCGTAGGGGTTGCCGTACCAGGCACCATAGCGGGAGTAGCCGCGCAGCACCTGCTGGTCCTCCACATCCAGCTTGAAGTTCTTGTCGCTCTGCTGGTAGTCCAGCTGGGACTTTGCCACGGTGAGCAGGTCCTCGGCCCAGTTGCCATTCAGGGCCACGTTGGCCGCGGCCTGCCATTCCTCGGCAGTCTCCACGTCGGCCTGGGTATCGGCCAGGCACTCCACGGTGTGGTGGTGCTCCGGGATGGTGCACACCAGCTCCTCGGTGTAGCAGGCGTCGGTGTGATGATGCAGCACCGACTCGTCCGGGGTGGTCTCGGCCGGCTCAGTGGGCAGGTCCACCACGGGGCGGCTGGCAGGCATTTCCTGATAGGCGGGGTTGGGCTCCTCCACCAGTTCGCCTTCGTCCAGGCCGCACACCAGCTCATACTCGGTGGTGTAGCAGCTGTCGTCGTGGATATGCTCGAACTCGCCGCAGATGAGCGCACCGTACTCGTCAAAGCAGTCGTCGGTGTGCTCGTGCTCTTCCTGATAGCAGGTCAGCACCCGGTGCTCCTCGTAGCAGGCATCGGTGTGCTCATGGGGCACCCAGATGGTCTCCGGCTCGGTCTGCACCGGCTCTTCCAGCTCTTCCGGCTCTTCCGCGCTGTAGGCGGACACCGGATCGGTGCTGCTGTCCGAAGAGGTGACGGGCGTTTCCGGTTCGCCCTCCTCGTAACCGCAGGTGAGCACTTTTTCGTAGCAGGCCGCCGTGTGCTGGTGCTCCTCGTAGCCGCAGTGGTAGTCGGCAGTCATGGAGATGCCCACCCCATGGAGCTGCCAGTTGACGAACAGGGTGGTGAGCAGGGCCAGCACCAGCATCATGGCCACATAGCGCCGGGCCTGTACATGCTGCCTGCGGAACCGCTCGATCAACCCGTTGATGATATCCTTCATAGTAAACACGTCCTCTTGGTTCGCTCTGTGCCCTGGCAGCCGCACACCGCTGCAGGCCCACAGAAGGGTCCGTTTATCATTTGTGCAACAAAAGCGTCACAAAATTTGTTCGATACATTGTAATTATACCATTTTAAGGCGTTCATTTCAACTCAGGGGCGTGCTTCTCCGGCAAAAGAGTGCACACGATGCGCACCATGCAAGGGGTCAGGGGCAGCCACAGCACCGTGCAGCCCAGATTGAACAGGGTGTGGGCGTTGGCGATCTGCCGGGCCAGCACGGCGCTCTCCGGCCCGTGGGGCGAGACCAGCCGCACCAGCGCGGTGAACTGGGGCAGCAGCAGCCAGCACACCGCCGCCCCGGACAGGTTGAACAGGGCGTGGGCCGCCGCCAGACGCTTGGCGTCCCGGCTCTGCCCCACCGATGCCAGCACCGCCGTGACGGTGGTGCCGATGTTGTCCCCCAACAGCACCGGGATGGCTCCCGCAAGGCCCAGCAGGCACCCGCCGTCCGGCCCGG